>OGXL01000001.1_pt1 | contig 364081 bp, 369 predicted proteins | sample 1576311 | NCBI WGS metagenome assembly OGXL01 (sample SAMEA3541564, study PRJEB24748) | human gut metagenome | biome: human gut; feature: human-associated habitat; material: faeces | place: China | collected 2012 | reverse complement strand
GGTGTTCCTCCTAATATCTACGCATTTCACCGCTACACTAGGAATTCCGCTTACCTCTACTTCACTCAAGAACCACAGTTTCAAATGCAGTTTATGGGTTAAGCCCATAGTTTTCACATCTGACTTGCGATCCCGCCTACGCTCCCTTTACACCCAGTAATTCCGGACAACGCTCGCTCCCTACGTATTACCGCGGCTGCTGGCACGTAGTTAGCCGGAGCTTTCTGGCATGGTACCGTCACTTCAGACTCATTTCCTAGTCTGACCGTTCTTCCCATACAACAGAGTTTTACAATCCAAAGGACCTTCATCACTCACGCGGCATTGCTCGTTCAGGGTTTCCCCCATTGACGAATATTCCTAACTGCTGTCTCCCGTAGGAGTTTGGGCCGTGTCTCAGTCCCAATGTGGCCGATCAACCTCTCAGTCCGGCTACGCATCGTCGCCTTGGTGAGCCATTACCTCACCAACTAGCTAATACGCCGCAGGCCCATCTAAGAGCGACGCTGTAAAGCGCCTTTTAATACAGAAACGAAACTGTATATTATTTGGTATTAGCTACCGTTTCCAGTAGTTGTCCCAAACTCAAAGGTAGGTCACCCACGTGTTACTCACCCGTCCGCCACTAGATGGAGAATCCAAATCGGAAATCGTGCAAGCACTCAATCTTCAATGGGCCATCTCGTTCGACTTGCATGTCTTAGGCATGCCGCCAGCGTTCATCCTGAGCCAGGATCAAACTCTCAAAAATATATTCATTTTGTTTTGTTTGTTTTTCCTAGCTACTCAAATAATCTTGACGTTTTGCTCAGTTTTCAAAGATCATTTCCACCCTTGTTTTACAAAGGCTTTTTACGCTTTTTTTTGACTTCTTTTTGTCAAGCGCAATAAAAATATACCACATCCAAATGGTCATGTCAACAACTTTTTTCAATTTTTTTCATTTTTTTTAATTTTTTTAAAAAAAAGTGCTTTTTTGCTTATTTTTTCTAGTAAAAATAGGTATTTTGAATAACCATTTCTATTTAATATATGTAAAAATTTATTTTTTATTACCAGTTAGTTGCATAAATTTTTCAAAATATCTTATTGCGATTTTCTTGTCAAAGGGACCAGCGTTGGAACTGTATACCTTAATTAAGTTTTTTAACTCTTGCTTGACAATCAAATTTATCTCTTCTGGATAATTCATCTTCTTCCTATGATACTCATATTCGGACTCATCTAAGATCTTATAAGTTCCATCTGGGAAGCCTCTTAAATCCAAATCGTAATCAATATACTTAATTACCTTGCCCTCAATTATGGTTGGGCTTGCTATATTACAATAATAATATATGTCATTTTTCTTAAATTGTACTATTACATTATACCATTTGTCCTTAAAATAAAATATTATGGCTGGTTCTTTCGTATACCAAGTTCTGCCATCTTCTTCCATTACCTTTACCTTATTGTTTCCAAAAACAAGGTAATCTTTTTTTATGTCTAGCAAAACAGAATACTCATAACTATTATATATATGACCATCATGTTTATAACAATGAATAGTATAATTATCTCCTACTTTCATTTTTCTCATATTTTTTTCTCCTCGTTAACTCAATATTATACTTTTTTAGTGAAAAACACAAGAAAAACAAAAATAAAATATAATTCTAGCGAGTCCGGTGCTTTTTACTAACGTACATAAATTAGAAAAACAAAATTTTTTGCAAGTAAAAAGGCAGATATTTATGCATATCTTTGTATAACATATCAAAAATTTGCGTTTATCTGACTTTTTTATTCTATTTTTACACCTTTTTTATTTATTTGCAACTACATTTAATGCTTTTTGAAGCTGATTATCGTTTGCTTCTGTTGGATTATTTTCATAATCAGATGATAATTCCACACTAACAGTTGGTTCAACACCTTTTTTATTTATCCAGTTTCCGTTAGGTGATAACCATTTTTGAATCGTATATTTTATCATACCTTTACTTGTTTCTAAATCCTTGGTCGTTTGAACGGTACCTTTACCATATGTATATGTTCCAACAACATCTGCACCATAAGATTCCTTTAATCCAATAGCTAAGATTTCAGATGCTGATGCACTTGCCTTGTTTACCAAAACCGCAACAGGGTAATTTCTTGATTCACTTGTTGTTGCAGCATACTTATAAGTTGTTTTTCTATCTGCAATTTGATAACTTATCATTCCCTTTGGTAAGAACATATCAAGCATATTAGTTACCGAGTGTAAATAACCACCAGAATTATTTCTAACATCTATTACTAATCCTGAAATATTTTCCTTTTCTAATTGTTCAACGTTACTCCTGAACTGACTATACGTGTTATTTGCAAATGTGTTTATAACAACATAGCCTATCTTTTTACCATTTACATCATATGTCTTTGATTCAACTGATTCTATTACAACTTCTCTTTTTTCAACATCAAATTCTAAAGTGGTTCCGTCTCTTTCTATTTTTATGTTGGCGTCTTTTCTTTTAGCATCCTTAATTAGAGCAACCACATCAGTTGTTGACATTCCTTTTGTACTTTTACCATTAACTTCCATTATTTTATCATTAAACTTTAATCCCGCTTCTTGAGCTGGTGAGTTTTTAAATACTGAAAATACTATTACATTACCATCTTTATCTAATGATATTTCAGCACCTATACCGTCATAAGAACCGTTCATAAGTTCATCGAAATTTTCTTTTTCCGTTTTTGTAAAATAACTTGTGTGTGGGTCATCTAGTGAGTCTAACATTCCGTTTATAGCACCTTCGATTAGTTTCTTTTTGCTTACCTTCTTATAATAAGACGTATTAATTAAATCATAAACTTCTTCAAATTCTGCTAATTTCTCATCAGATTTTAAGGAAGAATTACTAAGTACGTTCTTATTATGCGAAGTATCATTCATAACAACAACCGTCAAAAATACCGAAACTATCATTATTAAAGTGCCAAATAATATTAGTTCATAAACCTTAAAATCGGTCTTTTTATTTAAAAATGTATTTATTTTATTACTTTTTTGTTCTTCTTTATTTTCGAAAGATTCATTTTCTTCTTTAATTTGCTCTTTTTTTAACTTTTCTTTTACTGCTTTTTTGTTTTCTGGCTCATTTTTTTTATTTTTCATATGTTCCATTTTAACCTCCGCATAATAAAAGTATAGCACAAATGTATGAAAAAAAGTAACTAAAAATTACTAAAGTTACTTAAGTTCATCAATTATTTCGCTTTCGTTTGTAACGTAAGATGTAACCGATTCATTAGAAATAGTTAATAGAGCTTCCTTTTTTACCTTCAAACTACTACTATTATCAGGTTTTACGTTATCTGTATCAGATGATACATACTTGTTTATAGCCTCATCCTTATTTACTAAATATAATTTAGTATTACCGTTATAACTTGTTATCGCTGATTTTAAATCATCACTTACGTCTTGTTCTGAGAAAATTAATACTTTATAAGTTTCAGGTGTTTGGTCAAAAACCTTACTTGCAAGTATTTTGTTTTCATAATTAGATGCAGCATTTGTGGTAGTAGTCTTTTTTTCACTATTTTTCTTGCTTCCTATTTCACCAGTCATAAACACGGCAGTTGTAAGATATACAACTAAAATTATTAAAATTACTGTGATGGATAAAATTATTCCGTTTTTTAATTCATTTCTCATTCATATCACCGTTTATAATTTTACCACATATTAAAACCAAATTAAACCTATTTTTTGATTCTTAATTTATTTTCCAACCGGAAGTGTTGCTACTGATTTAGCAACGGTTATAAGATCTTCTTTTGACATATCACTTGAAACTAAATAGTATTGTAATCCATCGTTTATAAAGCTTACGCTCGAATCTCCTATGATGGCTATGTTGCCACCTAAAATATCTAAGTCTCCGTTTGTCGGAATAACTTCCATATCATCGCTTTTTGAAACGGTCTCTTCAACTAGCATAAAAGGAGTATCCCCACTAAATGTCATGATTATTCTTGAGCCCTCGTCTAAGTCAATTGTTTTTTCGCTTTCAAGATAAGTTCCGTCTGGCAAATACATTGGATATACGGCCTCATCAAGTATTTTAGACTCTTCTGTCGTCTTTTCGTCATCACTTTCTGTATCAGCATCAAAAGTCTTCATATTCTCCTCTAATACGAAATATTTATTGTTGAATTTGGCTTTCATATCACATGATTTAAACGAAACTTTTATCTGGGCGCTTCCGGTGTTGTCATAAACAACTACCTTTTTTATGTTTAGGTTTTTATCAATCGTTACTATCTGATGTGTTAAAGATGCATTATTTTTATAATTTACTTTACTTTTAAATACATAATTGCCGTCTTGTTTTTTCATACTAAGTTTAGAATCATTTTTCATATCATTTATAACTGATTGTAATAAATAACTTTGTGAATTGTTATAAGGCCATTTGCTTTGGAATTTGAAACTCTTATTTAAAGATGGTGTAAGCACATAAACTCCGTCCTCATTTTTTAATATTATTTGTTCGTGATTATTGGTTTTGTTTCTAAGAGAAACTCTATAATTATCTTTCTTTTTATAAGATACTGAAACATCATATTTGTAAGAGTCTTCATTATTTATTAATTCCATTTCTGCTTCAAGTTTATACCCGGAAGTTTTATCCATTTTTTTTGATAACTTATCTGTCACCGATTTACTAGTTTCCTTTCCGCAGCCTGTTAAACAAACTACACAAATGATTGCCAGTATGGGCAATAAAAATTTTTTCATTAATTCACCTCTTTTGTTTTCATTTAATTATATGGTTAATTTTTTTTAATATTCGCGTATAAAAATAATTTTTTTGATTATCATATAAGTATAAAAGGAGGAAAATTATGAAAACATTACAAATTATAGCCTTAACAGTAATGATAATTGGTGCCTTAAACTGGGGATTAATTGGACTGTTTGGTTTTGACCTTGTTGCAACCATATTTGGTGGCACTGGTGCATTAGGCTCTAAAATAGTATATATATTAGTTGGTATTTGTGGGTTAATTGGTATTAAAACATTAGTTGATCTAATAAATGACGTTAAATAAAAAATAGTTTTCATTAATTTGAAAACTATCTTTTTTTATTTAGTATTTAACATCTGTTAATGTAAGACCTTGAGCGGGTGCACACAAAAAGGCACACTTTCTATCTTTTTTTTCTAACAGACTTAAAATTATGTCAGGCAATACTTTTTCCTCTCCTACTTTAATTAACGTTCCAACCATGTTTCTAACTTGGTATTTTAGAAAACCACTTCCCTTAAAAGTGATTTTAATTATGCCCTCTTTTTCATCAACACTTGCATCATAAATTTCTCTTACCTTGTCTTCCTTTTTATCTTCGGCAGATACAAATGTAGTAAAATCATGCTTACCTATGAAATATTTTACTGCCTTCTTCATTTTCCTTATATTTAAAGGCTTACAGTATTGATACACGTGGGTGCGAAGTAAGGGATTATAATCTCCCGTATTTATCAAATACTCATATGTTTTTGACTTTACCATATATCTTGCGTGAAATAAGTTATCTACTTTAGTTACACTATTTACGTAAATATCATCTGGCAAGTAACTGTTTAGAGCACCATTTAATTTATATGCCCCTATTTTTTTATCCAAATCAAAATGAGCCTTTTGATGGATTGCATTAACTAAAGCATCCGTTCTACCAGACGAAGTTAATTTAACACTATTATTATTAATTCTTGATAAAACCTTTTCTATTTCATCTTGAACCGTTCTTTTTCCTGGCTGCTTTTGATACCCACTAAAGTTTGCACCAGAATATGAAAAATCTATTAAATATCTAGTCACACTAACACCAACCTAACCATATAACCACATAAATAAGAATAACAGGAGAAAATACTAATATTTTATCAAATTTTGTTACCTTATTTTCATGATAATTCGTTCTTTTTTTATTTCCATAAAATCTTAGCTTCATTATCTTTACCATTCTTCTAGAAAGTTTATAAGATAATGATATAACTGGTACAATCATTTTCTTAAATGATTTTAACTTGTTTTTATTATATGAAACTCCTCTATATGCCATCGATTTTCTAACTATTTTAGATTCTTCAAAAATAGTTGAAATAAACTTAATATCCATCGCAATTTTAAGTGATGCTTTAGAAACCGGAAAATTAATTTTTTTAAGACTGGCAAAGGCACACTCAAATCCCCATGCTATTTCGCTTAATGACGTTGTAAAAGTTAATATTAAAAACAAAATGATTATTAAAAACAATTTCAAAGTCCATATTAAAGCAGTTATTGGATTTAAAAATATACATAAAAATATAATAAATAAAGTAAGGTATAAAGGCCAAACTAATAATGCGTTTGATACGTATGCTCTTACGTCTATTTTAGATAAACCTATTATAATAAGTAAAAAAGCGGATAAAATACCTAGTGATACTAAATCGTTAATAAGTAGTAGTGATATAAGGGTAAGCAAAAACCATATTATCTTCATTTTAGAATTCATCAAATGCACCTTGGAAGATGATGGAACATACCTAAAGAAAGGATATTTATTAGTCATATCTCGTCCCCACCTCTCGTAACTCATCTTTTACTTCTTTTATTTTTCTTACCAAGGAATTCATATCCTTTAAGTAACCTAAATCTATGCCTGTTTTGTCATAAATCATTTTTTCAAACCTAATTACGCTAGGAACTGGTGTGTTATTATTATCCAATAACTCGACGTTTGCAAAAACATCTATCTTACTTCCTTCTTTAACTACCACGCCTTCGTTTAAAACAACTACATTATCCACTATCTCATATAACATATCAACGTCGTGAGTAACTATTATAATCGTTTTAGAATATCTGGTTTTTAATTTTCTTAAAAGTTTCATTAATCTTTTTTTACTATTATTATCAAGACCAATAGTAGGTTCATCCATAATAAGAAGTTTAGGATTTGATATAAGAACGGATGCTATTGCAACTAATCTTTTTTCTCCATTATTAAGACTAAATGGACTTCTGCTTAAGTATGACTCATCTAATCCAACCATCTTAAGAACTTTAATTACCCTTGATTTTATGTTCTTGTTTTTTGGGGAAAATATTTTTTCTGCAAAAGCAACTTCTTCACCAACAGTGTTACAAAAGAACTGCTTTTCTGGGAATTGATAAACTAGCCCAACGTCGTATCTAAACTTATTAAATTTAAAATTGTGTTTATTAAGATTATACTTTCCTATTATTATCTCTCCAGTAGTAGGTTTTGTAATTCCGTTCATAAGTTCTAACATTGTTGACTTACCACTACCTATTGGTCCTATTATTCCATGAATTAAATTACTTTCCAAGCATAAATTTATATCTTTTAAAGCCCTTTTTTCATTTTCCATACCATAATTATAGAAAAAGTTAACGTTTCTAAAAATTACTTCCATATTAAAGACACCAACCTTTCCAAATCGAGCTCTAGACTAGATACAATTTCGTATACCTTAAGTTTTTGAGAAAGTTCTACTCCAAATGGTACTTCAAGGCCAATTTTTCTCATAACTCTTTCTTCTTCAAAAACTGATGGAAACGAGCCATCTACAACTATTACACCATCATTTATAATAACTAGTCTATCTGAATATAAAGCCTCGTCCAGGTTATGGGTAAATGATATTATGGTTACTCTTTTTTCTTTGTTATATTTTTTTAGTAATTTAAGAAGAGAGGAACGCTCATTAATATCAATCATTAAAAGAGCCTCATCCAAAACAAGTATTCTAGGTTCAAGCATAAGCGCACATCCTAATGCAACCTTTTGCTTTTCTCCACCGGATAAATTATATGGATTTTCCTTTAGAAGGTTATCTATCTTAAGAAGTTTTGATATCTCATCTATTTTTTTTGTTATCGTTTTAGGATAAACTCCTAGATTTTCCAAAGAAAAAGCAAGTTCATCTTCTACCGTTTCGCACGCAAAAAAATTATCAGGATTATCAAATACAAATCCAATATTACGTCTTATATCATGTAAATTTTCTTTTTTAAGAGGTTTATTAAATATGGTTATATCAGAATATGATTTTTCAAGACCCGCTAAAATCTTAACTAATGTTGTTTTCCCAGATCCATTAGGACCCGCTATCGTAACCCACGATCCGCGCTCTATGTTAATGTTAAAATCATCGAATATAAACTTGTTTTTATATCTAAATCTTAAGTTTTTAATTTCTAGCACATCCATTAATTTCACCTCCTAAAATATAAGGCTTTATTATACAACAAATAAGAAAAAAAGCCAAACTTTTTTAGTTTAGCTTTATTCACACCTTTCACTAGGACGAGTTCCTTTAGCATCTAATCCCGGACAATTAACGTATGCTTTAAACATATCATTAGAGTCATTTTTATCAATAATTAAGTATGCCTCACATTCTCCACCATTTGATGGATTAGAAACTTTTGATTTTAAATAACCATTTTCTTTTAACCAAGTATCACTATAACAAGCACTACCTTCTTTTTTACTTAAATAAACATCTGCTCCAAATCCTTTTATGGTGTTATATAAAGAATCTATTTCTCCTTGGTTTGCTTTCTTTTTCTGCTTTAATACAGCAGTTCCTGCAATTGACATAATAACGCCTAACACAACTATTACTGCTAATAACTCAATTAAAGTAAAACCTTTTTTATTCTTTTTCATAAACTATTTCTCCTTTTTTCTTTGTATGTTGTAATCTACTTTTAATAATAATCTTAAAGATGCAAACTTGCAAGCAATTTTAGCTAATTTATTTGTAAAACCTGGTATTATAACAAGCTTGTTTTTAAACATTTTATCAAGTGCGTAACTAGTTACATAATCGCTAGATAAACCTTTTATTGCAAAATTAACACCTGCTACATTATTAAAATTTGTATTAACAGGTCCTGGACATAAAACAGATACCTTAACATTCGACCTAATACGCCTTAATTCCTCAAAAATAGCCGTTGTAAGCTCATAAACGTAAGATTTAGTGGAATAATAAGTTGACATCAAAGGGCCTGGTAAAAAGGATGCAGTTGATGCTACGTTAAGTATTCTACCGCTGTCTTTTTTTATCATTTCTTTTAAGTATAGTTTAGTTAATATATGTACTGCCTTAACGTTTAAATCTATCATATTAAGTTCTTTATCTAAATTTGTTTTACTAAACTCTCCAAACAAACCAAATCCGGCATTATTTATTAATAAATCTATTTTTTTGTGTTTATTAAATAACTTAATGCAATTCTCCTCGTTTGATAAATCATATGTTTCTATTTGTACATTTGTTTTTAAATTACTTGCTACTTCATTAAGTTCCTTTTTATTTCTTGAAACTAAAATAAGGTCATACCCCATATTACTTAGTTTAAATGCAAAATCTTTTCCAAGGCCACTTGAGGCTCCTGTAATTAATGCCTTCATCTATCATCACCAAAATTATTATAACATTTTATATAGAAAAAACAAACCTTGCCAGGTTTGTTTTTAATCTTTATTAATCTACTAACTCTAGGACAACCATTAAAGCGTCGTCTCCTCTTCTTTCAGTTAGTTTTAAAATTCTAGTGTATCCACCATTTCTATTTTCATAACGTTTAGCAAGTGTGTCAAATACTTTTGATACAGCTTCTTTATCGTTATATAAGAAAGCAAGTGCATTACGTCTAGCTACTAGGCTACCATTTTTTCCATATGTAACCATTTTATCAAAACATTTACGTACTTCTTTAGCACGTGTTTCAGTAGTTTCAATACGTTCATTTTTAATTAGGTCTCTAGTTAAGTTAGCAAGCATAGCTCTTCTATGTTTGTTAGTACGTCCTAATTTTCTATAAGCCATTTGTCTTCCTCCTTACTGTTTTACTCTTCGCTTCTAAATGAGAATCCCATTTCTTTTACTTTATCAATTACTTCCTTAAGTGATTTCTTACCTAAGTTACGGATCTTCATCATTTCATTTTCGCTCTTTTCAGTTAAATCTTGTAATGTGTTTATATTAGCTCTCTTTAAGCAGTTATATGCTCTTACAGAGAATTCTAATTCATCAATAGACATTTCAAGAGCCTTAGTCTTAGAATCATCAACGTTTTGTTTCATAAGACCAGTTTCATCAGCGATTTCGTCTAACTTAGTTAAAATCTCAAAGTGTTCAATAATTATTCTTGATGCTAATGCAACAGCTTCTTCTGGTTTCATAGAACCATTTGTCCAAACTTCCATAGTTAATTTATCATATGAATCATCTTGTCCAACACGGGCACCTTCAACTTCATAATTAACTCTTTCGATTGGAGAAAAGTTAGAATCCATTGCAATAGTATTTAATTTAACATCACCTAATAATTTCTTATTAGCTTCTGCTCTAACATATCCACGACCGCTTGATACAGTCATTTCCATGTTTAGTTTTCCACCTTTAACTATTGTTGCAATTTCTTGTTCAGGGTTAACAATTTCGATGTCAGCATCTTTTTCGATATCTGCTGCCGTTACAACACCTTCACGACTAACGTTTAATTTTATAGTTTTAGGCTCATTAGTGTGGTTTTTAACAACTACACTTTTTAAGTTTAGTATAATTCCTGTTACGTCTTCAATAACTCCATCAATAGTTTGGAATTCATGAAGAACACCATCGATGTGAACACTAGTAATTGCATCTCCAGGTAATGATGATAACATTACTCTTCTAAGTGCGTTTCCAAGTGTTGTACCAAATCCTCTTTCTAAAGGTTCGATTTCAAATTTTCCATAGTTTCTGCTTTCTACATATTCAGCAACTTTGAATATTGGTTTTTCGAATTTTATCACGTAAATTCACTCCCTTTTCCTAAAATTATCCACGTGGACGTTTTGGTGGACGACAACCATTATGTGGTACTGGTGTTACGTCTGTGATTGAAAGAATTTCAAGTCCTGCAGTTTGTAATGAACGGATTGCAGTTTCTCTTCCTGATCCTAATCCTCTTACGAAAACATCTACTTTTCTCATACCAGAATCATAAGCTGCTTTACCTGCTGCTTCTGCACTCATACCAGCTGCGAATGGAGTTTTCTTCTTACTTCCTTTAAATCCTGAAGTTCCACTTGATGCCCATGATACTGCATTACCATCTTTATCAGTAATAGTAACGATTGTATTATTGAAAGTAGAATGTATATGAGCTTGTCCTTCAGGGATATTCTTTTTAACCTTACGTTTTCTTGCTTTGTAAGCCATTTGTATATCCTCCTTTTTCCTACTTCTTCTTGTTTGCTACAGTCTTACCGCGACCCTTACGAGTTCTAGCATTACTTCTTGTAGATTGACCTCTTACAGGTAAACCTTTACGATGACGAATTCCTTGGTAAGAACCGATTTCCATCTTAGTTTTAATATTCATTGAAACTTCTCTTCTTAAATCACCTTCTAATAAGTGATTATCTAATTCTTTACGAATTTTAGAAATTTCTTCATCTGTTAAATCATTAGCCTTAGTATCAAGATTAATGTTTAACTTTGTTAAAATGTTTCTTGATAACTTTCTACCAATACCATGTATATAAGTTAATGCTATTTCAATTCTCTTATTTGGTAGATCAACGTTCTTTATACGTGCCATTTACTATTGCACCTCCTATTATCCTTGTCTTTGCTTATGTTTTGGGTTTTCACAGATAACCATTACTTTCCCATTACGTTTAATAACTTTACATTTATCACAAATTTTTTTAACTGATGGTCTAACTTTCATCTTTATTTCCTCCTATCATTTTCTATAGGTTATACGCCCACGTGTTAAATCATAAGGTGATATTTCTAAGACTACTGTATCACCTGGTAAAATACGAATCTTATTCATTCGCATTTTACCAGAAACGCGAGCTTCTACAGTGTGTCCATTTTCTAATTGAACCTTAAAGTCCCCACCTTTTAAAAGTTCGACAACTTTACCTTCTAGTTCAATTACGTCTTCTTTTTTAGCCACCCTTAATCACCCTCCTGTCATTATCTGGTAGTTACTGTTTCCAGTATTTTAACTGATAATTATTTTTCTTCTAAAACTTTAACCGCTTCATTAAAAGTATCAAACTTGCTTTCATAAGCCTTAATAGTTTTAAGTACTCCTAAATCTTTATAATAATCATATAAAGGCATAGTTTTAGTCATATATTCATCAAATCTTTTAACGAATGTTTCTTCGGTATCATCAGCACGTTGTGTTAATTTTACGTTACAATCATCACACATACCTTCTACCTTAGGTTTCATTTCATTTGAATATTTATTATATATTCTTCCGCATTTAGGGCAAGTAATTCTTGAGCAAGCTCTTTTAATTGCCATATCCTTATCAATGTCAATATATATTACTACTCCTAAATCTTTACCAAGTTCTTTTAATAATTCAGCATATTTCTCTGCTTGAACTTTAGTTCTTGGAAATCCATCTAAGATATAACCATTTTCACAATCAGGTTCTGTTATACGATTAGAAATAAGTTTAATGATTAACTCATCTGGTACGTATTTACCTGCTTTCATTAAGCCTTCAGCTTCTTGTCCAAGTGCTGTACCTTTTTTTACTTCTTCTCTTAATAAATCACCAGTTGAAATATGACCATATCCATATTTTTCTGTTAGCATTTCAGATAGCGTTCCCTTGCCTGCTGCAGGTGGCGCTAAAAAGATTATGTTTTTCATTACCTTCTGTAACCCCTTTCATATTTTCTTGCTGACATCGTACTTTCAATTTGATTATAAGTTTCAAGTGCAACACCAACTACGATTAATAAACCTGTACCTCCAACCGTTACACTAGTAGGCAAGCTACTTAAGTTTGTAACAATTATTGGAAGACCTGCTATTACAATCAAGAATAATGCTCCTAAAAACGTTGTTCTTGATAGTACCTTACTAATATAGCCCTTAGTCTCATTACCAGGTCTTACACCCGGAATGTATCCACCTTGTTTATTTAGGTTTTCAGATAATTCTTTTGGCTTTAAACCTGCCATAAACGTGTATAAATATGAGAATAAAACTATTAATAAAATATATAATATAAATCCAGTTACCGTATTATAGTTAATGTATTTATTAACAAATAATGAGAACGAATCTTTCTTTACAAACGCTGCGATAAGTGATGGTATTGAAATTAAGCTTGATGCAAATATTACTGGCATAACACCAGAAGAATTTAATCTAAATGGTATATATGTTTGTTTTGCACCATAAGCTGTTGCTGTTTTGTTTGAATACTGAACAGGAATTCTCCTTTCAGATTTTTCAATAAATACCACACCAACTATTATTGCTATATACACAAGTAAGAATAATATGAATTTAGTAACTCCTAAAGCTACTTCTTGAACTGTTCCGCTTACTACAAATGCGTTATATGCATCTACCATCATACTTGGAGTACTAATTAAAATACCTGCCATAATAAGGATAGATATTCCGTTTCCAACACCCTTACGAGTTATTTGGTCACCTAACCATAATAGGAAGCAAGTTCCTGCGGTTAAAATAAGTGTTACCCTTAAATAATCAAGTGATGTTGCACTTTCCCCTAAAAATGAGAATGACATTACAAGTCCTTGTAGGAATGCTAATGCAATTCCTAAGTATCTTGTTATTTTATTTAACTTAGTTCTTCCAGAATAACCTTCTTTAGCTAAGTTAGAGAAATATGGAATTATATCCATTTGTAATAATTGAACAATTATTGATGCACTAATATATGGTGTAACACCTAGTGCAAAAATTGAGAAGTTCTTTAAGGAACCACCACCCATTACGTTAAGTAATTCCAAAAATCCTAAATCTTGTGTAATGTTTTCAGTACCAGGAACACGCACAGTTGTTCCTAATTTATAGATAAATAGTATTAACAGTGTGAATAAGATTTTATTTTTTACATCTTTATTCCTGGCTGAAAAGATTTGTTTAATGCCTTTAAACATCTTAAATCACCTCAGCTTTTCCACCTGCTGCTTCTATTTTTTCCTTTGCTATGCTAGAGAACTTATGTGCTCTAACAGTTAATTTTTTAGTTAATTCTCCATTACCTAATACTTTAATACCAGATAATTGTTTTTTTATTATTCCCATTTCGAATAATAATTCTGGAGTTACTTCTGTACCTTCTTCAAATTTATTTAAATCAGATACGTTTATAACTGCATATGTTTTTTTGAACATTGCGTTAGAGAAGCCACGTTTTGGAAGTCTTCTGTATAAAGGTAATTGACCACCTTCAAAACCAACTCTTACTCCTCCACCGCTTCTTGATTTTTGTCCATTTTCTCCTCTACCACTTGTTTTTCCAGTACCGCTACTAGAACCACGACCTAATCTTTTGATGTCCTTTTTAGAACCTTCGTTATACTTTAATTCATTTAACTTCATTATCCTAAAATCTCCTCTACAGATTTTCCTCTTAATTCAGCAATATGTTCTGCTGATTTTTGGCTCTTTAATGCTTCAACGCATGCTCTTGCGGTATTTAATTTTGTATTTGATCCAAGTGATTTTGAAATGATGTCTTTAACACCAGCTAATTCTAAGATTGCACGAACTGAACCACCAGCTATTATACCAGTACCGGCTTTAGCAGGTTTAATTAAAACTTTTGCTGCTCCAGCTGTACCAATAGCGTCATGAGATACTGTTCTATCTTCAACTAAGTCAACCTTAATGATTCTGTTAGTTGCATCTTGAACTGCTTTTTTGATAGCGTCTTGAACTTCATTTGCTTTACCAGTTCCAAGGCCAACTTTACCTTTTCCATCTCCAACTGCAACAGTTGCTGCAAAACGAAGACGACGTCCACCTTTGGTAACTTTTGTAACACGATTTACAGAAATAACTGTTTCGTTATATTCTTTTTCACGTGGTTTGCTATTTCTTCTTTCCATCGTTACCCTCCTTTAGAATTCTAATCCATTTTCACGTGCTGCATCTGCTAATGCCTTAACACGTCCATGATATAAGTAGCCACCTCTATCGAATACTACTTTTTTTATTTTTGCTTTCTTTGCTTTCTTTGCAACCAAAGCTCCTACAAGCTTACTTGCTTCTATGTTACCACCATTTTTAATGTTTAAATCTTTATCTAATGATGAAGCGCTTACTAAAGTAACACCTTTTTCATCATCAATTATTTGAACACTAATGTTCTTTAATGATCTAAATACGCATAATCTTGGTAACTCGCTAGTTCCGCTTACCTTGTTTCTTATTCTAGCATGTCTAGCTTTACGAGCTTCATTACGTGATGTCTTGTTTATCATTGTAATAATCTCCCTTTCCTATTATTTAGAAGCCTTTTTACCTTCTTTACGGCGAATATGTTCACCTTTGTAACGAATACCTTTACCTTTATATGGTTCTGGTTTTCTAACTTCTCTTATTTCTGCAGCAAATTTACCAACTGCTTCTTTATCAATACCTTTAACTGTTATTTCAGTTGCACTTACAGCTGCAACTTCTATTCCAGCAGGTACTTCTAATTCAATTTTGTGTGAATAACCAGCGTTTATTTCTAGAACTTTTCCTTTTGGATTAAATCTATAACCAACACCGATTATTTCTAGGCCTTTTTCATAACCTTCTGATACACCAATAATCATGTTCTTGATTAAAGCATTTGTTGTACCATGCATTTGTTTTGTTGTTTTAATTTCACTGTTTCTTGTAACCTTAACCTTGTTATCTTCTACTTTAACATCTATGTTTGGATTTAATGTTAATGATAATTCACCTTTAGGTCCCTTTACAGTGATGCATCCATTTTCGTTTGTAACAGTAACACCACTTGGTACTGTTAATTCTCTATTTCCGATACGACTCATCTTTAAGTTCCTCCTTATGAATTACCATACGTATGCTAATACTTCTCCACCAAGGTTTTCTTTTCTAGCTTCTTTACCAGTCATGATTCCCTTTGATGTTGATACGATTGAGATTCCAAGTCCGTTTAATACAGTTGGAATTTCTTCAGCCTTAGCATACACACGTAAACCTGGTTTTGATATTCTCTTTAAACCAGAAATTACTCTTTCTTTGTTTTTTCCATATTTTAAAGTAATAACAATGTTATCTTGTACTTGACCTTTTTCTACTTTGTAGTCAGTTATATATCCTTCAGCTTTTAAAATTTTAACTATTTCTAATTTAAGCTTTGATGAAGGAACTACAACTTCATTATAACGCATTTGATTTGCATTACGCATACGTGTAAGTAAATCTGCGATTGGATCTGTTACTGACATATGAATCCTCCTTTTATATTTTTACTCTTACCAACTTGACTTTCTAACACCAGGAATTTCACCTTTATATGCTAGTTCTCTAAAGCAAATACGGCAGATACCAAACTTTTTCATTACTGAATGTGGACGACCGCATCTGTTGCAACGAGTGTATTCTTGTACTTTAAATTTCTTTGGTCTTCTTTGTTTTACGACCATACTTTTCTTTGCCATTTATTTCCTCCCATTTGCTTACTTCTTAAAAGGTAAACCGAATCCTTTTAATAAGTCTAATGCTTCTTCATTAGTTTTTGCAGTTGTAACAAAAACAATGTCCATTCCACGTACTTTTACAACTTCGTCATAAACTATTTCTGGGAATATTGTTTGTTCTTTAATTCCTAAAGTATAATTTCCTCTTCCATCAAATGCTTTATTTGATATACCTCTAAAATCACGTACACGTGGTAACACGATTTTAATTAACTTTTCTAGGAAAGTATACATAGTTTCTCCACGAAGTGTAACCTTACATCCAATTGCTTGACCTTCTCTTAATTTGAAACCAGCAATTGATTTTTTTGCTCTTGTAATAACTGGTTGTTGACCTGTTATTTTTTCAAGTTCGCTTACTGCAACATCTAAAAGTTTGCTGTTTAAAGTTGCATCGCCAACTCCCATATTAACTACGATCTTTTCTAGCTTTGGTACAGCCATGACAGTAGTATAATTATGTTTCTTCTCAAGTTCAGGAATAATTTCCTTAGTATATTTTTCTTTTAAACTGTTCATAGTTACCCTCCTTATTAGTCTAATTTAGATTTTGACTTGCTAGAAATTCTAACTTTTTTTCCGTCTTTATCTAGTTCTTTTGCTATTCTAGTACGTTTTTTGGTTTTAGGATCAATCATCATTACGTTAGATACGTGAATAGCTGCTTCCTTATCTATAATTCCACCGTTTTGGTCTTGTCCGTTTGGCTTAACATGTTTTTTTACCATATTAATGCCTTCTACAAAAACCTTTTCACCTTTCTTAGCGATGATTTTTCCTTCTTTACCTTTATCTTTACCAGCAATAACAATTACTTTATCTCCAACTTTTAAATTCATGATTTTTCCTCCTTAAAAGGCCTATAACACTTCTTTTGCTAACGATACAATTTTCATGAAATCTTTATCACGTAATTCGCGTGCTACTGGACCTAAAACTCTTGTTCCAACTGGTGTCTTATCATCTTTAATAATAACGCATGCATTATCATCGAATTTAATGTAAGAACCATCATCTCTACGCATTCCAAACTTACTTCTAACGATAACCGCTTTTACGACTTTACCGCTTGATATGTTACCATTTGGAGTTGCTTTTTTTACTGTTCCAACTACGATGTCACCAATGTTTCCGGTTTTTCTTCTACTACCACCCAAGACTCTAATAACCATTAGTTCACGAGCACCAGAATTATCAGCAACTTTTAAACGACTTTGTTGTTGAATCATAACGAATCCTCCTTCTTAATTGTAAAGCGCCTATAAAATTACGGCTTCTTCTACTATTTCCACTAAACTAAATCTTTTTGTTTTTGATAATGGTTTGGTTTCTACAACCCTAACGATATCTCCAACTTTAGCTTGGTTATTTTCGTCATGTGCTGTATATTTCTTAGAATATTTAACACGTTTACCATACTTTGGATCTTTTTTATAAGTTTCAACTAAAATTGTAATTGTTTTATCATTTTTAGCACTTACAACTTTACCAACTACTTCATGTCTTGTTTTTTCCATAAGTAAACCTCCCTAAATTATTGACGTTCTGCTAAAATAGTCTTCATTCTAGCAACGTCCTTTCTTAATTCATGTATTCTTGAAGGTTTTTCTAAGTTCCCTGTAGCTTGCTGCATACGTAATTTAAATATTTCGTCTTTTGCTTCTACTATCTTAGCTTCGATTTGTTCAGTGGTAAGTTCTCTAATTTCCTTAACCTTCATTTTTTTCACCACCATTTTCTTTAGTTACAAATTTACATTTGATTGGTAACTTGTGCATAGCAAGTCTTAATGCTTCACGAGCAACTTCTTCAGTTACACCTGAAACTTCAAACATAATTTTTCCTTCTTTTACAACTGCAACCCAGCTTTCTGGATTACCTTTACCTTTACCTTGACGAGTTTCTAAAGGTTTCTTTGTTAATGAAAGGTGTGGGAATATATTAACGAATACTTTACCACCACGTTTCATATAACGAGTCATAGCAACACGGGCAGCTTCGATTTGACGAGCAGTGATCCAAGCACCTTCTTTTGCCATTAAACCATATTCACCAAAGTGTAAGCTTGTATTACCTTTTGATTTTCCTTCGTGATAAATTCTGTGAGGTTTACGATACTTAGTTCTTTTTGGCATCAACATGTTTAACACCTCCAGTTTTTTTCTTTGAAGGAAGTATTTCACCTTTGTAGATCCATACTTTAACACCTATCTTACCATAAGTTGTATCAGCTTCTGCTGTTGCGTAATCAATATTAGCTCTTAAAGTATGTAAAGGTGTTGTACCTTCATTATAACCTTCGCTACGAGCTATTTCAGCTCCGTTTAAACGTCCAGAACATAAAGTCTTAATTCCTTTTGCTCCAGCTCTCATTGTATTTCTAATTGCTCTTTTTTGAGCCATACGATATGAACCTCTGTTTTCAATTTGGCTAGCAATGTTGTTAGCTACTAATTGAGCATCCATATCAGCGTTCTTAACTTCCATAATAGAAATTTGAACTTCTTCACCAACTAATTTGTTGATTTGTTTCTTTAATTTTTCGATTTCTTCTCCACCGTGTCCAATAACAACACCTGGTTTTGCAGTACTGATTTTAATTTCAGTTTTCTTGTTACTTCTTTCAATAGTTACAGAAGAAACTGCTGCATTCTTTAACTTCTTATCTAAGAAGTTACGGATTTTCATGTCATTTTCTAATGTTGCAGAGAAATCTTTACTTGGTGCATACCATTTAGCAGTCCAATCCTTGTTTATTCCAAGTCTTAAACCTGCAGGATTAACTTTTTGACCCATTAGTCTTCCTCCTTATAATTATCTTTCTGCTACAACCACTGTTACATGACTTGTACGGTGATCGTTTTTAGCAATTCTTCCTCTTGAATCAGGTACTGATCTCTTAAGTACAGGACCATCATTAACATAAGCTTCTTTTACATATAATTTAGCTTTATCAAGATTATGATTATTTTCAGCATTTGCTACTGCTGAAGTTAAAACTTTTTTGATGACGCGTGCAGCTTTGTTATTCATGTTGTTTAAAATAGCCATAGCTTCACTTACGTCTTTTCCGTTTATTAACCTCATAACTAAACGAGATTTTAAAGCGGAAATACGAACTGTCTTCGCAATTGCTTTCGCTTCCATATTGTTATCTCCCTTCTAGTTATTACTTTTTCTTGTTTTCGCCGTGTCCACCACATTTACGAGTTAATGAGAATTCACCAAGTTTATGTCCAACCATATCTTCAGTTACATAAACAGGAATGAAATCTTTACCATTGTGAACCGCAAAAGTGTGACCAATAAAATCTGGGAATATTGTTGAACGGCGTGACCAAGTTTTAATTACTTCTTTTTTACCTTCTTCGTTTAACTTTTGAACCTTCTTAAGTAATCTTCCGAATACATAAGGGCCTTTTTTAATGCTTCTTGCCATCTACATATCTTCCTTTCTATTATTTTTTACGGCTTACTATTAACTTAGTAGAAGCTTTCTTATTTCTTCTAGTCTTCATACCAAGAGCAGGTTTACCCCAAGGTGTCATAGGTTGTTTGCGTCCGATTGGAGCTCTACCTTCACCACCACCATGTGGGTGATCGTTAGGGTTCATAACAGAACCACGTACAGTTGGACGAATACCCATGTGACGTGTACGTCCTGCTTTACCTAAATTAACTAAAGCATAATCGGCATTACCAACTTCACCTATTGTAGCCATACAAGTTCCAAGTATCTTTCTTGTTTCACCACTTCTTAGTCTTATTAATACATATTTTTCTTCACGACCTAAGATTTGTGCACTAGATCCTGCACTACGAGCAATTTGAGCTCCTTTTCCTGGTCTCATTTCGATGTTATGAATAACAGTACCTACTGGTATGTTCATAATTGGCATTGCGTTACCAACTTTAACATCAACGTTTTCTCCGCTTTCAATAATGTCGCCAACTTTTAATCCTTTAGGAGCAATTATGTATCTTTTTTCTCCATCTCTATAATTGATTAATGCTATGTTAGCGCTTCTGTTTGGATCGTATTCAATAGCAGCAACTTTACCAGTAACGTCAAACTTATTTCTTTTGAAATCAATTATACGATACTTTCTTTGAGCTCCGCCACCACGATGTCTTACAGTGATACGACCTACATTATTATGACCGTTTCTTTTTCTCTTTTCACCAACTAAGCTTTTTTCAGGAGTAGATTTAGTTATTTCATCACTAACCAAAAAACTCATTTGCCTTCTAGAAGGCGTAGTTGGTTTTGTCTTTTTAATTGGCATTATATTTCCTCCTTATTAGCTTAAATCTAGTTTGCTACCTTCTGCTAAAGTTATAATTGCTTTCTTATAAGCTTTAGTAGCTCCAGTATAGCGTCCTACTCTTTTTTTCTTTGGTCTAACATTTATTGTGTTAACGTTTGATACTTTAACATTAAATGCTTCTTCAACCGCTTGTCTTATTTGTACTTTGTTTGCATCCTTTGCAACCTTAAATACTACTTTGTTACCATCTGCAGTAATTCCTGCTGTTTTTTCAGTAACAACTGGTGCTAAAATTATATCTTTCATTACTTAAGCACCTCCTCAACGTATTTTACAGCGTCTTCTGTAATAATTATTTTGTTTACATATAAAACGTCATATGTATTTAATTCATTTGCTAAAACTAATTTAACATCAGCTATGTTTCTAGTTGCTAAAATTAAGTTTTCAGTTAATTCTGTTGTAACTATTAAAGTTTTTCCAGTAGCGTTTAAGCCTTCTAAAACTTTTAACATATCTTTTGTTTTATTTGTTTCTGCTTCGAATTTGTCAACAACGATAATGTCTTTATCATTTGCTTTATAAGTTAAAGCTGATTTAAGAGCTAACTTACGTTCTTTCTTATTCATCTTTTTAGTGTAGTTTCTATTGGCACTTGGTCCAAATACAACTCCACCGCCTACCCAATGTGGTGCTCTGGTAGATCCTTGACGAGCATTACCAGTTCCTTTTTGTCTCCATGGCTTTCTTCCTCCACCTGATACATCACTACGAGTTTTAGTAGCATGAGTACCTTGTCTTCTGTTTGCCATGAATAAATTTATGTGTTCATAAACAACTTGATCATTTGGAGTAATTCCCCAAACGTTATCATCTAATTTAATGTCTTTAATTTTTTCACCTTTTAAACTTAAAAGTGCTGTTTTTGGCATTTTAGTTCCTCCTTTCATCACAAGTATTAAATAAATCTATATTTAAATATTTTAAATTAATTATTCATTAGTTTCTTGTGATGTATTTGTATCATCACCTGCAGCTTCTACTTCAGCCTTAACTTCTTCATTAGCATAAGTTACTAACTCGATTTTGTCATTTTTAACGTTTGGCTTTTTAACAGCTGATTTGATGATAACTAAAGACTTTTTAGGACCTGGAACATTACCTTTAATTAAGATTACGTTTTCATCTTTCATAACTGCAACAACTTCTAAGTTTTGCATTGTTACGCTAACGTGTCCCATATGTCCTGGTAATTTCTTACCTTTAAATACACGCATTGGTCTCATTGTTCCTAGAGAACCAACACCTCTATGATATTGAGATCCGTGTCCCATTGGACCTCTTGATTGGTTGTAACGTTTAATTACACCTTGGAACCCTTTACCTTTAGAGATTCCGCTTACATCAACCATTTCTCCTTCTTCAAAAACTTGACAGTCAAGTTCTTGACCTAGTTGATATTTGCTAACGTCTACTCCGCGAATCTCTTTTAAGAAGCGCTTAGGAGCAGTATTAGCTTTTGCTAAATGACCTTTTTCTGCTTTGTTACTTAGTTTTTCTCTTTTTGTATCAAAACCTAATTGAATAGCTTCATAACCATCAGTTTCTACCGTTTTAATTTGAGTAACAACGTTTGGTTCAACTTCAACTACAGTAACAGGAATTAGTTTTCCGTTTTTTGCAAAAACTTGAGTCATACCTAGCTTACGACCTAAGATTCCTTTTCTTTCCATGTTTTCCTCCTATATAATTACTTAATTTCGATTTCAACACCGCTTGGTAAATCAAGATGTTGTAATGCATCAATTACATCTTTACTTGGTTCTATGATGTCGATTAATCTTTTATGCGTACGCATTTCGAATTGTTCACGTGAATCTTTATATTTGTGAACAGCACGTAAAATCGTATATTTTTGAATTTCAGTAGGTAATGGTACTGGACCTGATACCTTTCCGCCTAAGCGCTTAACCGTTTCAACGATTTTGCTTGCAGCTAAATCCAAAGAACGATGTTCATATGCTTTTAATCTGATTCGAATTTTGTTTGACATATTAACTTGTCCTCCCTTCGCCTATATCCGGTATAGACTTGCTCCGTAACGAATTACCTGATTTCCCTTAAGTTATAAAAACAACTTAACCGGGTGTATCAGCAACCTCGCACATCTATGCATCTACACGCAGTTACCATTATATCAGAAGAATTCCTTTATTTCAAGGGGTTTTTACGACTTTTTTGCATTTTTTTCTTCACATAAAATTTTATTGCTTTTTCCTGAAAATATGTTAAATTTTAAATAACAAAAAACAGAAAAAATTAATTTTCTGTTTAAAGTTCATTTATTTTTCCTCTTACATATCTATATAACTTCGCAACATCTGCGATTGTTATTTTTTCATCACCTGTTAGATCAGATATTTCAAGAGTTTTGCTATCTTCTATTACTTTAGTTCCTCTAACATGTCTATATAATAATGATACATCCGCAATCGTTATTTTATCATCATTATTAATGTCTCCCTTTAATCTATCAAATACCGTTATTGTTCCATCTACTTTCATATTCTCGGTTGATGAAGAAGATGCTTTAACTCCATTTAATGTTACAGTTGCACTTGTTTTACCTACCTTTAATCCGTTTAACTTATTATCAGCAAAATTTGCAATACTATTATCTTCTATTTCATAAGTTAAATAAAATTTATCAGAGCCTTCTGGCATTTTTATATTAGAATTAGTTAACATTCCATTTTCCTTTACATATGCATTTAGTTTTAGCGGGTTATTATACAATTGTAAATTCGTTAATTTTGTATTCTTACTTAAGTCTATATTACTTAGTTCGTTGTTTTCCAAATATAAGTATGTTAAGAATGTATTCTTGCTTAAATCTATACTACTTAGTTTGTTGGAACGCAAACCCAAGGATGTTAAGTTTGTATTCTTGCTTAAATCTATACTACTTAGTTTGTTGGAGTCCAAATCCAAGGATGTTAAGGATGTATTCTTGCTTAAATCTATACTACTTAGATTATTGTAGCTCAAATACAAGGATGTTAAGTTTGTATTCTTGCTTAAATCTATACTACTTATTTTATTGGCATCCAAACGCAAGTATGTTAAGGATGTATTCTTGCTTAAATCTATACTACTTAGTCTGTTGGAAATCAAATCTAAATCTGTTAAGGATGTATTTTTACTTAAATCTATACTACTTAGATTATTCCAACCCAAATACAAGTATGTTAAGGCCGTTAATTTTTCTATTCCTGTTGTACTTCTTATTTTCTCTGAATCTGATTTCTGATTACCCCAATATGAAACACTTTTAATACTTTTTAACTGTTCATCGGTCAAATTGGTCGTATAAGATAAACTTGTATTATTTTCTTTATTATAAGCATCTACCACTGCCTTATAAAAATTCTCATCATCAAAATAACTATTTGCAGGCTCTCCCTTATTTATAACATGCGCTATATAGGCATTTATCTTTGTTGGATATCTTAAGTTAATAAATGAAAACACGGATATAAATACTACTAAAAATACGCTTAATCCTATTACTACTTTCTTTTTATTTTTAATAATTAATTTTTCTACTCTAAGAAATATATTTTTACTACTATTTAATACACCACATATTTTCTTTTTCATACAACTTTCTACTCCTATTCTTTTGATTATCATATCATATTTTTGTAATATATTGTATTATTTTTGTATATTTCATTTATGGATAACAAAACAAGATAACAAATTACTTTTTTGTTATCTTATTAAATATTAGTTATCCTTTCTTTTTTACTTCTTTATAACCAATTGTAATAAATACTCCTGCAACTAGTATTCCAAAAATAACTAAAGCTATTTTAACATCTGCAGTTTTAGGATTTTTAACGCTCGTTTTTGAACTATTTGAATTTGTAGTATCAGATGTATTACTATTATCATTCGTTATGCTACCTTGATTATCATTATTAGTATTTTGAGAAAAACTTATGGTTGCTTTAGATGCTGTAATGTCTTCTTCTGTACCATCAGTATCACCAAATTTAACATCTTTTATCTCTAATCCTAACGACGTATCACTAGTAGAGGTATCTTTTAATTTTACCTTTAACGTTCCTATATTAAACGTTCCTTTTTTACCAGTATCAGTATATAACTGAATATTTCCTTCATCACCATTTCCTTGCCATGCGCTATCAGTAATAAACTCTATGGTTGCATTAGAAGTATCAACAATTGAAGCTGAAATACTATATACCTCCTCATTTGATGTTCCTTTAACACTACAAGTTGCCGTATCATTCATACCATAGCTTTCCTTATCACATGTGATACTAACACTTCCTGTTAATGCTTTTGCATTAATTGGTATTATTATCATTAATGATAATAATATTAAATAACATAATTTCTTTTTCATATTTTTCCATCCCTTTCCTATAATTCTGTTATTTTTCCTCTTACATATCTATATAACTTCGCAACATCTGCGATTGTTATTTTTCCATCTCCTGTTAGATCAGATATTTCAAGAGTTTCACTATCAGTTATTACTTTAGTTTTCCTAACATGTCTATATAATAATGATACATCCGCGATTGTTATTTTATCATCACCTGTTATATCCCCTTTAGCACGAGTAGATATGGTATAAACTTTCAATATATCATCATTATATTTAATATAAAGTTTATCATCTTTATATTCTTTTAATCCATTTTCTACAGTAATAGATTTTATATCAAATTCTTCATTTTTATATATTCTTATATTATCTTTAGACAAATCATACTTACTTGATGATATTTTTACTATCTTATAACTTTGTAATATATCATCTTCATATTTAACATTTAACATACCATCTTTTACTTCTAAAGTATTATTAATATTATTTATATGTGTTTTATCTAAATTTTCTGTTCCTACATATATATACTTTTTAGATAAATCATATTTGCTACTTGAAATACTTGATACTTCATAAGTTTTTAATATATCATTACCATATTTTATTTTTAATAAGTTATTGGAATATTCAGTAACACCATTTATTACATTTACATTATCCTTATTAAAATCATTAAATCCTATATAAATATAATCTTTTGTTAAATCATAAACGTTAGAAGAATAACTTACTATTTTTCTAGTATCTACTATTTCATCATTATATTTAATATTAAGATTATTATTAATATTTTCTAATGCTAAATTAGTGGCATTTATTTTTGTAATATCTATACCACTCATCCCAGTGTATACATATTCTTTTTCTAAATTATACTTATCACTAGATATATAAGCCAATTTATAACTATCTAATGTTTTATTATTGTATTTAATATTTAAAACATCATTTTCTACTATACCTTCGCAATTAGTATAAGTTATCTTACTATTATCAAATTTACTTAATCCTAAGTATATATATTCTTTAGTCAAATCATATTTATTAGAAGAAATACTTACAATATTAAATTCATCTAATTTAGTATTTTCATATTTAATAATAACTTTATTACTAGAAGTCTCTATATTTCCATTAGAAACACTTACTTTAGTTTTATCAAAACTATTATTCTTTGTATAAATGTAGTCATTACCTATACTATAATCATTAGATTTAACACCAATTACTTTGTAACTACCAAGTACATCTTCTTGGTACTTAATATATAAAATATTATTTTCTAATAATACTTCTCCATTTATAACAGTAATATCATTAACATCTAATTCTTTAGTTCCTATATAAATATAATCCTTTGTTAAATCATATTTACTAGATGAATACCTAACTATTTTGTATGTTTTTATTACTTCATCCTCATATAATACATCCAAACTATTTTCTTTTAAATCTAAAGTAACATTAGCAGTATTTATTAAACTAAGATCTATTTTTTCATCATTTTTTAATAATATATAATCTTTTGTTAAATCATACTTTAAAGAAGATAATCCAACTATTTTAAAATTATCTAATACGTCATTATCATACTTTATAGTAACAGTATTATTAGCGACAGTAAACGTACCATTAATAACACTTATTTTAGTCTTATCAAACGAGTTAGAATACACATTAATCATTTTACCAGATATGTCATATTCGTCACTTGATACACTAACTAATTTATATGATTTTATTATTTCATCATTATATTTTAAATCCACTAAATTATCATGTTCTTCAAAAGTAATATTTGTTGAATCTATCTTACTAGAATCAAACTTATCAGTTCCAATATAAATATAATCCTTACTTAAATCATACAAAGAATTTTCTAAATTAATACTTACTAAATCCCATTCTTGTAAAATGGTATCTTCATACTTTGCTCTTACTTTTCCATTTTCTAAAGTAACGTTACAATTAGTACAAGTAATATTATTAATATCAAAAGATCCATTTAAATCATATATATAATTCTTGCTTAAATCATAAATATTACTCGATACTGTTATTATTTTTTTTGTATCAATAATAGTGTCTTGATACTTTAAAGTTAAAATATCATCATTTAGAATTAACTTTCCGTTAATTGTATTAACATTTTTTATATTAAAGTCATTTATACCAGTATATATATATCTTTTACTCAAGTCATAAGTATCACTAGTAATATTTACCAAATTAATATTATATTTCGGAGATTCAGCCCATTCACCTCCAATAACAAGTGCCTCTTTTGTTTCATCTAAATTAATTTTAGAGTTTCCGTAATTAAAACTAGTTATTTTTTCTAGTGCACTCGTAGGTGATTCTTGCATAATATAAATATACGGTTTATCGCTAAACAAATTATATTTATTTGTAAATTTTGATAAGCCCGTTATATATATTAATTCAAAATATCTGGATAATTTATTATCATACTTAAGTTTAATATTAGATAACCTACTATACTTTGCTTCATCACTTTCAAGTTCAGCATTTCCATCAGCCTTTAAATTTTGTAAAATCAATTCCGTACTAGAATGGTCACCAGTATATATTACATTTTTTTCAAAATCTATATCGTATAAAGAACTATACAATTTAATCATATGTATAGGAATATCTATTTTATATAAAGAGTCTGGCCCATTAACCGTTAAAACACAATCTCCACTTCCATATGAAATTATTTTGTTGCTATGTACATATAAATCCTCGTTTGAGCATGAAGATTTTATTGTATAATTATTCAAATATTCGTCATTAGAAGGATATATTTTTGGACTTATATTTTTAGAATCGTAATTTAACATAATAATAGGCGAAGGTTCATATTCTTCATAAGTATATCCTCTGAAATATCCGCCGGATACAGATTCAATTGAATTTGTATTAGTATTTTTATAATTAACAATAATTTGAGTATCATAAATACTTGATAAAGTTATATTAAACTCATTATTATTAATAATTTCAAAATCCGTTCTATTCATAGGATCTCTAATTCCGTTTAAAATAAAATGTGAAGGTAATTTTATTTTACTATTAATTAATGTTTTTGTATTTATTTTTATATATTGTCTTCCGTTAGAACTTTTACCATTTTCAGATAAAAACAAAGGATTTCTCATATAGTTAAAATTAAATGTTTTTAAAGAGCTAAGCTTTGAAGCATCTATCAAATTCACATAATTATTAACTAAACCAACATATTCTAAAGATGTCATCGAATTAAGACCAGAAACATTACTAATTTTTTTATTATCACAAGATAAATTTTTAATTTTTTTTAGTTGAGTACTTGATAAACTATAACTATAAGCAACATTCGGATTATTTTCACTATTATAATTATCTACTACACAATTATAAAAATTCTCATCTTTAAATGCCTTATTAGCAGGAGCTCCCTTATTTATTACGTGCGCTATATACTTGTTTATCGTTGTAGGATTAGTTAAGTTAATATATAAAAATATAGGTATAAATAATATTATAAAAATACCGATACTTAATAATATTTTCTTTTTATGTTTATTTACAATGGATAATATTTTTTTACTACTACTATTTATACAATTTAGTACTCTTTTCATATAACTATACTCCTATCTATACTCCTATTCTCACGATAATTATAGCATATTTTTAATATATGTTGTATTATTTTTACACTTTTGTATATTTTTGTCATTTTTTATGTAATAATTTTGGACTTTTTTATAAGTTTTTTATTAGATAATTATATTAGGTGATTAAAATGAAGTTTGATAAAAAAGACGAAAACTATATATATGGTGTTATTGGAAGAAATGTTAAAAAATACAGAAAAGAAAAAGAATTAACGCAACAACAACTAGCTGATAATATAAATTATTCTTTATCTTTTGTATCTGTCCTTGAAAGCAAAAAACATCAGTCTTTTTCTTTAGGTGCTTTATGGAGAATATCTTTGATATTAGGAATTGATATGTATAAATTGTGTATTGATGATACCTTTAAGGAGGAAGAAAAAAAGAATTTTATCAAATATAAATGTAATAAGTGTGGTTTTGAAACAGAAATACCATATGATTTAATTGATGTTACGCTTATAATTAATAATTTATATACTGATAAAATAACTTACCCAGTATTTAAATGCAGTAAGTGTGATGGATTTATGATAGCAGAAGATAAAAATCAACATAATACGAATAATAATTAAAATATTAAAGTATATCAGAGTAAAATAATATTGGCAATCGGTATAAACGATGTATATACTATTTATAAATTGGAGATAATTTATATGGAAGCTAAACTTAAAAAATGGGGTAATTCTGATGGGATTAGAATACCATGTAGTATTTTAAAAGCACTAAATTTAAAAACAAAGGATATAGTTAATTTAAGTTATCATGAAGACAAAATTATCAAAAGATTTATTAGAAGTTTGTATGTAAAATTAATTAGATTTTTTTGATTTGTATTATATACTTTGTCAAAACTTTTGATATTCCCCTTTAAAATATACAAAAATAAGTTAGATATTTTTATCCTAACTTATTTTTTTACATTACCTATTAACTTAGCATGTAATACCATTCTTTTTTTATCATCGTAGCACGAAGATAGTGTAAGTATCTTATCACTTGCATTTACTTCTACTCCATAATTATACACACTTCTTTGTTTTAAAGTATTAATAAAGTTATTAAACTCATCATTATCTTTAAAAGAAGTTGTTATATAGTAACTTTCAGGTTCTATTGTATAGGTTGAAAATACCTGCCATTTTTGATTACCTCTTGGAGTTACAATTGTTATTATACGATTATTTTTATTGTTATACCAAGATTGTTTTACAACTCTTCTCATGGAACCAAACATTTGGTTATTAACAAGACCATGAGCATATAAAATTGTGTTTTTACTTAAATTATCTATGTTATTTCTATAATCTAAATATACCCAACCTTTTTTGTTACTTGTTTTATCAAATGTATGTTTTAGATAATATTCATTATCTTTTGTATGTACAAAAGGATAGTTTATTTTAGTGCCAGGCACCTTTATCCAGCCTACAGTATCTGGATTTATGCTCTTTAAATTATCAAAGTTAACTTCCAAAATATTCATACTTTCATATTTGTCATATAATGATGTAGTAGTTGTAACGGATTCGTTTTCTTCTTTCTTTGTTGTAGTAGTAATTTCTTTTACTTCCGCTGCATCATAAACATCTGATAATATATCATCTGTCTTTTTATTTTCTAATCCCCAATTAACTAACACTACTAATAATATTATAAGTATAACAGATGACAATACTATTACCATAGTCCATATCATCTTTTCTTTCTTTACCTTTCTTTTTGCAATTTCACTTGATTTTATTATATCTTTCGTATCTGTTATATCTATTGTTCTAGTAAAATCTAGTATTTCGATTACTTCTTTTTTAGGAATACTTATGGTCTTAGTAAAATCTAGTATTTCTATATCTTCTTCTTTTGGTATAATTTCTTTTTTTATTACTGGTTTATTTTTATATCTCTTTTTAAGTTCTTTAGAATATATCTTTATAAACCTTTTAAACCATCTCTTACTTTTAAGCCATTTAACATCTTCTATAGATAGATAACTAGCGTTTATTACATCAAGTAAGCTTTGATCTTCAGAAGAGAAAATATTATTTATATCTTTTTTATCCATAATTATATCATCCCTTCTTTATTCTTCTTTTTAGATTATATCACATTTAAAAGAATAAATCTTTGACTATTTTAAATAATTATTCATCTTTTAAAAAAACTAGCTTTCGCTAGTCATTTCTTTTTCCAAATAAACTTAATAAGTTTAGGAATATATTAATAAAGTCTAAATACAAGTCAAGCGCACCATATATAGCTATTTTAGAAAGTTCTTTCTCATCTGATGCATAATAGTTATACATTGCTTTTAAATTATTCATATCCCACGCTGTAAGGCCTAAAAATACTAATATAGAAACAATGCATAAGAATAAGTCTAATCCAGAGCTTTTAACAAATATGTTTATGATTGACATTATAATTATTGCAATAAGTGCAAATATAAGTATCTTTCCAAATGATGACAAATCACTTTTTGTTGTGTATCCATATATTGCTAATAGCGCAAACATAAGTGCTGCTGATAAAAATACCATTCCTACACTTCCTAATTTATATACTAAAAATATAGAAGAAAGAGTAAGACCACTTATTAATGAGTAGACCAAAAATAATATTTTAGCAACTAATGGTGAGACTTTCTTTCTAAGTGCACTAAATACAATTACAACAACAAGTTCAAGGAGTAATATAAAACCAAAGCTTCCATAAACGAACTTCATCATAGCCATGTTGTGCGCCGTAAAATATGCTGCACCCCCTGAGACTAGTAATCCAATAAACATCCACATGTATACTTTTGAAAAGAATTTAGACATTCCATTTCCACTATCTATAACCATAAAATACCTCCATATATTTATAGTATATCATCTATTTATTAAAAAATTATTAAAAAAAACAAAAAAGTTACTAGGATTTACTTTTTTGTTTTGTAGGACTAAATTCCAATCTCAACTTATCAGATACAGTAACTATAAATTCACTATTAGTTGGTTTTGCTCTATCATAATCTACACTATGACCAAATATTTCTTCCATTAAGTCTATATCTCCTCTATTCCAACTAACTTCAATAGCATGTCTTATTGCTCTTTCAACACGTGATACTGTAGTATCGTATTTATTAGCAATTTCAGGATATAACTCTTTTGTTATTGCACCTACTATATCTGGTTTTTCATACATTAAAATTACGCCTTCTCTTATGTACTGGTATCCTTTTATATGTGATGGAACACCTAATCCGTGCAATAGTTTTGTTACAGATATTTCTAAGTTATTATGATATACGTTTACTTTCGATGTTTTATCTAACTTAAAACTTACTGCGTCAAGTATTTTATTTTCTAAATCAAACATATCAAATGGTTTTAAAATAAAGTGCTTTGGATTATACTTAGATACTCTTGCAATTGTTTCATCCGCATTAAACGATGTTCCAACTATTACAGGTTTATCTATTTTCTTTTTCTTTAACTGCTCTAATACGTATATTCCATCTTTTTTAGGCATTATTAAATCTAATAATAAAACATCAAAATTATCTTTATTTTCCTCTATTACCTTTATAGCATCAAGCCCATTATACGCGTGATTAACTATTTTTATTTTTTCATGATCTTTAAAATACTCCTCTAACATTCCTATTAAACTTTCATTATCATCTACTGCTAAAACCCTTACTATTTTATTACTTCTATTATCTTCCTTTTTCATACTTTTACTCTTCCTTTCTCATTTGCTAAATCAATTATATTACACTCTTTTCGATTAATTTATCGAATGGTGTCGAATAAAAAAAGAATGTATAAACTACATCCTTAAATATTAATTTTTAATTATCTTTTTGTAATTCTGTATTCTTAAAATGCCCATTATTTAAACTTTTTGAAGAACCTTTTTCTCTTCCAGCATCTTTAAATGCGTCATTTATCATTTCTTCTAACGATAAAGATTTATCATTTGCTTTAGCTTCCGCATTTGAAATAGATATTATATCATTATCACGTTGCGCGTTATCCCATATATCTTTTTTGTTAGGTATAGGATTTTTAAATAATGTTTCTTTTTTAGGTGATAAGTATTCGTCAAATACCTTATCAATTTCTGCTTTAACAAAAGCATCCGCACCTTTAGTTGCATCATCAATTATTTTTACGAATTCACCCTTTTTAATAAAAGGTGATACTATTTTTTTGACACTTAAACTAAGTCTAATATCAAAAAGTGTATTAATAGTATTTTCTATTTCTAGAATTCTTTTTTGGTGAGGATTTTCATGCTCTACTAAGTTTAAAGCATTAGCGTCTTTACTTCTTAATAAGTTATCTTGCATTAAATCATCCCCTTTTACTATTACAATTATAATGTACCACAATATTACCACATAAGAAAAGGATAAAATGTCAAATTTTATCCTAGTTTACACTATTTTATACACTTTATTATGCTACTTAGTTCATCATATGAAACAGAAGAAGACCCAAGTAAGTATCCATCTATATTATCACTTAATATAGATTTGATATTTGAAGGTGTAATGCTTCCCCCATAAATAAGTTTATAATTAGTTATGTTATTTTCTTCCAATATCTTTCTTATGTATTTAAAAGTATCTTCTATTTCTTCTTTCTTTAGTGCAATATCTCCCCCTATTGCCCAGGCAGGTTCGTATGCTACTACTATTTCATCGGCAGAATCTAACTTTATGTCACTAACCGCAGAAGTTAACTCTTTTTTTAATACTTCACTAATCCTCATTAAGTCTCTATCTATTTTTGTTTCACCAATACATATAACTGGAGTCATCATATTTCTTAAGATTGCTTTAACTTTAAGATTAATATCCTTATTAGAATCATAACATCTTCTTTCAGAGTGTCCTGTCAAACAATAACTTACGCCTCTTAATTTCAAATCATAAGGTGAAACAGATCCAGTATACGCTCCTCTTTCTTCATAATGACAGTCTTGAGCTCCTAAGTTATATCCTCTAAAAACATCCATATTTAAAAAGTTAGGGCAAACAACTAAGTCCACGTTTGATAAATCAATATTATCCATTTGTTCCTTTAATATTTTAGCCTCATCGTAACTTAAAAACATTTTTTGATTACATATTACTAATTTTTTCATTTTTTACCACCACTTTTTGTAAATATATTTTTTAGATTATGAACAACTTTTTTTACTACGTTAGTATCTTTACTAATTACTTTTTCATAAACTTTAAGAACGTTTTTAGCATAGTTATAAGGACTATACTTATCTGCCGTAAGTCTTGCATTAAAAGATATTTCATCCCTTAACTTCTTATTTTTGTATACTTCATATATCATATCAACATAACTTTTTTCATCATCAAAGAATAATCCATCTTTTTTATCAGTTATCATAAGTTCAAATGATTCATCTCTTATTGCAACAACCGGTTTTGATGCTCCCATAGCCTCCATAACAGTAAGTCCTTGCGTTTCTGTTTTTGATGCCGTTACAAAAACATCACACAGCGAATAATATTTTGGTACGTCAGTCCATGGTGCTTTACCCGCAAAAATTATCTTATTTTCTAGGCCTTCTTTTTTAGCTAAATCAATTAGATCTTTAATGTCTGGTCCATCTCCTACTATTATCATCTTAGACTTAGGTATTTGCTTTAACACGGAATTAAAATTATTTATTAAAAAGTCTATGCTCTTTTCTTTAGCTATTCTTCCTACATACAGTACTATAAAATCAGTCTTTTTAAGTCCTAAGTCTTTTTTTAGGTTTATAATCTCATTTTTATCTATGTTTTCCTTATAAAATCTTGCCGTATCAATACCAGATGGTATTACGTATACATCTCTTTTAACCTTGTATTTATCTTTAAATAATTCTTTAGCTTTTTCAGTTGGAACGATAAGTTCATCTATTGTTTTATCACATAAGAATAAAGTTAGGTATTCAACTAACTTTTTAGATGCAGAATCAAAATAACCTTTAGTAATATAATATATATATTCTTCATACATCGTATGATACGTGTGGACTAATGGTATATTAAGTTGTTTAGATATAAGCCTTGCAAAGGTTCCAATACTAAACTCAGTATGTGAATGTATTATATCTAATTTCCACTTTTTTATTATTTTAAGAGCCTTAAGTGGATATATTCCAGATTGTCTAAAGTTCATAAGCCCAATTGGAAAACTTGGTATTTTAAGTACGCCATCTTCTTCTTTGTATGAAAATGACTCATCATTTACCGTTACCACGTAAACCTCATGACCCAATTTTTCTAGTCCCTGCTTTAACATTAGGACGCTAGTTGATACCCCATTAATAAATGGTGGATACGTATCAGTGAATAATCCTATTCTCATCTTTATCAACTCTCCTTTTAAACATAAGTGCAATAAATCCCGTAATCATTGCCATAAAATAAGTTATAAATCTCCATAAAAGCATTGCTCCTGCTAAAACAGCCCCACCTGTAAATCCTTTAAAGAACTGCATAAAACTATATTCTATTCCGCCTGTTGCGCCAGGAACTGGGATAAAGTTACTAATTAGCATAACAAATGATGTTGCAACAATAGAAGATATTGCATTAATATTTTTTACCCCTAGAGCCTTAAATACAACAAATGGCACTAAGTATAACAACGTAAGATTTATTATGTTATAAATTATTCCTTTAATTAAGTTTTTTTTATTACCCTTAATTGATGCTCCTGTTTTGTAAAAATTTTTGATGCTTTCTTTTATTTTTTCTTCAGTAGTTCCGAATTTTCTTATCACTTTAAATTTAAATATAACGTGCACTATCTTATTTGCAATACTAATTCCCGCCTTTTTAGCAAGCACAACAAATAATAAAAGTGCCATTACAACTAAATTTATGAAGAATCCTAAAAATATAAATCCATTTAAATATACGTTATTAGAAAAAAGATTTAACTTAAGGTTTAATAAAATAGAGGCAACCCCAACCATAATAAGAGCGGATTGATATGCAATAAAATCTTTTATCATCGCATTTGTTGAATCAGATATTCTTATTCCGTCTTTCTTTAGTAAGTATATTTGAAATGGTTGCCCACCTGATTGAAACGGAGTTATACCATTTAAAAATTGTCCTATTAATGTTAATTGATATGCGTTTTTTAAAGTGTAACAACTATTATGTTCACATATGAATGTTTTAAGTGAGGCTGATTTAAAAAGTAGTGATGCTAAAAACACCATTATAGCCATTAAAAATATCCATATGTTAACACTTGATAGTTCTTTTATTATACCGTTAAAATCATCTTTTAAAGTAAAATATAAAACTAATGTTAGTGCTATAAAAAGTATACCAATATTTAACTTTTTATTTTTCATAAACACTCCTATTTATCTTGAATAACTTCTATAGCAGGTAATTTTTTTCCTTCTATAAATTCTAGTGAAGCTCCGCCACCTGTTGATATGTGAGCAAAAGAAGTTTTATAACCAAATCTTATCGCTGCTGCTGCAGAATCTCCCCCGCCTATAATGGTTGTTGCTCCACTTTCTTTTAAAATTTCACATAACTTTTTGGTACCATAGGAAAAATTATCAAACTCTGATACTCCTACTGGTCCATTCCAAAAAACAGTTTTGCTTTTTCTTATATATGAAGAAAATAATTCGGTGGAAGAAGGTCCAATATCTAATATCATATTACCATCTGATACGTTATTTAAATGATCATATTTAACATCTAAACCATCCTTATAAGATGATGAACCATAACCATCTTTAGGAAGGATTATCTTATTAGGATACTTAAGTAATAATTCTTTAGCATGATTTAAGCTTTCTTCATCATATATGGATGCTTTTAAGTCATAGCCTTTAGCCGTTAAAAACGTATTAGCTATTCCACCACCTAATAACATATAATCAGCTTTTTCTATTAATTTATCTATTACTTTTATTTTGTCATTCATTTTTGCTCCACCTAAAATAACAGTATATGGTCTTGATGGATTATTTAGCAAGCCACCTAACATATCTAGTTCCTTCTTTATTAAAAAACCTATACCAGATGGTAAATTTTTAGCTATTCCTACGTTTGATGCGTGAGCTCTATGTGATGTTCCAAAGGCATCATTTATAAATATATCCCCAAGACTTGCCCAGTATTTTCCAAGATCACTATCATTTGTACTTTCTTTTTTACCTGGAACATCTTCAAAACGGGTATTTTCAAGCAATATAACATCTTTTTCTTTCATATTATTAACAGCATTTTCTAAAACTTTCCCACGTGTTTCACTAATAAACTTAACATCTATGCCTAAAGCTTCTGATAATCTTTTAGCAACTGGTCTTAACGTGTTATTTTTTTTATCTTCTTCTGTTTTTATTCTTCCTAAGTGAGAAAGTAAGATAACCTTAGCATTGTTATCCACAGCATATTTAATCGTTTTAATACTTTCTATTATTCTGTTATCATCTAAAATTACTCCGTCCTTCATAGGAACGTTTAAATCACATCTAATAATTACTTTTTTATTATTTAAATCATAATCTTCTATAGTCTTCTTCATAAAAAGCCTCCATTTTAATTATAACATGAATAAGAAAAAAATAGGAAATGAATTTCCTATTTTACTATTACCATTGTTTTGCCGCTAGCACCATCTGCTCCTCTAACAATTATTGAAGTTGATCCTTTCCTAACCCCTCTTACAACCCCATTCGAAACGGTTGCAACAGATGGATCTTCACTACTCCAAGAAATTGATTTATTAGTTGCATTACTAGGTGAGAAACCAACCGTTAAAGTTTGTGTGCCACCAACTCTTAAAGTGATGGAATTTGGAGAAAGCGTAATTCTTTGTAATTTAATATAATTAGAAATTACTTTGACAGTTCTTACCTTACTAGCCGAATTTCCAAATGAATCCGTAACAGAATATCTTATGGTGTATGTTCCAGGAGCAGAAGTGTTAACTCCACCAGAAATTCTTACTCTAGAAGATATGTCATTACCTAAAGCATCAACAGCATAATATCCTGGATCATCATATCGTTGTCCAACATTCAAAGTTTTATATGATTGTCCTCTAAGTGTTAACGTTGGTGGTGTTGTAATTCTTCTCCGAGTAGTTGTTACAACTTTTCTTTTTGTAGTAGTTCTTCTTTGCGTGCCATTTGATGATGACTTCTTAGTAGTTGTAGATGGTTTTGGCTGGGTTGTTGTTGTAACTTCCTCAACAATTACCTTTCTAGTTGCCTCACTGCGATTACCGGCCTTATCCGTTACTGTATATGTTAGTGTATATGTTCCAACCTTATTAATGTCAACCGACCCTGAAACCTTTATTTTTGAAGTTAAATCACCATCAATATTATCAGTTGCTTGTGCACCTTGATCCTTATACTCAGTCCCCTGTCTAATTGTAAGTTCCTTTTCTCCAATTATTGTTATGGAAGGTTTTTGAGTGTCTTTCTTCGTTGTCGTTTTTTTTAATTCCTTTTCATTATTGCTTACATAACCAGAAGTAGTATAATACTTTCCACAACTTATATAAGCATTATAGCTTTCAGTATCCTCTTTGAACGCAATTACATAACCCTTACAAATTTTAGAGGCTTTAGCTCGTTTAGAACTAATTGAACCACCGTTTGTATCAAGTAACTCATTTAGGTTAATATTGATTTTTTCATTAGTTAATTCTATATTTTTTTGAGATAAATAAGTTGGTGTCTCTTCAACCATTCTGTTTTCTAAATATTTAAAATCATCTAAGGTATATTCTGGTTCTTTACTTTTTATAATATGAACTATAACTAATACAAGAACAGTTATCAAAATCAAGACAAGCGCAGCTACAATTACCATCCAGCGTTTTATTTGAAACTTCTTTTTCGATTCATCTTCGTATCCGAACTCTTTGTCCATATTTACACCACCTTTTATTTTACATATTGATTATAACATGAAAAAAAGAAAAAAACACTAGTTTTTTCTAGTGTCTATTTATTTGCAAAATACTTTGCAGTTCTAACCATTTGTACCGAATAACTCATTTCATTATCATACCAAGCTACTACCTTAACTAACTGTTTGCCATCTACTTCAACTATGTTAGTTAAAAGTCCGTCGACCAAACTTCCGTAATGCATACCAATAGTGTCACTTGAAACAATTGGATCCATAGTAAAACCTAAAGTTTCGTTTTGGTTGCTTTTAAATAACTCATTTAATTCTTCTTTAGTTACATTTTTAGACAATTCTAGGCTTAAGTCAACAACAGAACCAGTAGTTACTGGAACACGCATTGCAGTACCATCTAATCTTCCATTAAGTTCAGGAATTACCTTGCCAATTGCACTTGCTGCTCCAGTTGATGCAGGAACAATATTTGCAGCAGCTGCTCTACCACGTCTTGCCATATAACCTTTTTTGTGTGCAACATCCAAAGTTGCTTGGTCATTAGTATACGCATGAACCGTAGTCATAAAGCCTTTTTCTACACCATAATTATCACATAATAACTTCATAACAGGAGCAAGACAATTAGTTGTACAACTTGCTGCACTAATTACCTTTTCATCACCAGTTAGAGTTTCATGATTAACGTTATATACTATCGTTTTTAAATCTCCCTTAGCTGGAGCAGATATAATGACTTTTTTAGCTCCTGCTGTTATATGTGCCTCTGCCTTTTCTTTACTTGTGAAAAAGCCGGTGCATTCAAACACCAAGTCAATGTCTAGTGCACCCCAAGGTAAGTTTGCAGGATCTTTTTCAGCATAAATTCTTACCTTTCTATCACCTATAATTATATTTTCATCATCACTTGTAATTTCGCCCACTTTATATCTTCTATGAGAAGTATCATATTTAAGTAAATAAGCAAGCTCATCTGCATTAGTTAAATCATTTATTGCAACTACATCAAATGAAGGATCTTCCTCCATTATTCTAAATACTAATCTTCCTATTCTTCCAAATCCATTAATTGCTACTTTAATAGCCATATCATCACCATCCTACTTATATATTGTACCATTTATAAATCTTTAAAACAACTTCCGTCAATAAACTCTCTAATTATAGAATCATTCGGAACTTCTTCACTAGGTATTCCAAGTATGACTCTAAATAAGTTAATTAATCTAAGAGCTTCATCATAGTTTGGATCATCTTCTGATACAGAAAACAATAAAGGTTCAGCATAAGTTTTTAAAACACCTAATTCGTAAACTAATGACGTATTTAATATTTCGTCTGCTTCTTTCATGTAAGGAAATATCATTTCTTCTTCTATTTCTCTTACCTTTTTCCACATTTTTAAAGTATCTGATGCTGATGCTCCCCTTGTTCTATTATCTCTTACAATTCTTCTTAAAAGCCTGTTATCCGTTGATTTAAACAAGTTATGATTATCAACGTTTAATGGTGTAAGCGGTGAAACAAATACTTTAAACTTATTTTTGCTTGGAATTATCTCGGTTAGTTTTTCGTTAAAAGCATGTATTCCTTCTACTATCAAAATACTCTTATCTTCTAATTTTATCTTGTTTTTTTCATCAAATTCTTGTTTTCCTTCAATAAAATTATATCTTGGCAAAATAACTTCTTTTCCATTTAATAATTCAGATATCTTTTTATTAAACTGATTTGTATCAAATGCTTCTATTCTTTCTATTTCAGGTTTACCATTTTCATCTAACACCCTATCTTTCATATCAGTATAAAAATTATCAACTGATATAGGTATAGGTTTATAACCTTTCATTTTAAAGAATAACGCTAACTTCTTAGATGTTGTTGTCTTACCAGATGAAGAAGGACCTGTTAAAAGAATCATTTTAATATCTTTATCTTTAGTAACTTTATCTACGATATCTAATAATTTATCATTTTGAAACGTTTCTGACATTCTAATTATGTCACCATATTCTCCGTTTGCAATGTTACAATTTAACTCAACAGTAGTATTAATACCTATACTTTGTAAATATTTTATTTGCCTTTCAACAGCTTCTAACACCTTATCGCATTTATTAAATTTTATCTTTTCATCAGGCTTAAACGTTACAGGGGCTAAAAGCATTATCTTATTATCTTTTAAATACTTAGCATTAAAATTACTTAGGTAGCTTGTGTTACAAGGTAAAACTCCGTAAAAATAATCTAAGGTATCATCTAGCTTGTTCAAACTTATCGTTGAGTTACTAATGAATCTTAATGAATTTGCTTTATCATGCTGATTTACCTTAAAGAAATAATCTATTGCATCTAACCTTGATACCATTATTTTAGTAATAGGAATAGCACTTTCTACAAGTTCTCTCATTCTTATTTTTATTTTTTCTACCGTTACTTCTGAAATAAGATTATTTGTTAAAACTTCGCAGTATATTCCTCTTTCTATAAAACACATTAACTTAACATCTGCGTTTAATACGTCTTTAACAGCTTTTACAAAAAGAAAATATAAACCCCTCATATAAGTCCTGCTACCATATAAACTATAAACATCAAAAAAATCTACATTACAACTTCTAGTTATTTTAGTATCTAGTTTAGTTAATCTATTGTTAACTGTTGCAACTATGATTTTACCTTTATATTCTTTTTCAAAATCCTTTGATATTTCAAGTAAGCTTAATCCGCTTTCATAGTCATACGTTTCATCTTTATAATTAATTTTTATACTAGCCATTATAATCACCCTTTATTCTAATAATATTCTACCAAAAATGAAGGAAAATGTCACAATATTTTGATAATAAATATAATTATACTATACATAATATTATTATAGGGGTGATAAAATTATGAATTTAATTCCAAGCGTTATAGAAAAAACTTCTATTGGAGAAAGAGTATATGATATTTATTCTAGATTATTAAAGGATAGAATTGTATTTATTGGTGGTGAAATAAATGATGAGGTTGCCAATGCTATTATAAGTGAACTTTTATTTTTAGATTCACAAAGTAATGACGAAATTAGTATTTACATAAATAGTCCAGGAGGAAGTATTACATCTGGTATGGCAATTTATGATACGATGGGGTTTGTAAAAAGTCCAATATCAACAATATGTATTGGTATGGCAGCTTCCATGGCTTCAGTTTTGTTAGCAAGCGGTGATAAAGGAAAAAGATTTATACTACCAAATAGCGAAGTTATGATTCATCAACCTTTAGGAGGAGTAAGTGGTCAAGCAACAGAAATAAAAATAGTAGCTGATAGAATTTTATATTTAAGAAATAAATTAAATAAAATATTATCAGATAAAACTGGTAAAGACATAAGTGAAATAGAAAAAGATACTGAAAGAGACTATTATTTAAACGCTTCTGATGCATTAGAATATGGTTTAGTTGATAAGATATTATAAAACGTAAGACTTAAATTTTGTCTTACGTTTATTTTAATGTTTCAATTTACTTTTTAGTAATGCCTGTGATATCTATTATGTCTTTAATTTCCATATTGACTTTTTTTGAACTTTTTTTAAATCATTCTTAAAATTAAGGCAAACAAGTTTTAGATCAACTTTTCTTCTTATCTATAAACGTCTTAGTGCAATCAAATAAAAATAGTACCACAAGAATAATTGTTATAAATAGTGGTATCTTTTTAATAATACCTTTTAATAAAGGATGAACGATGTAGATAAATATAATGCTAATAGCTCCCCATACTAAAGTCATTTCAAGAGATATATAATGGCCTATATGAAATTTTTGCTGTGAATAATCCCAAAATACTTCTCCAAATAATTTTTCTATTAAAACCCCTCCTAAAGCCTCTATACTAGATAATACTATACCAACTACAAAAAACATAATAACGGTTTCCCAAAATCTATGCATATGAAGGTTCTTAAAAAGGTATTCAGACACAAACAAAATAGTTACGGCACCAATACCATAAACTGGTGTCCACCATCCATATAAAAAACCACTTTTAAAACCATTTTTAGTTATTAATGCTGTTATGGTTTCTAATAAGTGTCCTAAAATAGAGTATACAAAAAAACAGTTTAAATAATACATAATATCACCAGTTTTAGTATGCAATTATTTAACTGTTTTTATTCTATTTATTTTTTTAATTTATCATTTAAATTACTAAAATAACGCAAATCATATAAGTTAACGTTTTCCGAAATAGCTTCTTTTATTAAAGATAATACTTCCTTATTATCTTGTAGAACTATATCAGAAACCTTTTTTAACATATATTCATCATAATTTGAAGCTATCTTTTCTAACAAAGAATAATTTCTTAAATTGCCTTTTACTTTTAGCTCATCATAAACTTCTTTAAGCATTAATCTTTTTTCGTCCAGTTCCATTTGATTTATGTTTTTCTTTTTAAATAAATTAAATTTCATAATAACTCTATTTCTTTGACCAAGTAGTTCCTTCTTTAGTATCCTTAAGACTAATACCTTTTTCTAATAATTCATCTCTTATTTTATCAGCGGTTAGAAAGTCCTTATTTTTCTTTGCTTCTAGTCTTAATTCTATTTGTTTTTCAACATATTTTATAAGCTCATCATCTACTTTTATTTCTTCTTGTTTTAATAAATCTAGCGATAAAACTTTATCAAATGACTCAACTAATGCTTTTTTAGTTGTATCATTTAATGAATCATCTTTTAACACATCATATAAAACCGTTAAACTACTAGATGTATTCATATCATCGTTTATGTAAGATATAAACTCTTTATTATATTTGTCAAACGCAGCTTCATCCATTACTCCGTCATTATCTAATGATAAAGTTTTTTGTTTTAACTTTTTATATGCTTTTTCTGCATTATCTAAATTTTCATAAGTAAATACAAGTTGTTTTCTATAATGAGATTGTAAACACATTAATCTGTATGAAAGTGGATTATATCCTTTTTCTTCCAGTAATGATACGGTTAAGAAGTCTCCACTACTCTTACTCATCTTACCATTTTTATCATTTAAATGTTCACAGTGTACCCAATAATTACACCATTTGTGACCTAAATAAGCCTCACTTTGCGCAATTTCATTAGTGTGATGTGGAAATATATTATCAACACCACCGCAGTGAATATCAAGATACTCTCCGCAATGCTTCATACTAATGCAAGAGCATTCAATATGCCATCCCGGATATCCTAAGCCCCAAGGAGATTCCCATTTAAGTTCCTGATCTTCAAACTTAGACTTAGTAAACCATAAAACAAAATCAGCCTGGTTATGTTTGTTAGAGTCACTTTCAACTCCCTCTCGTACGCCAACTACCATTTCATCTTCCTTATGGTTTGTTAAAACATAATAATCATCAAGTTTTGATGTATCAAAATATACGTTACCACCAGATACGTATGCATACCCCTTTTCTAAAAGCACACTGATCAAATGAATATAATCATCTATAAGATTAGTTGCAGGTTCCACTGTTTCTGGTTTTTTAATATTAAGCTTTTTAAAATCTTCGAAGAATGCTTCCGTGTAAAACTTAGCAATATCTAAAACACTTTTATGTGCCTTTTTGGCACTTTTTACCATCTTATCTTCACCAGTATCAGAATCACTTGATAAGTGTCCTACATCCGTAATATTCATAACACGATTAACATTATAACCATTATAAATAAGTGTCTTTTCTAAGATATCTTCCATAATGTAACTTCTAAGATTTCCTATATGTGCATAATGATAAACGGTAGGTCCACAAGTATACATATTAACCTTTTTTTTATCATTTGGAATAAACTCTTCTACTTTTCTTGTTAACGTATTATATATTTTCATAATTATCACTTCCTATTATCATTTCTTATTTGTCTTCTTTTTACCTTGGCTTTTCCTTGTTCGTATAAAATCTTAGGTTTAGAACAACAATAAACTCCCCTTTTATATATAAAATTCTTATTAATCATTTCTTCTTTCATAAGTCACCTAACCATAAATAAAATTAATTTTTTATATTTTTATTATACAATAAATTAAAAAAATTAAAAAGTGATATATCACCTTTATATCACTTTATGCTTATATTTTGAGTTCTATGTCACTTTTATAATTAATTAAACCATCTGTTATCTGGTTTTCAATCTTTATTAATGAATCATTTATAAGTGATTTTAAATCCTTAGACGAACTAATAAGTTTTAATATTTCTTCTTTATAATGAGCTGGAAGTTTTACCTTTGCATCATCATAATTTTTTATAAGATTATTTATTTTGTTTATTAATATTTCTTCCTTATCTTTATTAGTTAGTTTTTTTAACTCTATAACATCAAATACTTTATCTTTTATCTCACTTGGTAAATTTAGGTTTGATTTATCATCGTTTGTAAATCCTAATTTTTTTTCATTTTCTAAGTTTCTATTTTCAAATATAATAACAGAATTAGTAAAATCTATCTTTTTACCACTTGCATCTTCTATCTTTCCATCACTTAGTATTCTTTCAAATAAGCTTTTAACTTCTGTGCAAGCTTGGCTAAAGTTTTCCACAATAAAAGTAGTTGATGGATTACTTCTTACCTTTTCAAATACATTATTTTTATTGTCATAGCCTAGATAACCTGCAGTTGTACCAATTAACTTACTTATCATATGATATTCCTTATACTCTGATAAATCTATTTTAACTATGTCTTTTAAATTACTAATAAGTTTTAAATATTCGGTTGCTAAAAGAGTTTTACCAGTTCCTTTAGGACCAGTAATTATTAGTGAATAACATCTTTTATTTTTTGATAAATCATTTCTTTTTAATGAATTTACTATTTTTTTAACGGCTTCTTCTTGACCAATTATCGTTTTATTTAAATTGCTTTCCAAACTATTATAAAATCTTCTTCTTACCATTTTATCGCCAATACCATTTATATTACCTTTGCTTCTTATTACGTCTAACACATCTTTTTTAGTTACTTTTTTCTTATAAATAGTTATCTTTTCTAACTCTTTTTTGATATCATTTTCCATGCTTTTATAAAGATATGCTTTTTTAAAATCATTATTAGATAATGCCTTATTTTTATTATATGATGTTTTCTTTAATTTTTCATTTAAGCGTTTTATAATTTTTTCTGGCTTACTTTCAAGTATGCTTGCCTTTGCACATACTTCGTCTAATATATCAATTGATCTATCCGGTTCAAAACGATTAGTAAGATATCTATCAGATAAGTAAACTATTTCTTTTATTAAAGAATTATCAATTTTTATATTATGATATTTTTCATATAAAGGCTTTATTTCAGCAAGTATTTTTATAACGCTTTTTGTATCAGGTTCTTTTACTAGAACACTTTGAAAACGTCTTGCAAGTGCTAAATCTGGCTCTATATATTTTTTATATTCATCTTCTGTTGTTGCTCCTATTATTCTAACTCCTCCTCTAGCTAAGGCAGGTTTAAAAATGTTTGAAGCATCAATCGCTCCTTCTGCTCCTCCCGCTCCTACCATGGTATGAATTTCATCTATAAATAAAATAATATCTGGATTGTCTTCAAGTTCTTTAATCAAAGTCTTCATCTTTTCTTCAAACTCGCCGCGGTATTTGGTACCCGATACTAACGAAAATATATTTAAGGAAATTATTTTTTTATCTTTCAAAAACGAAGGACATTTATCACTTACCATTAAATTTGCTATTCCTTCAACAATCGCTGTTTTACCAACACCCGCTGGTCCTATCAAGATAGGATTATTCTTTTTTCTTCTAAGTAATATTTCTACCACCTTATCTATTTCCTTTTCTCTACCTATTACTGGATCTAACTTCTTTTCTTTAGCAAGACGAGTTAAGTCAGTTCCTTGTTCATCAAGAAGAAGTTTTTTTCTTTTATTATTCTTATTATTTTTCTTTATTCTTAAATCATAATATAATTTATCTATGTTTACGTTAAAACTCTTAAGAATGGTATATGCTATTCCATCTTCCTCATCTAATATTGAAATTATAATTATCTCAGGATTAACGACTTTGTTATTTTCTTCTCTAGCTTCTATAACAGCATTTTCTAAAACCCTCTTAAGTAGTGGTGTATATAAAACAAACTTGCTTTTTTTGCTTCCAACCCCTACTAAACTAACTAATTTTTCTTTAAATTTGTCATATGTTACTTTATGTTTTTTTAGTATATCTTTTAATTTACTGTTTTTTAATATAGATAAAAAAAGATGTTCACTTCCAACATAAGGATGGTTTAAATCATCTCTTTCTTTTTCGGCATTTTTTAATATGTGTCTTACTTCCTCACTAAAATTAACAAACATAAAAGTCTCCTTTCTAAAACATTCTATGATTGTTATGGGTAAAGTATTTAATTTTAATACACAAAAAAAGGACATTTATTGTCCTTTCTTACATTTATACTAATGCAAATACAATTATTGCTGCAACTATTACTATTACAAATAATGCAAGTAATACCTTCCAGATGTATTTGAACCATTTTCCAAATGGAATATCTAGGTAATATAAACCAATTATTAATCCAACTGAAGTAGGTGCAATTATCATCATTAGGTTAAATAAACTCCGCATTATTAATCCTAATACTCCGTATAAATCAGAGTTTGTTACTGCTGATGTAAATACTGGGGCGATAGTTGATACAAAGTAATAGAAATCACTAGTTAACACACTTCCTACCATAGATGCTAATGATATAGTTGCAATGTTAAATCCTTTAGCCCATGATACTATCCAGTTTGTAATAGTTACGTTTACACCAGATGTTACCATAATGACTAATACGATACTTATAAGCATTGCAGTTATTGCGACAGGTAATACTTTCTTAATTCCGCCTGTTACTGTTTCAACAAAATCATTGAATTTGATTTTAGAACATAGTGCTATAACACCTGCTAAAACAAATAATAATATTGCGACATCAGTCATAGTCCAAGAGCCAATTGCATTTATTACACCACTTGATGAACCTGTTGTAGCATTTACTGAAACAGGAGCGCCTATTATATTACTAAATACCGCATAATTTCCAATTTTAATTTTTGATAAAGATGTATTAAAATCAGAAAATGCTGTAAATTTAGTAAATAAAGATTCCCAAGGTATTATTGTAGCTAGAACAAATAATACAAATAGTACTAAGCTAACTCCAAATAATACGTTGCTTCTTCTTTCAGATGTAACAGCTATTTGTCCATCTTTATCTGCTTTTTCAGTTAATACGGTAATAAACTCAGCTACTGATAAAATTGTAGGAATTCCTGTCCAGCAGAATAATATGCTTAAAAGTCCTGATTTTATCTTACCAGCATAAAATTTATTTATACCAAAGGTACCTAGTAAAAGAGTTAATACTGCATATAGAGTTTTATTTACTTTTCTGTTAGTATCTTTCATTACTTAGCCACCTTCTTTCTAGTAGCACTTTTTTTAGTAGTTTTAGAAGCAACCTTTTTAGGCGCACTCTTACTAGCTACCTTCTTAGTAGCAGTAGTCTTTGTAGAAGCTTTTACTTTAGTTTCCTTCTTCTCTTCTTTTTTTGTTTCTTTCTTTTCTATTTTCTTAGCTTTTTTAGGTGCTTTAGTAAAGAAAATTAATACTGCTAAAGAAAGAACTAAAACGATTACTTTAACTAGTAGTAAAGTGTTAACCTTTAATGAAAGTGTGCTAAATAAAGTACTGTTATAAATTCCACACATAGAACCAATTAATGATGCTACAATTGTAGATGCTAATATAACTTTCTTATCAATATTTAACTTATTCATAACTTGGTATATATATGGAACAAATACTAGTAGTATCATCCAATCACTTACTACACAAGCTAAAATACCAAACACGATTATGGTTATAATAACTAATAATCTTTCTTTTCCTTCAAAAATTGAAGCTGTACGATCTACGAATTTTTTGTATACATCTAACTTATTTAATACTGCATAGAAGCAAGCTATTGCAACTATGAATACCGCAATTCCATTAAAATATGAAATTGAAACACTTAAGTTAGATAGTAAAGACCATACTCCAACACCAGCAACTGCACCCTTTGATATGTTACCACTATAGTCAGCATAAGAACTTGGAATAAATAAAGTTAATAACCAAGCTACACATACGGTGATTGCTAGAACTTTGAACAAATTATATTTCTTCATTGTTATGTTTTCCTCCCTAAATATTATTTTATTTCATTTTTTGGCCAAAATTATGACAAAAGCACCATATCATAACTTTGTCCTACAATTTAATTATAACATATTTTAAGAAAGATTTTCCATATATTCTGTTATTGCACTTATAAATTCTTCTTTTGTTTTAAGCTCATATAGTCTTTTTTTTACATTTACACCACCTGGAAGTCCTTTTAAATACCAAGCTGCATGCGTACGCATCTCAAGTGTTGCAACTTTTTCTGGTTTTATCTCAAGCAAGTAATTAAAATGCTTCAAGCAAGTTTCCATCCTTTCTATTGGACTTTCGTCTTTAAGAAGCACGCCATCTTCTAAATATCTTACAACTTGTTTTATTAAATAAGGATTACCTAAAGTCCCACGTCCTATCATTACGGCATCACATCCGGTTTCATCAATCATTTTTTTAGCGTCTTTAGCTGATAAAATATCACCATTACCAATTACCGGAATATTAACTGCTTCTTTTACTTCCTTTATTATGTTCCAATCAGCTTTACCACTATACCCCTGGGAGCGTGTTCTAGGATGCACTGCAATTGCACTAGCTCCTGCCTTCTCACAAGTTTTTGCAACCAAAACAGCATTGATGCTATTTTTATCCCAGCCACTTCTTATTTTAACAGTTACTGGAACGTTTACTGCTTCTTTTACAGCCTTTACTATTTCATATATTTTATCTGGATCTTTTAAAAGAGCAGAACCCGCTTGTGATTTAACCGCTACCTTAGGTACGGGACATCCCATATTTATATCTATAATATCAGGATGCATACTTTCTTCTATTATTTTTGCAGCCTCAACAAAGCTTTCTTTATCACTACCAAATATCTGCTGACTAATAGGTCTTTCATTCTCCGTCATATAAAGCATATCTTTAGTTTTCTCGTTATTATAAACAAGGGCTTTATCACTTACCATCTCAGCATATAAAAGACCTGCTCCCATTTCTTTTATTATTCTTCTAAAAGCACTATTACAAACACCTGCCATAGGTGCTAAAACAACTCTGTTTTTTATTTCTACATTTCCTATTTTAAACATTAAATCACTCCAAACTGAGACTATTATATAATAAAAAGAAACTAATTAAAAGTTTCTTTTTCTAGATATTACTTTAGAATAGCCCTTTGTATTAGGTTTAGTTTGCATTCTTTCTTTAGCCTTTATTCTTACAATCCAATCATTGTATGTATTAACATCTATTTTTTGTTCCATAAGTAATGTCCATAATTGCATTTCTGTCATTTTAATTTTTCCTTTCATAATTAATGAAATGCATTGTATCACAAAATTTTACAAAGTTAAATAAAAACGACAAAAGATGACAATTTTGCGCATTTAAAAAGGATAGCTTTCCGCTATCTCTTTGATCTTATAAACTTACGAATACCCATAAGCATGTTAAATGCTTTGTACCAAAATTTATTAATTACTAAATCATATTCTCCAACAAGTTCAAGTACGTTTGGATTAAACTTAGATTTAAATGTTGATAAATGATCTTCAAGTGATCCATCTATACCACCTAAGTCACAATAATCACAGGATTTATCTAAACAATAACATAACCTGTAAAACATAAGACCATTTGTTATTTTAAGAGATGGTAAGATTTTGGTGTTTGTTCCAGCATATAAGAATGATGCGGTTTTTATTCCAGATGTACAAGTTGGCATCATAACTATAGTTGCTCCTGCAAGTGGATTATTACCATATTCTTTTTTTATTTCTTCCGCTTCTTTTATTTGATTTAAACAAAATTCCTTTTTGTTTTCATGTTCTTTCATATCATTTTTAAGAAACTTAATATATTTATCAATATCAACCCTTGCAAAAAATAAAACAGCGTTATCTGGAAAAGCATCCATTAGCTTTTTAAAATATTTTTCACTTCTAAGTGCTATATGTTGTCTTTCTTCCGTACAATGAAGAACGCTTATTAAGTCCTTGACGTCTTCTTTATTTGTAGAATAACTAAAGTAAACTCCTCTATCCTCATGATACTTTCCTATGTAATTTCTTGTGTTTTTAGGAAACGTTCTTCTAAGTTCTTCTTTTTCATAAAAATTACCGTCTTTATCCTTAAGAGAAATAGCCATTGTATATCTTGGCTGGATATATGCGTTTACTTCCTTTTTAAATCCACCATGAACAAAGCCTAAATTCTCTAATTTTTTAACTATTTTATCAGTATCTAAAGTAAAAGTTTTTCTTACCTCTATTCCCTTATTTTTCTTTATGTTTTGGATATTATCTTCACTAAAACAAATAAATGGATCAATTTTTATATCTATTGCACCATTTTTCTTGGCATAATTTTTTAATTCTTTAACAAATATTTTTAGAGCTTCATCATTATCATATGATGTAACAAATCCCCTTGGTATATAAAATAATTTCTTACCTAAAAATAGGTTTCTTTTTAATACCATTGCTCCGCATACCAGCTTTTTATCACAATATAGTCCAACATAATCATTGTCCCACGCTGTTTTAACAAGACTCCAAGCGGGCGTTTGCATAAATGATGTAGAAGGAAAATTCCTTACGAATTTATCATATTCTTTACTATCAATACCCGTTTTAAATTGATATTTCATTCTTATCATCCCTTTTTTTATTTTACTATTAATTCTGCTTCATCGCCATTTTTTATTAAGAATGCATTAGCATCATCAGTGTCTAAGTGAACCTCATAAGAAAACTTATCACTTATTCTTACATATACGTTTTCTAGTATTCCCGGCTTTTCTCCTTTTACTACAATACTTACAAATTCTTTTCCTTCAAATCCATACTTTTTAGCATCTTCTTTTGTTGCATGTACATGTCTTGCTGCTATTATAGCGGCATTTTTAGTAATTTTTCCTTTTGGGCCTATAATTGTTATTTCTGCTGCACCTTCTAAATCACCAGAGTTTCTAACAGGTGGTTTTACTCCAAGTGCAAATGAGTCAGTTTTTGATATTTCAACTTGAGTTTCTCCCCTTTCAGGTCCTAATATTCTTACTCTTTCTATTTTTCCCTTTGCTCCTTCTAGCGTAACTTGCTCATTACAAGCATATTGCCCAGGTTGTGATAAATCTACCTTTTTAGTTAATTCATATTCTTCCCCAAATAATATTTTAACATCTTCTTTTGTTACGTGTACGTGTCTTGCAGACACACCTATATTTACTTTCATATTTATTACGTCTCCTTACAGGTTAATTATAACATGTATAATTAATTTAGTTCAATCATATATTTAAATGAATTATTAAAAAAGGAGATTTTAAATTATGAATACAAATTATTACCCAAATCCTAGCTTTCCAAATGCTAATTTAAATGGGGTTCAAATGAACAGTATGAAATCGGTTGCATCACAGCCTAGCATAACTACAGCAAATCAAAGTAATAACAATCTTGCTCAAATTGGCGCTACTAACAATATGTTAGACATAGAACAGTCATACATAGAAAACATATTAAGACTTAACAAAGGCAAACTTGCAACATTTTATTTGTCATTTCCAGACTCAGTAGAATGGAGAGATAAAACATTTACTGGTATTATAGAAGCTGCTGGACGTGACCACATAATAGTTAGTGACCCCAAGACAGGAAGATGGTACCTACTTCTTATGATATATTTAAACTACGTTGATTTTGATGAAAAGATAAATTATAGTCCAGAATTCTACTTAGCAAACTAAAAGATTAATCTTGTAAATATCATCTACTTTTGCTATAATTCTAATTAGAATAGAGGTAGATAAAATGTTAATTGTAATCACAGTTTTAGTAATTAGTTTAATTCTACTAATAGTTAGCATTTATAAAGATAAAATAAACTTTTTATCCGTTAAGTTAGCTAACGTGGAAGAAAAAATAAATAGCACCTTATTAAAAAGAAAAGAATTGTTAAAAGATTCTGAAGATGTAATAAAAGAAATTACCAAGACAAAAAAAGAAGTGTATATAAATTTTGGTGAACTAAATGATAAAGAAATAAGTATGATGGAACTAGATAGAAAATTACTAGTATACATGAATGAATTTTACTTAATAAAAGATAAATATGAAGAATTACAAAAAAGTGATGACTTTAAAAAGATAGCCTTTATGTTAGCAGAAACAGAAGATTTACTTAGTGCATATAAAGATTACTATAATGATAACGCTAGCAAATACAACAAAGTAATTAAATGCTTCCCCGTATGCATAATAAGTCTTTTAAAGGGAAGAAAAGAAAAATTATTTTTTGATAGTAAAAATAGTTCTGATAGCGATTATAATGATTTTAAATATTAAAAAGAGATTACCAATTAATCTCTTTTTTGTTATGTGCTTTTAAATAATTATTAGCTTTAGAAAATGGTTTGCTGCCAAAAAATCCATTATAAGCAGAAAGAGGTGAAGGATGAGCTGATTCTATTATATAGTTATTAGGATTAGTAATAATTCTTTTTTTATCCCTTGCTTGTCTTCCCCACAAAATAAATACAACATTATTTAGTTTATCGTTGATTTCTTTTATAACATAATCAGTAAATATCTCCCAGCCTATTTCTTTGTGTGAATTAGCCTTATCTTTTTCAACGGTTAATACGGTATTAAGTAAAAATACACCTTGCCTTGCCCAATCAGATAAATCAGTATCGCATCTATCTATGTTTAAGTCATCTTTTAACTCTTTAAAAATATTTCTAAGTGAAGGGGGCGTCCTAACTCCTCTTCTAACAGAAAAAGAAAGTCCCATAGCTTCATTTTCTCCATGATATGGATCTTGTCCTAAAATAACTACTTTTATATCATTAAAATCAGTTAATTTAAATGCGTTAAACAAATCTTTCGCAGGTGGATAAATAGTTTTAGATAACCTTTCTTCTTTGACAAATTCCTTTATATATTTAAAATATTGTTTTTCCATTTCATCTTTTAATACAATATCCCAGCTATTATGAAACATATAAATCACCTCATCTTCTCGACATATTAGCTAATATAAGTGAATGATCACTTCCAGCATTCTCATAAGCTTTAACTTCACTTACACTTAAATCGGAATCACTATATAAAATATGATCCAAAGCCAAATTAAGTGGTTTATAAGTATTACCTAGTGGTAATGCTGCATCTGATAATGAATTTCTTAAGCAAAAATCTTTCAATCCATTTTTTATTTCAGTATTCATATCCCCAACGATTATATGACTGCCACCACAAGATAAATCTAGTATTTGCTGAAGTGATCCGTTTTCTTTAAAAGTTTTATTTTGGATCTTTTTAACGTTATCAACGTGCACATTTATTATACTATATTCATCTTTTCCATACATAAATCTTATATAAGTTGCAATTCTTGGAAATAATGAACCTTTATACTTATTTCCAAGTTTCATAATATCATCAGAAAGAGAAAAAGTTTTATAATCTAAAACATTTATATCTTGTTTTTTAATCATTATAGGACAAGCCTCATTTGTTACACCAAAACTTCCTCTAAATTCACCATATATGTTATATGTTCTTTCAAACTGTTTTCTTAACATAGAATATTCTTCTTTAGTAACTTCCTGTAATCCTATAACATCGGGATCTGCACTTTTTATAATTTCAAAATTCATTAAAAAAGAATTCGTCAATGATGCATGACCTTTTAGAATTTTATTAGCGGTTTTATTTTTAACATTATAAGTTGCTATTTTCAAAGTAATCAAACCCTCTTTCAAATTGCTTTTATTATATCATAAATAAAAAAAATAACAAATAATGACTCTATTTGTGATAGCTTTCATTATTTATTATTTTAAACGAACGATATATTTGTTCTAACAATAATATTCTAAATAGTTGGTGTGGAAACGTTAACTTTGAAAAAGATAAGGAATAATCAGATCTTTTCAAAACATCATCTGATAGACCGTTTGACCCACCTATTACAAAGGTTATGTTCCTTGAAATATTTTTATCTATAAAACTAGATAAATTAATAGAATCAAGTTCTTTTCCATTTATTTCTAATGTAACTACAAAATCTTTATCAGTTATTTTAGATAATATGTTTTTACCTTCTTCTATTTTTGTTTTTACAGTATCGTAATTATAATCAGGCAATTCTATTATCTCTAACTTTGTATATTTAGATAATCTTTTTTGATATTCCTTTATAGCATCTTTTAAATACTTTTCCTTTATTTTACCAACACATATTATTTTTATCATACTTCTATCATTTCCGTTCTTTGTTTTTGTTTTGCAATAAGTATGTTTTTAACCTTCTTATTTTTACTTTCTAAAACATTTTTTACTGTACTAAGTGCAAGTTCATACGTATTATTATCATCACTTAAGTGGGCTAAAATAATCGTATTTGTTTTATCTCCGATAAATTCAGATAAATAATATGCACAATCACTATTAGAAAGGTGCCCCTTGTCACTTAATATTCTTTTTTTTAGATGAAATGGATACCTACCATTCATAAGCATTTCTATGTCATGATTACTTTCCATTATATATAAATTATGATTACTTAACTTTTCAAAATATCTATTATTTATATATCCGGTATCAGTTATATAAACAAGAGATTTATCCTTGTTTTTAATTATAAATCCAACTGACCCCTTAACATCGTGAGACGTTTTTATGACATCTACCGTTATATCATCAATATCAAATGAAGGAGTATCATATAAAACATAATCAAAGTCATCAATGTACTCTCTTAATAGAGCAAGTATTATTTTATTTACGTATAACTTAGGATGATATTTTTTTAGGAATACCTTTAATCCTTGAACGTGGTCCACGTGGGTGTGTGTTATTAATATTGCTTTTATTTCGTTTGGATCCACTCCTAATTCTTTTAACTTTTCTTCTGCAAATGATTTAGTAACACCAAGGTCAATTAAGATCTTGGTGTTATCAGTTTGTATTAATACACTATTACCGCGACTTCCACTTGATAAAACTGCTGCTTTCATTATTTATAAAGTACCATTGGATCCGTTGGAATACCATCTCTATATGGTAATCCATTTCTATATAAACCAAAGTGTAAGTGAGTACCAGTTGCAAAACCAGTATGTCCCATTGTACCTATTTGTTGGCCTTTTTGAACAGTTTGACCTTCTACTACTAATCTCGAATGCATATGACCATATAATGTATAATATCCATTTCCATGATTAATAGTAACGTAGTTACCTAAGCTTCCTTTTTGTAGGGATGCAACAACCGTACCAGATCCTGCTGCATAAATTGGTGAACCTTCACCACTACCTGCTATATCTAGAGCTTCGTGAATTTTACCCCAACGATATCCAAAGTGACTTGAAATATAATACTGTGATATTGTTGGCCAAGCCCAAGAGCCTGACATAATTGGTGCCGTACCACCACCTGCATAAGATGGAGATGTCTTAGTTCCTACTTTAACAACCTTATCAACCGATGGTGTAATTGTTTCAGAACTTACTATTACAACATTATTAGTTTCACCATTTACGCTCTTTATCTTAGTAGTTAATCTATCAACACCATTTTGTCCTTCAGTTACTACTTTTTCAGTTCCATAATCTAGCGATGAATCATCTTCCTGTACAGTTTTAAACTTACTTTCTTGATCCATTACGTTATGTGTTTCAACTACTACGTCAACAATTGGATTAATTAACCCTACCTTTACTTGTTGGCCTACTGACAATATGTTGTTAGCACTCGTAAATTCTGGATTAACAATTAAAAATTCTTCGGTTGCAAGTTTATTTTTATACGCAATTGAATCAATTGTATCTCCTTCTTGTACCGTGTAATATTGATCTTCTTTAACTTCTCCAAACATTAAATACTTAGTAAGCGTTTTTTCATCCGTAAAAATATTTTCATCAGTTGAAATATATCCGTGTTTAATAGTTATGTTTTGATCTATATATATATCCTCTATTAAACTACCTGTTTCTTTTATTTCAGGCTGTGTATCATTTTCATAATTCTTTAAATCTTCTTTACTTACAAAGGCCTTAACTACTGATTTAAGAGCTTTATCAAATATTTTTTTATCTAAAACGTATATAGTTATATTCCCTTTACCTTTTTGTTCTTCTTCATTTTTAACTATAGTACCAGAATCACCTTTTATAGTTATCTTATATCCCTCAACAGTAAATGGTTTTTCTTTTTTTATTATATTATTTACTTGTTTTGCTGTTAATAACTTTTTTTGATAGGTAGTGCATTTTTGTATATCAACGCCTTCTGGTATATATACTTTATCAACGTCATATTTTTCTTTTAGTTCTTTTTGTTCATCATTTATATAATCTTCTAATTCTTCTTTATCTTTAACGTTACCAACTACCTTACCGTCTAAGTATACTTTATATACCTCTTTTGGTTCTAATTGATATCTATGTGCTAAATTAACAAACATAACAATTAGTACTGAAACTGCTACTGCCGCTAAATAAACTAACCCCGTTTTTATTACTTTCATCATATTTATTCACCACTTTCTCTTTGGAAATTAACAAATGTTGAAGTATCCTTTTTAAATAATAACTCAACCGTTGTAGTAGGACCACTTCTGTTCTTACCAATTATAAACTCACTAATACTTGCATTATCGTCACGTCTTGCTTCTTTATTATAATAATCATCTCTATATAAGAATGATACTATATCGGCATCCTGTTCTATTGAACCTGATTCACGCAAATCACTCATTATTGGTCTTTTATCTTCTCTTTGCTCAACCGCACGAGAAAGCTGCGCTAATGCTATTACCGGAATTCCAAGCTCTAGAGCCATTGTTTTTAAGTTACGTGATATATCAGATACTTCTTGTTGTCTGTTTCCAGCTGATTTAGAAGGACCAGTTATTAACTGTAAGTAATCTATTACAACAAGCCCTAATCCCTTATCAGAATTAGCAAGTCTTCTACATTTACTTCTTATTTCACCTATTGTTATACCAGGTGTATCATCTAAGAATAAATTTGTATCTGATAGTTGGCTAATTGCTTCATTTAATCTTTTCCAATCATTGTGCTCTAAGCGTCCTGTACGCATCTTACCGCCATCTATTTGTCCTAATGATTGTAATATTCTGTTTGCAAGTTGTTCTGCGCTCATTTCTAAGTTAAATATTGCAACTGACTTATTGCTATGTGTTGCAGCATAAGTTGCTAAGTTAAGTGCAAACGCTGTTTTACCCATTGCTGGACGAGCAGCAATTATAATAAACTGACTTGGCTGAAGACCTGCAGTTAATTTATCAAACTCAGAAAAACCAGTTGCAAGACCAGTTATCTCTGAACCTTGTTCTGCTAATTTTTCTAGGTTTTCTTGAGCTCTATAAGCAACATCTTGAATTCTTTGAAATTCTGATGTCTTACGCATATTACCTATTCTAAGCATCTTCATTTCAGCATTTTCTAAAACATCATATATTGAATCTTCGGATACATAAGCATCATTTGCAATATCTGTTGCAGTTTCTATGATTTTTCTTCCTATCATCTTTTCTTTTACAATGTTTATGTAATACTGGGCATTTGATGCACTAGGTACAGAATCTATTATCTCTGATAAATATTCAACGTTACCAACCTGGCTTAATATTTTCTTTTCACTTAATTTGTTAGTAACTATCGTTATATCAATAGGTTTATCTTCATCATTTAATTCTTGTAACGTCTCAAAGATTTTTGCATTTGCTTCACTATAAAAATGTTCAGGTGATAACTCATCACATATTTTTTGAAGCGCCGTTTTAGATAAAAAAGCAGAGCCTAACACAGCTTTTTCTGCTTCTTTAGATTGTGGTATATTTCTCTCTGCCATTTTATCACTTCCTTTACTTTATAAGTTCTACCGTTACGATTCCAATAACATTCTTATGTAAATTTATCTTTACCTCATGATAACCTAAAGAACTAATTGCATCATCAAGTACTATTTTTTTCTTATCTATTTTATATCCTATTTTTTCTAATTCATTAGCTATTTGTTTTGTTGAAATAGTACCAAATACTTGGTCTTGTTTACCAGTTTTAACCTTAAACGTTAAAACCCTATCTTTTAATTCTTTTTTTATTTTTTCACATCTTTTTATTTCAGCTTGTTCTTCTAAAGCTTTATTTTTATTATTTATGTCTAATATTTCCCTACTTCTTTTGGTATATGCAACTGCATATCCATTTTTTATAAGAAAATTTTCTCCATACCCATCTTTTACTTCTTTTATATCTCCAGCCTTTCCTTGGCCTTTAACATCTTTTATAAATATAACTTTCATAATTAGTCCTGCCTTTCTAATTAATCTTGCGTATTTATTATAACATACTTATTAATTATTTAAAAGAAAAGAAAGCATACATAAAGTATACTTTCTATTAATTACTTTGTAAATGGAAGTAATGCTATCATTCTAGCTCTTTTTACTTGTTGTGCAATATGTCTTTGGTGCTTAGAGCAAGCTCCTGTTACTCTTCTTGGTAAAATTTTACCCTTTTCATTTATATATTTTCTTAAAATTTCAGGATCTTTATAATCTACGCTTTTACCAGCACACATTTGACAAATTTTCTTTTTCTTTCTATAAAATTCTGCCATTGTTAATTCCTCCTTATTAATATTTTATTAGAATGCTATATCGTCATCTGATATTTCAATACTACTACCAAAATCTGCAAAAACATCATCAGAAACATTAGTTTCCTTTGCACCTTGGATAGGTTTATCTGTTTGGAAATCTGCAGGTGAAACATTATCATCACCTGTACTATTTGAAATGGTATTACCAGAATTTCTTGAATCAAGGAATTGAACACGGTCTGCTACTACTTCTGTAACATAAACACGTTTTCCATCTTTATCTTCATAATTTCTTGTTTGTATTCTTCCGTCTACTGCAACTAAAGAACCTTTACCAACGTATTTTTTAATATTTTCAGCTTGTTTTTGGAAAGCTACTATATTAATAAAATCTGTTTCTCTTTGGCCTTGTCCATTAGTATATTGTCTATCTATTGCGATAGAAAAATTTGCTATTGCAGCATTACTAGATGAATATCTTAATTCTGGATCCCTAGTTAATCTTCCGATTAAAAATGCTTTATTCATTTTGTTTCCTCAGCTTTCTTTTTTAGTCTTCTTTTACTATTAAATGACGTATTACATCTTCGCTTATTAAAGCTAAACGATCAAATTCGTTAATAGCTTTTGCGTCATTAGCTTCTAAATTAATTAAGAAATAATAACCAGTTTTATGACCGTTTATTTCATAAGCTAATTCTTTTTGACCTAAGTCTTTTAAAGATGTTACTTTAGCTCCGTTATCTGTTAAAACTTTTTCAAACTTTTTAGCAACTTCTTTAGTAGCTGCTTCTTCAAGGTTTGGTTTAACAATGAACATGATTTCGTATTTCATTTTATTTTCCTCCTCTTCTGGTCTTATCGGTCTTTCATCCTTTTGTGAAAGACAAGAGAGCAATTTCATTACTCGCCTTGTATTATAACAAAAAAGAAGATTATTGTAAACCTTCTTTTATAAATTATATTCGTCTATTTTAGTTATTAAACCTAAACAAGCAAACATCTCCATCTTGCATAACGTATTCTTTTCCTTCACTCCTTAATTTACCTGCTTCTTTTGCACCTTTTTCACCTTTGTACTTTTTATAATCATCAAAAGATATTACCTCAGCTCTTATAAAGCCTTTTTCAAAATCACTGTGGATAATTCCTGCACAAGCTGGAGCTTTCATACCTTTTTTAAAGGTCCAAGCCCTAACTTCTTTAGGTCCAGCAGTAAAATATGTTTGAAGTCCTAATAAGTGATAAGATGCCCTAATTAATTTATCAAGACCACTTTCTTCTATTCCTAAATCATTTAAAAACGCCTTTTTTTCTTCATCTTCAAAACCACTTAATTCTTCTTCTATTTTTGCACATAAAACAATTACCTCAGCATTATCCTTATTTGCATGATCTTTTAAATCTTTTACATAACTATTTTCTTTTCCTATTTCATCTTCTTTTATATTTGCAACGTAAATAATAGGTTTCATAGTAAGTAAATTAAAAGCTTTTAAAATTTTTAAATCATCTTCAGTATATTCTAGTTTTCTAGCAGGAATATTATTTTCTAATGCTTCTTTTATTCTTTTTAAAAGTTCTACTTCTTTTAAAGCATCTTTATCTTTTGTTGATACTGCTTTTTTTTCTATTTTTCCTAATCTTGTATCAACAACTTCTAAATCACAGAAAATAAATTCAACATCAATTATCTCCGTATCACGAAGAGGATTTGCGCCGCCTTCTACGTGAGTTATGTTTGAATCATCAAAGCATCTTACAACTTCTACTATTGCATCTACTTCCCTTATATGTGATAAAAACTTATTTCCAAGACCTTCACCATGAGACGCTCCCTTAACTAATCCTGCAATATCAGTAAATTCAAACGTTGTTGGAACTAAGCTTTTAGGTTCTATTAACTCATTTAAAAAGTCTAATCTTTCATCTGGTACAGTTACCATTCCAACGTTTGGTTCTATGGTTGCAAACGGATAGTTAGCTGCTAAAATATTTTTCTTTGTAATCGCGTTAAATAAAGTAGATTTTCCTACGTTAGGTAGTCCTACTATACCTGCTCGAAGTGGCATAAAATCACATCCTTTGTACTCTGTATTATAACATTTAGAAATAAATATGTAAATTAAAAGATAAAACTATTAAGTTTTATCTTACATAGTAATTTGGTGAGATGCGGTTTCTTTTTGCGAAGACTTTTCAGCATCACTATACATAGTTTTTACCAATTTCTTTGTATGCCCATAATTAAACGGAACAACACTATAATTATTTGACGCAAGTTCACCGTTTCTTACGTATGTTGCACCCATCTCTTCCAAGGAATATTGAGCAAAATCTCCATAACCCTTTAATTTTCCATTGTAAACATTTACAAAGCCAGATAAAATTTGATTAGCATATTTTATTTTATCTTTATCAAATATTTCTGATAATAAAGAATTAGATTTATCATATAATTTTGTTATATTATCAATTGGTATATAAATATAATCATTCAAGTTGTCATCAACTCTTTCAAATTTTATTTTTAAAATAGACTCATAATCTGAAACAACATCAGTTGCAACAAACGCTCCTGATGGAACTATGTCACTTGAAGTTCCGTAAGATAACACCAATCCTAAATCTAAATTTATACGATTTATTATTTCCTTTTTCTTTTCTTCTAACATATTGTCTCTCATTTTTTCACCTCTAAATAAAATATGCGTATTATACTATCACAAGTTGTTTGTATAATCAAGAAAAAAAGATGATTACTCATCTTTTATGAAGCCTTTCTTCTTTCCCAAGTCGCTTTTTTTCTCATTGATGTACCCTTTTCGTTTTCATTTTCTAATTTATTTTCATTTTCTTTATTATCATTTCCTTTTTGAACATCATCGCCTGCTTGACCACCTATTTCTTTTTCTTTATTATCTATTTTTAAATTCTCAAGTTCATATTTTCCATCAGAATTCTTAGTAACAGCCATTATTTCATCTTTAGTAGGCTCATTTTCTGTACATAAAATAACAATGTTTTCTTCTGGAGATATAAATATATTTTTATTAAGCATAATAACTAATCTATCAACCGGCATCTTACTTAGTTCTTCTTTTGAAACATTACCTTGTTTTGCAAGTTCATTTATAATAGAGCTAACAAGTCCAATAACACATTCTTTTTCTTTATATGTTAATTTAGAAAACTCTCCTCTTCTTGCAATATCAGTTACATTATGAAGTTTAACTTCTATTCTATCAGGCTCTATATAATCTTTTGAAACATCTACCGAACTTACAAATCCATCTACGCTTACTAGTCCATCTTTATCTTTAGCAGCTTCAAAAAGTTCTTTTGCACTTTTTCCAGAATAATTTTCAACCACTCTAACCTCATCTAATGGATATGGATAGTGAATTTTTATTAAATTTTTAGTTTTCATTTGATTTTGAAAGTCATCCACGTTATCAATTGATATTTTGTTTTCTTGTGGTGCCTTTTGGGCCTTTGCTTTAGTTAATTTCTTTTCTATTTCTTCCCTGGTTAAATTTTTTATTTCATAAAATATTTCTTTTATATCTCTACTATCTTTTTCGTATAATTCTTGTAGTTTCTTTGCTTCATCATCGTTTATTAAACGTTTGTTTTTTAATTCTTCTAGTGCATAGCTTATAGCCTGTCTTTTAAATTCTAAAGGATTATTTTCTTTTTTAGCATTATCAAAATTGTAACTACTGTTATTCATAATATGCACCTTCCTACTTTCAATTATATATAATTTAACCATTTATTCAAATAAAATAAGTTTTCTATGTAAAGAAAAAAGTAAAGAGTTAAAATCTTTACTTTATAATCCGGGATATACGCCAGGTCCTATTGGTAATCCTATTACATACCAGCATATAATCATAAGTAACCATACTAAGTCTATTGCTAAGAAATATGGAAGTACTGCTCTATAACATCCTTTTATACTAAATTCATTCTTATTTTTAGTAAATACTTCAATAAATCCAATAAATATTACAAAATAAGTAAATAATGGAGTTATTACATTTGTTGCTGATTCACCCGCTCTAAACACTAATTGTGCAAATTCTGGTGTTATATTAGCTTTCATAACAGTTGGCATTATGTTAGGTGCTAAAATAGCCCATTTTGCTATTGAACCAGGTAATAATATGTTAGATACACCAGCAAATACAAATATTAAAAGTACAAGTGGTATAAATGAGAAGTTAGATGTTGCAATAAGATTAGATAGCCAACCTGTTACAACAACACCGATATTTGACTCTGTAACAAGTGCATTTAATTGTGCTGCAAAAAATATTAATACGAATATTCCTCCTACTGTTTTTAAATAATCAGTAGAAAAATTAACCATATCTCTAATTTTCTTTATTGTTCCTGCTACTACTCCAAAAACAAAGCCTTGAAGTGCAAATAAAAATGAAATTATACCTACCATGTTAGTCATCAAAAGTGCATCTGATGAAAATAACATCTTAGAATATACATCTTGTGATTTATCTAATAATAAACCTAAGAAGCTATTACCACTTACTGGTATTAACATTAATATAATAGGAATTAAGCATATTATTGTTGCAATTAAAGAAGCAATAAGACCTTTATTTTCTTTTGATTCTTCAAGTACTAATTCCTCATCTTCTTCTAATTGATTTCTACCCAATTTTCTAGATACTATCTTTTCTGTTATAAACGTACATATTGCTGCAATAAACAATGCTGCAACTATTATAAATATTAGGTTACTACTTTGTAATACGCTATACTCTGTATCCATCAATTTTGCAGATGCTTCGGTATAACTAGTTAAATTATAATCAAGTGCCGTTATAAATAAACCTGCCCCATGTCCTGCCGCTATTGATGCAAATGAAAGAGCAAGACCTCCTATCGGATTTCTATTCATAGACATAAATAGAACTGCTCCAAATGGAAGTAATAAAACATATCCAAAATTATTATCAACACTAGCTAATATACAAATCAAAGAAAATATGAATATTATCAAAAATTTTGGAATTTTTTTATTCATTTTATTACATAAAGATTTTAAAAATCCAGATTTAAGAGCTATACCAAAAGCTATTGATGCTATTAACATTGAACCAAACGGAACAAAGTTAATTAAATTATCATAAGCAGATGTCATAATAAACTTTATCCCATCTAGGCTAAGTAGTGAGTTTACAGCCGTTGTTTTAGATTCAACTTCTCCTGCTATTGTAGTTAATTGATCATATGTCACCTGAAAGTTTAAAGCACTTGCTATGGCACTTACAATAACAACCAACAAAGACATATAAATAAAGAACATGACTGGATGAGATGATCTTTTTAATTTCTTAGGATTTATCATTCTATCGCCTCCGTTAATACCTTTTTAATCTTTTTATTAAATTCTACCCTAGGTAGCATTATTGTTCTTCCGCAGTTAGTGCATTCTATTTTTATATCAACACCAACTCTTATTACCTTAAATGTATCACAACCACAAGGATGCATCTTTTTCATTTGAACTATACTATTTAATCCATAATTATTTTTCATTGTGAACCTCTATTTGTGGATATGGTATTTTAATTCCATTTTTATCCATAGCATTTTTAAGTTCTTTTCTCATTTGTCTTTGAACAAGAAAATGTTTTGTTGGTTTGCATTTACCTACTATTCTAAATACAACTGATGAATCACCTAAATTTTCAACACCCAAAACTTCAGGTTCTTCTGTTAATAAAGGCATTTTTTCCTTCAAGTTTGCACATGTAAGTTTAAGTATCTTTTCTACTTTATCTAAGTTAGACTCATAAGATACTGATAAGTCAACTACTGCAAGAGTTTTATCTAAGCTATAATTAATTACTTCATTTATGTTTCTGTTTGGTATTATTTTTATTTCACCGCTATAAGCTTGTATTCTAGTAGACTTAAGTCCCACTGATAATACTGTTCCAGTAAATGAATCTATCTTAACTAAATCTCCTACTGCGTACCAGTTTTCAAAAAGAATTGAGGTTCCTGCTAAAACATCCTTTAAGATATCTTGAAATGCTAAACCAATAACTAAACTTGCAACTCCAAGTCCTGTTACTAAGGCTGCTGTATTTACTCCGTAAACGCTTAATAAAGAAAGTACTGCAAATATCCAAATAGCATACTTAATTATACTGCAAAGCAAACTTCTTATGGTACTTACCCTTCTTGAGTCAAATTTTTTATGTTTTTTAGATGGATTAAATGTCTTTTTTACCATCATTTTTAAAACTTTCTCTAAAAAGAATGCTACTGCTATTATAATTACTGTCATATATATTTCTTTTGCGATTGTTAATCCAAAGATTTTCATAATTGTTCTCCTATTCTACTTCTATGTTTAAGATTTCTAATATACGATTTAAATCTTCTTTGGTAACAAATGAAATCTTTATTTTGTTTCCTGATATTGCTACTTTAGTTCCAAGTTTTTCCTTCATTGCATCTTCTACGTATTTGTATTCTTTAGATTTTCTAGGTTTTGATGATGGAGCAGATCTTACATATGAGCTTTCATTTGTTAAAACTTCTAAATCTCTTACACTTAGGTTTTCATTTATAACTTTGTTTGCAAGATCTTCTATTTGTTCACTATTTTCTAATTTACTTAACACCCTTGCGTGTCCCATTGAAATTTTTCCATATAAAACCATATCTTGAATACTTAAAGGTAACCTAAGTAATCCAAGCATGTTAGTTATATGACTTCTTGATTTGCCAAGCCTTTTAGCTAATTCATCTTGAGTTAATCTAAGTGATTCTATTATTGATTTATATGCTTTAGCCTCTTCTATTGCAGATAAATCTTCTCTTTGTAAGTTTTCTAGTAATGCAACTTGCATCATTTCTTCATCAGAAAAATCTCTTACTATTGCAGGCACAGTTTTTAAACCAGCAAGTTCTGATGCTTTAGTTCTTCTTTCACCTGCTATTATGTTATATCCTTTAACTGATTTTTTAACTATGATAGGTTGAAATACACCATGTTCTTTTATTGATTCAGAAAGTTCTTTTAAAGCTTCTTCATCAAATACTTTTCTTGGCTGATAAGGATTACTCATAAGCTCATTAATAGGTATTTCTACTATTTCGTCCTTTGGTGTTTCTTCTACTATTTTTTCTTCCACTTGGTCAAAATCAAGCATTTCTGAGTTAAATAATTGTTCTAACCCCATTCCAAGTGCTCTTCTTTTACTGTTTGTTTCTTCTTTCATCTTGTTCGATTACCTCCTTTGCTAAATTAAGGTATGCTTCAGTACCACGACTCATTGGATCATATGCAACAATAGGTTTGCCATGACTTGGTGCCTCAGTCAATCTTATTAATCTAGGAATTAAAGTATTATATACTCTTTCCTTAAAGAAACCTCTTATTTCCTCTACTACTTCTAATCCTAAGTTAGTTCTAGAATCAAGCATTGTTAAAAGTACTCCCTCTATTTCTAGTCCTGGATTTAACTTCTTTTGTGCAAGCATTATTGAATTTAATAATTGCATAATTCCTTCTAATGCAAAAAACTCACACTGAACTGGAATTAATACAGAATTTGATGCCGTAAGTGCATTCGTTGTTAAAAGTCCTAAAGATGGTGGACAATCAATTATAATAAAATCATATAAATTTCTTATTGGATCAAGTGCTAGACGAAGCTGCATGTTCTTTTGAAATGATGGATCTTGCTTTGCCTTTTCAATTAATTCAATATCTGCACCTGCTAAATTAATTGTTGCAGGTATTATGCTTAAGTTCTTAAAATTTGTTTTAATAATTGCTTGATTGGTAGTACATCTACCTAATAATAAATCATATATACTCTTATCAACATCACCTTTATTTATACCAACACCAGTTGATGCGTTTCCTTGTGGATCTAAGTCAATAAGTAATACTTTTTTATTCTGAACCCCTAGTGAAGCTGCTAAATTAATACTTGTAGTGGTTTTACCTACACCACCTTTTTGATTTACTAATGCTATTACTCTTCCCACTTGCCTCACTTCTTTCTTATTTTTTATTATCTTTAACAATACCATTCTATCAAATAAATGATATTTTTTAAAGACTTATTTAAATTTAATTTTGATTACGTATCTTTTCTGCAAACTCTTTTATCTTTCTAAATCTATGATTTAAACAAGATTTACTTACGTTAGAATTTGTCTCTAAAGTTATTATTTTACTTAATTCCAAAAGGGATGTTTCTGGATATCTAATTCTGTACTCAGCACTTTCCTTTATCTTGTCATCAAGTAAATCAAACATATCTTTTTCTTTTATATAATTTATTTCTTTAATAAGTTTATTTGACGTTGCAACCATCTTTTCTACGTTTGCCTGCTCACAATTATTAATACGGTTAGTCATATTTATCTTTTCACGGTATACCCTTATTTCTTCATAGTACATAACTCCGTTATATGCTCTTATAAGTCTTAGAAAATCGCTTATTTTTTCAGCTTCTTTTATGTATATCATGTAACCTTTTTTACGATGAAGTATCTTACTATTTAAGTTGTTGTCATTTAAAAGTTTATTTAAAAAATTAGCATACTCTGTATCATTTATTAAAAATTCCAAATGATATCTTGAAGTTTTTGGATCATTTAAACTTCCTGATACTAAAAATACTCCCCTTAAATATGCCCTTCTTAATTCTTCATCTGATAATAAAGACTCACTAGGTATTCTAAGAAGCTCATTTTTTTCACTTACTATTCCTAAATCCCTAAGTACTTTTAATGTGTCTTTTTTAAGTTCAAGAACATAAATTTCGTTTTTCTTAAAGTTATAATTTTTTCTTAGAGATATATTAAGATTAATATCATATAAGATTTTAAAAAGTCCAAAAATACGGTTTGCAACAAATTTGTTTTCTGTTTGTATCTTTATGTTATATATTTTGATTTCTGCACTAGTTCTAATGATACCAGATAACTCTGATAAATACTCAGCCCTAGTACATTCTGTTGTACTTATTTCTTTTTTTATTTTACTTGAGAATGTCATCTTACCACCATCCTTAACTAGTATGATTATATCAGATAAAGATTTCTTTTTCAACATATCCAGGTGTTTTTAATAATTTATTTATATAAAAAAGTCTAAATTTCTCATATTAGACTTTTATTTTTTCAAACTCTTAATTATAGAACTTGCTGCAAGTGCACCTTCACCAGTTGCTGTTACAACTTGATATAAACTTTTACTTATAACATCTCCTGCCGCATAAATAGATGAATTACTTGTTTTCATATCTTTATCTACTATTATTCCTAAATTATCTGTTTTTATATTTAAGTTTTGATAATATGCGCTAGATAATTCTTTTCCTATACATACAAATATAGCATCAGCCTTTATTTTTCTATCGTCATTTAAAATAACTTCTGTAATATGATTTTCATCACCTATTACCTCTTTTATAGCAGCATTTAATATAACTTCTACTTTTTCATCTTTAATTATTTCTTGTTCTTTTAAATCTGCTCTTAAAGGTGATCTATTAACTATGTATATCTTATTTGCAATATTACTAATATATTTAGCAGACTCCATAGCAGTATTACCCCCACCTAAAACTATTACATTTTTATTCTTATATAAGGCTCCATCACATATGGTGCAGTATGATATTCCTTTTCCTTCGTACTTATTAGAGTTCTTACATATTAATTTTCTAGGAGTTTTACCAGATGCAATTAATATATATTTTGCATAATAATTGTTATTTTCACATATTACTTTGTATAAGTTTTCTTCTTTTTCTATATTAATAACTCTTTGTGTTTCAAGAGGAATATTTAAATTTTCAAGCTGAGAATACATTCTAAATGCTAAAGTTGTTCCATCTTCTTCGGTGTATCCTGGATAATTTTGTAATTTATATATTTCATTTAAAGTGCCACCTGGTGCCTTAGCTTCTAAAATAAGTGGTGATATACCTGCTCTTTTTAAGTAAATAGAAGCAGTCATACCTGCTGGACCTGCTCCTATTATTATTACGTCATAATTAACATTTGATTTCATTTTCTTTTGCTCCTACGTCATCATAATTTTTACATTTAAGTTTGGTTATTATAAACATAATAATGCCACCTATTATCATTAAAATAGAAACTAATTGAGCCATTTTTATTGAGCCTAGCATCAAACTATCCGTTCTAAGAGATTCAACAAAGAACCTTATAGTTCCGTATAAAATTAGGTACAACGCTGTGGTATTTCCTAATTTTGTATTTTTCATGCTTCTAAAACCATACAATATGAAGAAGCATAGTATGCAAAAGACTGACTCGTAAAGAAATGTTGGATGATAGTAATGTGCACCTATATGCATTCCATCTATTATAAATTTTGGTAAATGTAAGTTTTCCAAAAACGCACGAGACACAATACCACCATGTGCTTCACCATTAAAGAAATTGCCCCATCTTCCAATTCCTTGAGCTAAGATAAGACCTGGAACTGATATATCAATCATCTTTAAAACATCAACACCATATTTCTTACAATATACGATTAACGTTATTAATCCTGCAATTATTCCTCCGTGAATAGCAAGCCCGCCATTCCATATCTTAACTACTTCTATTGGAGATGTGCTGTAATAATCTAAATTAAATAACACGTAGTATATTCTAGCTCCTAAAAGTCCAAATATCACGCACCAAAATATTAAATTTGTAACAAAACTTGTCGGAATATTATATCTTTTAGCTTCGTTATTAATAACAATACCCGCTAAAATAACTCCTAATAATATACATATAGAATACCACGTTATTGTAAGGGTTCCTAAATTAATTGCAACTGGATTCATATTATCTTTTACACCTTTCTATTAATGGTTTTATTATTAAATTCTCCATAATAACATTCATAACACTTATAAATATTGCCACTATAAACGGAGAAAAAAAGCCTGTTAGGTAGAAGTGTTTACCTAAAACTAAACTTACTAAAAGAAGTATAACTACGTTTATCACAAAGTAAAATAAGCCAAGTGACATTCCAATAAGCGGCAGAGAAATTGTAACTAAAAATGGTTTTACAGTTTTATTTAAAATGTATATCAATACTGCTGCTATAAAACCATATAAGAAGTTTTCTACATATAATGGTCTAAACAAGTTTGATGTTATAAGTAAAACGATTGCATAACCAAACATATATATTAACCACTCTAAAAATAAATTTAATCTGTATTCTATTTCTTTACTATTTGTTTTTTTCTTTTTATTGGAATCAACAACTATTACCTTCATATAATCACCATCTTACATACATTATATCACACGTGGATGTTTTTATATATAATTTTTTTTCGTCAAAAAAGCACATTTATCCTTTACAAATCAAAATCATTTATTTTTGAAGACATTACTATTTTCTTGGGTTTGAAAAGCAGCTTTTCATACAAACCAGCAGCTTGCTCATTACCAATACAAACGGTTAATTCTACGTATTTCGCACCCTTTTCATAAGACCATTTTTTAAATAATGATATTAACTCAGATGCTACTTTATGTCCTCTAAAATCTTCCAAAACGAACAATGCATCTAGCTTGCTTACTTTACTAATTACTGAGCTATCATTATAATCTATATAACCATATAAATACCCGATAATATTTTCAGTTGTTTTGGCAACTAATAAGCATACATTATCATCATTATAGAATTTTTCATATAGTGATGAGACAATGCACTTTTCATTTATATTTTTATCATACTTTTTTTCATCGATTATTAGTTTAGTAAGTAAATCATTTGCCTTTTTAGCATCGTTAAAACTTGCTTTTTCTATAATAAATTGCATTTTATCACCCATCTAAATTATAGCATATAAAAAGAGCTTTTTCTAAGCTCCTATTTACCATTTAATTCTTCAACTCCTAGAGAATATGCAAATCTTATTAATGTTTCTTTCTTTTTTATATAATAATATCCTAAGGAAAAGCCTAAATTATTTGCAATAAACCTATCATCATAATTGTTTTCCTTATCTAAATACGTCCAGTATATTATCTTTCTTTCCTCAGTGGTTAACTTATTAAATGAAAATCTTACGTAATTAACAAAATCTATTCTTCTTTTTTGTTCTTCTTGTGATATTTTAACGTATGTTTTATCAATACTATTAAAATCAAGAGCATCTAAAAGATAAGAATCTCCTATGTTACTAGATGAGCTGTTATCAACAGACAAACTATAATATATGTATTGTGATATTATTTGCTCAACGTTTTTCTTTGTTTTTGTCCAAGATATATTTACAGGTTTTAACATAATAACAGCTCCCTTCAATTAATATTTTATCATTCTTATAAAAAGAAAAGTTAATCTAAAAATTTTAAATAAATCATAAAAAAATAAAGTAAAGATAATCTATATCTCTACTTTATTATTATCCATAACTTTTAAAAACCCCCTGAAAATCCATGAAAATTCATGAAAATCTTTAAAATTTTCTTATTTATTTAATTCTCTTTTCAAATACTGACCAGTATAAGATTCTTTGCATTTAGCTACCTTCTCAGGAGTTCCAGCGCAAACTACTTGTCCCCCTAAGTCTCCACCTTCAGGACCTAAATCAATTATGTAGTCAGCCACTTTTATAACATCAAGGTTATGTTCTATTACTATTACAGTATCTCCATTATCAACTATTCTATTTAAAATAACAAGTAATTTTTTTATGTCATCACTATGAAGACCAGTTGTTGGTTCATCTAGAATAAATACACTTTTTCCGGTCGGTTTTTTCTGAAGTTCTTTAGCAAGTTTAACACGAGAAGCCTCACCACCAGATAGAGTTGGCGCACTTTGACCTAACTTTATGTATCCTAATCCAACGTCCATTAAAACTTGTAATTTTCTTTTTATTTTAGGATGATTTTCAAAGAATTCTATAGCTTCTTCAACGCGCATTCCAAGTACATCATATATCGTTTTTCCTTTATATTTAACCTCTAAAGTTTCCTTATTAAATCTAGTTCCACCACATACTTCACAAGGAACATATACATCTGGTAAAAAGTTCATTGATATTTTTTTAACACCATCTCCATAGCAAGCCTCACATCTACCACCTTTAACGTTAAACGAAAACCTTCCTTTTTCATATCCTCTTATTTTTGCTTCTTTTGTTTGCGCAAAAACATCTCTTATATCATCAAATACACCAACATACGTAGCAGGATTACTACGAGGAGTTCTACCTATTGGATCTTGTGTTATATCTATTACTTTATCTACGTCTTCTATACCTTTTATACTTCTATATTTACCAGGAACCACTTTTGATTTGTATACGTTTAATGCTAAAGCCTTATACAAAATTTGGTTTACCAAACTACTTTTACCAGAACCTGATACACCAGTTACTAAAACAAGATTTCCTAAAGGAAATTTAACGTTTATGTTCTTTAAATTATTTTCCTTTGCACCTTTTATTTCGATAAATTTACCATTACCCTTACGACGTTTTAAAGGTACTTCTATTTTCTTTCTACCACTTAAATAATCTCCTGTTAAACTATTAGTATTTTGCATAACTTCTTCTGGCGTTCCACATGCTACTATCCTGCCTCCATGCTCTCCTGCACCAGGACCTACGTCGACTAAATAATCAGCTTGTAACATAGTATCAGTATCATGCTCTACTACTATTAGTGTATTTCCAATGTCCCTCATTTTTAATAATGAATCAATAAGTCTTTGGTTATCTCTTTGATGAAGTCCAATACTAGGTTCATCTAGTACGTATAAAACGCCCGTTAACTGTGAGCCTATTTGCGTTGCAAGTCTTATTCTCTGTGCCTCACCACCTGACAAGGTTGATGCACTACGAGATAAAGTTAAGTATCCCAATCCAACATTATGCAAAAATTCTAGTCTTGACTTTATTTCCTTTATTAATAATTTTGCTATTTTTTCTTTTTCCTTGCTAAGTTTTAAATTATCAAAAAACTCATAAAGCTTATCAATGTTCATATCTGTTAAATCAATTATGTTTTTCTTATTTATTAATACTGATAAAACACTTTTCTTAAGTCTTTTACCTAAGCATGTAGGACAAGTTAGTTCTACCATATATTTACCTAACCAATCCCTTATAAACTCACTATTAGTTTCAAAATATCTTCTTTCTAAGTTATTTAAAATACCTTCATAAGGCTCATAACTATTCATTACGTTTCCACTTCTAGTTTTAAAATTAAATTCTATAGCTTCTTTTGTACCACGAAGAATTATATCTAATTCTTTTTTAGTTAAATCCTTCATTTTTTTGTTCATATCTATGCCAAACTTATCGCAAACTATTTCTAGTTTCTTTATGTATATATTTTGATCATCCATACCAGCAAGTGGCTCTATCCCGCCTCTTGCTAAAGTCTTTTCCTTGTCAGGAATTATCAGTTGTTCACTTATTTTTTGCTTAAATCCTAAACCTTTACAATCAGGACAAGAACCATAAGGAGCATTAAATGAAAACATTCTAGGTTCAAGTTCTTCTAAAGAAAAATCACAGTGTGGACATGCAAATGATTCACTCATAACAATGTCTTTTTTTCCAGGAATTTCAACCACTGCTTTTCCTTTAGATAATTTGCAAGCAAGTTCTAGGGCTTCATATATTCTGCTTCTTGCTTCTTCCTTTTTAATCACCCTATCTATTACAACCAATATGTTGTGTTTCTTATTTTTATCAAGATTTATTTCTTCACTTAAATCCTTTACTTCATCATCTATCTTTACCCTAACATAACCATCTTTTCTTAAAGAATCTAATAAATCTTTAAATGTTCCTTTTTGACCATATATGACCGGTGACATAATAATTAATTTGGTTTTATCTTCCTCATTCATTATTTGCGTAGTCATCTCTTCTATCGATTGACTTGTTATTGGAATATTATGATTAGGACAATATGGAACTCCTATACGCGCGAATAAAAGTCTAAAATAATCATATATTTCTGTAACCGTTCCAACCGTTGACCTTGGGTTGTTATTAGTAGTTTTTTGATCTATTGAAATAGATGGAGAAAGACCTTCTATTGAATCTACATCTGGTTTTTTTGTTCCTCCTAAAAACTGCCTTGCATAAGCAGATAGGCTTTCTACATATCTTCTTTGCCCTTCAGCATATATCGTATCAAAAGCAAGGGATGATTTACCACTTCCTGATACACCTGTCATTACCGTTAATTTATTCTTAGGTATTTCTATATCCACGTTTTTTAAATTATTTTCTCTTGCACCTTTTACTATAATTTTGTCCACTTAAATCACCTTCAGTTTAATATTCTATCATAAAATTATTAAATTTATACATCAATTATATCAAACAAATGTACTTATTGCAATAATTTAAAAATCAGCTACTGTTTAGCTGACTTTCATTTCAAATATAATATCACGAAGTTCCATAGCACGTTCAAAGTCTAATTCTTTTGCAGCTTTTTGCATTTCTTCTTCTAAACCTTTAATTATTTTTTCAGTTTCTTTTACATCTTTTATAGTGCGTTTTTTTGTTTTTTCTTCTACTTCATCATTTACCGTTACCACATCCATTATCTTTTTCTTTATTGTTTTTGGAACTATGTTATGTTCCTTATTATATTTAATTTGAATTTCTCTTCTTCTTTTTGTTTCATCTATAGCAGTTCTCATCGCATCGCTTATTAAGTTAGCATACATAATTACCCTACCTTCTGCGTTTCTAGCACATCTACCTATAGTTTGAATTAAACTTCTATGACTTCTTAAGAAACCTTGCTTATCTGCATCCAAAATAGCAACTAAACTAACCTCAGGAATATCAAGTCCTTCCCTTAAAAGGTTAATACCAACTAAAACATCATATTTACCTTCCCTTAAATCATGAATAATTTTTAGCCTTTCTAAGGTTTTAACTTCACTATGCAAGTATGCTACTTTTATATTTAAATTTTTTAAGTAAGAAGTTAATTCCTCTGCCATACGAATTGTTAATGTTGTAACAAGTGTTCTATCGCCTTTTTCTATTTGCTTTTCTATTTCTTCTATTAAATCGTCAACTTGGTTTTCCTGTTTTCTAACCTCTATTAATGGATCTAAAAGTCCAGTTGGCCTTATTATTTGTTCTACTACCCTGTTATTTACTTTTTGTAATTCTTCATCACCAGGAGTTGCAGATACATATATTACCTGGTTTATTTTTTCTTCAAATTCTTCGTATTTAAGTGGTCTGTTATCTAGTGCAGATGGAAGACGAAATCCATAATCTACAAGCATTTGCTTTCTTGCCCTATCACCATTATACATTGCCTTAACCTGAGGTAATGTTACGTGTGACTCATCTATTACCATTAAAAAATCTTCAGGAAAAAAGTCCAAAAGACAAGTCGGAGTTGCACCCTCTGGTTTTAAAGCCAAGTGTCTAGAATAGTTTTCAACGCCAGAACAAAAACCTGTTTCTGCAAGCATTTCAAGGTCATACTTGCACCTCTGTTCCAGGCGTTCAGCCTCTAATAATTTGCCATTTTCTCTAAAATAAGCTAATCTTTCATCTAATTCTTTTCTTATGTTTACGATTGCTTTTTTTAATTTTTCTTCACTTGTAACAAAGTGTGATGCTGGCATAATTGAAATGAATTTTTTCTCGCCTACTACCGCACCTGTTAAAACATCAAACTCTGTTATTCTTTCTATCTCATCGCCGAATAACTCAATTCTTATTCCATGGCTTTTTTCGTAAACTGGTATTACTTCAATAACGTCCCCTTTAGCTCTAAACATGCCTCTTGCTAAATCTATGTTATTTCTTTCATACATCATATCAACTAGTTTTGATAGGACTTCATTTCTATTTATTTCTTCTCCTACCTTTAACGTTAACATATGTTTTTCATATTCTTCTTTATCTCCAATACCATATATACAAGATACCGATGCTACTACTATTACATCTTTTGCATTAATTAGTGAAGATGTTGCATAATGCCTTAATTCATCTATCTCATCATTTATTGAAGAGTCTTTTTCTATATAAGTATCACTTGAAGGTACATATGCTTCTGGTTGATAATAGTCATAATATGAAACAAAATAGCAAACCTGATTATTTGGAAATATTTCCTTAAGTTCAGAGTAAAGTTGACCTGCTAAAGTTTTATTGTGTGCTAAAACGAGTGTTGGTTTGTTAACCTCTTTTATAACGTTTGCTATTGTAAAAGTTTTACCAGTTCCTGTTGCTCCTAATAAAACTTGATATTTCTTACCATCTTTTATCCCCTTAGAAAGCTCTTTTATTGCTTCTGGTTGATCACCTGATGGCTTAAATTTTGACACTAAATCGAACATAGGTTTTACCTCCTCATTTAGATTATTCTACCATTTATTAAATTTTTATACAATAAAAAAAGAAGACTATGTATTTTAGTCTTCTATCTGTTTGAATAACTTGAACCTTTTGATGGGAATACAATAGCATTTCTTGGGTTAAATGAGTGTCCTATAAAGCCATCGTTTCCATAATATGAATAATAGTCAGCATACCACCTACCATTAGCTAATCCTAAATGTAAGTGTGGTCCTGTTGAATTACCGGTATTTCCTGATTTTCCTATTACAGTATCTTTAGTTACTATTTGTCCAACCGATACATTAAATGATGATAAGTGGCAATAATAAGATGTATAATATCTACCATTTATTAAATGGTGAATTATTATTTGGTTACCACCGCCTTTATTACTTCTTATTGTTTTTGCAACATAACCTGGTGCTACTGCATAAACGGTTGTTCCAATAGGCGTTGAAATATCAATTGCAGCATGTAAATTAGGCTTTCCATACAACGTTCTCCAACCATATTCACTTGATATTCTTCCAGAAGATGTTGGTCTATAAAAAGTTGTTCCAGAAGGCAAATAACTGCCGCCACTTCCTCCTGATGAACCATTATTTTTATGAGAATATTTTCTATTTAAACAAGATGTTTGAGTTTCACTATCCTTACACTTTAAACCTTCAAGATATTTAATGGTGTTTTTCATCTCCTTGATAGACTCTTCCTGAGAATGTCCTTCATCATTTAAAGAAGTCTTTGTTTCGTTTAACTTAGCTACTTGTGTATTAAGTTCAGATTGTAGTGAAGCGAGTTCATCTTTTTTACTAGCTAACTCGGTTTTTATTTTATCATTTTCCTTAATCATACTATTCATTTCTTCTACTACTTTTTTATTATAGTTAGAAATTTGTTCAGTAATAGATAAACGATAAATTAAATCCGTCAAACTTTCTGCACCCATTATGTATTCAAGCATTGATGAACCAGAAGATGAAACCTGATAATAACGCATCAAATCTTTTGTTTCATTATTCTTTTTATCTATGTCTTTTTCTAGTTGCTCACTTTCTTTGGTTTTCTTATCTATATCACTATTTATCTTTTCCATTTGAGAATAAATTGAATTAATTCTACTATTGGTATTATCTATGTCTTTTTGGTTTTGAGCTTTCTTATTGTTTGTATCTTCTAATTGTTTTTGAATTTTATTTAGTTCAGTTTTCCACTGTCCTAATGTTTTTTCCTTTGCATTTACTGTTGTAATTGGTATTAAAAGTAATATAAATAGTAATAAACTATATTTTAATATTTTCTTCATTATATCTTTAAGTACTTCCTTACTGCTCTATAACTACCAAACATACCAACAACAACACCTAATCCTAACAATATTAATGATACCCAGTATATAAATGGTTCTGCTGGAACTAATTTAACAAATGGTGAGAATAATTGTCCATTAAAGTGTTTATATAGTGCTGAGTACCCATATAAAGTTGCAGCGATAGGTATTAATGCTCCTATAAATCCTAGACAAAATCCTTCAATTACAAATGGTTGCTTAATTGAGAAGTTAGATGCTCCAACAAGTCTCATTATTTCTATTTCTCTTTTTCTTGAGAAGATAGTTATTTTAATTGTGTTAGTAATTAAGAATAAGGTTACAAATACTAATGCTATCATTGCAATTATCATTGCTTTTTCTAAAACTTTAAATACTTTAAGAAGGTTTTCTACCATTCCTTGTCCATATCTTACGTCTTTAACTAATCCTAATTCTTTAACTTGCTCTGCGGTTTTTGATATTTTTTCAGTATCTTTAACTTTAACTAGTAACGTATCATATAAAGGATTAGTATCATCTGACCAACTATCTATAATTGCAGAAAGTGATTCAGAAGTGTCTTTCATTTCATCTGCTATTTGCGTTTTAGTTTGATGTTCAACAGATTCTACGTTTTTATATGATTCTATGTTTTTCTTTAAATCTTCTATTTGTTCATTTGTTGCACTTGTATCGATAAATGTTACTATCGTAAAGTCTTCTTTGACTAACTTAGTCATATTTTCTACGTTATATGATGCTATTAGCGCTATTCCTACTATTAGTAATGTAATTGTAATACACGAGATAGATGCAATTGATAAGCTCAAGTTTCTTCCTACGCTTTTAAATCCATCTCTTATGTTTCTTCCAAGTATTCTAATTGCTTTCATAATGAGTATAACTTCCTTTCTCATAATCTTTTACAAGTTTTCCGTTGTCTAATAAAACGACTCTTTTCTTCATCTTATTAACCATTTCTCTATCATGAGTAGCCATTACAACGGTAGTACCTAAATCGTTAATTTTCTCAATTACTTTCATAACTTCTAAACTTGTATCTGGATCTAGGTTACCTGTTGGTTCATCACAAATCAAAAGTTTTGGAGAGTTAACTATTGCACGCGCTATTGCAACACGTTGTTGTTCTCCACCTGATAATTGGTTTGGATAACTCTTGGTTTTTGATTTTAAACCAACTAAATCAAGAGCCTTTAATACTTTTCTTTTTACCTCATTAGTTGGAAGACCATATATTTCAAGTGCAAAAGCTACGTTTTCATATACGGTTAGTTTTGGCAATAATTTATAATCTTGAAACACTATTCCAATTTTTCTTCTTAATTTATAAACCTTATTATTTTTTACTTTTGCAACGTTTATACCACCAACATAAATTTCTCCATTAGTTGGTCTTTCTTCACGATATAGCATTTTTATAAGGGTAGATTTCCCTGAACCTGACGCCCCTATTACGAATACGAACTCACCTTTTTTTATATCAAGGTTCATATCATATACAGCGTTTACACCATTTTTGTATGTTTTTTCAACATTTCTAAACTTAATAAATTCCATATTACTGCACCTTCCTTTAATTCTTTTTTATTAGATAATACTTGTATTACCTGTGTATATACCAGATGTTTGATATGCATCTGTTACTAATATTACTGCTTTTGGATCAATTTGTGTTACCCCACTTTTTAACTCAAAGTAATCACCAGTTGGAACAACACACATTATTATTTGATCTTTTTTATTTGTATAACCTCCTCTTGTTTCAATTAACGTTATACCTAAATTTAATTCATTTAATAAATAATCACACACTAAGTCATCTTCGTCCGTTGTAATATAAACAGCTTTATTACTAGATATTCCAATTACTACTTTATCAACCATAATATTAATTAAATATAATACTATTAATGCATAAAGCACTCTTGTCCATCCGAAGAAGAAGCCACCTGCTAAAACAATAAGTCCATCAGTCATTAGCATAGAAGTTCCAATTGAAACTTTAAAATATCTTGCTACTATTTGATTTAATATATCAGTTCCACCAGTTGTAAATCCACTTTTAAATATAATACCAGATGCAGTACCTACACACACACCGCCTACTATTGATATTAAAAGTAAATTATCGTTTGAAATATGAATATAATCTCCTATATTTGCCGTAAATTTAACAAATAGTGGAAATAAGACTGAACCTACAACCGAATCTAGAGTTTTTCTTTTTCCTAATAATAACAAACTTAAAATTAGGAAAAAGACGTTTAAGATAAGTATCATAACAGAAGGATCTATTATCTTTTGGGTAATTATTGATATACCACTTGCACCACCAAATACTATGTTATTCTTAAAGAAGAATAAATTATATGCTGCTGCATAAATTGCGGTACCAATAATTAGAAATACATATCTTTTAAAGAGGTTTGCCTTTTCTATCATCGCTAATACTTTAGAATCTTTTTTACTTCTAATTTTTCTTATTAGTCTCATTTATTTTTTCTCCTTTTAAATTACTTTCTATAAATCCATCTAAATTACCATCTAAAACTTTATTAACATTAGATGTTTCATAACCTGTTCTATGGTCTTTTATCATTGAGTATGGATGAAGTACATAACTTCTTATTTGTGATCCAAATTCTATTCCACTATGGTCACTTTTCATAGAATCTATTTTTTCTTTTCTCATTTTTAGTTCTATTTGATAAAGCTTACTTTTTAAAACTTTAAGTGCTGTTTCTTTATTTTTTATCTGACTTCGTTCGTTTTGACAAGTAACTACTATTCCAGTTGGTATATGAGTTACCCTAACAGCAGAATCAGTTGTATTTACTCCTTGTCCTCCAGCTCCACTACTTCTATATACGTCTATTCTAACGTCGGAATCTTTTATTTCTATATCTATATCATCGTCAAATTCTGGTATAACATCAACTGCTGCAAAAGAAGTATGACGTCTGTTATTTGAGTCAAACGGAGATAATCTAACTAGCCTATGAACACCTTTTTCATTTTTTAAATACCCGTAAGCATATGCTCCTTTTACAATATACACAATACTTTTTATTCCGGCCTCTTCGCCTTCTTGCTCATCTATTACTTCATATGAATAATTTTTTTTATCAAAATATTTTGTGTACATTCTAGAAAGCATCATTGCCCAATCACAGCTTTCTGTACCACCTGCCCCGGCGTGTATTTCAAAAATAGCGGCATTATTATCAAATTTTCCAGATAAATATGTAAGAGTTTCTTGCTTTTCTAACTCTATAATAGAATCTTCATATAATTTTTCAAATTCTTTTTTTAAAGCAGAATCCAAAGTATTTTCATCAAACTCTTTAAACTGATTTAAAGTATCTATATTTTCTTTCAACTTAATAATAGGATTAATAATCTCATTTAATTCACTCATTTTTTTAGTTAGTTTTTCTGCATTCTTACTATCATCCCAAATATTTGGTTCTGATAATTTTTCATTTAGTTTTTTTATCTCTTTTTGTTTTTCTTCTACCTCAAAGAGACCTCCATATTTGATTAAACTTTCTATTTAATATTTCTATATCTTTATTTGTAATTTCCATATAATCACCTATAGTATAGTATAACACATTTTTTTCCTTATTTAAATCCATTACAAAAAAAACATAGTATTTTTTAACATTTTAAATTCTATTAAAATTTTTAAACCTTTAATACATAAAAAATATAAATAAATTATAACCATCGAAAATTTCTTTTAAAATATCTAGAATATGAAATTATATTTTTTTAAGAAAAATTATCATAATTAAATTTGACCATTATATTTATACAATTTTTTTACTATTGGTGAATATTCTACTTTGGATAAATCTTTTTCTTTTTTATAAGAAATATACTTTGTTAGATACATACTTTGCACAAGCATTTGATAATCATCTAATATTTGGTCTTCAAATTTGGAATCAATAGTGATAATTCTACTATAATATTTTTTCAATTCTTCTAGCATGATTCTGTCAAATTCAGTATTTCTATTATAATAAATAGCTACATTATTATAATTAATAGCAAGTGTACTCCTACCATGACAATAAGAATATTTATCATGAACTATTGGTATTCCAATTCCGGATTCAACCATAGTTGATTCTAAATATTTTGATGCCACACTTGTATCGTAACCACTAAATATTTCGTATATATCACTTTCTAAATCAAATTCAAATGATGATTCTTCTATACAATCTAATATCAAATCTTTTTGTCCATTTAAATAATAGTCCATTAATATGCTTACCGGAATTAATGTAGCACCAACAGAAATAAAACTATTTTCTTTTGGAATATTAGTATTATATTTTAAATAAGTTACATCACTATCATTAAAAGAGTTGTTGGATAATAGATATTTTTTCAACTGATTTTCAAAAGATAATTCAACTCCGTAATTATTTCCGCTGTAACTACACGATATAACATTTTTAAATGCTTTATTATTTTGATATAAGAAGTCTCTTGGCTCGCTATTTATGGAAACTATACCGTTTTTAGCATTAATAACCTTTGCTCCAAATTCACTAACCACACTTGAGCCTCCAACACCACTAAATATTGTTGGACCACTTAATTTAGATAATTCTTTTCTAATAAATTTCAAATCAGTAGATTCTAATGAATCGATAACTCTTTCTTTTAAAATATCAAAATTAACTTGCATATTTTTTTGATAATATTTTTTGAATTGATTATAGTCTATTACTGGCACATTATCATCTTTTTCACCAATTTTACAACAGTAACAATCTCCGTTATCAAAAATTTCATAAAATTTTTCATTGTATTTTAGCAAATAACAAAATGTATTTTTAAATGTAATTCCATTTTTAAATCCATATTTATTAATTTGATCAAACAAAGTTGATATATAACCAATAAAAATAAGGTCTTTTTCACTTAAAAATTCTCTACCGTTGTGCAGAAAATAGCAATCGTCAAATTCCCCATATTGTTCAATAAAAATATTAATCCAATTAATATATTCATCATTTAATATCAATTTTATAAATTTTTTATTTTCCATAATAATTCTCCTTTTAAGTTAACTATAACTTAAAAGGAGGCAATATTTCGTCTACTCATATTTTTCATCTAATAATTCACAATTTATTATTCTTTTCAATTCAAAATGTCTAATATCTTGTCTCATTTCACAAAATGCTGCACAGTACCAACCATTTTGAAACAAAAACATTTCAGCAGGATATATAATTCTTTGATTTTCACCCTTACCATAAGAATAATACAATAATTTAACTTTTCTTTTTTCTTTTATGGCTCTTGTTAACAAATTGTATTTTTTTCCAGTTTCTTCTTTTAAATTTAACTCTTTTTCTTCTTGTTTGCTCCCTATATAAACTCCTTTTATTTTATCTTGAAGCATAATTAATTCTTCTTTTATCTTCTTATCTTTTTCTTTTAATATATATTTATCTAATAATTTTGCATCTTTTAATTTAAATTTTCTAATTGGCATACGAATCTGCTGATTTAATACATATCCTCCATATGGTCCCATAATTGTATCTACATAAATTCCTGCTTTTTCTAAATCTTCTTTATAAACTCTAATCATCCTTTCTGATACTTCAAGCTCATTAGAAAGTTCATTAATACTATATTTTTTTCCGTATTGTAACAATTCTAGCATTGTTATAACATTAGATACTTTAGACATAAAATCACCTACATTCATTATATCATAAATTATAAAAAGACTAAGAATAAATCTTAGCCTCTTATTACATCAGATAGTAATTAATATTAATTTTTAGATAATTTTTTATTAAAACATTGCAAGTTTTTATTCAACAACTTATCTAAGACAAAAGACATATCTAAAATTACCTAAATATTGTAATCACAGAAAAACCCGCAATCCCTTATTTTATACGGGTTTGCGAGTTTATTTACCACAACATTGCTTATATTTCTTTCCACTTCCACATGGACACATATCATTACGTCCTATTTTCTTACCCTTTTTAATAGTCTTTTTTACTCCTTGTCCTTTTGCTTCGTTAGTACTTCCCTTAACTTGCTTTGCTTGCAGATTTTGTCTTATTTCAGCTTTTAATAAATACAAAGTAGTATCTTTACAAATGTTATCTAACATTTTATCAAATAATTCAAATCCTTCTCTTATATAAGCTTGAAGAGGATCCTCATTAGCATAACCCCTTAATGAAACACCTTCTCTTAAATGGTCCATAGTATTAATATGTTCCATCCAGTAATTATCAATAACTTGTAAGCTTATAGCTTTTTCAAAGTCTTTTCTTATTTCATCAGGTAATTCTTTTATTTTTTCTTCATATTCTTTTAATACCTTGCTTTGTATAACATCAATTATGTCATTTATTTCCTTATTTAATATTTCAGATAATTTTAAGTTAGAATTATTAAGTAAGTTTTCATTTACATATTCAACTATTTCATTACAATCAGCTTCTAAAATTACACCATGTTCATTAGTGTGTCTTCTTACTAGTAATTCAATAAGTTCTTTCATTGTATTAATAACATAGTTGTGAACATCTTCATTGTCTAGTATTTCATTTCTTCTAGCATACATTATTTCACGATGTTTACCCATTACATCATCATATTGTAATAAATGTTTACGTGCATCAAAGTTGTTTCCTTCAACTCTTTTTTGTGCTGTTTCAACTGATCTTGTAATAGTTTTACTACGCATGTTTCTTTCACTATCTAAACCAGCCATTTCTAAGATAGACTTAAATCTATCAGTACCAAATCTTACCATTAATTCATCTTCAAATGATACGAAAAATTGGCTATAACCTGGATCTCCTTGACGACCTGAACGTCCTCTTAACTGGTTATCTATACGTCTTGACTCATGTCTTTCAGTACCTATTACGCACAATCCGCCTAACTCTTTAACACCTTCTCCAAGCTTGATATCAGTACCACGTCCTGCCATATTAGTTGCAATAGTAACAGAGCCCTTCTCACCTGCTTTTGCAATTATTTCTGCTTCTCTTGCATGGTTTTTAGCATTTAATATTTCATGCTTTATATGAGCTTTCTTTAGCATACTACTTAATAATTCATTGGTTTCAATTGCAATTGTACCAACTAATACTGGTTGTCCTTTTTCGTGTCTTCTTTTAATTTCAGCGATTATTGCCTTATATTTTTCTTCTTTTGTTGAATAAATTAAATCAGCTGCATCAACTCTTATTACTGGTAAGTTAGTTGGAATTTCAATTACATACATATTATATATGTTTCTAAATTCTTCTTCCTCTGTTTTAGCAGTACCTGTCATACCAGATAACTTTTCATACATTCTAAAGTAATTTTGGAATGTAATAGTAGCAAGTGTCTTTGTTTCTTCTTCTATTTCTACGTTTTCTTTAGCTTCAATTGCTTGATGAAGCCCATCAGAAAATGCTCTACCTGGCATAAGTCTTCCGGTAAATTGGTCAACAATTACAACCTTACCTTCTTGAACAACATAATCAACATCATTATGCATTGTATAGTTTGCTTTTAATGCTTGATTAACGTGGTGAACTAATGCAGAATGCTCAATATCATAAAGGTTTGCTATTCTAAAGTATTTTTCACCTTTTTCCGTTCCTTGGTCTGTTAATGTTATATCTTTTGTTTTTTCATCTATTGTATAATCTTCATTTTCTCTTAAAGTTTTAACAAATCTATCAGCATCCTTATAAAGATTAGCTGACTTCATAACACCACCAGATATTATAAGTGGAGTTCTAGCCTCATCAATTAATACAGAGTCAACCTCATCTATAATTGCAAAATGAAGTGGTCTTTGAACTCTATCCTCAGCGTTAACAACCATGTTATCTCTTAGGTAGTCAAAACCTAATTCGTTATTTGTTGAATATAAAATATCACAGTTATAAGCTTCTTTTTTCTCCTTAGATGACATTTCTCTTAAGTTAACAGCTACTGTTAATCCTAAAAATCTATATATTTGACCCATCCACTCAGCATCACGAGTTGCTAAATATTCGTTAACCGTTACTACGTGAACACCTTTTTCAGTTAATGCATTTAAGTATGCTGGCATAACGCAAGTTAAAGTTTTACCTTCACCAGTTTTCATTTCTGCAATATTACCAAAATGAATTGCAAGGGCTCCTAAAACCTGTACATAAAATGGCTTTTCCCCAATTACACGGTAAGCTGCTTCTCTAGCTACTGCAAAAGCATCTGGTAATATATCATCTACCGTTTCACCATCTTTTAATCTCTTTTTTAATTTATTAGTGCATCCTTGAAGTTGTTTATCAGTCATCTTTTTATATTTATCATCTAACTCAAATACTTCATCTGCAATTAATTTAAACTTCTTTAATTCTTTATATTCATGATCAAAAATTTTCTTTAAAAATCCTAACATATATTCAAATCATCTCCTTAAAAAATATTGTAACAAAAAAAAGAAAATAATTAAAGATTTTTAACTATTTTCCTTTAAGTTTATTATTAATTTGTTTCAATAATTCCGTAATTTCCATCTTTTCTTAGATATAGAACGCAAATATTATTAGTTTCAGCATTTTTAAATACAAAGAATGAATGTCCTAACATTTCCATTTGCATTATAGCTTCTTCTTCATCCATAGGTTTCATATCTACTTTCTTTCTTTTTAAAACCTTTGATTCATCTTCTTCAAACTTATCTTCTAAATCAATTTCAAAGTTTTGAATTACGTTTTTCTTGTTTTTAGAATTGATCTTCGTTTTATGTTTTCTTATTTGCCTTTCTAGCTTATCAACTGTTAAATCGATAGCTGCATACAAATCTGAATGTGCTTCTTCGCTTCTTAACGTATAATGCATAGCTGGTACTGTTATCTCAATTTTTTGTTCTTTTCCGCGAACCTTAATTACCACACTTGCAGTTATGTTATCAGCGTTTTCAAAGTACTTATCAAGTTTTCCAATCTTATCTTCTATATAAGATCTTATTGCTTCAGTTACTTCTACTTTTTCACCACGAATGTTGTACTTCATATTATCAATCCTCCTACAATTAAATTATATCACAATACAAAAACAAATGCTACTATCTAACAGTAGCATTTGATACTTCTTTGACATTGATAGCTTGTAATCCCTTTTCAGTCTCTAATAATTCATACTCTACCATTTGTCCTTCAGATAGTGATTTATAACCATCTTGTTTGATTGCAGAATAATGAACAAAGATATCTTCATCATGTTCGCCTTCGATAAAGCCGTATCCTTTTTCATTATTGAACCACTTTATCTTACCCAATCTCGTCATACGTACACCTCACTTCCCTTATTGCTTACAATACTAATATACCGCATGTAAACACCTGATTTCAACCATTTGCGTTCATCAAATTTCGACAAATTTCGCAAACGACTATTTAATAATACAAAATTATTCGTCAAAAAGATGAAAACAATGCTAAATGGTAATTTTTTGAAGTTAAAAGGTAAAAAATATTTGTTTTAAATAATAAATAAATCATTTTTAGCTTATTTATTTGTGATTTAAAACTTATAAAATATCTTTTTAGTTTAAGTATACTAAAATTAAATCATAAATTAGATAAACGAGGTGAAGTATGAAAAAACGTTTACTAAATTCTATTAGAATTGCAATAAAAAAACAATATCCTTCTTATTCAGATGATAAAATGGATGAAGTTATGTATGGAATAGAAGGTATATATCTAACAATAACTAAAACAATAGTAATATTTATTTTAGCTTTTATTTTAAAAATTGCTAAAGAATTACTATTCTTACTTATAACATTTAACTTTATCAGAATGTTTGCATTTGGAATGCACGCTAACAAATCCTGGATATGCTTAGTATTCTCAAGTTTATTATTTTTAGGAGGAGCATTTCTTTCTAAATATATAGTGCTAGACAAAGTAGTTTTATATTTACTTTATTTAATAGCTTTTATATTAGTAGCAGCTTATGCACCAGCAGATACGGTAAAAAGGCCATTGATCAAAAAGAAAAAAAGAATTAGATTTAAAATCCTTTCAGTAATAGTTGTAATAAGTTATTTCATAATAACATTATTAATAACAAATAATTTAATCATAAACGTTTTAATATTTGGACTTATTATAGAATGTATATTAATATCTCCACTTACATATAAAGCATTTAAAATGCCTTATAAAAATTATAAGAATTATGGTTTAAACACTAAGTAATTAGTGATTAAATAATCTAGTAAAGGAGGATATAGTAATGAAAGCAGCAGTTATTTCAGTATTAACAGCATTAGGAGCAGCAGTTGCAGCAACAGCATCAGCAGGATGTATTATTGTATTTGTAGATGAACCTTCTATGCCAAAGGCTATGATAGAAAGATAATTTTAAAACAAGAAAAAATCAGGAAATCCTGATTTTTATTTTTTTATATATAAACTTGATACAAAATAGTTATCTTCCAAATCATGGCTAATATCAAATACCTTGTTCTCATTTATTATATCTTTAACTAATCTTAATCCATATCCATGGCCCTTACCTTTTGAAGTATAACCGGTACCAACCTTTTCTATGTCTATTTTGCCTTTATATGTATTGTAAATTTTAAAGATTATGTTTTTATTATCTTTTATAACGGATATATTTATTTTCTTATGTTTACTTTTCTTACTTGCATCTATTGCATTATCTAGTAAAACACCTAATATCTTAGTTATGTTTTTATAATTATTAATACTTAATGTTTTAAGTTTTGTTTTAACACCCTTTTCAACATTGATAGAATATTTTATATTCTCATCTTCCATAATAGACAATTTATAATACAAAAGTCCTTTAATACCACCATCCGGAAAATTATTAAGTTGACTAATTAAATAACTACTACCAGCTTTATTTGAATCTTTTACTATTTCGTCTATATACTCCAATATTTTATCCGAATGCATTTGCGCATATCCTCTAATTACCATAAGTTGATTTTTAAACTCATGATTTGTTTTACCTTGAGCAGTAATAATTTTCTCATACTTCGTGACATAATTAAGCATTTGTTTATTTTCTTCCTTTAATTGTTCATACTTTGACTCATTTCTTAAAACAATTACTATAACTATAATAATACTAAACATAAATAAAATGTTAATATAATAATTAGATTTTAATATGAGTTCAAAACCATTTTTTAAAACAATAAGGTATAGCATAACAATAAAAATATATAAATAGTTGAGAAGTTTCCTATTTCTATCAAAAATATTTATAAATTTGCAAATTAATTTCTTTATAAAACCAATATTAACAATAATTATAGATAAAATTGAAATTAATACATTTGCTAGTAAATTATAGAAATTATTATTAACTATTTCTGTTGATTTAACCCCAAATAGAACAAGTATTAATGTAACTATCAATTCTGATATAGATGAAATAATTTCTATATTAAAGGAATAAAGCACTAATTTTCTATCATTAATATTTAATGTCAAATATATTATTATAGATGTTGCAATAACAAAAGAAATAAACCTCAATTGATTAGGAATAAATAAAAATGCTACAATACAATATACGTACATAAGTAATAAAAATTTTGCTTTTTCCTTTGTAGTTCTTTCGGAAATTTGATTAAATAAAATTATTAAAGCAACAATACTTTGAAACAAGGCAGCAATAACACTAACCAACACCTTTTCTACACTCATAAGATCTCCCTCAATTTCTTTTTATAATTTCTAGATAAATAATCTATACTTGAATCATTATTTAAATAAATAATGTTGTTTTTAAAATCAACGCTTTCTATTTTATCAATATTAACAAAACAAGCTCTATGAGTCTGTACAAATCTAAAATCAAGCTTATCTGCAATACTAGAAAGCGTCTCCCTTATTGCATATTCACTTTCGATGGTAACAATTACAGTTTTTTCTGTTGAATTATCACGGTATACATACAATATATTCTTTAACTTTACGTGGTGATGTTCATTATGATATTTAAAACTAAGTACCTTTTGAGTATTAATCTTATCAACAAACATCTTGATATTTTCTTTTAAACGTTCTTCATAGTTATCAAACTTTGATACAAAATCTAGGATTAATAGTTTTTGCTTTAATATGCTTAACTCTAATTCATCGTGTGATGTTAGTATCATAATAATGCTATCCCAGTCTACTTTTCTAATCTCTTTTGCTATTTCAAGTCCTGATTTACCAGGCATTTCTAAATCTAATATATAAATTTTAAAATCTTTTGGTTCGTTTATTAGATTTTTAAGTTTCATATTATACTTATCAAAAGAGTGAATTTCATAATCAAAGTCATATGGCATAACAATCTTAGAAATAATTGCTTCATTAAGTTTTCTAATATGCTCATTGTCATCGCAAAGTATAAAGTTTACCATATAACACTCACCCGATTGTAATTATATCACTTATATTTTTAGTTGTAAATTAATGGTAATAAAAAAATACATTTAAAAAAGAAATTCAAATCATGAATTTCTTTTATATGAGGTTATCTAGTATAATTCCTGTTCCTTCTGCAACACAAGTTAAAGGGCTTTCTGCAACCTTAGTTGGTACTTTTATTTCCTTTTCAATTAATTTATCCAAGCCATCTAATAAGGCTCCACCACCGGTTAAAACAATTCCTTTATCTATTATGTCTGCGGCAAGTTCAGGTTCAATTTTCTCTAATACTAGTTTGGCGGCATGTACTATCATTTCAGTACTATCTTTTATAGCTTCTTTAATTTCATTTGAAGTTATCGTTATTGTCTTTGGAAGACCAGTTAATAAATCTCGTCCTCTTACTTCCATCTTTTTTTCCTTTTCTTTAGATGATACTGTTCCTATTTTTATTTTCACTTGTTCTGCGGTTACTTCACCAATTAATAGCTTATATTTGTTTTTGATATATTTAATTATATCAGTATCAAACGTATTACCAGCAAGTTTTATAGATTCACTATAAACTATGCCATTTAAAGATAAAACTGCTATATCAGTTGTCCCTCCTCCAATATCTATTACCATATTACCAGTTGGCATATCAATTGAAAGACCTGCGCCTATAGCTGCTACTTTAGGTTCTTCTTCTACATATACCTTTTTTGCTCCAGTTCTTTCAGCAACTTCTTTTATTGCGTTTTTTTCAACTTGAGTTATGTTAGATGGACAACATATAAGAATCCTTGGTTTTGAAAAAATAGTCTTTCCTTTTATCTTTTTAATAAAATAATCAAGCATTATTTCCGTTTTATCAAAATCAGCGATTACCCCATCTTTTAAAGGCTTAACTGCGATAACACTTCCGGGAGTTCTTCCAAGCATTTCATGAGCTTTTTTGCCTATTGCTAAAACTTTTCCAGTATCTTTATCCATTGCAACAACACTTGGTTCTGATAGAACTATACCCTCACCTTTAACGTATATCAAAATATTGGCCGTACCTAAATCAATTCCTATATCTTTGTTTTTCATTTTATTCCTTAGCATATTTTAGCTTAGTTGAAACACCACCTCTTATATGCTTTATTAAAAAGTGATAATTTAAAATATCACTTACTTTTGCATATAATGATTTATCAATTTTCTTTAATTTATTATGTAAATCATCATGGATGGTACTTTTACTTTTGTTAAAGTATTTAGCTGTTTGTCTAATTGTATTTTTTGTATTAATTATATAATTTGCTTCGTTAATTACTCTACTTTTTATGTCCAAGTAATCATCTCCTTTATAAATTATATAATTATTTAAAACACAATATTAATTGCTTTCTAAATCTTTTATAGATTTATCAAAATATTTTTCTGGATTGATTACTGAGCCATTTTTGTAAATTTCAAAATGTAAGCCATTTGCTATATCATTATTTAAAGTGCAGTTACCACTTTTACCTATTATTTGACCTTGAGATACTGTATCACCTTTTTTAACAGCAACTTCTCCTAGTGACTGATAAAGTACAATTAACTCTGTTGAGTTTCTTATTTCAACCGTCTTGCCAAGTAATGTATCATCAGATACGTTAGTTACCGTGCCTGATATACTTGCTAGAACATCAAACGTTTCATCTGCTTTATATGTTACACCAGAGTTTTGCATATATATTCCCTCATGATATATAATTGCGTTTTTTTGTTCTTCTTCTGATGCATCTTGTTCATAAAAAGCTTTATAAACACTTACCTTTTCACTTGAGTATGGTCTTTTTATTTTTTCATCTTGGTTTACCACTGGATAATAGTTATCAAATATGTAGTCATTTACGTAAGTAAAATCATCGTTTTGTTTTGATACTGTCTTTGTTTTATTATTGATTAACGTACTTATTCCAATAGAACATACTAGTAAAACAACTAATAATAAGGATATTTTTACAAATGGTTTTAGTTTTCTTTTTTTCATTATTATCACCTCTCATTTTAAGTTTTTACCAAATGAGAGAAATTATACATTAATTTATTTTTTTTATTTCACAATTTTTATAATAATGAGTTAATATTTCTTTATAATTAGATCCTTCTTTTGCCATTCCGTTAGCGCCGTATTGACTCATTCCAACACCATGTCCATATCCGTTTACATCAAATATAACTTTATCGTCTGTTATTTTTATTTTAAAACTAGTTGATTTTAAGCCAAAAACACTTCTTATTTTAGTTCCTAAAAAAGTTTTACCATTTACTTTTATACTTTTTACCCTGTTTGATTCTGTCCTTTTTATATCGGTTATATCTATATTATCTTTATCACTAAATCCTAAATTAAATAAAAATTCGCTTTTTGAAACTTCCTTTGTACTTGAAAATGCAGGGGATTCTGTCTCGTCCCACTTTGATGAAACACTTACTAAATATGGCTTATCACTAGAAAATACGTCTTTGCTATTTTCTGTATAGCCATTACTTGTTGAAAAAAATACAGCATCTATTAAATTATTGTTATATAAAATTACTTCTCCTTTAGTAGAATTTACTGCTTCTTTAATTTTTTTTAAATAAGTATCATAATTATTTTGCCACTTTTCTTTCATTTCATCATAATTTATATATACCTGATTACTAACTGAGTCTAAAACATCATAGTCTTCTTTTTTTACTTCTGTTTTTTTTAGTGCATACGTTCTTGATGCAACTGCCTGAGACTTTAGTGCCTCAATATTAAATGAAGCAGGCATTTCGCCCGCTACTACACCAGTTACATATTCTTCAATTGGAACTTCAACTACTTCATTTGTCTTTGTTCTTTTTACTCTTACCGTCTTATTACTTATACTACCATACTTTATTTTATAAATTATCTTTTCTTTATCATTTATACCTACTATTAAAAGAGGTATTAAAATAATAATCAAAGTAAAAAGAATTATCTTTTTGAACATTTTTCCTCCTTAATAAAGGCTTGCAATAGTATTTGAAATATCAACAAAAAAGTTAACCAGTAAATAAGATAAACAAAGTGATATTGCTATATAAAATGAATGTATTTGCATAATACTATTCTTCTTAAAAATCTTATCTAAATTAGTAGATGTTATTATCCATATACTAAACGGAATAAAGATGCAATATAAAACTAGTTTAATATTCATTTGTTTCCTCGTATTTTGTTATTTGATCAACTCTAGACTTATAAGCTGGATCACTTAAATTTTCTTTAGCATTTAAAAATGCATCTACTATTTTAGTATTATTTTCAAAATCACCTTCACCTGATATTGCAATTATATTTACAAAGTCATTTTCTTTAGCGTGAATTGCTTCTTTTACGGTATTAATCTTTCCACATCTAACACCTTTTACCTTGTTACACGCAACTGATATACCAACTGCACTACCACATATTGCAATGCCATATTCAACTGTTTTATTTGAAACATTTTCACCTAAAATAAAACCATACTTTGTATAATCAGTTCTATCCTTGCTATATGTTCCATAATCAATTACATCATAACCCTTTTCTATTAAATATTTTGTCATTTTTTCTTTGGTTTCAAATCCTCTATGATCACTTGCTATACCTATTTTCATAAATATATCCCTCCATAACTATAATTATACCAAAAAAAGGTTACTATAATAACCTTATTTATTTAATTTTACTATTAGTTGATACATCGTTTCAAAATCAAATTCTTCCAACTCTATATCTGCTCCATTATTCTTTAGCTCTTCTATTAAATCTTTTATTCTTTGGACATTTTTTGAGACAGAACCAAGTAACTGTTCATTGGTATTTTGACTTTCACTAATATCAATAGACTCATCAGTATTAGATTCTTTGCTTTCTAATGCAGCATGATCTGACTTTTCATTTCCTTCATTATCAATATCCATTATTTCTAACATATCAGGTTCAGTATAACTTTCATCTAATCCAAGATCAGTTAATTTTGTATCATTATTTTCTTCGTTTTCTTCTTTAATTTCGGCATCTAAATCTTCTTTTTTATCCTCTTTTTCAGGTTCTTTTAAAGTTTCATTACTATTTTGTAATTCTTCTTTTGTTTCTTCTAAATTAGTATTTACGTTATTTTCAGGTAAATTATATGAACCGTGATTTTCTTCTTGTGGCATGTTATATAACTGAGTTTCATTATAACCACTTAAATTATTTTCTAAATTTGATCCTTCACTTGCACCGTTTACTGGATTATAATTTGGTATGTTATTAGATACATTTTGATTAAAATTGTTTTCAAAATTATTATTTGGCGTTGGACTTTCAAAATTAAATCCTTGGTTCATATTAGGTGTTATATTATTATATGGATTATTTATGTTTGGTGCTTGGTAGCCATTATTTACTTGATCTACATTAAAACTATTATTGTAAGAATCATTAGCGTTCATATTCATATTTTGATTTGGCATCTCATAGTTAGATGAAGGATTTACATTATTAAACGTTGGAGTTTGATATACCTGATTCATTTGGGATTCCATATTATTTATGTTTAAACTTCCGTTTTCATAAGCATCCAATTTGTCAGTATTAGCGTTAGGTAACGTATCTGGCATTATGTTCATTGGTCCTAAAACATCCATTGTTGGAGCCTGCGCTACTGTTGCTTCATTTAAATTTTTTATTTCACCAAGTTCTGGTGGTATATCATTTGTTTGTGTCTGAAAAGATGGCATAGCGTTATAATCTATCCCAGGCATTTGATATCCGTTTTGGTTTTGCATAGGATAACCATTATTTAAAGTATTAACATTATTAAATATAGGAGCCTGATTTATAGGACCACTATTTAAATTATTATTAATGTTGTTATCAAACACCGGTTGTTGATACCCATTATTTTGCTGCCAAGGTTGCTTAAAAGAGCCCGGCGCGCTTGTAAATCCACCATTCATGTTTTGATTATTTCCAAAATTGTTGTTTCCATTGTTAAAATTTTGATTGTTATTCATATCATTATTAAACATATTGCCATCCCCTATCTTTAATATAATAATATAATAAAAAAGCCCTTATTACAATGGCTTTTTCTTAATTTCACTAAATTTTCTTGGATATTTAACACTTGTTTTATTAATTTTTTCTATAATTATTAAAGTTCTTTCTCCCGCATCCTTTGGTAGTTTAAATAAAATGGTATCTCTTAACACTCCTCCTAGCGTTTTTATAGCGTTTTGTGATGATTTTATCTCACCTTTTGCATCTGCTTTCATTGGAATAAACAATCCTTTCTCACAAACTAAAGGAATGCACATTTCTGATAAAACAGGAAGGGATGCTACCGCACGAGAAGTTACTATATCAAAAGATTCTCTACTTGTTTTTGCATAGTCTTCTATCCTTTCATGAATAGCATTAATACCTTTTAAATTTAACTTTTCTATAACACTTTTTAAGAATATAATTCTTTTATTTAAAGAGTCAACTAGTGTTACTTTAAGATTTGGAAATACTATTTTTAAAACTAAGCCGGGAAATCCCGCTCCCGTTCCTACGTCAAGAAGAGTCTGGTTATTTAATTTAACAGCCTTAATTAGAGTTAAACTATCATAAAAATGTTTTAAATATACATCTTCTTCATCCGTTATTCTAGTTAAATTTGTATGACTATTATAATCTATTAACATTTCATAATAAGTATTTAAACTCTTAAGTATTTTATCATCTACACTTATACCTAACTTTTCTACTTCTTTTACAAATTCTTCTTTATTCATTATAAAACCTCTTTAAATAAACCATTAAAATTGCTATATCTGATGGATTAACACCACTAATACGTGTTGCCTGATCAATGGTTCTTGGTCTTATCTTTTCAAGTTTTTGTCTTGCTTCAGTAGCTAAATTATCAACTTTTTCATAATCTATATCTTCTGGTATCTGTTTTTTACCTAACTTAATCATTTTTTCTGCTTCTTTTTTTGCTTTAATAATATAACCTTCATATTTATGATTAATTTCCACTTGCTCTAATGCTTCTTTACTATATTTTTTATTTAATTTATCTACATAATCTATTATTTTAACTTCCGGTCTTTTTAAATATTCTGATAAGTTGCATTTTTCCTTAGGAAAAGTAATATTTTTAATATCCTCTTCTATTTCTTTTATTTCTTCTATTTTATTTAATAATTTATTATGTCTTTCTTCACTTAATAAACCTATTTTATAAGCTTTTTCACTTAATCTTAAATCGGCATTATCACTTCTTAGTAAAAGTCTAAATTCTGCACGAGAAGTAAGTAATCTATATGGTTCTATAGTTCCTTTTGTTACTAAATCATCTATTAAAACACCAATATAAGCATCACTTCTAGAAAGGATTAAAGGTTCTTTATTATCTAGTTTTAAACTAGCATTAATACCCGCTACTATACCTTGACCTGCGGCCTCTTCATACCCCGAGGTACCATTTATTTGACCTGCAGTAAATAAGTTTTCCACCACCTTTGTCTCTAAAGATGGTTTTAATTGAAGTGGATCTATCGCATCATATTCTATTGCATAAGCATATCTTAATATTTTAGCGTGTTCTAATCCCTTTAAAGAGTGAACCATATCTTCTTGAACGTCGTGCGGCATAGAAGTTGAAAAACCTTGTAAATATATATCATCATAATACATGCTTTCTGGTTCCAAAAATAATTGATGTCTTTCTTTATCTTTAAAACGAACCACCTTATCTTCTATTGAAGGACAGTACCTAGGCCCTGTTCCTAATTTTTCATAAAAACCACCATACATAGCAGATTTATTTAAATTATCCATAATTATTTTATGAGTTTTTAAGTTAGTATAAGTTAAATAGCAAGGTACCTGGTTTTTATAATCATAATATGCTATATCATCAAATGAAAAAGTTAGCTTACAGTCGTCTCCGTCTTCTCTTTTAAGTACACTAAAATCAATTGAAGATCTTTCTATACGAGGTGGTGTTCCCGTTTTTAACCTAAGTAGTTTAAAACCTAATTTTTCTAAATTGTCACTTAAAAAATTAGCTCTTTTTTCGCCATGTGGGCCTTCTTTAGTTCTTTTATCTCCTACTAATATATCGGCTTTTAAATAAGTACCAGTAGTTAATATACAAGCTTTACAATAAATTGTTTCTCCATCTTCAGTTGTTATACCAACAATTTTGTTATTTTCTACTAAAATGTCAGATACTATTGCTTCTTTAATAGTTAAATTTTCTGTATTTCTTAATGTTTTTAACATTTCTTTTTTGTAAGTTACTTTATCAGCCTGACTTCTTAAACTTCTAACAGCAGGTCCCTTAGAGCGATTAAGCATCTTCATTTGAAGAAGAGTTTTATCTGCATTACGTCCCATTTCACCACCTAATGCATCAATTTCCCTTACAACAATACCTTTAGCTGAACCTCCTATAGAAGGATTACAAGGCATATCTGCTATATTATCAATATTAATTGTTATAAGAAGCGTATTTTTTTTCATTCTTGCACACGCAAGTGCTGCCTCACATCCAGCATGTCCTGCTCCAACAACTATAACATCATATTTCATACTTTCACCTGCTTTTCTTTTGGTATTATACAATAATATGATAAAAAAGTTAATTAGTTATTAAAATTTTATATAACTTTTTCTAAATCATAACTAATTAAATAAACTCCCTCATCATTTACGTATTCAAATATAAAATTATCATTCTTTTTAGATATAATTAATCCTATACTTTTGTTATGATACTTCTTTTTTATGGTGTTATCTATTATTTTTCTATATAACTGAACCTGGCTTACATCTTTATAATTAGTACTATTAAGCTTTAGTTCTACCGGAATATAACAATTTAAATTAATGTTAAATAAAAGTATATCCACATAAAAATGTTTTCCATAATAATCTAATTTATACTCACTTCCAGCATACAGAAATCCTGAACCTAATTGTAAGAAAAAATCCCTTAATTCATCTAATATGTATTTTTTTAGTACTTTTTCACTTATGTTTTCATTTCTAGGTAATTTTATTATAATTGGGTCTAAAAGCATATCTTTTAAACTATAACTAGCTTCATTTTTAAAATTTATAATCTTGATGTTATTTTTATCAGCGTAAGATAATCTATCATAAGCCTTTTCTTTTATAAGTTTTGCAAGTTCTCTTTTAGATAAATTATTTAAAATACACTGATTTATGTAATAATTTCTTTCATTTTCATTTTTAATTGGAAATAGTAATGTCCAATTAGTCCAAGTTAATCGGTCAACCAGTGGCTGACCTTTTTGTATTATATAGAATTTCCTCATGTTTTTTAAGTTAGTGATAGAGTATCCTTTGCCATAATCTTTCATTAATTTTTTCGACCACTTTTTTATTAACATATCACCATACCTAGTTTTCTTTTCTCCGCCTTGTGCTTCTACTAATAACTTGCCTATTTCATAATAAGTTTTTAACTTATCACTATTATAACTAAGCCTTCTTACCCCATCTTTTACTTCCTTTTTTTCTATCAAATCTTTTATTTCTTCGTAATAATTCATAATAAGCTCCTCCTCAAATTCATCTATTATATATATGTAATTTGAAAAAAAGCTCATATTATGTCACATATAATAAAAACTTGGATAAATCCAAGTTCTTAAAATGTATCTACTTTCCTAAACAAAATCTACTAAACAAATTATCAATTAATTCTTCCGTGTAATTAGCTCCTATTATATCTCCTAATTTTTCCCATACCAATTTTAAATCTATTTCAATCATATCTATTTCTCTTTCTTCTTTAATACCTTGTTCTACGTCCTCTAATGATTTAATAGCAGACTTTAATAAAGATATTTGTCTTACATTAGTAAAAAATGTTAAGTTTTTGCTCATAAATGTTCCAACGTTAAATAATTCTTTTATTGCATCTTTTATATCTTCTATTCCCTCGTTATTTTTAGCACTTATTTTTATAACATCATCCATATAAGAATTATTTAGCTTTAAATCTATTTTATTCATTATTATAATTCTTTTTTTATCTTTAGTTTTTTCTAGCAAATACTTATCTTCCTCACTTAAAGGGCAACTAGCATCCAAAATAAGTAATACTAACTCTGCTTCATCTATTAAGCTTAAACTCTTTTCAATACCTATTTTTTCAACTATATCATCTGATTTTCTAACACCTGCTGTATCTATTAAATTAAGTTTTACACCACCTACTAAAATACTTCCTTCTACTATATCACGAGTTGTACCTTTTACATCTGTTACAATGGCTTTTTCTTCTTCTAATAAAGCATTTAAAAGACTTGATTTACCTACGTTTGGTTTTCCTAATATAACCGTTTTAATACCATCTTTTAATATTTTTCCATCCTCTGATAATTTTAATGTCTTTAATAATTTTTCTTTTATTTCTCTTACTTTTTCTCTTATTTTGTTTATTGTTACTACTTCTATATCTTCATATTCTGGATAATCTATATTTACTTCTATATTAGATATTAAACTTATTATATCTTCTCTTGTATCTGTTATTAACCTAGAAACATTACCGGATAACTCATTAATAGCCATTTTTCTAGTTAGTTCTGTTTCAGAATTTATTAAGTCCATAACTCCTTCTGATTCGGTCAAATCTATTCTACCATTTAAAAATGCTCTTTTAGTAAATTCACCAGGTTCTGCTAATCTGCAACCTTCAAGAAGTAATATTTCCATTATTTTATTAACAACTGCAATTGATCCATGAGTGTTTATTTCTATTACATCTTCTTTTGTATACGTTTTAGGTGCTTTCATAATTGATAATAATACCTCATCTATAATTTCACCATTATATACTATATGACCATAATTTATCGTATGACTTGATGCTTTTTCTAAATCTTTACCATCAAATAAAGGATTAATTATTTTTATAGCATCATCTCCTGATACTCTAATAATAGATATTGCACCTTCTCCAAGTGCTGTTGATATTGCAACTATTGTATCATTCACTTTAAATCACATCCCTTTGTTAGAAGTATTATAACATATTAAAAAATAAAAAGAAGAAATATTTCTATTTCTCCACAGGTTTAATTACAACACATCTATTTGGTTCTTCACCAGTACTTTCTGTTGTAACTCCTTTAAAATTAGATAATCTGTTATGAACTAATCTTCTTTCATATGAGTTCATCCTATCCATTTTAACTTCTATATTAGTTTTTACAACGTCTTTAGCTAATTTAACTGCTAAACGTTCAATGTTCTTTTCTTGTTTTTCTTTATAATCATTAGCGTCTAAAATAACGTTTACTCTAGTTCCTAACTTACTTTGAATTGATTGTCTTAATAAATCTTGAAGTGAAGACATTGTCCTACCATTTTTTCCGATTAAAATAGAACTGTTATCTGACATCATATTAACTTTTATATAATTTGGTCTTTTTTGTGTTTCAAACTCAACACTTATTCCCATAAGGCTAGTTATTTCTTTTAAGTAAGATTTTATATATTCTACTACATCATCTTTTAAAACAACTGTTAATTCATATTTTTTAGACTTAAATAAACCTGTTTTAGCTTCTTCTTTAATGCTTGTATATACTTCATCAGTTGATGCATTAAGTTCATTTAAAGCCTTATTTAATAATTCTTCACTATTTTTTCCTTCATATTTATGACTTTTTAATTTTTGCACTATTACCACTCCTTGCTACTAGTAAATTTTGAATAACCGTAAATAAACTTAAAGTTATCCAGTATAAACCAATTGCTGTTGATAGTTGGAATGAACTAATAGTTATTACAACTACCATCATATTCATCATCATTTTTGTAGAACCTGCAGCTGGATTTGAATTATCAGTAGCTTGTGTTCCGTTTAGTTTTAATGAGAAGAAAGTTACGATAAATACGATTACTGGAATTATCAAATACCATAAGTTTCCTTTAGATAAAGCAAACCAAGGGGTTGTTCCAAGTTGTAATCCTAAGAATTTACCTTCAAATATCGCTGGAGTTCTGTTTATGGCTTCTAAGAAAGCTATAAATAATGGTAACTGAATAATTGCAATTAAGCATCCTGAGAATAATGATATATTATATTTTTTATAAATTGCCATCATTTCTTGTGACTTAGCCATCATAGCTTGTTGATCATCCATTTTGTTAGCATATTTCTTTTCTAGCCTTTGTAATTCTGGTTGTGCCTTTTTTAAATTTTCAGATTGCATTGCACTTTTATTTGTTACTGGATATAAAATTAATCTAATAGCAAATCCTGCAAGTATTACAGCAAAACCAAAGTTTTTAACCAAATATCCTAATTTTAATATTAACCAAGCAAGAGGTTTTATAAAAATGTTATCCCATAATCCTTCACTTGCTTTTACCTTTGGTACGAAGTTTTTACAATCTACTAACTTATCAGTATTAACTTTATTATCTTTATAAACCTTTATAAGTTCTTTTTCAGTTGGCTTACAAATTATATTTTCCGTTAAAGACTGACCAGTTGCATTCTTTCCTTTTATATATCTTACTACAGTTTTAGTTTTTTTACCTTTATCATTTGTTTTTTCAACAACTAATTGTTTAGTACAACCAGTTAATAAAAAAACTAGTAAAAAAACTATCAATATCTTCCCTATTTTCTTTAGTTTTTTCATCTAGCTATTTTCTCCTATCTATCAAATTTTTTTAAAACACTAATTAAATCTTCCTTTAATTCTAAATACTGGGCGCTTACCGCACTTTTCTTTAATACAATTATATAATCTTTATTAGCAAAATGCAACTTAGATTTATCAATTATATCCTTTACTCTTCTTTTTATTAAATTCCTTGTAACTGCGTTTCCCAACTTTTTTGAAACACATATTCCAAATCTATAATTTTCTGCTTCATTATCCTTAATATATATATAAGCATATTTAGAGTATATTTGATTTCTTAATTTAAATGCTTTATCAAAATCTTTTTTTTCCTTAACTATGTTTATTTTTTTCATAAATGCACCTCTAATAACAAAAAACCACTTACCTAAATAAGTGGAATTATGCTGATAATTTTTTACGTCCTTTTGCTCTTCTTTTATTAATAACATTAGTTCCAGCTAATTTTCTTGCAAAAAAACCGTGATTTTTCTTTCTCTTATGGTTATTTGGTTGAAAAGGTCTTTTCATCTTTACACCTCCAATTTCTCTTTTTCGTCTTTTTCTTTTTAAACACGACTATTATAAGTGTTATTTTACCAATTGTCAACCTTTTTAATGTACAGAAATAATATTAAAATAAAGTTGTTTATAATGTTTAAAATTAGTAACTTGGTTAAAATTTAGTTTAAATACCCTATTTTCTTGTCAAGTCTTTTTCCACATTTTCTAAAATTTATAATTTTAAGTGTAAAATAGTTAATCACATACTTTTCCACAAGTATGTACCATTTTTCCTTATAAAATATAAGAATTTCATTAATTATTAACAGGCTGTGGAAAACTTTGAAATGTTTATAATTTTAAAGTGTATAATTTTTTTGTGGAAAGGTGGATTTTGTCGTTTTTTGTTGAAATATGGTGGTTTTGCCTGTGGATAACTATTGTGGAAAAGTATTCTTACATCATTATACATTGTTTTTCCACAGTTTTTTTGGTAAAATATATGTAAACAACCGAGGTTTTATACACTATTTTTTATGTGTATTAGTTAATTAGTTGATGGGGGAAAGGAGGTTATTATGAACATAGATAATCTATGGGATAATTTCCTAGAGCAAATTAAACCAAAGATATCTTCATTATCATATGATACTTGGTTTAAAAACACGAAGCTTGTATCACTTGATAATAATGTAGCTAAAATACTTGTTGATTCGCCGCTACAAAAGAAAAGCTTGCAAGAAACTTGGTACCAAACTATATCTGATGTATTTAGTGAAATAACAAATACTAGCTTTGACTTTGAATTCGTATTCGAAGATGAAGTAAAAACAAATACCAGTATTCCTGTAGAAAACATAGGAGTCCCACTTAATACACCTGAAAAATCAAATCTTAATTCTAAATATACATTTGATTCGTTTATAGTAGGGGATAGTAATAAGTTTGCTTATATGGCAGCAGTATCAGTTGCAGAAAATCCTGGTAAAACATATAATCCACTGTTTTTATACGGAAATAGTGGACTTGGTAAGACACACCTTATGCATGCGATAGGAAACTATATAATTGAAAACTCTAATAAGAAAGTACTATACGTAACAAGTGAACAATTTATATCAGATTTTCTTAACTTAAATAAAAAAGACGAAACAGGTACTAATTTCAGCTACATAGATAGCTTTAAAGATAAGTATAGGGGAATAGATGTCCTAATAATTGATGATATTCAGTTCCTTGGAGGGGCTACCCAAACACAGCAAGAGTTCTTTAATACCTTTAATAACTTATATGATGATAATAAACAAATAATTATTTCATCAGATAGGTCTCCAGATGACTTAAAGAAACTAGAGGATAGGTTAAGAACAAGGTTTAACTGGGGATTAAGTGTTAATATTTATCCACCGGAATACGAAATGCGTGTTGAAATTTTACACAAGAAAATAATTGGACAAAATATGTCTGGTACTATTAGTGATGACGTTATAGCATACATTGCTAATAACTGTGACTCAGACGTAAGGCAATTAGAAGGAGCATTAACTAGGGTAATAGCATATGCAACTATGTTTAATACAAGTGAAATTAACCTAAATCTTGCAATTGATGCTTTAAAAGATTATTTATCTAAGTCATCATTCGTTAAAAATAATATTCAAAAAATACAGCAAGTAGTTGCAGAATATTATAATATAACGGTTGAAGACTTAAAATCAAAGAAGAGAAAAGCTGATATTGCATTTCCAAGACAAGTTGCAATTTATCTTTGTAGAACCTTAACTGATGAGTCTTTTCCTAAAATAGGAATACAATTTGGTGGAAGAGATCATTCAACGGTTATGCATTCTGTAGATAAAATTGATAATGAATTAAAAACTAATCCACAGTTTAAAGATATTATCGATGCTTTAAAAAGTAAAATAAAATAGACTTGTGGAATAGTGGTTAATTTTTCCACTTTGTATGTGGATTAAAAACACTTAGTTTTCCTTTTAAAATAAAGAAATTTTAAGTTATCCACATTATCCACAGTAATAATAAAAATACTATTAATAATAAGGAGAAATATAATATGAAATTTAGTATAAAAAAAGAAGTTTTACTTCACGGTTTAAATTCTGTAAGTAAAGCTTTATCTAGTAAAAACTTAATCCCAGTATTATCTGGTATAAAATTTAATTTAACAAATGAAGGTTTATTTTTAAGTGCTAGTGATAATGATATTAGTATTGAATCATTTATAGATAAAAGTAAATTAGAAGAAATAAATGAAGTAGGTACTACAGTTATTCAAGGTAAATACATATTAGAAATAATAAGAAAATTAGAAGGTAGAATAGTTAATATTGAGCTTTTAGATAACATAAAAGTATTAATTTCCTGTGGAAACTCTGAATTTAACTTAAATTCAATGGATGCAGCAGAATTTCCTAATTTAAATATGGAAGAGAAGAAAGAACCTATTATTATAAGAAAAGCAGAATTTAAGAACTTAATTAACAAAACGTCTTTTGCTATATCATCACAAGAGACAAGACCAATATTAACTGGTATTAATTTTAAGATAAAAGAAGATAAGTTAGAATGTATCTCAACTGATTCATATAGATTAGCTAAAAAATATGTTACTTTATCAAATAGTGTATCTGAAGATATAAACATAGTAATACCTGGTAAAAACTTAATAGAATTAACTAAAATATTAGAAGAAACTGATGATGATATAGAGATGCACGTATTTAGTAATAAAGTTTTATTTAAGTTTGATAATACTTTATTCCAAACTAGGGTACTTTCTGGAACGTTCCCTGATGTTAATAGGTTAATACCAGCATCATTTGAATTAGAAGTAAAAGCAAATGCTAATGAATTTTATAATGTAATAGATAGAGCAGCACTTTTAACTAGTGAAAAAGATAAGAACATAGTTAAATTTGAATGCGATGGAAATGAAGTTATAGTTTCATCTAATTCACCAGAAATCGGACGTGTTGAAGAGAAGATGGACGTTGAAAAAAATAATGATACAAATATAAAAATAGCATTTTCTTCAAGATTTATGATGGATGCTTTAAGAACTGTTGAAAGTAAAGACGTTGTTTTATGTTTTAATAATGATGTACAACCAATTATCATTAAAGATTCTAAGGATGATACTTTACTACAACTTATATTACCAATAAAAACATACTAAACTAGCTAAAATGCTAGTTTTTTAATTTTTGTAACAAAATATGACAAAATTCTTAAAAATACTGTGGATAATAGATTGGCATAACTTGAAAGGAAAGGGTTTTGGAATATGAATGAATACGAAATAAACGCACAAACACTTGCAATAATACCAATAGGCAAGGAAAGAAGTAAAATAATTGAAGTAAATGGGGATTACATTATAAATAAGTCTCCTATAAAAATATTAGATGATAGCTGCAAATTCTTTGGTAGTAGCTACGAGGGGAGGTTTTGTGGTACTAAAACGTTAACTGGTATAACGCATAAGTCACCAATAATAGTAGAAGAAAGTAAAAGAATTATCTTTTTTCCTACTAAATCTCCTAGAACATCTACTTGTACTTGGCTTTCTTTTAATAATATAGCAGAGTATGATGGTGATGGAAAAGATTCGGTTATTAAGTTTTCTTGTGGAAAAATGCTTAGACTCCATATTTCTTATGGAATTTTAGATAATCAGATACTTAGATCAACTAGACTTGAAGCAATGTTACTAAGAAGAATGCATGATTTTATGAAAAGTATATAAAAAATGCATCTTTTTTTATAAATTATAAGAAATTAGCCTTATTTTGTGATATAATCAGTATGTATGTAGTAGTATACTCAAAATAGGTGTAGGTGGTTTAAATGGGCTTTAAAATACTGAATTATGTTTTTAAGGAAACTTGAGTTAAATAATTTTAGAAACATTTCTAAAATAGATTTTGAATTTAATAAAAATATTAACATTTTTATAGGAAACAATGCCCAAGGAAAAACCAATGTATTAGAAAGTATATATTTTCTTGCAATAACAAGATCACACAGAACTCATAACGAATTAAATTTAATAAAGAATGATGCACTTTATACTAAGGTATCTGGAACGTTTTTTGATGATTCAAAAAATACCCATATGCTATCTATTTTATTAAATGAAAAAGGAAAAAAGGTATCTGTTGATAATATTATGCAAAAAAAGATAAGTAATTATTTATCTAGATTAAATGTTATTATGTTTTGTCCTGATGACCTAGAAATAATAAAGGGAACTCCTGCTACTAGAAGAAAATTTTTAAATATAGAACTTTCACAGTTTAAGAAAGATTATGTTTTTCAACTTAAAGAATATAATCAGGTTTTAAAACAAAGAAACGAGTATTTAAAACAAAAAAATAATGCTAAATTTGATAAAACTTACTTTAGCATTTTAACGGAAAAACTTGCTATCAAAAACATAGAATTAGTAAAAATCAGGTATGATTTTATAAATAAAATAAACAATTATTTAAAAGATGTTTTTGATAAAATTGCAGGATTTGGTAATTTAGAGATTAAATATAAAAGTTTTATACATGAACAAGACTTAAATAAAGCCGATTTAAAGGACTTTATTATAAATAAGTATAATTCTATGTTTATGAATGAATTACTCCAAAAAACGACTCTTTTAGGCTGCCACAAGGATGATTTTAAGATGTATTTAAATGATCTTGATGTAACAGAGTTTTCATCTCAAGGACAACAAAGATTATCTATTTTAAGTTTAAAATTAGCAGAAATAGAAGTTTTTGTTAAGGAAAAACATACAAAACCTATTATTTTACTAGATGATATATTTAGTGAACTAGATGAAATAAAGAAAAATAATATTATAGATTATTTTAAAGAAGATATACAAATATTTATTACTACTACTGATATAAAAGACATAAATGATGAATTAAAGGCTAAATCTGATATTTATGTTGTGGATAATGGTAATTTTAATAAGGAGGAATAATTTATGGAAGAAAATAAAGAACATTATGATGCCTCGGATATACAAGTACTAGAAGGACTAGAAGCAGTAAGAAAAAGGCCAGGTATGTACATAGGTTCAACATCATCAGTTGGACTTCACCATCTAGTATGGGAAATAGTTGATAATGCAATTGATGAATCACTTGCAGGATATTGTGATGATATAGAAATAACTATAAATAAAGATAACTCAATAACCGTAAAAGATGATGGACGTGGTATACCAACTGGAATTCATAAAAAAACAGGTATTTCAACTGTTGAAACAGTTTATACAGTACTTCACGCAGGTGGTAAGTTTGGTGGCGGTGGATATAAAGTATCTGGAGGACTTCACGGTGTTGGTGCATCAGTTGTTAACGCTTTATCAAGCTGGGTAGAAGTAAAAGTATACCAAAATAGTAAGGTATACTATATAAGATTTGAAAATGGTGGTCATACAGTTGCACCACTTAAGGTAATTGATGAATGCTCACCAGATAGAACAGGTACTACCGTAACTTTTAAAGCAGATCCCGAGATATTTAAAGAAACTACCGTTTACGATTATGAAATCCTAAAACAAAGAGTAAGAGAACTTGCTTTTCTAAATAAAGGATTAAGAATTATTTTAGTAGACGATAGAGAAATAGAACCAAGAAAAGAAATATTTGTTTATGAAGGCGGTATAAGTGAGTACGTTAAGTTTTTAAATAAAGGAAAAACACCAATACATGAGCAAATAGTTCATTTAGAAGGCGAAGAAGATAATATTTCAGTAGAGGTTGCAATGCAATATAATACTGGATACACATCGAACATTTATTCGTTTACAAATAATATAAACACTCATGAAGGTGGAACTCACGAAGATGGTGTTAAAAGAGCATTAACAAGAATAATTAACAGTTATGGAAAGAAAAATAAGTTTTTAAAAGAAAATGACGCACCACTTACTGGTGATGATGTAAGAGAAGGACTTACGATGATTATTTCTTGTAAGCATCCTGATCCACAATTTGAAGGACAAACAAAAACAAAATTAGGTAATAGTGAAGTAAGAAAAATAGCTGATGATGTATTTAGTGAAGGTTTTGAAAGATTTTTACTTGAAAATCCAGATGAAGCTAAATTAATTATGGAAAAAGCAATGACTGCTGCACGAGCTAGAGTTGCTGCTAAAAAAGCAAGAGAGCTTACTCGTCGTAAAGGTGATCTAGACGTTATAAACTTCGGTGGAAAACTAGTTGATTGTAAAGATAAAGATCCATCTGTATGTGAAATCTTCTTAGTCGAGGGTGATTCAGCAGGTGGAAGTGCTATAAAGGGTAGAAATAGTATGACACAAGCAATCCTTCCTTTAAGAGGTAAGATATTAAACGTTGAAAAAGCAAGATTAGATAGGGCTTTATCTAATGAGGAAATAAGAACTATTATTACTGCTTTTGGTACTGGTATTGGTGAAGATTTTAATCTTAGCAAACTAAGGTACGATAAAATAATAATAATGACCGATGCCGATGTTGACGGTTCTCATATTAGAGTATTATTATTAACATTATTTTATAGATTTTTTAGACCAATTGTTGAAGCAGGACACGTATATGCAGCTCAGCCACCTCTTTTCTGTATAAAACACGGTAAAACAATTAAATATGTGTTAAATCCAGAGGAAAGAGATGCATATTTAGCAACCTTAAACCCAAATACTAAGTATGATATTATGCGTATGAAAGGTTTAGGCGAAATGGACGCTGAAGAATTAAACGAAACAACAATGGATATAAATACACGTGTATTAAGAAAAATAACTGTTGAAGATGCTATGGCAGCAGATGAAGTATTTAATAAATTAATGGGTGAAGAAGTTGAGCCTAGACGTAAATTTATTGAAGAAAATGCTGTATACGTAGAGAATTTGGATGTCTAAGGGGGTGAATTAAAATGGATCATAGTAGAGATAGATTAGAACATAATAACATAGTAGATGAAGTAAAAACATCATTCTTGGAATATTCAATGAGTGTAATAGTATCACGTGCCCTACCAGATTTAAGAGATGGTTTAAAACCTGTTCATAGAAGAATATTATATTCTATGTACGAATCTGGATATACACCTGATAAACCACATAAAAAATCGGCGAGAATCGTCGGTGATGTAATGGGTAAATACCATCCACATGGTGATTCTTCAATATATGAAGCAATGGTACGTATGGCTCAAGACTTTTCATATCGTTATATGTTGGTTGATGGACACGGAAACTTTGGCAACATAGAAGGATATGGTGCAGCAGCAATGCGTTATACAGAATCTAGGTTATCAAAAATATCACTAGAATTATTAAGGGATATCAATAAAGATACGGTAGATTTTATTTCAAACTTTGATGAATCTGAAAAAGAACCAGCCATTTTACCTTCAAGATTTCCTAATATATTAGTAAACGGAACAATGGGTATAGCAGTTGGTATGGCAACTAATATTCCACCACATAATTTATCAGAAGTTATAGATGGTTGTGTTGCTTACATTGATAATCCTGAGATAGATACATTAGGATTAATGCAACACATTAAAGGTCCAGATTTTCCAACTGGAGGTGTAATCCTTGGAAATAAAGGAATAAAACAGGCATATGAAACTGGTCGTGGTTCAATTACCATAAGAAGTAAGGCAAGAATAGAAGAAAAAAATGGTCGTAATTATATAATTGTTGATGAAGTTCCTTATGGAGTAAATACTCAAGAACTTAAAAATAAAGTTGCAGATTTAGTACACAATAAGGTTTTAGATGGTATATCTGATTATCATACTGACCTTAAAGATGGTGTAAAAATAACAATTACACTAAAGAAAGATGCAAATCCACAAGTTGTATTAAATAATTTATATAAACATACTGCTTTTCAATCAAACTTTGGTATTATTTTCTTAATGTTAGACAATGGAACTCCAAAAACACTAGGATTAAGAGACATAATTTCAAAATACATTGATTATCAAAAAGAAGTTATAATAAGAAGAACTAGATTTGATCTTAAAAAGGCAGAAAATAGGGTTCATATATTAGAAGGTTATAAAATAGCTTTAGATAATATTGATGAAGTTATTAAAATTATTAAAGAAGCTGAAAGTGATGTAGTAGCTAAAGAAAAATTAATAAGCAGATTTGGTTTTTCACAAATTCAAGCAGATAATATCTTAGAATTAAAGCTTCGTAGATTAACAGGACTAGAAAGAAGTAAAATTGAAGCAGAATTGCAAGATTTATTAAAGTTAATTGAAGAATTAAAGACAATATTATCAAGTGACGCAAATGTTTTAGCAGTAGTAAGAAAAGAATTACTTGAAGTTAAAAACAAATTCGGTGATGAAAGAAAAACTTCTATTGATATGACAGCTATTGATTATATTGAAGATGAATCATTAATTCCTGTTGAAGATATAGTTGTTGCATTAACTCATAAGGGATATATAAAGAGAATGCCAACAGATACTTATAAGCTTCAAAATAAAGGTGGAGTAGGAATTAAAGGTATGTCTACAAATGATGAGGATTTTGTTGAAATACTTAAGTCAGGAACCACTCATAATCATGTGTTATTCTTTACTAATAAAGGTAAAGTTTATAGAATTAAAGGTTATGAAATACCAGAATTTTCAAGACATTCAAAAGGATTACCAATAATTAATTTATTACCAATAGAAAAAGATGAAAAAATAAATAATATCTTATTGGATAATGGAGATGAAGAAAATAAATATTTAGTAATTACTACAAAAAACGGATTGATAAAACGTACAGATGTTAGCGAATTCGAAAATATTAGAAAAAATGGTAAGATAGCAATAACTCTAAAAGAAAACGATGAAGTATTATCTGTTCACTTTACTAATGGTAATGATGATGTAGTAATAGCATCAAATAATGGTAGAATGATAAGATTTAACGAAAACGAAATAAGAGTTATGGGAAGAACCGCAAGTGGTGTTAAGGGTATTGAATTATCTAACGATTGCTTCTGTGTTGGTTCAGAAATAGCTAAAGAAGGTCAAGATATATTAGTTGTTACTGAAAAAGGATACGGAAAAAGAACAGATGTAAATGAATATAGATTAACCCACCGTGGAAGTAAAGGTGTTAAAACATTAAATATTACTGATAAAAATGGAACAATAGTAGCATTTAAGACTGTAACTGACGATAAAGACTTAATGATTATTACTGACCAAGGTATTGTTATTAGAATCTCAGCTGATAAAGTATCAAGAATGAGTAGAGTAACACAGGGTGTTAGATTAATGAATTTAAGAGAAGGTCAAAAAGTTGCAACTGTATCAGTGGTTGAAAAAGATGAAGAAAACACTAATGAAAATGAAACAACATCAAATGATACATCAGAAAAAGAAACAAAAGAGGCTAGTGAATAGTCTCTTTTTTACTGATGTTCCACGTGAAACATAGGTATATAAAATAAATATCAAAATAAACTTGCTAAAATTCAAATAATATAATAAAATAATATTGCACAACAGGAATGTTAGAACCAGGTCAGGATCGAGAGATAGCAGCCTTAATAGCCTCTTTCTGTGTGTGCTTTTATTTTACATAAAATAATGTTCCACGTGAAACATAGGTATACAAAAATAAAAAGAAGGGTAATGTTCCATGTGAAACATAGGTATATAAAAATAAAATGAAAGGCAATGTTCCACGTGAAACATAGTATTAAATATCATATGAAAGAAAAATATTATGAAAAAATAATAAAATTAGCAAAAAAAGCCTACAAAAAAGGGGAAGTGCCGGTTGGTGCAATTGTAGTAAAAGATGGCAAGATACTTTCCAAGGCATATAATAAAGTTGAAAAAGATAGAGATGCAACTATGCATGCAGAAATCTTAGCTATTAAAAAAGCATCTAAAAAAATAAAAAACTGGAGATTAAATAATTGCGAAATGTATGTAACATTAGAACCTTGTGCGATGTGTACTGCAGCAATAGAATTAAGTAGAATAAAAAAAGTACATTATTTACTTAAAAGAGATAAAGAAATAATAAAAGACAAAGAAAAGTATATTTATGAAGAAACTGAATCTAGTCAAGAGGTTTTAGAACTATTACAATCGTTTTTTAAAAGTAAAAGATAAGCAATGTTCCACGTGAAACATTGCTTTTTTAGTTTAAAAACATAACTTAAAATGTTATAATATATAACAGAGGTGGTTGTATGGCATATCAAACATTATATAGAAAATATAGACCTAAAACGTTTGAATTAGTATATGGACAAGATGTAATAGTAAAAACATTAAAAAATGTTATTAAAAACGATAAACTAAGTCATGCGTACTTGTTTACAGGGCCTAGAGGAACTGGTAAAACGAGTAGTGCAAAATTGTTTGCAAAAGCTATTAACTGTTTAAATAATAAAGATGGAGATGCTTGTAATGAATGTGAAAATTGCAAATCATTTAATAACAATAGTAACCCTGATATAATTGAAATAGATGCTGCATCAAATAATGGTGTGGATGAAATAAGAGAAATAAAAAATAAGGTTAGCTTAGTTCCATCTATGTCAAAATATAAAGTATATATAATTGATGAAGTTCATATGCTTTCAATTGGTGCCTTTAACGCATTATTAAAAACATTAGAAGAACCACCAGAATATATAATATTTATATTAGCTACGACAGAACCACAAAAAATTCCAGCTACTATAATTTCTAGATGTCAAAGATTTGATTTTAAAAGTATATCGCATGATAAAATGAAACAATGCCTTGAAAATATTATTTCAAAAGAAAATATAAGCATAGATGATGGTGCAATTGAAGAAATAATAAATAATTCTAAAGGTGGAATGAGAGATGCTATTGGATTATTAGATCAAGCATCAGCATTTTGTAATAATAATATAACTGCAAACGACATAGAAGAATTGTCTGGAAATATATCAATTAAACAAATAAGAACATTTTTATCAAATATTATGCAAAAAGAATACAAAGTGATATTTGATTCAATATCTAATTATTCGTCAAACGGAAAAGATTTTGCATTGATTTGTGAAAAAATAATTAATTATATTAGAGAAGGCATACTATACAAGAAGAAAATTAATACAGATAAAATACTTGATGAAGATAAAAATATATTTGATAAATTGTCTGATACCGATTTGTATGATTTAATAGATTATTTATCCGATACATTGGTTAAGGTGAAAAATAGTTATCAAAAAGAATTAACGTTCGAAGTACAAATGATTCAAATGATCGATAAGATATTTAATAAAGAAAGTAATGTTCCACGTGAAACATCAATAAATGAAATAAAAGTAAAAAATACCAATGTTCCACGTGAAACACTAAAAATAGAAAACAAAACGGATAGTGTTATAGAAGAATTAAAAAGTGTTAGAATAAATAATATTTTAAGGAATGCAACTAAACAAAATATAACATTTATAAAAGATTTATGGCCTAATATTAATGAATATCTTATAAATGAAAAATATAAGATGGTAGCGGGTATGTTAGTTAATGCAACTCCTGTCGCAGCATCAAAAAAAGGAGTAATAATAACTTTACCATTAGAATCAAGTATTTCTAGAATAGAAAAAGAATATGATAATAGCAAAGAATTATTAAAAGAAATATATGATCAAAATTATAAAATAGTATATATTTCTGAACAATATTGGAAAAAAGTAAGACCTGAATTTGTAGAAAAAGCTAAAAACGGAGAATTACAAATTATAGATGAGTCTGAAGTGCTAGATAAATTAAAAAAAATAAATGATAAAAACTTAGTAGAAGAATTTAATGAATTAATTGAAATGGAGGAAAATTAAAATGAATTTACAAGCTTTAATGAAACAAGCACAATCAATGCAAAAAAATATAATGGACAGCAAGAAAAAAATAGATGAAATGACTTTTACTGGAAAATCAGAATTAGTGGAAGTTAAAATGAATGGAAAAAGAGAGGTATTATCTGTTGAAATTAAATCTGATGAATTAGAAAAAGACGATTTAGAAATATTAGAGGATATGATTAAAATAGCAACAAATGATGCTTTAAAACAAATAGAGAAAGAAGTAAATAATAAATTAGGAAGTCAAGCTGGAGCTTTAGGAGGACTTCTATAAACAGGAGTAGGTAACAATGAATTATCCAAAGAGTTTTCAAAAATTAATTGATTGTTTTAAATTATTACCAGGCGTAGGCACGAAGACAGCTGAAAGATATGCCTTTTCTTTGTTAAACTTAGATGAAGAAAAAACACAGGAATTTAGTAATGTTATTGAAAATATCAAAAAGAATATTACAACATGTCCTAATTGTGGATGTATGTCAGAAGCAAACAAATGTTTAATTTGTGATGACGAAAGTAGACAAAACGATATAATTTGCGTAGTAGAAAGTCAAAAAAATGTATTTATATTTGAAAAATTAGGTGTTTTTAGATGTAAATATCACGTTTTGGGTGGCTTGATATCACCTATGGATGGTATCAATCCTGAAGATTTATCAATTAGTAAATTAATTGAAAGAATAAAAAAGGAAAAAATAAATGAAATAATTTTGGCATTAAGACCCGGAATAGAGGGCAATACGACGTCTTTATACATAACAAAGTTGTTAGAGGGTTCTGGAGTTAAGGTAACTCAAATAGCTCAAGGAGTACCTATTGGAGCAGATATGGAATACTTAGATGCTTTAACTCTTGAAATGGCTGTTGAAAACAGAAACGAAGTATCATAATTATAAAATATTAAACATATTTTCTATTAGAGGTGAAAATATGTTAAAATTTATATTCAAAGTAGTAAAAAAAGTAATAGTCGGAATGATTTTGCTGTTTGCTTATAACACTTTTTTATCATCATTAAATCTAATGATACCAATAAATGTTATAACAATAGTAGTTGCAAGTTTATTTGATGTACCAGGAATCATTGGGTTAGCAGTATTTTTACTTTTGAATTATTAAAAGAAGGTGAGTACATGGATAGTAATTTAGTTATAAAAAATCAACCGGTTTTAAGTAAAATATTTAATAACATAAGAAAAACAAATAATAATGTACAAGCCTATATGTTAGTTGGGGAAGATAAGGAAAAAATAGAAGAATATGCTATTTTATTAAGTAAAATACTTATTTGTCCATATGTTTATGAAGAAAATTGTAATAAATGTAATATATGTAAGAGAATAGATGAAAATACTTATGGTGAATTAAAAATAATTAAGCCAATAAATAGAATAATAAAAAAAGAATCAATAATAGAATTAAGGGATTATTTTAGAACAGAAAGTATTGAAGGAAAAAACGAAGTTTACATAATTAATGACACCGAAACCTTAAACGTAGCAGCAGCGAATGCAATTTTAAAATTTCTAGAAGAGCCCGATAGCAATGCGGTAGCAATCTTTACAACGACTAATTTAGATAGTGTTATAAAAACAATAACATCAAGGTGTCAATTAATTAAAACTAATAATGTTAGAACTAAATATGGAATAGAATTTGTAAAAGAATTAACTAATTTAGAGGAAGATCAAATATACGATATAATTGATTTTACTAAATCTTTAGAAAGAAATTACAATAAGGCGTTTTCATGTGTTAAAACAAACATTGTAGACGTGTATAATAGCAAGGAATTACTTTCTAGTGCTTTAAAAGTAATGCTTTTATATTACAAAGATATGCTAAATTATAACATAAAAGAAAAATGTTTGTATTTTGAAGTCAATGATGTAAAAAACGTTATAAAAACGCAAAACAATGATACTATTTCAAAAAAAATATCATTTATCTTGGAAAATATAACAAAATTAGAGTACAATGTTAATATATTATTATTTATGGATAACTTATTAATTGGAATAGGGGAAATATTAGATGATTAAAGTAATAGGAATTAATTTTTTGGATGCAAACAGAATATATTACTTTTCACCGAATAATATTAAATTAAAAAAAGGTGATTATGTAATCGTTGAAACAGAAAGAGGAATCCAGTTTGGACAAGCTGTAACAGATATAGAGCAAATGCCTAAAGAAAAGGTGTTTTTGCCACTTAAGGATGTAATAAGAAAAGCAAATAAAGATGATATAAATTCTAATGATAAAAACGCAAGAGATGGTGTTAAAGCCTTAAACTATGCAAAGGAATTGGTTAATAAACAAGGATTAGATATGAAACTTTTTGAGGCTTCATATACGTTTGATAGAAAAAAACTTATATTTAAATTTATTGCTGATGAAAGAGTTGATTTTAGGGAACTTGCAAAGCTTTTAGCGGCAAAATATAAAACTAGAATAGAGTTAAGACAAATAGGGGTTAGAGATAAGGCAAAAGAAATAGGAGGCTTAGGTCCATGCGGTAGACCTTTATGTTGCTCACTTTTCCTTACAAATTTTAATAGTGTTTCTATAAATATGGCTAAAAATCAAGGAATAGCCCTTAATCCAACAAAAATAAACGGAGCATGTGGTAGACTTTTATGTTGCCTTGGATATGAGGATGAGACATATACAGAATATAAAAAACATTTTCCAAAATTAGGTGAATCAGTTGAAGTAGATGGTAAAAAGGGAAGAGTTTGTGAACTTAACGTATTAAGTGGAAATTACAAAGTTAAGGTATCTGAAAATGAAGAAATAATAGTTTCGGTGGATATAGATGGAAACAATTAATGATTTGTTAAATTATAATGGACTAAAAATAGTTCAAAATACAGATTGGTTTAAGTTTTCATTAGATTCAGTTTTACTAGCAAATTTTGTAAATGTTAATAAAAAAACTAAAATAATTGATTTTTGTACTGGTAATGCACCAATTCCCTTGTTTTTAAGTCATAAAACTAATCAAAAGATAGTAGCGGTTGAATTGCAAAAAGAAATTTATGATTTAGCGAATAAAAGTGTAAAATTAAATCATTTGGAAGAAAAGGTGCATGTATTAAATGAAGATGTTAAAAACATTTCTAATATATACGAAACAGATACTTTTGATTTAATAACGTGTAATCCTCCGTATTTTAAGATAAATGAAAATTCCAGTGTTAATGAAAATAAAATAAAATCAGTTGCAAGACATGAGATTTATTTAAATTTGGATGATATTTTTAAAATTGCTAAGAAAGTTTTAAAAAATGATGGTAAAATCGCAATGGTGCATAGAACGGAGAGATTAATTGATATAATATCATCTATGAAAAAAAATAATATTGAACCAAAAAAAATTCAATTTGTTTATCCTTTTAAGAGGTCAAAATCTAATATGGTTTTAATAGAAGGTGCCAAAAATGGTAAACCAGGTCTTTCTGTTTTAAGTAACATAGTGGTGCATAATGAAGATGGTAGTTATACAAAATATATTAACAATATATTTAATGGTGGTGATTAAAGATGAAAATAAAAATGGTAGTAGGTTTAGGAAATCCTGGTAGAGAGTATTATAATACAAGGCATAATATGGGATTTATGGTACTTGATGAAATTGCTAAAAGACTAGAAGTATACAAATGGAAAGAACGTGATGGGGCTTTATATTTTGATTGTTATTTAGATATGGCTCACGTTATTTTTGTTAAACCACAAAGATATATAAATTTATCAGGTGATGTAATGATTAATTTTGTTAAGTACCTAGATATTAAAACAGAGGATATCCTTGTTGTAAGCGATGATTTAGACTTGCCTACTGGAACTATTAAGTTAAAGGAGAAGGGATCATCTGGAGGGCATAACGGCCTTAAAAACATAGAAGCAAATCTTGGTACTAATGAATATCGTAGAATAAAAGTTGGTATATCTAATGATAAAGGAATAGATACTAAAGATTATGTTTTAGGAAAACTTAATCAAAATGAAAAAAGAAAGTTAATGCCTACGATAAAAATGGCAGCAGACGCCGTTTTAGAGTCATTTCACACACCTTTTCCAGAACTTATGAGTAAGTATAACACAAGGATAAAAAACTAGAAATTGGGTGATAAAAGTGTTTAATAACATTTTTGAAAACAAAATTTTAAATAGTAATGGCCCTGTTTTGGTAATGGGACTAAATGATAAAGTCCAAGCATCTTATGTTTGGAATCTTTTTGGTGCTAGCAAAAAAAATATATTAGTTGTTACAAACACTTTGTATGAAGCTAATATGTTATATAAATCGCTGAATCAATATGATAAAGATAATATATTACTATTTCCGATGGATGATTTTTTAGTTAGTGAAGCTGTTGCAACATCTCCTGACTTGATGTCAAAGAGAATAGAAACGTTAAATGAGCTTGCTAAAAATAATATAGGTAAAATAGTTATAACAAATTTCATGGGATACTTAAGATTTTTGCCTAGTAGGAAATTATGGAGTAGCTTAAACATAAAAATAAAAGAAACGGATGAGATAAATAGGGACTTATTAATTCAGAAACTAAATATGATTGGTTATAAAAGGGATAGCATAGTAACAAAAACAGGAGAATATGCAAATAGAGGATATATCTTGGATGTTTTTCCTTATGGATATGAAAATCCTGTTAGAATAGAATTTTTTGATGATGAAATAGAAAGCATTCGTGAGTTTAGCTCAGATACGCAGCTTTCAATGAAAAAAAAGGATAATATAGAAATATGCCCTTTTACTGAGTTTATAAATGAAAAAAACGTAGAAGATATTTTAGAAAGACAGAGTCTTTTACCTAGAGTGGTTAAAAAAGTAAGTAAAATAGAAGATTATTTAGATAATAATATCACCGTTTACCTAGATTTAAATAGTATTAAATTAGCATACGAAAAAACGATGAATGAGGTATTAGAATTTAAGGAAACTGATCAATTTAACATAGATAAATATATGTTTGATCTAAATGATGTTATAAAGGATAAATATGTAGATATTTTAAAATTAGATAATTATGATTTTAAAAAAGAAGAAAAAGAAATTTATTCATCAACCGAGATAGAAAAGTTTAATGGTAATTATGATAGAATTAATCACTTTCTTAAAAATATGTTAAATTCTAAAAAAATGATAGTTGTATATTTAAACGATGATCATGCAGTAGCAGATTTTGTAAGTAAAACAATACTTTCAAGTGTTATAACAAACTTATCTGATTTAAAAAAAGATGTCATAAACATTGTTAAAGGAGATATACCAAACGGCTTTATTATTAATGATTTAGTATGTTTAACGAAAGATGAACTTTATAAATCAAATAGTGTTACCACATATAGAAGCAAGTTTAAATATGGATCTAAAATAAAAGATGTTAATAAGTTGAAAATTGGTGATTATGTAGTTCATATGTCCCATGGTATAGGAAGATACTTAGGAATTGTAACACTTACTAAAAGAGGCCTTCAAAAGGATTATTTAAACGTTGAATATAAAGATGGTGATAAATTATATATTCCTGTGGAAAAAATAGAATATATAAGTAAATATTCATCGAATGAGGGTGCAAAACCTAGGTTAAATAAATTGGGTGGAACCGAGTGGGCTAAACAAAAAGCAAGAGTTAAAGGAAAAGTAAAAGATATAGCAAGAAAATTACTTGAGACATCTGCTAAAAGAAAATTGGTAAAAGGTTTTGCATTTTTCGCTGACGATGAGGATCAAACTTTATTTGAAAGTAAATTTCCGTATACAGAAACAAAAGATCAATTAAGAGCGATTAATGATATAAAAGAAGATATGGAACAACCTCATCCAATGGATAGATTATTATGTGGTGATGTTGGTTATGGCAAGACTGAAGTTGCTTTTAGAGCTATTTTTAAGGCTATAAAAAGTGGTAAACAAGTAGCGTTTTTATGTCCTACAACTATTTTGTCAAAACAACATTATGATAATGCTGTTGTAAGATTCGATGGTTTTGGTATAAATATAAGAATGCTTAATAGGTTTGTTACTTTAAAACAAAAGGAAATCATATTAGATGAACTAAAAAGCGGTAAGGTAGACTTAATAGTTGGAACTCATAGATTATTAAGCCGTGATGTTATATATAAAGATTTAGGTTTATTAGTAGTAGATGAAGAACACCGTTTTGGTGTAACTCATAAGGAAAAAATAAAAGAATATAAAGAGAATATAGACGTTTTAACCTTATCTGCAACACCGATTCCAAGAACTCTTCAAATGTCTTTAACTGGCGTTAGAGGTCTATCTTTAATAGAAACCCCACCTGCTTATAGATATCCAATTCAAACTTATGTTTTAAAAGAAAATGATCAGGTTATAAGAGATGCTATTTATAAAGAATTAGCAAGGGATGGACAAGTATTTGTTTTATATAATAAGGTATTAGATATAGAAGATAAACTAGTAAAAATAAAAAAATTAGTTCCAGAAGCTAAGATAACTTATATACATGGCAGAATGACAAAAGATCAAATTGAAAAAACAATGGAAAGTTTTGTTGATAAAACTTATAATGTATTAGTATGTACAACCATAATAGAAACGGGAATTGATATAGAAAATGCAAATACATTAATAGTTTTGGATGCTGATCATTTTGGACTTAGTCAGTTATATCAAATAAGAGGAAGAATAGGAAGAGGAAAAGTAATAGCATATGCTTATCTTATGTATCAGAAAAACAAAGAATTAAATGATATAGCAGTAAAAAGATTAGATGCTATAAAAGAGTTTACCGAATTAGGAAGTGGCTATGCACTTGCAATGCGTGATTTAGCTATTAGAGGAGCTGGCGATATTTTAGGATCAGAACAATCAGGTTTTATAGATACTGTTGGTTATGATATGTATCTTAAAATATTAAATGAAGAAGTGGAAAGACTTAAAAATAATGTTTCTATAGAAGATGATGAAGATAAAATGGTAAATGAAAAACCACTTATAGAAGTTGCAACTCATATTAGTGATAAATATGCTGATAGCGAAGATTTAAAAATAGAAATTCATAAGAAAATAAATACAATTGATAGTTATGATAAGTTTATCAAGGTAAAAGAAGAATTAACAGATAGATTTGGCACTCTTGATGATGACATAATTATTTATATGTTAGAAGAATTATTTGAGTGTAATGCTAAGAAAAAGGGAATATTTAAAGTAATTCAAACCGAAAGAGAAATATCTGTTTTTATAACAAATGTTGTATCAAAAAGACAAGATGGTGCAAATCTTTTGTCGGGACTATTTAAAATAAACCCAAATTTTGAAATTAAGTACATTAATAATATTTTAAGAATATCATTAAAAACAAATAATTTAGAAAAACATTTTTTACATTATTTAGTAAAAATGCTTGATGTAATTGAATAAAATCATACAATTTATACATTCTAAAAAAGAAGGGAAGAATTGTATGAAAACAACTGGAATAACTAGAAGAATAGATGAGTTGGGAAGAATTGTAATACCGAAAGAAATAAGAAAAAATATGCATCTTAAACCTGGAGAATTACTTGAGATTTTTCTAAATGATTCAGAAACAATAATGTTTAAAAAACATTCAATTATAAGTAAAAAAGAAGAATTTATAACTAAATATGTAAATGTTTTAGCAAATAAGATAAAGGCTGATATTTATATAACTAGTTTAAATTCTGTTGAAATATCAAATAAAGAAGAGGTTATAGGGGAAAAAATAAGTGATGACTTGGAAAAGGCATTACTAAAGGCGTCTTTAGTTAATAAAGATAAGATAAAGATAACTAAATCTTTATCGATAAAAGAACCATTTTCTACTTATTTTTTGAGACCAAATGGTGATTTATCAGGTATTTTTATAATTTCTTTTAAAGAAAATGAAAACAAAGAAAACGACGATTTAATAAAGTTTTCCACAGCATTTTTAGAAGAATATTTTGAAAATGCGTAAAATTTTTGTCAAATTTTGTGTTAGTTTGTCAAAATTATTTACATAGTAAGTTTATATGTGTTATATTGTCATTGTTGTATCAAGTAGTATTCGTAGTAAATCTATGATGAAAGGAAGATATTTTGATGCACAAAAATGAACTTACAAGTAGAGTAGATATTAGTTATTTACTTAAAATAGGATTATTTATACTTTTAATAACATTTTCTTTACTAACCTATATTGATAGCCACAATATAATGGATATTATATATTGTGCTGTTGTAACAATTTTATTTGTAAAATTTTTAGCACTAAAATTATATCAGTAATATGGTATAATTTTTTTAGGTGATATAAATGATTATAGATTCTCATTGCCATCTATTAAGCATGGAGTATGAAAATGTAGATGAACAAATAAAAATGGCCATAGAAAATGGCGTTACTAAAATGATAATAAACGGTTATGACTTAAAAAGTAGCATGGAAGCTGTTAGCTTAGCAAATAAATATAAAGAAGTTTATGCAGCAGTTGGAATAGGCCCAGAAAACGTAGAAGGCGTGGGTGATTTTGAACTAAAAAAAATAAAAGAACTTGCTTTAAATAAAAAGGTAGTAGCAATAGGTGAAATAGGTCTTGATTATTATTGGACTAAGGAAAATAAACAAGAGCAAATAGAAATATTTAAAAGACAGTTAATGATAGCAGAAAGTCTTCATCTGCCAGTTATAGTTCACTCAAGGGAATCTATTTTAGATACTTATAATTTATTAAATGAATATAATATAACAGGGATTCTTCATTGTTATTCCGGAAGTTTAGAGATGGCCAATCGTTTTATAAAAAGAGGCTTTTTAATAGGCATTGGAGGAGTTGTAACTTTTAAGAATGCAAAAAAAGTAAAAGAAGTAGTAAAAGAAATTCCAATTACTAGTATTTCACTTGAAACAGATAGTCCATATCTAACTCCAGAACCATATAGAGGAAAACCTAATAATCCTTTATATCTTAAATATATTATAAAGGAAATATCAGATTTAAAAGGTATATCTAAAGATGAGGTAAAAAACGTAACAAGTCAAAACGTAATGTCTAAATTTGACTTGTAGTGTCATATATGGTATCATTATACACGAGCCCAAGTTATGGGCGTGAGGTGAAAAAGTGAAACATTTTAATAGAAAAATTAAAGGTGCTTTACTCATTTTATTCGTATGTTTAATAGCATTTATTGGTTTTTCAAAGGCCGGAATATTATTTTCTGATAGTGGAAAAGATGTTATAACCGTTTCTACTACTAAGAAAACATTTGACCCAAATAACTATGTAGCATCAGTAATAGCAGTTACTAAAAATAAAGAGGTTACTACTACTTCAGCTACTACGCAAACAGAAAGTACGACAACTGTTACAACAACAACTACTATGCCGACTACAACGACTACTAAAAGTAGCTGGACTGGTGATGTACTTTCTAAAAGCAAGGGTGTAGTTAATGGGCCATCCGGAAGAGAGACATACTATAATTTAAATATGACTAGCGTTATTAACTCAATGAGACGTGCTGGCTATTCTGAAGCAGAATATCCTTACTGGGTGCGTGAAGATGGAGTTAAAATGTTAGGAAATTATGTAATGGTAGCAGCTAATTATAATATTAGACCTAAGGGGTCTATTATTGAAAGCTCACTTGGAGCTGCAATAGTTTGTGATACAGGAGGTTTTGTTAAACATCATCCAACACAAATAGATGTTGCTGTTACTTGGAGATAATTTAAATATTATGGTAAAATAAAAACAAATAATTAATTTTATTTGTTTTTTCATTATATGAGGTGATTTATATGAACACAAGAGACATATTAAATAGTAATAACTTTGTTTTTAAAAAGAAATTTGGTCAAAACTTTTTGCTAGATCAAAACATATTAAATAACATTGTAAAAGAAGCTGATATCACAAAAGATACTTTAGTTATAGAAATAGGCGTTGGGGCAGCAGCGCTAACTAAAAAGCTTTCTTTAAAGGCAAAAAAGGTACTTGGTTATGAAATAGATGAGACCTTAAAAGAGCCATTAAACGTTATTTTAAATGATTTTTCTAACGTTGATATTATTTTTGATGATTTCTTAAATAGATGTGTGAAAGATGATTTAAAAAGGTATGAATACAAAACTTTAATGGTTGTTGCAAACCTTCCTTATTATATAACAACACCAATAATAACTAAGTTTATAGAAGAACAAATAGATGTAGAAAAAATAATAGTTATGGTTCAAAATGAAGTTGCGGATAGATTTTCTGCCAAGACAGGTACAAAATCATATAATTCATTAACTATATTTTTAAATTATTACTTTGATATTAAAAAGGCATTTGTTGTATCTAGAAACGTTTTTTATCCAAAACCAAACGTAGACTCTGCTGTTGTAACATTTACTAAGAAACGTAATACTTTAAAGGCTGATAATGAAAAGTTATTCTTTAAGTTGGTAAGGGATGCATTTTGTCAAAAAAGAAAGACTTTAAAAAATAACTTGAAAGCCTATGACCTAGATAAAATAGATGAAGTTTTAAAAAAATATAATAAGAATATAATTTTTAGAGCAGAAAATATAACCATGGATGAATTTATAGATATTTCAAATAATTTAAACTAAACGGAATGTTTAGTTTTTTTATTGCATAAAATTATTTGGGTGATATAAATGTTTAAAGTAGGAGATTTGGTAACTAGAATTTCTCATAATAATGACGTGGTATTTAAAATAGAGAAAATAATAGATAATAATGCTTATTTAAAAGGCGTAAACGTAAGGCTATGTGCGGATAGTAATGTTTCTGATTTACTTCTTGTAACAAAAAATGAAACTTCAGCAGATGAACGTTTTTATCAAGAAATTAATAAATTAAGAAGCTTTGAAAGAAGTGACTATTTCTATATTCCCGGAAAAATACTTCATGTTGATGGTGATAAAGAATACTTAGATAGATGTTTAGAGTTTTATAAGAAGGCAAACGTACTTGCTTTTGGGGTTTATTCAGATGAAAAACAAATGGCTTCTAATATAGAAAAATATTTGGAAGATATAAATCCAGATATAGTTGTTATAACAGGTCATGATTCACTCGTAAAACAAAATTCTAAGTATTTTAAGGAAGCTGTTAAAGTATGCAGAAGATTTCAAAAGGATTATGACAAATTAATAATAATTGCAGGGGCATGTCAGTCTGAATATGACATGCTAATAAAGGCAGGCGCTAATTTTGCATCAAGTCCTAAAAAGGTTAATATACATGCACTTGATCCTGCAATTATAGCATTAACGCTTAGTTTGCTTGATAAGACTAAGGAAGTTGATTTAATTGAATTACTTGATAAAACCTCGAATGGAAAAGATGGTATGGGTGGGGTTAATACAAGGGGCGTTATGACAACTGGATATCCAAGATAAGGAGGCAAAACTTGATAGGCGAGATAAAAAAGAAAATAGAGTCTTTAAAGGGTAAGAAAATAAAAGTTTGGGTTGATATAGGGCGTAATAAAAGCGAAACTTATGAAGGATTTGTACTTGATACGTATAAAAACATTTGGACGTTTAAAACCAAAACAGACGTTAAAAGTTTTAGTTATTCGGACATTTTAATAAATAGTGTTGTTTTAAGTTCATAATAATGAACTTTTTTTGATGGAATAATTGATTTTTTATATCATTTATGGTTAAATTAAAATGTATACAATAAAATGGAGGTACTTTATCATGAATGTTGCGACTAAAACTAAAATTAAGGATTGGTTTATAATAACTAGAATAAGGATATTAAATTTTGTAAAAGAACATAAATATGTTTCTGCCTTTGTGGGTGTTCTTTTATTATCGTTAGTTATTGCACTTATCGTAAAAGCTGCTACTACAAATGAGATAAATTCAGCAACGGCATCTATAAAAAGTTTTGCATTGTCAGAAACTGAATCAAATGAAGTTCCAAATTTTTCTGATGTAACATATAAGTTGCAATATGACGTTAATGAAGAATATGTTGGCAAAACAATTGATCAAATAACATATAAAATTACAACGGATAAATACTCAGAAATCGGTATGTGGAAAGCTTCCGAGAGCGGGGAGTTTGAGATGGATGAATCAAATAAAACGTTTACGTATACCGTTTATGACGTTGAATTAAGTTCTTCGATGAATCAAAATTTTACGTTCATGGTTCAAAATGCAGCTTCCAATACAAAGATGAAAATAGAGTCTGTTTCAATTAAATTAGGTTCAAATGGACAAGATGTAGTAAATACACCGCAGAACACTGAAATAACATCAACGTATACGAATACGATATCTTTATCTTCATTAATATTGGAAAGTGGAATTGCTAAAAAAGCTGAAAGTGGAAGAGAAACATATTTTGGAATTGTACTTGGACTAACGCCTTCTGATGTACAAAATTTAAAGGGAAAATATATTAAAGCTGATGAGGGAGTTCCAATATATCTTACTGCTCAAGATAATGGTGTAAATAAAGATATTGCAACCTCTGAGGGTTCTTATGGAGTAATAAATGAAGATAAAGAATCTTATTTTGTTTCTTTACCGAGTCTAAGTAATCAAAATTCAAAAGAAAAAATAAAGTTAACTGCTGTGTCAAAAGATGATACATATGATGATACCTCTGTTATAACTCCAAGTATAACAATTCCGGATGTAAGTGACATAGAAGTTGATGATCATAATATATCATCCGAAGAAAGAAAAGCAATGGATTCTTATTTATCATCAACTACTTCTGGAGTTAGATCTGAGTGTGTTATTGAAAATGATAAATTAGTTGGGCTAAAATATACGGCTTCTGATAAAGATGGATCAACCATATTGATAAAATCTATTGATACTGCTAAAGATAAAAATAAAGTTGCTTTAAGAGGCCCTAGAACACTATATTTAGAATCGGTAGATAAATTTGTTGAATTTGGCACGACATCAACTTCTGATCTTGATACTAGATTTTCAGAAAATAATAATAATGATATAGAAAATGATAAATCATCTTTAAAAGAAATGGCTAGTAAAAATGGTACTTATTACGAAAAATATTTGGATGAAAGTGGAGATGTAGTCTCGATAAGGAAAATAATCATAGGTGAGATAAAGCAGATAACAACAAGTACGGTTACTGCAAAAAAATATTCTTATTCATATCAAGGTGCGGATTTTAAAGAAAATATTAAGTATGGTGATAAAGAAATAGTATGTCCTAGTGACAAATGTAACGCAACGGGAATTGATACTGGATCAAATGGTGATAAAAAACTTACTTATACAATTAACATTGATAATTACACATTTACCTTAAATAAAATTTTAAGAGTAAGTGATAAAATATTTGAATTAAGGGTTAATCCTAATATAACTAATAATTTTGAGCTTTATAAAATAAACAATCAAGAAATATATGCAATCGGTTCATATTATGTTGTTGTCCCTTCAAGTTTAGCTTCAACTGTAACATTAAAGGCTTCATTATCAAAGGACTTTAGTAATGCAGTTAGTGCTAGTCGTAAGAATGAAGAAGTTTCCAAAGGAACTAATACATTTGAAAATAATTTATATGTTGATGAAGGAGGCAGTTTAACAAAGGTAACTGAAGATAGTAAAACATCACAAAATGATAATTATTTTACAGCAGCATTAGGAGAAGTTGTTGAAGTTCACTCTAAAGTTCATTACGGAATAGATGCAGATAACGATTTTAAACAACTTGAAATGTTACTAGATGTTAATAATTTATTAACACCTACTGCTTATAGTGAGAACATAGAATCAAGTGATGTTTCTGATGACACATCAGAGCCTAAAAAACTATATTATGATTTAAGTGTATCTAATTCAAATACACAAGTTGATTTGAGTGATTTTAAATCGGAAATAAAATACTGCACTAGTAAAACAAATTGTACGATAGATCCTGCAGCTTACGATGGTAAAAGTACTATAACAAATATAAAAGTAGTTATTACACCACAATCAGGTGATGCCGTAACAAAGGGTACAACGTTTACTTTAAAAACAAAATATATTGTAAGTGAAGATACATCTAATATATCTCAAAAATCAATATCAAGCACTTTGCATACCAATATAAGTATTGATACTAATAGTTCTGATTCTAAAGATGTAACATCATATAGTGCATATCTAACGCCTTATAAGGTAAGAAGTTTAGTTTCTATAGATAATGATTTAACTGATATAACTCTTGATGCTTCATCAAATGCATCTCATACTGCAACTATCTCAACTGGTGTAACATCGCCTGCGATGAAAACTTATTCAAATATATTTGGGTATACTTCAATAAAATCACTTCCTATTGTTGTTACTTTACCAAAGGGTATAAACTATGTTTATAATGATACATATCAAATAAAACCACAATCGGTAATAAAAAATAGTAATGGACAAACGGTTATAACTTATAAATATTCTGGTGCGGCGGTTAATACATGGCTTGATGATATAATGTTTGATTTTAACATTGATGTTACAACTCCTAATAAAAGTATTTTAACTATTGTTTCTAAAGTTGGAAATCATAGTGATAATACTAGCATAGAAAATGATTTATCTAGCAATGTGTTTAAAACGATAAAAAACAAAATAACAGTTCAAAATGTAGAAGATATTTCATATGGACAATATGCAAAAAATAGTACAAATATAATAAGCAACATAAATAAAAATGCTTCATTCCAATTTGAAACTAAAATATTTAATAATAAAGATAATTCATTTTCTAATGTAAATATTTATACAATTTTACCAAGTAACGAAAACGGATCAGAGTTTAAAGGAAGTTATACTATTTCTAATATACCTTCTGATGCCTACTGTACCAGTGATTCCGTAACTAATAAGAGCAATGTTACTTCAGCAAATTATTCTTCATGTGATAAGTTTAAGTCTGGTTCTTCATATTCAGGTATTACGGCATATAAAGTTACGTATTCTGATGTAGGAGCTAGTCAAGCTAAGGTTACTGACATTAGTATTCAAACAAAAGACAATGAAGCAGATGATTATTATAAATTTGATTCTTACATAGAATATGGAAATAAAATAAATGAATTTAAGCCATTAAAAATAGATGTTATTAGTAAAAAAATAACAGGAACTGTATGGGAAGATTTTGATGGTAATGGCTTGATGGATGATGATGAATTAAAGATAGATAGTGTAACATTAACTCTTCATAACGTGGATACTGGAGAAACCATGGAAACTACTCCAGATAAGAAAGGCAATTATACATTCTCAGGTTTTGAAAGAGGTAATTATTATATTTCTGCAGAATTCAATAAAGATAAGTATTCAGCTACAACCGTAATAACTGATTATGAGGATCCTTCAAAAGTTTCGGTATTTAACTCTAAGGCATTAACAGATGATTCAAATGCAAATGATGAAATAGATACTTTATCAGATGATGATGAAGAAATTTCAGATGACGAGGAGATTTCTGATGATATTGATTCTGATGAAGATGATAATAATATTATAACAGAAGTTAGAACTGATGATTTTGTAGTTACAGATGAAACAAGAAGAATAGAAAATATGAATTTAGGATTAGCTCTAAAAAAATCTTTTGAAATAAAATTAAATAAATATATAACAAGAGCAGAAGTAACAAATGCTTTAGGTGTTGTAACAAAAAAAGATTATGGTAATACAAAGTTAGCTAAGTTAGATGTAAAAGATATAAATAACGTTAATATAAAGGTTGTTTATACAATAGAAGTACAAAACGTTAAATATTATCCAGGATATATAACAATGATTTCTGATATAATTCCTGACGGAATGGAATTTAATCCTAAATATGATGAAAACAAAGGTTGGGAATTATTAGAAGATGGTACATTAGCAAACTATTCATTGCAAAATGAACTAATATATGAAAATGAGAAAAAATATTTAACGGTTGCCTTTGATATAACAAGAAAAGAGGCCGGTTCATTTATAAATACTGCGTCAGTGGATAAATTAGCAATTTTTGGAGGTGAAGATAATGAAGCACAATAAAAAATCAGTACTAATAACGTTAATAATTTTATTTGTCGGATTTTTCTTCCTTCCTAATAAAGTTTTTGCCGCTACGGTAAAGGCTGAACTATCAAACCCATTTAAGTCTAACAAAACTTATTACACGAGAGGCTGGGATACTTCTTTAATTCAAAAAAAATATAAATATCCTGCTCATAATTATAGAGAAACTAGTAATCTTGAAAAGTTTACGACTACAATTAATAATGAAAACGCTTCTTTATTTTGTATAGAGCCAGGAGCAAGCTTCTCATCAAAAGTTAAATATTCTGCAACTGAAGTTACCAATAAGTCATCACAAAGAACTTTGCCTGGCAAGATATATAATGCTAAGTGGGCTTGGAGTGCAACTAAGCAGAAAATGCTACAAAAGGTAATGTCATGTTATGTGGGTAGTAATGATGGAATAGTTTCGGAACAAGCATTAGTATGGGAGATAGTAACTGGAGAAAGAACTTCAATTAATGCTTCTAATATATTTAAAGGAAATTATGCACCTAATAATAAAGTTAGTAAAAGTTTGTATGATTTGATAAAGTCAGATAAAGGTATGTATAAAGAATATAAAAATATTCTTATTTGTGCTGCAAGATTTGATAGTACAGCAACTCCTTCGTGGGCGTCAACAACGAAAGCATTAAGTCTTTCGTCAGTTGCATCGGAAAGTCAGTCTAAAGCTGAGTTTAAAAAAACATACAAGGTAGATTCAGGAAATGCTCAAAAAGATCTATTCAAATATTATAGTTGTAAAATCGGTAATAGTGGTGCAAAAAAATGTACTGATGGACTTACAGCTAGTGGCGTGACTTTAAAGTGTTCTAATAATTCGTGCACTATATCAACGCAAAAAGAAATTGCAAAGTCTAGTCCGGTAAAAATAACTTTTGAATATTACTATTTACCAAATGGTAAAACTTTAAAATACAGAAAAACATTAGAAGAAAAGAATATAACCGAGTGGGCTATATTTTATGAATATGGATCATCTCATGATAAGCAATCGCTTATGATAGGAGCAATTAAAAAAACGTTTACATTAAATGTTTATACTGGATCAGCTCCAAAATATGCTTTAAAGGTACAAAAAGTAGATGAAGATGGTAAAACAGTTATAACGGCTGGTACCGCAAAGTTTGCAGTTTATAGTGATTCAAAATTGAAAAATAAGGTTTGTGAAATTAAAACAAGTAAAGGTCAAGGAGAATGTAAGGGACTTAAAAGAACCGGAAAATATTATGTAGTTGAATTGCAAGCTCCAACAGGTCATATTAAGAAATCAGGTTATACAACAGTTAACGTAACTTCCGCAGATACCGAGTCTAATATAGCAAAAATCAAGTATACTTCTATTAAAAACACGGATAGACATCTAATAATGGATAAGAGAACGTTAGATCCTGAAACAGGTAAAGTAATGTCTTTAACAGGTGATTCATGTACTGTTAAAACGTGTGATAATGGCATTGATAATGGACCAGTTTTTGAAATAAAATCTGGTAATAAATATGTTTGTGTAACAGAAATATCAAATGGAAAATATAAATATAAATCCATGAATGAAAATTGTCCAAGTGGAACTACAAAAGAAATAAAAACTTGTAATGGTAAATTCGATATTATAGAAATACCAACTGGCACATTTGTTGTTACTGAAACAAAAACCGTTTGTGGTAGCACACTTCCTAAGAATCCATCTCAAACGATAACAATAAAGGAAACGGATACAAAGAAAACTGTTACTATGGAAAATGGTGTATCTGGAGTTGTATTTAATAAGTTAAACGAAAATGGTTCATTAATAAATGGTGGTAAATTTGCGCTTCAAGTTAAGCAAAATGGTATATATATCGATGTGCCATTAAAACATCAAGCTGGTTCAATTTATGTTTATGATTCGTCTTTAACTGCTACATCGGATAATGTAATATTAGAAACTACGGATGGAATAATAAATGTTAAAGGATTACCGGCTGGTGATTACAGATTTGTTGAAAAAGAAGCACCAACAGGATATGATGCTATTAAAGATAAAGATTCTACTGCAACTTTTACTATTAGTGATGCATCAAATAGTGATATTCAAGTAAACTTGACAAATAAAAAGGCAAAGCTTGAAGGAAGTTCGGATTCAGCAGAATTAATAGTAACAATTATAACTGGTAGAAAAGTAATTAATTACGTTTTAGTAATTGGAGGATTAGCAGTTTTATTGGTAGCTTTAATAATTCTTAGAAAGAAATCTAAAAAATAGCAATTCAGTTGCTATTTTTTATACTATTGTGATAAAATTGAGGTAATAAACTTAAATGGCAAGGAGTGATGTTTATGAAAGTAACTAAAGTATCAGTACAAAAAGAAGAAAGGGAAAATTCTAGAGTAAAAGGATATGCGATAATAGAATTAGATGGCGTACTTAAAATTAATGGTATTAGAATTATTGAAGGAAACTCTAGAATGTTTGCAGCAATGCCAAATAGAAAAGTATCAGATGATAAATACATAGACTATGTATACCCAGTTAATAAAGAATTAAGAGAAGAAATAGAAAGAGCAATATTAGAAGAATATAACAAAGAAAATTAGTTATATTCTTTTTTTTATTTAATATAATTTATCAGGAGGCACTATGAACAAAGATACTGATAAATTAGAATTATTAAACCATAGTATAAGTATTACAGAAAGACAAAATATACAAATAAGTGGGATAACTAAAATAGATAGCTTTGATAATGAAGAATTTTTACTAGAAACTTCAGCAGGCCCTCTTGGAATAAAAGGAAAAGATTTAGAAATAATAAAACTTGATACCTATGAAGGCACGATTATGATAAAGGGAGTAGTAGATGCATTTTCTTACTTTGATACAGGAAAGTCTAAAAAGGAAAATTCAATAATTACTAAGTTATTTAAATAATGACATTAGAAGAACAATTTAAAGTTTTGTTTTATTCCTTTATATATGGTATGTTTTTTTTATCAAGTCTTAGGATATTTAATTTAATTAAAGTTAAAAAAAGAGTAGTAAAATTTATGCTTGAAATGTTATTTGTGCTATCCCATATAATAATCTTTTATCTTTTGCTTTATAAAATAAATTATGGTAGTTTATCTTTCTACATTTTTTTATCATTTATATTTGGTATACTCTTTTGTAAAGTACTTTACTTTTCTAACACAAAAAAGTTGAAATAAAAACTTAAGAGTTATATAATGAAAATATAATGGAGGTGGTATAAATGGTAAATAAATTAACTGCAAAAGAACGCCGCAGAGTAGTTCTTACATCTATTTTATGTTTCTTTATAATTGGTCTATCAGTTATATCATCAATTGATAATGTTATAAAAATAGGAGAGAAGAAAAAAGAAAAAAGAGAACTTACTAAACAATTAGAAACTCTAAAAGAAGATGAAACAACCCTAACTGATGATGTTGATAAACTTAAGAATCCAGAGTATGCAGCTAGATATGCTAGAGAAAAGTATTTATATTCAAAAAACGGAGAAAAAATTCTAAAGATAGATTAGCAAGGAATAAATCCTTGTTTTTTGCATTTTATTATGTTTTAATACTATTGGATGTGAAAAAATGGAAGCAAATTTAATAAACGCAGGTGCTTTGGCGTATTTAGGAGATTCTGTGTATGAAGTTGAAATAAGAAATTACTTAGTACTAAAAGGCATAAATAATGCTAATAAACTTCAAAAAGAGGCTGTTAAATATGTTAGTGCATATGCACAAGCAGATATTTTAGAGAAACTAATTAAAGAAGATATATTAAATGAAGACGAGTTATATACGGTAGGGCGAGCTAGAAATTATAAGCCTAATTCAAAACCTAAACATACTGATATAGTAACTTATAAGAAAGCAACGGCATTAGAAGCATTGTTCGGAATGTTATATATAAATGAAAACACAAATAGAATAAAAGAATTAATAAAATTAATAACAATGGAGTGATAATATGTATGTATTCGGAAGAAACGTAGCAAAAGAACTTATAAATAATAATCGTAAAATTAAAAAAGTTTATCTAAATGATAATTTAAAAGGAAGCGAAATAGATGAGGCTTTAAAGGAAAAGGACGTTTTAATAAACTACCTAACTACTAGTCAGATGGATAAACTAGAGAAAAAGAATCATCAAGGAGTTATTTTAGAGATTCCTGATTATGAATATTTAAGTGAACAAGATATGCTAAGTAATATGCCAGATAAAGCTTTTATCGTTATATTAGATCATTTAGAAGATCCACATAACTTTGGTGCCATTATACGTACTTGTGAGGCCGCAGGCGTAGACTATATAATAATTCCTAAAAATAGAAGTGTATCAGTAAATTCAACCGTTATGAAAACTAGTGTTGGTGCGTTAGATAACGTAAAAATTGTTGAGGTAACTAATCTTAATAACACAATAAAGAAATTAAAAGCTAATGGTGTTTGGGTAGTTGGAACAGATTTAGAAAATAGTGTTTCATATGACAAAATAGATTACACTACTTCTATCGCGTTAATAATAGGTAGCGAAGGATTTGGAATGAGTAATCTTGTTAAGAAAAATTGCGATTTTATAGCAAACATACCAATGTATGGGAAAATAAATAGTTTAAATGCCTCAGTTGCAGCAGGCATAATGATTTATGAAGTTGTAAGACAACGAAAGTAGGTGCTTATATGCCAAATAAAAAGGACTATAAAAATTTACCTGATGATGGTGAATTATTGTATATGTTATCCGATAATAATGATGAAACAAAACTTGTTATAGCTAAAAAATATAAACCAGTAATAACTTATTATGCTAATAAATATAGTGCTTATGTAGAAGGAAAAGGAATTGACTTTAATGATTTATACCAAGAGGGGTTAATTGGCCTTATAGGAGCCGTTGACAGCTTTAAGGAGCAAAAAGATATTAAGTTTTCAACGTTTGCATTTTTATGTATTAAAAGAAAAATATTAACCGCTGTTAAAAATGCTAACAGAAAAAAACATAGTATATTAAATGAATCATATTCACTAGATTACACAATGGAAGATGATATAAGAAGTTTTGATAATTTCTTAACAACTTCTAAAGGTGGATTAGAGGACTTATTAGTAAGCAAAGAAGATAATGATTACTTTAACAAACGTTTATCTGAGGAGTTAACCGATTTTGAAAGAACAGTATATGATCTTAGAATAAATAATTTTGGCTATGAAGAAATAGCGGATACTTTAGGTAAAACGCCAAAAGCAATAGAAAGAACATTGGTTAGAATAAGAAGCAAACTAACTAATATTTTAAAAGAAATAAATTGACTATTATGATTATTTGTGCTAATATTTAGACAGTTAGCACTTAAAAAGGTGTTTTTATTTTGGATTATAGGAGATATAATATGGCAAAGCAAAAGAAAAATAAAAAAAGTTTAATCGCAAAACTAAAAGAATTTTTTACTGGTGTTAAAGAAGAAAGAAAAAAAGTTATTTGGACATCAAAGAAAAATTTAGTAAAGTATTCTATTACAACATTATTATTTATGTTATTTATATGTTTATTTTTTGTTGCAACTGATTTAGTAATTGCAGGAATAACAAAAGTAAAGGAGTTAATTGGTTAGTATGGAAGAGAAAAAATGGTATGTAGTAAATACATATTCTGGACACGAAGCTAAAGTTAAAGAAAAACTTGATATGAGAATTAATTCAATGGATATGCAAGAAAACATATTTAGAGTAATAGTTCCAGAAAGAAAAGAAGTAGAAATAAAAGATGGTAAGAAAAAAGAAAAAATGAAAAAACTATTTCCAGGATATGTTTTGGTAGAAATGATAATGTCAGACGAATCTTGGTATATAGTACGTAATACGCCGGGTGTTACTGGATTCTTAGGTTCATCAGGTAAAGGTGCAAAACCAGTTCCTTTATATGATGATGAAGTAGAAAGAATATTTAAAGAAATTGGTTATACAGGTGAAAACGTTGTTACTAACTATGAGGTTGGAGATAACGTTAAGATAACTGACGGTCCATTTAAAATGCTTGCAGGTAAGATTACTGAGCTTGATTTGGATGCTAAAAAGGCAAATGTTTCAATAGACTTATTTGGTCAAGAAACAAACGTTGAACTTGAACTTACTCAATTTACAAAAGAGTAATAATAAAAAAAGCACTTGCTTTTATCATATATGCTGTGATAAAATTATATGCGCAGCTATATATTTTATATAGATGATGAAAGAAAAAAGATTAGTGGAAGGCGCGGATTTAAAAAATAAAGCTATTTGACCACTCGCGAAAAAATATAATATAGGAGGTGTTTTTCGTGGCAAAGGAATTAGTAAGAAAATTAAAATTACAATTACCAGCAGGTAAAGCTACACCTGCTCCACCAGTAGGTACTGCACTTGGACCATTAGGTGTTAACTCTGGTGAATTTTGTGTTAAATATAATGACGCAACTAAAGATAAGATGGGAGATATCGTTCCAGTTGAAATATCTGTTTACGATGATAGAAGTTTTGAACTTAGATTCTTAACTCCACCAACATCTTTCTTAATAAAGAAAGTTGCTAAAATTAAAAAAGGATCTACAAAGGGTTCTTCAGAAATTGTTGGTTCATTAACTAAGGATCAATTAAAAGAAATCGCTGAAATCAAATTACCTGATTTAAATGCATATACTGTTGAAGAAGCTATGAAAATAGTTGCTGGTACTGCTAAGAATATGGGTATTGAAATAAAAGATTAATAATAAAAATAAAAAAGCAAAAAATAACAATAGTCATATAGATTTATCTATGTGGGAGGAAAATCCGCTATATACCACAAGGAGGTAAGAAAATGAAAAAGAAAAGTAAGAAGTATACTGAAGCTTTAAGCAAGATCGAAAAAGGTAAATTATATTCTTTAGAAGAAGCTGTTAAGCTAGTAAAAGAAACTTCTGTATCAACTTTTGATGGTACTGTTGAAATAGCAGTAAGATTAAATCTAGATACTAAGAAAAACGATCAACAATTAAGAGGTGCAATCGTTTTACCTCACGGAACTGGTAAAACTAAGAAAGTATTAGTTTTAGCAAAAGGTGATGCTGCAAAAGCTGCAACAGACGCTGGCGCTGATTATGTTGGTGACGTAGACATGATTACTAAGATCGAAAAGGAAAATTGGTTTGATTTTGATGTAATTATCGCAACACCAGAAATGATGCCTATGTTAGGTAAGTTAGGTAGGGTTTTAGGTCCAAAAGGATTAATGCCAAACCCAAAAACTGGTACTGTTACAATGGATACTAAAAAAGCTGTTGAAGACGTTAAAAAAGGACGTGTTGAATACAGAACTGATTCATATGCTAACGTACATGCTTTAGTAGGTAAAGTTTCGTTTGATGATGAAAAATTAGTTGATAACGTAAAAGCATTTATGGATGTTATTATTAAATCAAAACCACAAGCAGCAAAGGGAATTTACTTAAAAGGTGTTTCACTTGCTTCAACAATGGGTCCTGGAATCAAGGTTGATTTATCATCATTTGACAAATAATTAAAAATAATATAAACTATCAGTAGTTAACCAAGAAAGGTTAATTGAAGTACCAAAGACAGTAGGAGTGATATAATCACGTAACTTATATTCCTACCGAGGACAAAAATCAAAATAGGATTTTAAGGTCTTTACGTCTTTGATGTAGAGATCTTTTAATTTATAAAAGGTACTTATTATACTAACGAAGGAGGAATGAACAATGGCAAACCAAGCTATAATTGCTAAAAAAGAAGAAGTTGTAAATGAAATAGCTGACCGTGTTCAAAACGCAGCAAGTGCTATTTTGTTTGATTACCGTGGTTTAACTGATTCAGAAATTACTGAATTACGTCGTAAATTACGTGAACAAGAAGCTTCTTATAAAGTATATAAAAATACTTTAACAAAAAGAGCATTTGACAAGTTATCTATCAATTTAGATGATTGTCTAGAAGGTCCATCTGCCATAGCAACATCAGATGATGCTATTGCACCTATAAAGGTTTTAGCAGACTTTGCAAAAGATCATCCTGCACTTGAATTAAAGGGTGGTATCGTAGATGGAAAAGAAACAAGCTTAAGTGAATTAAAAGAACTAGCAACAGTTCCATCAAGAGACGGATTATTAACAATGTTCGCCGCTGGATTAATGGAACACGTAAAGAATGTTGCTATCTGCCTTGACTTACATAGTCAAAATCTAGAAGAAGAATAATTTTAAAGAAAATAGGAGGAAAATAAAAATGGCAAAATTAAGTACACAAGAAATTATTGATGCAATAAAAGAAATGAAAATTCTTGAAGTTAAAGAATTAGTAGACGCAATGAAAGAAGAATTTGGAGTTGATCCAAGTGCTGTAGCTGTTGCTGCTGCACCAGCTGCTGGAGCAGAAGCTGAAGAAAAGACTGAAGCTACTGTAGTATTAAAAGACGCTGGATCAGCTAAGATCCAAGTAATTAAAGCAATCAGAGATATTACTGGTTTAGGATTAATGGAAGCTAAGAAGTTAGCTGATGAAGGTGGAAACGTTAAAGAAAACGCTCCAATGGAAGAAGCTAATGAAATTAAAGCTAAGTTAGAAGAAGCTGGCGCTACTGTTGAACTTGCATAAGTTAGATAAATAAGTACTTAAAGAACTACAATTTGTAGTTCTTTTTTGTTATAATTAAAAAGGTGAGGTGAAAAAATGGCACATTACTTTACAAATGAAGAAAACCTAAAATCAGAAATAGAGAAGGTAATAGTAGAAATAAATGGTATCCCGTTTTATTTTTATACCGATAATGGTGTGTTTTCTAAGGGAGAACTTGATTTTGGAACAGAACTTTTATTAAAGAATTTTAAGTATGATGATCCTAATAATAAAACATTATTAGATATAGGGTGCGGATGCGGACCAATTGGAATATATGCATCTCATTTAGGTTTTACTGTGGATATGTCTGATGTTAATAAAAGAGCTATTCATCTATCTAAGATGTCTTTAAAAGAACAAGGCTTAAATGCAAACGTATTTGAATCCGATGCTTATAAAAACATTACTAATAAATATGATTATATAGTATCTAATCCACCAATAAGAGTTGGAAAGGAAAAGTTATATGAAATAGTAATGAACGCTAAAGAACATTTAAAAGACGGTGGCTCGTTATGGATAGTTGTTAGAAAACAGCAAGGCGCAGAATCTATGGTAAGAGATATGAAAAACGTATATAAAACAGTAGAAGTGGTAGCTAAGAAAAAAGGATTTTTTATAATAAAGGCAAGTTTAATTTAAAATATATGACACAAATAATAAAATATTTGTGTTTTTTTGTAAAAATAAGTAAAATTTATTGACAAGGGTAGATTTTTCCTGTAATATTTTAAATTGGTACTGTGTCTTTAATTTTAGACATGTTCTTTAAAAATTTATAGTTTAGGGGTGGATTGCGTGGCTTATAAAGTAAGAAAAGTAAACGAATACCGTGAAAGAAGAGACTTCTCAAGAGTAAAAAAATCTCTAGAATTAGCAGATTTACTTGAGGTACAGACCAAATCTTATGAATGGTTTATCGAAGATGGAATAAAAGAAGTGTTAGAGGAAATAAGCCCAGTAGAAAATTTCTCTGGAACATTATCTTTGGAATTTGGTGAATATTCATTTGACGAACCAAGACATACTATTAAAGAATGTAAGGAGAAGAAAACTACATATGCAGCTCCATTAAAGGTTCAAACTCGCTTGTTTAATAATGAAACAGGAGAAGTAAAAGAACAAGAAATATTCCTAGGTGATATGCCGCTTATGACTGATTCAGGATCATTTATATTTAATGGGTCAGAGCGTGTTATTGTATCACAATTAGTACGTTCTCCAAGTGTATATTATGGAAGAGAAATAGATAAGAATGGACGTTCTATAATATCTTCACAAATCATACCTACAAGAGGTACTTGGCTTGAATATAAACTAAATAGTAAAGATGTTGTAGATGTTAGAATAGACCGTAATAGAAAGGTTGTTGTAACTGCGTTTTTAAGAGCATTTGGATTATCTAGTGATGATGATATCTTAAAATTATACGGACAAGATGAATATTTAATTAACTCTTTAGGAAAAGACTCTACAAAGAATACTGATGAAGCTTTACTTGAAATATATGAAAAGTTAAAACCAGGTGAACCAGCAACTTTAGATAGTGCTAAAAACCAATTAATAACTAGATTCTTTGATAATTTTAGATATGATTTAGCTAAGGTTGGACGTTATAAATTTAATAAAAAACTTGATGTTACAGATCGCTTGTTAAATCAAAAATTAGCAGAAGACATAATAGTAGATGGAAAAGTTGTAATAAAAAAGGGTACTAAAGTTACTCACGATGTATTAGAAACTTTAAAACCTATTTTAGCTGATGGATACGGAATGGTTGATGCTACAATGGATAAAGAATTAGATGATCATACTATGGTTCAAGTAATTAGCATTTACTCTCCAGTAGAACCAGATAAAGTTATAAAAGTAATTGGTAATGACCAATCACTTACTGTTAAAACACTTACTATATCAGATATATATGCATCTGTATCATATTATTTGAACCTTTTACAAAATGTAGGCCAAATAGATGAGATAGACCATTTATCTAACCGTCGTTTAAGACAAGTAGGTGAATTATTACAAAACCAATTTAGAGTTGGTGTTGCTCGTATGGAAAGAGTAATTCGTGAAAGAATGACTACTTTAGACGTTGAAACTGCAACTCCAAAGACATTAATAAACATAAGACCAATAACAGCTGTTATTAAAGAATTCTTTGGATCAAGTCCATTATCACAATTTATGGACCAAATTAATCCATTATCAGAATTAAATAACAAACGTCGTTTATCAGCGCTTGGACCTGGCGGACTTTCTCGTGATAGAGCTGCTATGGAAGTACGTGACGTTAACGTATCTCACTATGGTAGAATTTGTCCAATTGAGTCTCCAGAAGGTGCCAATATAGGTCTTATTACATCTCTTGCAAACTATGCAAAAGTAAATGAATATGGTTTCATCATGACTCCATATAGAAGAGTAAAAGATGGTAAATTACAAGATCAAATAGATTATTTAACAGCAGATGAAGAAAACGGGCATATTATTGCACAAGCTCACGTAGAGATGAAAGATGGAGAAATTATAGAAGAACATTGTCCAGCTCGTCAAGATGGAGAAAATATTCTTGCAAAACCAAGTGAAATAGATTATATCGATGTTGCTCCACAACAAATTGTATCTGTTACAACAAGTTGTATTCCATTCCTAGATCACGATGATGGAAAACGTGCATTAATGGGATGTAACATGCAGCGTCAAGCATTACCTTTATTAAAACCAGAAGCAGCATTAGTTGCAACAGGTGTTGAAGCTCAAGCAGCAAAAGATTCAGGAGTTTGTATTTTAGCAAAAGCTGATGGTGTTGTTGAATATGCTGATGGTAAAAAAATCGTTGTTAAAACAGCAAAAGCAAAGGATATATACTTACTTAAAAACTTTGAGGAATCAAATGCTGGTACTTGTTATCACCAAAGACCAATTGTTAGAATTGGAGATAAGGTAAAACGTGGACAAATAATAGCAGATGGTCCATCAACAGATAAGGGTGAAGTTGCATTAGGTAAGAACTTAGTAGTTGCATTTATGACTTATAATGGTTATGACTATGAAGATGCTGTAATATTAAATGAAAAAATGGTAAAAGAAGACGTATTAACATCTATTTACCTAGAGGATTACGAAATTCAATGTCGTGATACTAAGTTAGGACCTGAGGAAATTACTCGTGATATTCCAAACGTAAGTGAAGAAGCTCGTAAGAACCTAGATGCTAATGGTATTATTAGAATAGGTACGGAAGTAAAAGAAGGAGATATCTTAGTTGGTAAGGTAACTCCAAAAGGAATGGTAGAACTTACTTCTGAAGAAAAATTATTACACGCAATCTTTGGTGAAAAGACTCGTGAAGTAAGAGATACATCTCTTAGAGTTCCACACGGTGGAGCTGGTATAGTTCATGATATAAAGATTTATACTAAGAAGGATTCAGATGAATTACCATCAGGTGTTTCAAAAGAAATCCGTGTATATATAGTTCAAAAACGTAAGATTCAAGTTGGTGACAAAATGGCTGGTCGTCACGGAAATAAAGGTGTTGTATCACTTGTTGTTCCACAAGAAGATATGCCATACTTACCAGATGGTACTCCAGTTGATATCTTGCTTAACCCACTTGGTGTTCCTTCTCGTATGAACCCAGGACAAGTTTTGGAAATGCACTTAGGTATGGCTGCTAAGAAATTAGGAGTATATACTGCAACTCCAGTATTTGATGGTGCAACTTGGGAAGATATCCAAGAAATGATGGCAGAAGCTGGAATGGATCCAGATGGAAAGACTGTTTTATACAATGGTAAAACAGGGGAACCTTTTGATAACCGTGTAGCAGTTGGTGTTATGTACATGATTAAACTTGACCACATGGTTGATGATAAATTACACGCACGTGCAACTGGTCCATACTCATTAGTTACACAACAACCTTTAGGTGGTAAAGCTCAATTTGGTGGACAAAGATTTGGTGAAATGGAAGTTTGGGCACTTTATGCTTATGGTGCTGCTCACGTACTTCAAGAAATCTTAACAGTTAAGTCAGATGATGTTGTAGGACGTGTTAAGGTATACGAATCAATTGTTAAGGGTAAACCAATTAATCAAGCAGGTGTTCCAGAAAGTTTCCGTGTTTTAGTTAAAGAATTCCAAGCTTTAGGTTTAAATGTTGCAATGATAAATGAAGATGGTAAAGAAGTAGATGTTAAGACTCTAGAAGAAGAGGAAGACAAAGAAGGAGCTCCTTTATCAATCGAAGAAATAGATAATGTATCAATGGTAAAACCAAAAGAAACTGTTGATATAGTAAGTAAAGAAGAGGAAGCAGAAGAAAGAGATGAGCTTTCGGAAGAAGAATCTGATGATTACGAAGCTGAATTAGAAGACAATTTAGATGAATCGGAAGATTTACAAGTGGAAGGGGATGAAGAATAATGTTAGATGCAAATAGATTTGAAGGAATTAAAATATCTATCGCTTCACCCGAACAAATCCGTGAATGGTCTTATGGAGAAGTAAAAAAACCAGAAACAATAAACTATCGTACTTTAAAACCAGAAAGAGATGGTTTATTCTGTGAAAAAATCTTTGGACCTACAAAGGATTATGAATGTGCTTGTGGTAAGTATAAGAGATTAAGATATAAAGATATCGTGTGTGATAGATGTGGAGTAGAAGTTACTAAATCTAAGGTTCGCCGTGAACGTATGGGTCATATCGAACTTGCTACTCCAGTATCTCACATCTGGTTCTTTAAAGGTGTACCAAGCCGTATGGGATTAGTACTTGATATGTCTCCAAGAGACTTAGAAGAAGTATTATACTTTGTATCATACGTAGTTATTAATCCAGGAGCAGCTCCACTTGAAAAGAAACAAACTTTATCTGATAAAGAATACCGTGCATACTATGAAAAGTATGGAAATACTTTTGAAGTAGGTATGGGAGCTGAAGCTATCTTAAAACTTCTAAAAGAAATAGATGTTAAAGCTGAAATAGCAAAAATAGAAGAAGAGTTAGATGGTGCTTCAGAACAAAAGAAAACAAGATTATTAAAGAGATTAGACATATTAGATTCATTTGATAAATCAGGAAATAAACCTGAATGGATGATATTAACAGCACTTCCTGTTATACCTCCAGAACTAAGACCAATGATTCAATTAGATGGTGGTCGTTTTGCAACAAGTGATTTAAATGATTTATATAGACGTGTTATTAACCGTAATAATCGTTTAAAGAAATTACTTGAGTTAAATGCTCCATCAATCATTGTTCAAAATGAAAAAAGAATGCTTCAAGAAGCAGTTGATGCTTTATTTGATAACGGAAGACGTGGTAGAAATGTTACTGGTCCATCAAATAGACCACTTAAATCAATTTCTTCTATGTTAAAAGGTAAACAAGGTCGTTTCCGTCAAAACTTACTTGGTAAGCGTGTTGACTATTCTGGACGTAGTGTTATTGCTGTTGGCCCAGAACTTAAGATGTACCAATGTGGTATTCCAAAAGAAATGGCACTTGAATTATTCAAACCACACGTTATTCATGGTTTAGTAGAAAGAGATATTGTTCACAATATTAAATCTGCTAAAAAGATGATTGAAAATCAAGATGAAAGAGTATGGGACGTTGTTGAAGATGTTATTAAAGAACATCCAGTAATGTTAAACCGTGCTCCAACACTTCATAGATTAGGTATTCAAGCATTTGAACCTAAGTTAGTAAGTGGTAAGGCTATTAGATTACACCCTCTTGTTTGTGCTGGATTTAATGCAGACTTTGATGGTGACCAAATGGCTGTTCACGTACCACTTTCTGAAGCAGCACAAGCTGAAGCAAGATTACTTATGCTATCTTCAAATAACATACTAGACCCAAAAGATGGTAAGCCAATCGTTACTCCATCACAAGATATGGTTTTAGGTAACTATTACATAACTACTGAAAAACCTGGTGATAAAGGAGAAGGTAGAGTATTTAAGAACGCTAACGAAGCTATCGAAGCATACGAAAGAAGAGAAGTTACTCTTCATGCTAGAATAGCATTACCAGCTAAATCATTTAAGTATAAAACATTTACTGATGAGCAAAAGGAAATGTACTTAATAACTACTGTTGGTAAGTTATTGTTTAACGAAATATTGCCAGATGGATTCCAGTATATTAATGAACCTACAAAGGCAAATTATGAAGGATTTACTCCTATGGCTCATTTCTTAAAAAGAGGTTCTAACATTCCAGAAGAAATTAAAAATAAGGAAGTTGTAAAACCTTTCGCTAAAGGTGACTTAAAGAAGATAATTGCACAAGTATTTAAACGTTATAAAACAACTGAAACTTCAATATATCTAGATAAATTAAAGAACTTAGGATTTAAGTATTCTACTTTATCAGGTATTTCAATTTCAATTGCGGACGTTGTAAAAAGTGAACACAAAAACGAAATTATTGATAAATCTCAAAAGGTTGTTGACACTATAAATAAACAATATAGACGTGGTTTAATAACTGATAGAGAACGTTATGAAAAAGTTTGTGAAGTATGGAATAATACAACAAGCGAAGTAGAAAAAGAATTAAAACAAAAAGTACAAACTTTAACAGATAACCCAATTATGATGATGGTTAACTCTGGTGCTCGTGGTTCTATTGGACAATATAACCAGATGGCAGGTATGCGTGGACTTCTTGCAAAACCAAATGGTGATGCAGTAGAAATTCCAGTTACATCTTCATTCGTTGATGGATTATCAGTATCTGAATACTTTATATCTACTCACGGAACTCGTAAAGGTAATGCCGATACAGCACTTAAGACAGCTGACTCTGGTTACTTAACAAGACGTTTAGTTGATGTTGTTCAAGATGTTATCGTAAGAGAAGAAGATTGTGGTACTATTCAGGGTGTTGTTGTTAAAGCATTCGTTGATGAATCAGATGGCACTGTAATAGAAAGTCTTCATGAACGTATAACTGGTAGATATACAAACAAAAAAGTTGTTGATCCAGAAACTAAGCAATTAATTATAGATAAAAACGAATTAATTACTGAACCAATCGCTGACAAGATTGATAAGGCAGGAATTACAGAAGTTGAAATAAGAACTGCTTTAACTTGTAAGACAGAAAATGGTGTATGTAAACATTGTTATGGTATTAACCTTGCAACTGGTAACATTGCTGAAATAGGTGAGGCTGTTGGTATTATGGCAGCTCAATCTATCGGTGAACCAGGTACACAGCTTACAATGCGTACATTCCACAATGGTGGTGTTGCATCAGGAGCAGATATAACTCAAGGTTTACCTCGTGTACAAGAGTTATTTGAAGCTAGAAATCCAAAGGCTAAATCTACAATTGCTGAAATAGATGGTAAGATAACTAAGATAGATGAAGTAAATGGTAAATATAAAATTGCTATTACTAATGACGTAGAAACAAGAGAACATACAACTAACTATGGTGTTAAACTTTGTGTTGAATTAGGACAAAGTGTAAAAGCAGGAGATAAGTTAAACGTTGGTTCTATAAATCCAAAAGAATTACTTGCGGTAACTGATCCTATTACTGCACAAAACTATATTCTATCTGAAGTACAAAAAGTTTACAAATCACAAGGTGTTGATGTTTCAGATAAGCACGTTGAAATACTTGCTCGTCGTATGATTGCTCGTATTAAGATAGTTGATGGTGGAGAAACTGAATTAGTTGATGGTAAATTAGTTTCAATGCACGAATTTACTAGAATTAATAAGGAAGCTATTATAAATGGTAAGAAACCAGCAACTGGTCGTCCAATAATGCTTGGTATAACTAAGGCATCGTTAGAGACTGATTCATTCTTATCAGCGGCATCATTCCAAGAGACTACTCGTATCTTAACTGATGCTGCAATTAAGGGTAAGGTTGATAATTTAACAGGTCTTAAAGAAAACGTTATTATTGGTAAATTAATACCAGCAGGTACAGGTTCTAAATATTACTCTAATGTTAAATATTCTCTTGAAAGTGAACAAGTAGAAGAAGATGCATTAGATGTATTAGAAGACCAATTAACTGATTAATAAGAAAGTCGAATTTGACTTTCTTTTTTGTTTTTAATATTATAGTCTTAATTCAAAGATAGAATCATAAATAAAAAAAGAATAGAAAATTTGTATTTAGATTAAAAAAACACAGCATATATTTAAAAATTATTAAAATATCATATAGAATATGGTGTTTTTTTCTTTTTGTGTTACAATATACGTTAAGGTGATTTTATGAAAGATGTTTATAAATTTCTGGATTCTTTGCATATAAAAAAAGAAGACATAATAACGGTTGCGGTATCTTATGGACCAGATTCTATGTTTTTACTTGATTTGTTAAAAAATAAATATAAAGAAAATAAAATTATTTGTTGTCACGTGCATCATAATCATAGAGAAGAAAGTAATTTAGAAAAAGATGCTTTAGAAAAGTATTGTATGAAAAATAATATCATCTTTGAATTTATGAAGATAGATAAATATAAGAATAATAAGTTTACTGAAGAAGAAGCAAGAGAAAAAAGGTATGAATTCTTTGATAAAGTACTAAAAAAATATAATTCTAAGTATTTATTTACCGCTCATCACGGGGATGATTTAATTGAAACTATTCTTATGAAAATATCTAGAGGATCTTCGCTTAAAGGTTATAGTGGAATAAATCTAATATCTAAAAGAGATAGTTATTCTATTATAAGACCTTTGTTATATTTAACAAAAGATGATATAAATAAAGCTTGTATAAAAGAAAATATTCCTTTTGCTGTGGATAACTCCAATACAAGTGATGAATATAAAAGAAATAGGTACAGAAAGTATGTTTTGCCTAAATTAAAAGATGAAAATAAACTTATCCACAGGAAATTTGTAGATTTTTCGTTAGAATTAAAAAAATATGATGATTATGTATCTAAAATGGTTTTAAAGATTTACCCTAACGTAGTTAAGGATGATAAGATAAATATTTCTCTATTATTAAAAGAGGACGATTTAATAATAGAAAAGGTAATAGAAAAATATTTATTTTCTGTGTACAAAAAAGACATAGGGAAAGTAACTTCTAAAAATAAAAATGATATTTTAAAAATGTTAAAAAGTAAAAGACCAAATAGCATTTTATCAATGCCAAACAATAAAAAATTAATAAAAGACTATAATAAGATATATTTTGCGGATGATATAATTTATAATAATTGGTGTTTTATATTTGATAAAGAACTTCATTTACCTAATGGATATGTAATAAAACAAATAGATAAGTTAGGTGATACAACTAATTTTTATGCGGCGTTTAACTCATCTGAAATATCACTTCCTATTATTGTTAGAACTAAAAACGATGGTGATAGGATAAGCGTCTTAAATCTCTCCGGGTTTAAAAAGTTAAAGGATATATACATAGATGAAAAACTTAGTATGAAACAAAGGCATAATCAACCCGTTGTAACAGATAGTAATGATAAAATAATATGGCTTCCAGGCCTTAAAAAATCTAAATATGATAGGTCAAAAAGAGGAAACTATGATATAATATTAGAGTATTACAAGGAGGAACAATAAATGCAGAATAATCAAAATATGAAAAAGGGAATGTTTCCTTATGTAATGTTATTAGTAATTGGTCTTGCCATAATGTTTTTATATAACATGACTAATGATATGAATAAGGAATTAACATATAATGAGTTTAATAAAGCATTAAATAAAAATAACATTAAAGAAGTTGTTATAACACCTTCTACGCAAGCTTACACATACCAATTAACAGGTACGTTAAGAGATGCAAAAAAAGGAGAGACATTTAGCGTTAAAACACCGCTTTCAGATACTGTTATTAAACAAATAGTAAGTGCAAGTGAGAAAAAGGATTTTAAGATAGTATCTAAATCAGATCCTACATCAAGTACTTGGTTTATGTTTTTAACTAACATACTTCCTTACATAGTTTTAATTGGTATTGCATTCTGGTTCTTTACAAAGCAACTAGGTGGGCAAAAAGGATCAATGGACTTTGGAAGAAGTAGGGCTAAATTAAATCCTGATAATGGAAAGGTAACATTTAAGGATGTTGCGGGATTACCTGAAGAAAAAGAAGAGTTACAAGAGTTAATTGATTTCCTAAAAAATCCAAAGAAATTTACTAAATTAGGAGCTAGAATACCTAAAGGTGTTTTACTTGTAGGCCCTCCAGGAACTGGTAAAACATTACTTGCTAAGGCAGTTGCAGGAGAAGCAAACGCACCATTCTACTTTATATCTGGTTCTGATTTCGTTGAATTATACGTAGGTATTGGAGCATCAAGAGTAAGAGATATGTTTAAACAGGCAAAGCAAAATGCACCTTGTCTAATATTTATTGATGAAATTGACGCTGTAGGTCGCCAACGTGGTACGGGTATTGGTGGAGGCCATGATGAAAGAGAGCAAACTCTTAACCAATTATTAACTGAAATGGATGGCTTTGGAGCAAATGAAGGAATTATAATAATTGCTGCAACTAACAGACCTGACGTACTTGACCCAGCGCTTTTAAGACCAGGAAGATTTGATAGGCAAGTAACTGTTGCTCTTCCAGAACAAAAAGCAAGGGAAGAAATATTAAAAGTACACGCAAGAAATAAAATATTATCTAAAAACGTACACTTAGATAATATTGCAAAAAGAACAGTTGGTTTTTCTGGAGCTGATTTAGAAAACTTACTTAATGAGGCTGCATTACTTGCTGTTAGAAGAGAAAAAAATGCTATTACAATGTCTGAAATAGATGAGGCAATAGATAGAGTTATTATGGGACCTGCTAAGGTAACTAAAAAATATACTAAAGAAGAAAAGAAGTTAGTAGCATATCATGAAGCTGGACACGCTGTATTAGGAATAAAATTAGATAACGCAAATGATGTTCAAAAGGTAACTATTATTCCACGTGGTCAGGCTGGTGGATATAACTTAATGCTTCCAAAAGAAGAGAAATATACGGCAACTAAAACAGAATTATTAGAACAAATAATGGGATTACTTGGTGGCCGTGTTGCAGAAGAAGTTGTGTTTGGTGAAATAACAACTGGAGCACACAATGACTTTTCAAAGGCAACAAAGATTGCTAGAAGCATGGTAACGGAATATGGAATGTCTAGTCTAGGACCAGTTCAATTAGAAACTCCAGAGGGAAGTTCTTTCTTAGGAAGAGATTATAATAAAAATAGAAACTTCTCTGACCAAGTAGCATTAGAAATAGATAATGAAGTTAGAAAAATAATTAATGATTGTTATAGTAAAGCTAAAAAGATAATAGAAAAAAATAGAGATTTACTTGATTTAATAGCTTCTAACTTAATTGAACACGAAACGTTAACAAAAGAACAAATCGATTATATAGCGGAAAATGGTAAGATGCCAGTTGAAGAAATGCTAGATGATGTAAACCTATCAAAACTAAAAGAAATGGCTAAGGCTCAGGGAATTAAAGGCTATTCCTCAATGAATAAAGATGAACTTAAAAAAGCTTTATCAAATGATTTATCAGAAGAAGAGAAAAAAGACGACTAATTGCTAGTCGTTTTTTTCTCTTCTCTAATTACAGATTTACTTTTACTTTTATATCCAGGTTCTGTTCCTTTTATATAATATAAAATGGTTTTAAGTTTAGAGTTATTAGTTGCTTCTTTACCAGTGTTAACGTCTGTTAAAACACCAACGACATTATCTGGTTTTTCATACCATTTGGCATCTTTTTCTCTTAAGTAGCCTTCTATAGTGTCTGCCCATATGTTTTTAGCATATTTATATTCTTTATTAGATAATTTTCTATTATCATCATATCCAGTCCAGACTCCAACTACAACATCGGGATTATATCCAACAGTCCATAAATCATAATCAGTAGTACCACTTTTAACAGCATATTTTTTTGTTAGTTTAGGTTTAACAGAGGCACAAGTAGGTGATGTATAACTTTTTAAAGATGTATCATATGTATTAGATAAAAGTTCACTTAATATATACGTGTATGATTTATTTAATACTTTATCCTTTTTATTTTTATATTCATAAAGTACATCTCCATTACCATCTTCTACCTTTTTTATTAGGTGTTCCTTAACACTATACCCGGAGTTCGCTAAAGTAGCATATGCGTTAGTAAATTCTAAGATAGATAATTCATTAGTTCCAAGAGGAAGTGATGCATTAGCCTCTAGCTTACTTTTTATGCCCATTTTCCTTGCGTATTTAATCATCATATCTTCTCCTAAAAACAGATGTGTTTTAATTGCGTATATATTATCAGAGTAACAAATAGCAAGTGCCATTGTTATTTTATCATTGGGATAAATATTACCATAATTACTGGGGGAGTATGAAAGCCCATTATCTAAAGTAAAGGTCGTTGGTTTGCTTAAAAATGTAGTTGATGCAGTAAGTCCATTTTCTAGTGCAGCATAATATAAAATTGGTTTCATGGTGGAACCTACTTGTCTTTTAGATTGCATTGCTCTATTATATTGTGATTTAGAATAATCTTTTCCACCAGCAAGTGCTATTACTTCACCATTATTTGGATTCATAACAACAGCGGATGTTTGCATTTCTTTTTTTCCTTCTAAATTATTTTTAATTGCATCATCTAATGCTGTTTGCGCACTAATATCAAGACTAGTATATATTTTAAGTCCTTCTTGCCTAATTGTGTTTTCACTTACTATTTTTAAGTCTTGTAATTCTCTTATTACAGCATCTTGATAATACATTAAAGTAGATAGATTAAGGTTTTCCTTTTTCCCGTAATAGCTTAGCTTCACATCAATGGTATCATTCATTTTATCTTTTGTAATTATTTTATTGTTTACAAGTGCATTTAATATTTCTTTCTGCCTTTTTTTAGCGGCATTTAAATCATTTAATGGAGAGTAATTATCAGGAGACTTTGGTATTCCAGCAAGCATCGTACTTTCAGCTAAATTTAATTCTTTAGCAGGTTTATTAAAATAGTATTCAGATGCATTTTCAATTCCAAGTATTCCGTTTCCATAATTAATTGTGTTTAAGTAGCCTTCTAATATTTCTTCTTTTGAATACTGAGTTTCTAATTTAAAAGCATACCAAGCCTCTTTTATTTTTCTTTCCCATGTTTTATCAAATGTTAAAAATAAATTTCTAGCATACTGCTGCGTAATTGTTGAAGCTCCTTGTGTTAGATTTTTAGATTTTATGTTTACAAACATAGATTTTATTATTCTAGGAACATCAAAACCATTGTGCTTATAAAAATTTTTATCTTCGGAATATATAGTTGCATTAACTAAGTCTTTTGATATGTCTTTTAATTTAACCCATTTTTTAGTACCATTATTACCTTCATAGAAACTTTTTTTATCTTTATCATACATGTATATACTATTTGAGTTTTCTATATCTATTTTAGAACCATACTTAGCACATAAGAATAATATTGTATAAGAAAGGCAGAATAATAACATTAAAGCGATTATGATTTTACATATTATATTTACTTTTTTCATTTAAATCGCCTTCTTTCTAATTTTAGTATTGGTAAAAAATAATAAAATATTAAAAGAATGAATAGATTTTTATATAAAATGAAATGCAAATAATTGGTTAAAACTTAAAAACTTTGTAACACGTTGTAATATTTTTATATTCAATGAGTTATTTTTATTGACCTTTTTTCTTATCTATGCTATATTGACGTTAGAAAAATTTTAAGGGTGTTTTTATGTCTAAAATTATTGTAAATCATAATATAAAATCTACTTCTTCACTCGAAGTTGTAAAAGATAAAAAAGGAATATTAAAAGATAATATAATTACTTATAATCATAATGGTGTTATGATTAGGCTTAAACTTTTAGAAAATAAAATTTTTTTTGAAAGAGAAAATAAGGACGTAAAGATATACTTGGAGTTTGAAAAGAATAAATCTATAATAACTAAATATGTTATTAAAGATATGGGGATAGAAATTAAACTTGAATCTAAAACTAAAAATCTTATCATAAATGATAATAAAATAATGGTAGAATATGACTTATTTATGAATGGTGAATTTAGTGACAGTTTTAAGTATGAAGTAGAATGGAGCGATTTATAATGAATCTAAAAGAACAAATAAAAGAAATGATTAAATCGGCATTGAATGAATTATACATCAAATTTGATCCGGAAAACATTGTTGTTGAAGTTCCTAAAAAAAGAGAGCAAGGAGACTTTTCAACCAACATTGCAATGCAATTAACTAAGGTTTTAAAAGATAATTCAAGAAATATAGCTGAAAAAATAGTTGAAGTTTTAAGCAAGAATACTAATGAAATTAAAACAATAGAAATAGCAGGTCCAGGTTTTATTAATATTTATTTAAATGATGAATATGTTTTTAGCGGAATATCTAATGTAATAAAACAGGGTGAAAATTATGGTTCATCATCCATTGGGAAAAAAGAAAAAGTAGATATTGAATTCGTTAGTGCAAACCCAACTGGAATACTTCATTTAGGTACCGCAAGAGGTGCAGCATATGGTTCTAACCTTGCTAATATAATGTCTTTTGCGGGCTATGATGTTACTAAAGAGTATTATATAAATGATGCTGGAAACCAAATAATAAACTTAGGTATTTCATTAAAGGAAAGATATAAAGGTTTATGTGGCTTAGAAGAAAATATGCCAGAAGATGGTTATTATGGTTCTGAAATTATTGATATTGCCAAAACTATTTTTGATAAGTATGGCAATTCTAAGCTAGATGAAGATTTAGAATTCTTTAAGAAAGTTGCGGTTGATTATTTGCTTAACATAATAAAAACAGATTTATCTAATTTTGGTGTTACGTTTGATGTATGGACAAGTGAAAAGAGTATTCGTGCTAAAGGTAGAATTGAAGAATCATTAAAAATTCTTGATGAAAAAGGTTTGGTTTATAAAAAAGACAATGCAACATGGCTTAAAACAACCGTTTATGGTGATGATAAAGATAGGGTACTTATAAAAACCGATGGTAGTTATACGTATTTAGTACCAGATATAGCTTATCACTTAGATAAATTTGATAGAGGTTTTGATTATTTGGTAGATGTTTTTGGAGCGGATCATCATAGTTATGTATCAAGATTAAAGGCTAGTATTGAGGCTTTAGGATATGATAAGGATAAATTAGAGGTTAGACTTCTTCAAATGGTAAGACTTCTTCGTGATGGAGAAATTGTTAAAATGAGTAAAAGAACAGGTGGAAATATTACTATTTCTGAACTTGTTGGAGAAATAGGTAAAGATGCTGCTAGATATTTCTTTGCAACTAGAAGCTTAGATGGTCAGATGGATTTTGACATCAATTTAGCTCTTAAAAAATCTAGTGAAAACCCATTCTTTTATGTAGGATATGCAAATGCTAGAATATGTTCTATATTAAAAGATGCAAAAGAAAAGAATATAGATATTTGTACTGATATAAAAGAAGCTATCGATATAGATTCTAAAGCACTTTTATTAAAGGTTTATGAATTTACTGAAGTTTTAGCAAGTGCTGCTTTAAAGAAAGAACCACATTTAATTACTAATTATGTGTATGAATTAGCTAGTATGTTCCATAATTATTATGGTAAACATAAAATATTAACTGATGATATAAAAATGTCAGAAAAACGTTTAGGTTTAATTAAAACGGTTGGCATAACCATAACTAATGCTTTAAAATTAATAGGTGTTAAAGCGCCAGAAAAAATGTAGGAGGATTTATTTATGAACGTTAGACAAATGCCTTTAGAGGAATTAGAATTATTATCTTATACTGATATAGCATATGAGCTATTAAAACTTGATAAAAAACCTAAAACAACCCACGCTTTATTTAAAGAAGTATGTGACTTATTACAAATAAGTGAAGATAATATGATGGATATGATAGGAGACTTTTATACTACGTTAACTACTGATAAGAGATTCATCCTATTAGATTCTGCTGAATGGGATTTAAAAGAAGCTCATTCTGTAAAAACAATAATTGATGATGAAGATGATGATGAAGTATCAGAAGATGAAGAAGATACTGATGAAACAGAACCAGAAGGAATTGAAGATGAAGCAGTATCGGGTGATATAGATGATTTTGATGATACCGATGATGATATGGATGATTTAGAAGACTTAGCCATTGTAACAGAAGAAGAGATGGATGAGTAATGTTTGAAAGATTAGAAGCAATAAAGAAAAGAAATGATGCAATTACTAAAGAGCTTACTAAGCCAGAAGTAATAAGCGATGTTAAAAAAGTTACTAAATTATCAAAAGAACAATCTGATTTATCGGAAATAATAGAGTGTTATGATGCTTATTTAAAAGCTAAGAATGATTATGAGGAAGCTAAAGAGTTAGCGCGTGATCCTGAGATGAAAGAGTTTGCTATGGAAGAGGAAGAAAAAAACTTAGACAAGCAAAAAGAACTTGAAAAACAATTAGAAATTCTTCTTTTGCCAAAAGATCCTAATGATGGAAAAAATATTATTGTTGAAATACGTGGAGCAGCAGGTGGAGATGAGGCTAATATCTTTGCAGGCGATTTATATGATATGTACGTTAGATACGCTGAAAGCCAAGGTTTTAAGGTAGAACTTTTAGATAGTACTCCAGGCTCTAGTGGTGGATATTCTGAAATATCATTTATGATAAAAGGAGATAGTGTTTATTCAAAATTAAAATATGAATCAGGAGCACACCGTGTTCAAAGGGTTCCTCAAACAGAATCACAAGGAAGAGTTCACACGTCAACCGCAACGGTACTTGTAATGCCAGAGGTGGATGACGTTGATTTTGAACTTGATATGAATGATGTAAGAGTTGATATAACAAGATCATCAGGATGTGGTGGTCAGGGAGTAAATACAACTGACTCAGCAGTTAGATTAACGCATATTCCAACGGGTATTGTAGTTTATTCGCAAACAGAAAGATCACAAATTAAGAATAAAGAAATAGCTATAAAAATCTTAAAATCAAGAGTATATGATTTAAAAATGAGAGAACAAGAAGCTGAAGTTGGAGCAGAAAGAAGAAGTAAAATAGGAACTGGTGATAGATCTGAAAAGATAAGAACGTATAACTATCCTCAAAACAGGGTAACGGATCATCGTATAGGATATACCACAAACTCATTAGATAGAGTAATGAATGGTAAGTTAGATGATATAATTGAAGCCTTAATAACAGAAGATCAAAGAAGAAAATTAGCTGGAGAATAACTCTTCAGCTTTTTCATATGTTATAATAAAGTTAAGGATGTGATTTGATGGAATATACTTTTCCAGATTATAAAAAAGGACTTGTAAACGTAATTTGTTCTATTGAAAAATATTTTAAAGTACCAAATAAACATAATTCTCTTGATTTATTAGATAAAATATTAAAAGAAAATAATAGTAAAAACGTAGTATTATTCTTATTTGATGGATTAGGTTATAATATATTGAAAGAAAATAAAGATATATGTCCATTTTTATATGATAATTTAATAACTAGTATATCATCTAATTTTCCATCTACTACTATGTCTGCTAGAACAACAGTAGAATCAGGACTTACTCCAAAAGAACATGGGCATCTTGGATGGGATATGTATTTTAAATGCTTTGATGAAGTTATATGTTTATCAAAAAACGTTATAAAAGGAACAAATAAAAGTCCTTGTAATTATAATGTAGCTAAAACCCTTCTTAAATATGAACCAGTAACGGATATTATTAATAAAAAAGAAGGATATATATCAGAAACTTTAAGAGTTTATAGTAATCATAAAACGGAGTCTTTAAGAAAGATGAAAAAGAAAATAAAAAAACTTACCAAATCAAAAGAAAGAGCCTATGTATATGCTTACTATAATGAACCAGATCATGCTCTTCATAATAATGGAGTAGGAAGCATCCAAATGAAAAAATACTTAAAGCACATAAATAAATGGTTTAAGAAAACTTGCAAGTCATTAAAAGACACTACTATAATAGCATTAGCAGATCATGGACATATAAACGTAGAATATATTAATTTAATGGATTATCCTTCAATTACCAAAATGTTATCTCATAATATAGCAATAGATGATAGAGCAACTAGCTTTATGGTAAAAAAAGAATATAAGAAGACTTTTCCTTTTGAACTTAAAAAAGTATTAAAAGATGATTTTATAATAATGACTAAAGAAGAAGTTATAAAACAAGGTTTATATGGTCCAGGATATGAAAATAAATATTATAAGGATGGATTAGGGGACTTTTTCGCACTAGGAATAGGTAATAAGGCAATTAGATGGAATAATAAGACCAACTTGCATAAATCAGCTCATTCAGGATTAACTTTAGATGAGATGTTAGTGCCTTTAATTGTTGTTAATTCTAATAAAATAAAAAGATGGTGATGGTATGGAAAAAGAAATAGAATATTTAAAAAAATATTATAAAGGTGATATAAAAGATGCTATTAAAAGACTTCAAAATAATGAACCGGTTCAATATATAGTAGGGGATGTAGATTTTTATGGTTATACGTTAGATGTTGATAAAAACGTTTTAATACCTAGAAGAGAGACTGAAGAATTAGTAGAATATGTCATAAAATACGCTAAAAGGCTTAATAAACCCTCTATAATTGATGTTGGAACAGGAACTGGTGCAATTGCAATAGCACTTTCAAAAGAGCTTAATTTGCCTGTATACGCAAGTGATATAAGTCCTAAAGCTATAGAAGTAGCTAGAAAAAACGTAGAAAAAACTGATTCAAAAGTATCATTACTTTTAGGAGATATGCTAAAACCTTATATAGATAAGAATATAAAGGTAGACATATTAGTTAGTAACCCACCGTATATAAGAGAAGATGAAAAAATAGAAAAAATAGTTAAGGATAACGAGCCAGAAATAGCACTTTATGCGCCGAATAACGGATTGTTTTATTATGAAGAAATATTAAAAAATGCAAGCAAAGTATTAAATGATAAGTTTTTAATAGCATTTGAAATAGGAGAAAAACAAGCATTTGATGTAGAAAAACTAGCACATAAATATTTGAAAGATGTAAAAGTAGAAATAAAAAAGGATTTGTCGGATAAAAATAGGTTTGTTTTTGTATATAATTAAAATAAATCACTCACTAGTTAATAGATGGTGGGTGATTTTTAAATGAAAAAAATGATACTTATATTTCTTGCTGGATTAATGATATTTTCTGTTTATAATAAATCAAAAAAGAATGAGGAGGTTAAACTTCCGGATTCTGCAATTAGATTTAGGGTTTTAGCTAACAGTAATTCTCCAAGAGATCAAAAAATAAAAGAAGAAGTAAGGGATAAAATGCAAAAAGAACTTTATACCTTATTAGAAAATGCAAAATCAGCTAAACAAGCAAGAAACTTAATAACTAGTAATATGGATAATTTTAATGATATATTAGCTGAGGAAATGAAAGATAAAGAGTATTCTTACACAATAGATTATGGTATGCATCCATTTCCAGAGAAAAAATACAAAGGAATTACATATGAAGCAGGAGAATATGAATCTTTATTAGTCACTTTAGGTAGTGGTGAAGGTGATAACTGGTGGTGCGTCTTATTTCCTCCATTATGTCTTTTAGAAGCGGAAGAAACTACTAATAATAGTGATGTAGAATACAAATCTTTTATAAAAGAAATAATAGAAAAATATTTTTAAACCAATTGTAATACTATTAATGTAGGAAGGTGATTTATTATCACAAGTATAATATTAATAGCAATTAGTTTAAGTATGGATGCTTTTTCATTAGCACTTTCTTATGGTATAAAAAGTATATCAAAGAAAAACGTTATAATTACTGCTATAACAGTTGGATTATTTCACTTTTTTATGCCGCTTCTAGGTAATATGGTAGGTATTTCTCTTTTTGAAAATACTTTTATAAAGCCAAAATACGTGCTTTTCATAGTTTTTCTTCTTTTATCAGTAGATATGCTTTTAAATTTTTTTGAAGAAAATGCTAAAATTAGGGATTTAAATGTTTTTGGAACGCTCTTTTTTGCTATATCAGTTAGCTTAGATAGTTTTAGTGTTGGTATAGGAATAAACTATTTATATGATAATATTTTATTTGTAGTAAGTAGTTTTTGCATAATTAGTGCATTATTTACTTTTTTAGGTTTTTATTTAGGACGAAAGATAAATAACAAGATAGGAAAGTATTCGTTTTTACTAGGCAGCATAACACTATTTATATACTCCCTTTTAGTATTGACAAAATGAGGCCTTTGTGCTATCATATGCGGTATTCAATCAAGAAGGGGAGATTTTGATGACTAACAAAGAATTTTATGAAAAGATGAATGAAAAAAAGTCTGAATATAAAAAAAGAGGTATAGCAATTGCTTTGGCATCTGTTATGACTGTAACTGGTCTTGCAGCTTCTTGTGCTAGAAACAATAGCTCATCAGATAGTGAAACTACCACTATAACAGAAACTCAAACTAATAGTTCAACTGATGAATTTAAATCATTATATTTATCAGAAGATTTTAATATCGATGATGAAAATGCTATTTTAGAAAGAGCTAACGCTATATATGATTTGTCAGATAAGAAAATTAGTGTTGAAGAAATAGTTAACATGATATATTTAATAAATGATAAAGCAGAGCATATATCATTTTCAAGCAATAATGATACAAAAAAATATGAGTATCTTCAGTATCTTATAAAAAATATAAAAGAATTATTAAATGATCATATGGCTGGTTATGTAAATTCACAAAGGAATATAATTAAAAACAAGGAAAGTAATACCTCAGATTTAGGTAGCCTAATTCATGCCTATATGTTAATTGCATCTAAAAGTAATGGAAAAGTTTTAGCATTTAGAATGGGCCAATTAGTTGATGAGCAAGCAAATAATATTATTGAAACTCATGATGTTGATAAAATGAAATCAGATTCAAAGAAATATTATGAATTATTTAAAGGACTATCCAACGAGGAAATGGCAAATGGAGAAGCACTTGTATTACTTGATGATGTTCAAGTTAAGGTTTCAATTATGAATGTAGGCTTAACAAAAGAACAAAAAGATGAGATGGATAACAATAAAGCTCATTCGTATGAAAATTTATCTGGATTTGATGCAGTAAAGAAATTAAAAATAGATACTGAAAATATAGTTCAAAACGCACATGGTTATACAACTACTCCAAATAAAAAGTCTAAGGATGATGCTTCTAAAATACCAAATAATAACCAAATAGAATCAGGTAATGGAACAACTAAAAAAGTGTCAGGCGGAAAATCAGTTGGTAAAGAAACTAAGATAATTAATGGAAGAACGACTACTAAAACTCATACAACATCAAAAATATATAGTGTACCAAAAACAACTAAACAAACAACTACAAAAAAAGGTGGAAAGCCAGTAGGTACAACAAAAAAACATGTTGAAACAACCACAATAATAAGTGAAGAGATAGTAGTTCCTGGCGAAGAGTTTAATTCAGCATATCATTTTGTAGATGGTGATAGTTATGGATACAGTAAAACTTTAAGATAATTATATTAGACACTCGAATGTAAATTTGAGTGTTTTTCTTTGTCCAAATATGTAAATTATGTTAAAATCGTATTAGAAGGTGATTTAATGTGCTAGTAAATTGTAATGCGATGTTGGAAAAGGCTTTAAAAGAAGGTTATGCAGTTCCTGCTTATAACATAAATAATTTGGAATGGACCAGGTATATATTAGAGGCTTGCCAGGAGGATAAAAGCCCGGTTATACTTGCGGTAACTGAAAAAAGTATTGATTATTTTGGTGGTGTTAATGTTGTGCATAACGTTGTTAAATCTCTTATTAATTCACTTAATATAACTGTTCCAGTAGTTTTGCATTTAGATCACGGTAAGAGTATATCAATATGTAAACGGGCCATAGATTCTGGTTTTACATCGGTAATGCTTGATGCATCAGAAAAAAGTTTTGAAGAAAACGTACGTGATACTAACGAGGTTATAGAGTATGCTAAAGAAAAAAGCGTAAGCGTTGAAGCTGAAATAGGCTCTATGAATAAAGAAGAAGGTGAAAAGTTAGTTTTAGGTTCTAAAACAACTATCGATGAAGCTAAGAATTTTTATTTACAAACTGGAGTTGACTTTCTTGCACCATCCATTGGAAATATGCACGGAATATATAAGGAAAAGCCAAACATAGATTTTGATCTTTTAGGTTTGATATGCAAAGAAGTTAAAATACCACTTGTACTTCATGGTGCCTCAGGATTGGATGAAAATATGATAAAGGCTGCTATCTTTTGCGGGGTATCTAAAATAAACATAAATACAGATCTTATGTGTGCTTGGGCAAAAAGTGTTAGAGGCTATTTAAATTATGAAAAAGAAGAGTATGATCCTAGAAAAATAATTTCATCAGGAGAAAATGCACTAAAAAAACTAGTTCACGAAAAAAATAGGTTATTTGGTTCTGTAAATAGGGCTAATTAATCACTTTTTATAGTTTTTTTAATAAAATACTATGAAGAGAAGAAAGGAGTAAAATATGTACAAAATAATAATAGAAGGTAATAACAAGTTAAGTGGAAAAATAAGAATTAGTGGTTCTAAAAATAGTGCGGTTGCGCTTGTTCCAGCGGCTGTTTTATGCGATGAAGAAGTAACCATTGCAAATGTACCTAGTATTTCTGATATAGATGCATTAGATGAAATATTAAGGTTTTTAGGTGCTAAAGTAAAAAGAAAAGATGATGTTATGAAAATAGATTCATCTAAAATAAAAAATAAATTAATTCCAGAAAAAATATCTAAAAAACTAAGAGCTTCATATTATTTTATGGGAGCATTACTTAGTAAATTTAAAAAAGTGGAGATGTATTTTCCTGGAGGATGCTCAATAGGAGCAAGACCTATTAATTTACATTTAAAAGGTTTTGAAGCGCTAGGTGCAAAGGTAGAAGAAAAAGATAATCTATTTATAATTACGGCAGATAAACTTATTGGAACTAAAATAAATCTAGATTTTGCATCAGTTGGAGCAACAATAAATTTAATGCTTGCAGCGGCAAAGGCAGAAGGAACTACCATAATATCTAACGCTGCTAAAGAGCCACACATAGTTAATGTTGCAACGTTTTTAAATAACATGGGAGCTAAAATAAGTGGAGCAGGAACTAGTGAAATAAAAATAGTTGGGGTATCTAAACTTCATTCATGCTTCCACGAAGTTGTACCAGATTATATAGAAACTGGTACGTATATGATTTTAGCAAGTGCTTTAGGTGATGCTATAACAATAGAAAACATCATTCCAGATCACGTAGAATCACTTATATCTAAATTGGAAGACGTTGGTGTTCCAATGGAAATAGGAGTTGATTACATAAATATAAAAGCTCCAGAAAAACTTAAGGCAACAAACGTAAAAACACAAGTTTATCCAGGATTTCCAACCGATCTTCAGCAACCGTTTGCAGCATTACTTACGCAGGCTACTGGAAAATCAGTTATAAACGAAACCATTTATGAAAATAGATTTCAAAACTTATACGAACTAAATAAAATGGGAGCTACAACCGAACTTTTAACAAATCAAAAAGCTGTAATAGTAGGGCCTACTAAATTAACTGGAAAAACAGTTAGAGCAACAGATTTAAGAGCTGGAGCATCACTTGTTATAGCAGGTTTAATAGCAAATGGAACAACAACCATATTAGATGCTGATTATGTATTAAGAGGCTATGAAGGCCTTGTTGAAAAGTTAACGAATGTAGGCGCTAAAATAAAATTGGAAAAGGAAGATTAAATAATGGCATTAAAAGAAAAAGCAAAAACAAATAACAAAGTAGATAAAAATGAAGAACAAAAGCAAATTGTTTATTCTGATGGCACTTATACCATACACGTTCCAATAGAAGTAATGAAAGAGGCTAAAGAGCATATAAATAAAATGAATGACGAAAGTGCAAATAAGTCAAAATAAATTGTACTAAAACCCTTTTATAATAAATAAAATAGTATTGCTAGTAAATACTATTTTTTTATTATGGAGGAATACTATGAAAAGAAGGTATAAACTATTAATTGGTTTTTTAATAACGGGAATATTTCTTATAACTATATTTTTTATAACAAAAGATAAGAAGGTTTATTATTTGTCACTAGGTGACTCTTTAGCAGCAGGACAGACTCCAAATAACAGCATAGGTTTAAGTTATGGAGATTATGTTTCTGAGTATTTAAAAGATAAAGAGGCGTTAGAGTTTTATACCAAGTCTTTTGCAAAGAGTGGGTATAGGAGTATAGATTTGTTAGATGATTTAAAGAATAATAAGACGATAAAGATAAATGGTAAATCACTTACAATTAAACATGCACTTATAAAGGCAGACATAGTAACCCTTAGCATTGGATCAAATGATCTGTTTTATAAACTTAACATAGGTAATGAATTTGATTTAAATGAGTTTGATGATATATATACGTACGTTGATGAGTCAATTAAAGATATAGATAAACTTCTTTATGAACTTAGAAAATCATGTAAGGAACAAATAATGGTATTTGGTTTTTATAATCCTTTTACAGCGTTTTCTAGCACTTTAGCGAACACTGTTGAACCAGTTATTTTATACGCTAATAATAAAATGGAAGATTTGGTTAGAAAATATGACATGACATATGTTGATATTCACGATATGTTTTTGGCTAATGATAATTATCTTCCTAAAAAATTAGAAATTCATCCAACCACTTTAGGTTATAAGGCTATGGCAAAAAGTGTTATTAGTCTAATTGATAAAAAAACACTTGCAAAATAATAAAACAATTGTTATAATATAAAAGATTTTATATCTATGACTTTATAAGAGTCATGGCGAAAGGAGCTATAGAATATGCCTAAAAAAGAAAGTATCTATATGACTTCTACAGTTACATGTACTTGTGGAAACACATTCGAAACAAAATCTACTAAGGATAAAATACACGTAGAATCTTGTTTTAAATGTCATCCATTCTACACTGGTCAAGCAACTATGCAATCAAAGACTGGTAGAGCTGAGAAGTTTAACCAAAAATATGGTTTAAAGAGCAATGTTAGTGCAGCAAAAGCTGAGTAATAACCATAAGTAAACTATTGACAAAAAACACAAAATAGTGTTATATTAAATAAGCTGATGTTTAAGTCTTACTATTTTCGTAAGGCTTAAAAATATATCATAAATGAAACACCAGGTAGTGTGTTAAGAAAGGAGTAGAAATTATGCCTACAATAAACCAAATTCTTCGTCATGGAAGACAAAAGAAGACTCGTAAGCCAAAAGCACCTGTTTTACTTGTTAGAACTAATACTCTAAAGAAGAAAAACATCTCTGCTTCATCACCACAAAAACGTGGAGTTTGTACTCGTGTTGGTACTATGACACCAAAGAAGCCAAACTCAGCATTACGTAAGTATGCTCGTGTACGTTTAAGTAATGGTTACGAAGTAACTGCTTATATTCCTGGAGAAGGACACAACTTACAAGAACACAGCGTAGTATTAATACGTGGTGGTCGTGTTAAGGACTTAATCGGTGTGCGTTATCACATCATAAGAGGTACATTAGATACTCAAGGTGTTGCTGATAGAAAACAAGCAAGATCTAAGTATGGTGCTAAAAAACCTAAAAAGTAAAAAATAATTAATCATAATAATAAAAGGAGGACAATATATGCGTAAAAGACGTGCTGTTAAAAGAGACGTATTACCAGATCCAGTCTATAATTCAAAGGTAATTACTAAGTTAATCAACCAAATTATGCTAGATGGTAAACGTGGTAAAGCAGAAACAATCGTTTATGATGCGTTTGATATGATTCATGAAAGAACCGGAGAAAACGCAAATGACGTATTTAAAAAAGCTATGGAAAACGTTACTCCAGCATTAGAAGTTAAAGCTCGTCGTGTTGGTGGTGCAAACTATCAAGTACCAGTTGAAGTTAAACCAGATAGAGCACAAGCTTTAGCATTACGTTGGATCGTTAATGCAACAAGATCTCGTGGTGGAAAAACTATGGCTGAAAAATTAGCTAATGAACTAATTGATGCTTCAAACGAAACTGGAGCAGCAGTTAAGAAAAAAGATGATACTCACAGAATGGCAGAAGCTAATAAAGCATTTGCACATTATCGTTGGTAGGAAAGGATTAGTATATGGCTCGTGAATATTCATTAGAAAAAACTCGTAACATTGGTATTATGGCTCACGTTGATGCTGGTAAAACAACTGTTACCGAGCGTGTTTTATTCCATACCCATAAGATTCATAAAATTGGTGAAACTCATGATGGTGAATCACAAATGGACTGGATGGAACAAGAAAAAGAACGTGGTATTACCATTACTTCCGCTGCTACTACTGCATTCTGGAAGGGTAATCGTTTAAATATCATCGATACTCCAGGTCACGTAGACTTCACAATTGAAGTTACAAGATCACTTAGAGTACTAGATGGTGCCGTTACAGTACTTGATTCACAAAATGGTGTTGAACCTCAAACTGAAAACGTTTGGCGTCAAGCAACTGAAATGGGTGTTCCAAGACTTGTTTTCTCAAACAAGATGGACAAAATGGGTGCAGACTTTGCAGCTAGTGTTGAATCTATTAAAGCAAGATTAGGTGTTAAAGCAACTGCTATTCAATGGCCAATTGGTGCTGAATCAGAATTTGATGGCATAATTGACTTAGTTACAATGAAAGCTTACCACTATGATGGTAAACCAGAAGAAAATCCTGAAGAAATCGAAATTCCAGCTGACTTAAAAGACATAGCAGAAGAAAAGAGAATTGCTATGATTGAAGATGCTGCTGAATTCGATGAAGAATTAATGGAAAAATACTTAGAGGGTGCTGAAATTTCTGTTGACTTAATTAAAAGAGCAATCAGAAAAGGTGTTCTTGCAGTTAAGATGTTCCCAGTAATGTGCGGTACTGCACTTGGAAACATTGGTGTTAAGTTAATGCTTGATGCTGTAATAGATTACTTACCTGCACCAACTGATATTCCATCAATTAAGGGTCACGATGAAAATGATCACGAAGTATTAAGACATGCATCAGATAGTGAACCATTTTCAGCTTTAGCATTCAAGATTATGACAGACCCATTTGTTGGTAGGTTATCATTCTTCCGTGTATATTCAGGTACACTAAAGAGTGGTTCATATGTTCTTAATGCAAATAAAGGCGTTAAAGAAAGAATTGGACGTATCTTACAAATGCATGCTAATAACCGTACTGAAATACAAGAAGTATTTGCAGGTGATATAGCAGCAGCTGTAGGACTTAAAAATACTACAACAGGAGATACTTTATGTGACGAAAAACACGAAGTTATCTTAGAAAAAATGGTTATTCCTGAACCAGTTATCTCAATTGCTATTGAGCCAAAGAGTAAGGGAGACCAAGAAAAAATGTCTACTGCACTTCAAAAGTTAGCAGAAGAAGATCCAACATTTAGAGCAGAAACTGATCAAGAATCTGGTCAAACTGTTATATCTGGTATGGGTGAACTTCACTTGGATGTATTAGTAGACAGAATGAAACGTGAGTTTGGTGTTGAAGCTAACATTGGTAAACCACAAGTTGCTTATCGTGAAACTTTAACAGTTGCTGGTGATTGTGAAGGTAAATATATCAAACAATCAGGTGGACGTGGTCAATATGGACACGTTTGGGTTAAGTTTGAACCAAATAAAGATAAAGGATATGAATTCGTTGATGCTATCGTTGGTGGTGTTGTTCCTCGTGAATACATCCCAGTAGTAGACAAGGGATTACAAGAAGCTATGAAAACTGGTGTTTTAGCTGGATATCCTATGATAGACGTTAAAGCAACATTATTTGATGGTTCTTACCATGATGTTGACTCTAACGAAATGGCATTTAAGGTTGCTGCATCGTTAGCGCTTAAAGAAGCTAAGAAAAACTGTAAACCAGTACTTCTAGAACCAATAATGAAAGTTGATATAGTAGTTCCAGAAGAATACTTAGGTAACGTAATGGGTGATGTTACATCTCGTCGTGGACGTCCAATGGGACAAGAAGCACAAGGTAACTCACTTAAGATCAATGCTTACGTACCATTATCAGAAATGTTTGGTTACGCAACAAGCTTAAGATCTAATACTCAAGGACGTGGTACATTCATTATGTTCTTTGATCACTATGAAGAAGTACCTAAGAGTATCTCAGAAGACATCATTAAGAAAAATGGTGCACAATAATAAATAATCCTGAGGGAAAATACTTGATATTTTCCCTTAGATTAGATAAAATAGATATGTAATTCATATAGGGAGGAAAAATAATTATGGCAAAAGAAAAATTTGATCGTTCAAAACCACATGTTAACATTGGTACTATTGGACACGTTGACCATGGTAAAACTACTTTAACAGCTGCAATCACTAAAAGATTAGCTGAAAAGGGACAAGCTAAATTCGAAGACTATGCAGATATCGATAAAGCTCCTGAAGAAAGAGAACGTGGTATAACAATTAACACTGCACACGTTGAGTATGAAACTGACAAACGTCACTATGCTCACGTAGACTGCCCAGGACACGCTGACTATGTTAAAAACATGATCACTGGTGCTGCACAAATGGACGGAGCAATCTTAGTTCTAGCTGCAACTGATGGTCCTATGGCTCAAACTAAAGAACATATCTTACTTGCTCGTCAAGTTGGTGTTCCAAGAATCGTTGTATTCATGAACAAATGTGATATGGTTGACGATCCAGAAATGCTAGACTTAGTAGAAATGGATGTTCGTGAACTATTATCTAAATACGGATATGACGGAGATAACACTCCAGTAATCCGTGGTTCTGCTCTTAAGGCTCTTGAAGGAGATCCAAAGTGGGAAGCTAAGATTGATGAATTAATGGACGCTGTTGATGAATGGATTCCAACTCCAGAAAGAGACAACACAAAACCATTCTTAATGTCAATCGAAGACGTATTTACTATCACTGGACGTGGTACTGTTGTTACAGGACGTGTTGAACGTGGTGAATTAAAATTAAACGACGAAGTTGAAATCGTAGGTTTAAAACCAACTCAAAAGACAGTTGTTACTGGAATTGAAATGTTCCGTAAACAACTAGACTTTGCTGAAGCAGGAGATAACGCTGGTGTATTATTACGTGGTATTTCACGTGAACAAGTACAACGTGGTCAAGTTCTTGCTAAACCAGGAACAGTTACTCCACATACTAAATTTGAAGCTCAAGTTTACGTATTAAGTAAAGAAGAAGGCGGACGTCATACTCCATTCTTCTCAAACTACAGACCTCAATTCTACTTCAGAACTACTGATGTTACTGGTGTTGTTACATTACCAGAAGGAACTGAAATGGTTATGCCTGGTGACAACGTTAATATGTCAGTTGAATTAATTGCTCCAATCGCAATTGAAAACGGTACTAAGTTCTCTATCCGTGAAGGTGGACGTACTGTTGGTGCTGGTACAGTTACTAAGATTGATGCATAATTAAGGTTAAACTAAAAGACATTCATTAATGAGTGTCTTTTTTTTGCACAAAAAAACAGAAGAATATATCTTCTGTCTATATTGGTGTATTAAGCCAATTAAGTATTGGGTTAAGTCTGCTTCCTGTATAATAAGCTTTTTTATTTATTACAAGGTCAAACTCTCCAATATATTCTACTATTTTGTTAGACATTTCAGTCATTAAAGTAGATTCATAATCCTTCTTAAATTCACTAGTTAGCCCACCTAAATTAACAACTTTATATCCCATTTTAGCATATTCTTGTATTAGTTGCCACTTAAGTAAGTATTCTGGATATTGATCTTTAAATGTTTCGTTAACGCCACTCGCAAAGAATGTTACAGTGCTTCCGTATTTAATTACAGCAACTGCTGCGGTAACAAGACCACTAGGATACCTTTGAAATAAATTACTAGCTTCTAGCATATTTTTCTTATATTTAGCAAGTTTTTCATCGGATTTTAATTTCTCGTTTATAATGGCATCCTTGTTAGGATTGTTAAAATCTTGCATTTGCATATTTAAATCATTATTTCTTTGTTCTTCATTTTCATACATTGTTTTACTAGAATTTACGTAAGAAATAGGCTCTAATTTATTAAAATATATTTCAAACATGTTTTGACCATAGAATTGATAATAATCTAAATAATAATCAAGTGGTGGTGTAGTTTTATTTATTACACTGTAAAGTAAGCTAATGTCATTCATTGAACCACGATAAACACGATTTCCTAATTTAGATGCTTCACTTATTTTTTCTCTAGCTTCTTTTGATATGGAATTATATAATGCTATTATGTTACTATCTAAAGCAGTTAGTGCATTCCATCTTGGTTTAGATGCTTCCATACCATTATTAAATCCCATATGAATGTAACCTAGTCCTTGTAGTTTTTGAACTAAACTTTGATTAGAATCTGAAAGTGTTTTTTCACTTCCATCTATGTTATGTTCCTTATATACTACCATAGGATCTACTTTAACATAAGTAAAATTTCTTTTAGATAAAAAGTCCTTTAATTTTTCGGTAAATTCTTTTACTAAATCATCATTATTCCAATCTATTAAAAAACCTCTTGGAGCATATCCCATTTTTCTTTTTTCTTTTGAATCATTTTTAACAATAATTAAAGTTGCGGCTTTAATTTCACCATCATCAGCAGCGAGTCCTAAATAATAAGCATTATGTCCATGCTTAGTCATAAGTCTACCATAATTACTTGTTTGATAATAGTTGTGATTAGGGTGAGAAACTGCAAATTGATCAAATCTAGCTTCATCAAGTAATATAATCTGCATATTAATCCCTCCCTTTTATTCTAAGATAATATTATACCTTAAAATACTATATAAAGTCAATTTACATATTTTGATAAAAATATTAATTTAATAACGCTGTAGTGGTATAATAATCTTATAAGAAAGGTAGGCGTAAAATATGAAGATAGCTAATGTAAAAGCAAGAGAAATACTTGATTCTAGAGGAAATCCTACTGTTGAAGTGGACGTTACTTTAGAAAATGGAATAATTTCAAGGGCATGCGTTCCATCAGGAGCATCAACTGGTGTGCGTGAAGCTCTTGAAATGCGTGATAATGATAAAACAAGATTTAACGGTAAGGGAGTATTAAACGCCGTTAAAAACGTAAATGAAAAAATAAGACCAGTAGTAGTTGGTATGGATGTTAAAGACCAATATAGCATCGATAATGCCATGTTAGAGTTAGATGGTACTAAAACAAAAAGTAATTTAGGTGCTAACGCAATATTAGGCGTTTCTATGGCTTGTTTAAAGGCTGCTGCAAAAGAAAGTGGTATGCCTTTATATAAATATGTTGGAGATGGAAAAACTCTTCCTATTCCGATGATGAACATATTAAATGGCGGTGCACATGCTGATAACAAATTAGACTTTCAAGAGTTTATGATAATACCACAACGAGATACTATTCATGAAAGAGTAAGAGTTGGTTCAGAAGTATTCCACGCTTTAAAAAGCGTATTAAACGAAAAGAAATTATCGACTGGAGTTGGTGATGAAGGTGGTTTTGCTCCTGACTTAGATTCTAATACAGAAGGTTTTGAACTTATTATGGAAGCTATTAAAAAAGCTGGATATACGCCTGGTGTTGACGTAAAACTAGCAATAGATGTTGCAGCATCAGAGTTTTATAGTGATGGTAAGTATAATTTAGTAGGAGAAGGAAGAAGTCTTTCTACTGATGAATTAATAGATTTCTATAAAGAGTTAGTAAGTAAGTATCCTATTGTTTCGATAGAAGATCCTGTAGATGAAAATGACTGGGAAGGGTTTGCTAAAATAACTAAAGAATTAGGAGATAAGCTTCAGTTAGTTGGTGATGATCTTTTTGTTACAAATAAAGAGTGTTTACAAAAAGGCATCGATATGAAAGCAGGAAATGCAATTCTTTTAAAGGTAAACCAAATAGGTACTATAACAGAAACTTTAGAAACAATTAAATTAGCTAAAGAAAATGGTTATAAAACAATAATATCTCATAGAAGTGGTGAAACAGAAGATACGATAATAGCGGATTTAGCTGTAGGTCTTGATTTAGGTCAAATAAAAACTGGCTCTATGTCTAGAACTGATAGAATATGTAAATATAACCAGTTAATGAGAATTGAGGAGGAACTAGAAGGCTAGTTCTTTTTTTATTGTATGAATTTCTAAAATTTGACATTTGCTTTCCACAACATAAAAAAATCCTTGACGGGGGCATATGATAATAAAAAATATGATGATGAATATAAAAAATTAATTAGTGAAATAAGTGAAAAATATCGTACAAATTATCAAGATAAAGACGAATTGATTAAAGAAGGCGGAAAAGGTACATACTAAGTCAATTAAATAAAAAGAGTGCTTATGTTTTTAAATTTTTTAAATACTTGATTATTTTATTATAATATGTTAACATAAATGGCATTTAAGGGGATGAAGTTTGTGTATACGAATTCAAGTGTTATAAAAAATAATATTAATAGTGCGATGTATGATATAATTTCAAAAGCATCATTTTGTAATGAAAGTTACGCGATTTGTGAGCCTGATTTAGAAAAATATGATATAGATTTGTTTGACTTACTTTCATATTATGGGTTAGTTATTAAGGTTTATGGTTATAATATAAATTCAGATACTAAATTAAAATATGATGAAGTAAAATTTTATGATTCTAATTCAAGAAAAATGATAATTATTAATAAGGCAAAAGCAAATGAGATAATATTAAGAACAATTATTGAAAATCCTAATAATTTTAAGAGATTAGAGAACTTGTTTGGTATTAATGAAGATAAATTAAAGAAGATAAGCAAAGGACTACTAGATAATTTAAAATGTTATATAACCACAAGTCAAACTCCATTTGATATAACAAAAATTATAAAAGGAGAATTGCGCAATAAGTTAACTATCGAAATTTCGGCAGTAAAAAGTTTTATAAGTACATATGGAATAAGACCAACTATAAGAGAATATGCTATATATAGAACTTTAAATAAAAAAGGTATTAATTCAGAATATTCTTTTATAAAAAATATTATTGATGAAGATTTTTATAAAGAAGAGTATAACCGTGTTAGTATGCTTTTGGAAGAGGCTGAAAAATTTTCTTTAAAAGAGGCAAAAACTTTAAGAAGATTAGTAGATGAATCAACCATTATAAAAGATACCATGACTTGTATTGAAAGATTTAAAAATGTAGAGTTAAGGGAACCAACAAAAGATGAATTACAGACATACATTAATGAATTTTATGGATCTGATTCCTGGGATTTATCGGAATTACCAGATAATTATATAGAAACTGGTAAATCAATTCTTTAAATTTGTTGTATTTCATTTGCTAATATGATAAAATAAGTAGTAGCTAGGAGGGATACATATGCTTACAGTGTTAATGATTGTATCTGTTTTACTTATTATTATAGTATTACTTCAAAGTGAGAAGGCTGAGTCTGGTAATATAATTACTGGTGGTAATGCTGATTTATTTATGAACAGAAAAGAACGTGGTGGAGAGCTATTTATTACTAGGTTAACTTACGTTTTAGGGATTTTATTCTTTATTTTGTGTATAATTATGGACATGTAGTTAAAAAAGGCTTTATTAATAGCCTTTTTTTGTTTTATAATATATATATAGAAAGATAGGTGGGACTTATGAAAGACAGAATACTAAATATTTTAAAAGAGGAAGATAGAGCATATACTGCAATTGAACTTAAAGATATACTAGGTTTAAATACTACTGAAGAAGTAGAAGAGATGCTAAAAGTGCTAAATGAATTAGAGAGCAATTTAACAATATATCATACAAACAAAGATAAATATATGGCTTTTTGCTATAGTCATTTAAAAAAAGGTAAGATATCTGTTTCAGATAAAGGCTTTGGTTTTGTATTAATGGAAGGTGAAGATGATATTCACGTTGATGCTAAACATTTAAATGGTGCGATAGATGGTGATATGGTAATTGTAGAAATTACTAATAAAAATACTGGTTCTAAAAAAGAGGGACGAGTACTTAGAATAGCATCTAGAAATTATGGACCAATAGTAGGTGAGTTTAAGTTTATAGATGATATGCCAACAATCATTTCAAATGATAAGAAGTTTAAACAAAAAATAGTTTTAACTAAGGAAAGTACAAAAGACTGTGTAGAGGGTCATATAGTAGTTGCAAACGTTGTTAAGGAACTTGATAGAAATACTGTTTTAGCAGAAATAACAACTATTATAGGTCATAAAAATGACGTTGGTGTTGATGTTGAGGCAATCGTATATAAACATATGTTTTCTCCTAAATTTCCTGATGAAGTCTTAGAAGAATTAAAAGATATACCAGATTCAGTAAGTGATGATGAAAAAAAAGGAAGACGAAATTTAACTGACGTTACAATATTTACAATAGATGGTGATGATACAAAGGATATAGATGATGCTATTTCGATAAAAAAACTTGCTAATGGAAATTACGAGTTAGGTGTTCATATAGCAGATGTTTCATATTATGTTAAACCGGGTACTCATCTATATGATGAAGCATATGAAAGAGGAACTAGCGTTTATTTAGTAGATAGGGTAATACCTATGCTTCCTCATAAATTGTCTAATGGTATATGTTCACTTAATCCTGGAGTAGAACGTTTAGCTCAAAGTTGCATAATGGAAATAGATAACAAGGGAAATGTTGTTTCTCATGAAATATTTGAAAGTGTTATTAAATCAAGGATTCAAATGACTTATAAAAAAGTTAATAAATGGTTAGATGAAGGTATTGTAGAAGATGGATATGCTCCTTTTACAAATGATTTATCACTAATGAAAGAATTAGCAGACATTATAAGACATAATAGAGAAGCACGTGGTGCAATTGATTTTGATACAGACGAAGCTAAAATAATTTCAGATGATACCGGAAAGCCAGTAGATGTAGTTTTAAGAGAACGTGCATCTGGTGAAAAAATGATAGAAGACTTTATGATAGCGGCCAATGAAACGGTTGCATCACATATATTCTATATGGATTTACCATTTATATACCGTGTTCACGGAACTCCAAAGGAAGAAAAAGTAAATGACTTTTTGGATTTTGTAAGTTCTTTAGGTTATAAAATAACAGGTAAGGTAAACATTAAGTATCCATCTTCAATAGAAAACGTATTAAGTCAGTTAAAAGATAAAAAAGAATATAAAATATTAGCATCACTTATGCTTCGTGCAATGCAAAAGGCCGTATATCAAACAGATAATATAGGTCACTTTGGACTTGCTAGTAAAATATATACCCACTTTACTTCACCAATTAGAAGATTCCCAGATACAACCGTGCATCGTCTTTTAAGAACTTATTTGTATAATAATGATGAATCTAAGAAAACGACTGATTACTTTAGAGAGTATTTACCACAACTTGCAGAACATTCATCATTAAAAGAAAGAGATGCAATAGAATGTGAAAGAGAAGTTGAAGACATGAAGATGGCTGAGTACATGATGGATCATATTGGAGAAGAATTTACTGGTATGATAAGTGGTGTTACTTCATTTGGTATGTTTGTTGAACTACCTAATATGATAGAGGGTTTAGTTCATATAACTGATATTAAAGGAGACTATTATAATTATGACGAAAGAACAATGTCTTTAGTAGGTCAAAAGACAAAAAGAAGATATAGAATTGGAGATACAGTAACAGTAATTTGTAAAAGTGCATCAAAAGAAGAAGCCTTTATAGATTTTGAAATAAAAAAGGAAGAAGTAAAAGATGAAGAGCAAGAGAAAGTTAAAAACGCAGATTAAGTTTTTAATTCATATAATTTTATTATCTATTATAATATTTTTAGGGCTTTTCATTTATGGGAAGTTAGATACGGATAACAAAAATGATAATAAAACGCAAAAAGTAACAACAAAAAGTACTGAATCTAATAAAGAGTCAAATATGCTTTCCATGGTTATGGTAGGAGATTGCTTGATTCATAGATTCATATATAATGATGCTTCAAATGGTGATGGAACATATTCTTTTGATAGTATGTTTGATGAGGTTACTCCTTTAATTAAAGGACATGATTTAGCCTTTTATAACCAAGAGAGTATAATAGGTGGTAAATCTTTGGGTCTTTCAGCATATCCAAGATTTAATTCTCCTGAAGAAATAGGAGATACAATGGTTAACTTAGGCTTTAATTTAGTTAGTTTAGCTAATAATCATACCATGGATAAGGGGGAAATAGGAGTAATTAATTCGGTAAACTATTGGAAAACTAAGCCAGGAGTTTACTATTCTGGTCAAGCACTTTCTTCATCTGATAGAGAAAGCAATATAAAGGTAGAAGAAAAAAATGGTATAAAGTACGCTTTTTTAGCTTATACATCAGTTACAAATGGTTTATTACCTCCTAGTGGTAAAGAATACTTAACTAACATCTACTCTAAGGAAAAGGCCCAAAAAGATATTAATAAGATAAAGGATAAAGTAGATTTAATAATTGTATCAATGCACTGGGGAGAAGAATATGTAACAACTCCAAATAATTCTCAGAAGCAAATAGCAAAAGATTTATCTGATATGGGTGTAAATTTAGTTATAGGAAATCACGCTCATATGATAGAACCAGTAGAGAAAATAAACAATACCTTGGTATTTTATGCACTTGGTAATTTTATTGCAGCACAAGATACTAATGATAAACAAACGGGTGCTTTAGTAACTTTAAATATAAACAAAGATAAAAATGGTGAGATAACCTTTAGTAACGTAAAAGCCAACCTTTTATATACTTATTTTAAAGGTAGCCATAACTTTAAGGTATATCCTTATACAAAATTAAATAATAGCCTTTTAAATAATTATGAAACATACTATAATAAGTACAAAGGCGTTTTAACTAAGTATACCAACATAGTAGAGGTGGAATAATGATAGAAATAAAAAATAAAAAAGCTTCATTTGATTATTTTATAGAAGATACGTATGAGTGCGGAATAGTTTTAACTGGTACCGAGATAAAGTCCATTAGAAAAGGTAGTTGTAATTTAAAAGATAGCTATGCTAGAGTTAAAAATGGTGAAGTTTTTCTAACTAATATGTTTATTTCTACTTATGAAGAGGGTAATCGTTTTAATCATGATGAAAGAAGGGAAAGGAAGCTTTTACTTCATAAAAAAGAAATATATAAAATAAGGGATAAAGTTGAAAAAGAAGGTTATTCGCTAGTTCCTGTTAAGTTATATTTAAAAGATGGAAGAGCTAAAATATTACTTGGTATAGCAAGAGGTAAAAAGCTTTATGATAAAAGACAAAGCTTGAAAGAAAAAGATATTAAAAGAGAAATGGAAAAAAATATAAGGTATTAAAAAAGGTTCCAAATTATTTGGAATCTTTTTATTTGTCTGTAACTATTATTGATGTTGCAATAGCACGGGTTCTATGCCTTAAGGCTCCATCTACTGGATCATTTATATAACAATATGTGCTAGTACAAGTATCTTTATATTTTAAAGCTTCCTTTTGTGGTAATACCATAACAGTTGATGTTCCACCATCTAAATTAGCAGCGTTAATAGCTCCGTATTTATCCATTATATCTGTTAAATCTACCATATCGGCTCCCTTTGTTCTAGAAGAATTACTATTGATAACTAAAAGTAATATAATGCCATCTGATCTTTGTCCAATAGCGGTTCTAGCAGCATATCCCCAACCACCATTTCCTTTTATAAATGATTTTTTACCATTTACGATTAAGAATGGTCCCCAAGATACACCGTCCCTAACGTTCTTGTCTAATGCTTTTTGTGCTGTAGTACCTTTAATTAACACTAATTTATTATCATTTGTGATACCAATTATACCACCTGACTGGGTGTATGAACTATAATTATTATCTGTTATTACTTTACCATTAGAAATTGTTACACCAGTTGGCATACCACCGGTACTATTATTACCTGGATCATAAAATCCACCACCATTAACTGCAAGCATGGCCTTATTATCTTCGGACATTTTCGTAACTAACTGTCCTTTTACGCCTAAACTTTTGGTTACTGAAACTTTAACCATAGAAGGATCATATATAGCAGCTAGATAACCTTTTTGCCCGTTTACTTCTAATTCTATTATTTTATATTTTTCATCTTCATCATGTTTTAAAATCTGCTCTTCATATTCATTATCATAAGTTATTTCTTCTTCCATATCTATTAAGTCGGTATTTGTCTCTTCGTTAACTTCTACTATGTAGTTTCCTTTAATTACCTTTAATATTTCATCATCATTATAAAACCATTTACATAAGTATTGATGATTCATAGTAGACATTGCGGTAGATATAAGCCACGTTCTAAAGTTATCATAAGGTCCATATAATAAGAACGTAAAACCAAAGCATCCTAGTATGTATATTGTAAGTATGATATTTTTAATAACTTTAAATACTTTTTTCTTTTCAGTAGTATTTTTTTTACTTTTCTTAATTTTAAATAATCCTATGATAAAAAGGTATATAAATATAGATAGAAGTACGCAAGATATATAGTTAAATGGAACTTTCACAAGTCTTTTTGTATGTAGTGATATTACGGTTAATAAAAATAATATCGGTATCATAATAAGAGGAATTGTTCTAAGCCATATTTTTATTTTACTGTTTTTATTATCTTCATTATTATTACTATCTATTTTATTTTTATCATTAAAATCGTAAAATTTTAATACTTCTTTTTTTTCGTTATTATTCATATACTTCTCTCCTATTGTTAATTATACAGAAACTTACAAAAATTGACAATTAAAAATTATAAATCTGTGTTATAATACTATTGTTATTTATATCTATATGGGGCTGTTATTGGTTTCGACGGTAAGTATGAGGCTATGGTTGCAAGTGGAAGGTACTCCTTACGTACAAACAAAAAATAAATAACAACAATAATAATTATGCTTTCGCAGCTTGCGCTGCCTAGTCTCTAATAGAGAAAGCGCTTCTTTTAAAGTTTTACTCACGGATTTTTTAAGAGGCTCATTTTAGTGAGTTATATTATCTTGTTTGTTTAGGATAAGATAAAGAATTTTACTAAACTCGTTATTTGGTGGGTATGTTAGTTACCTTTATCATTTAATTAAATTTAATTACTAACTAAACTTGTAGACGTCGTAGAGTACTATTTATCGGACACGAGTTCAAATCTCGTCAGCTCCACCATTAATGAATTATTCGAACCATTTGGTTCGTTTTTTGACAATATCAATGAATTATGATATTATTGGTATGTAAGCGAGATTTCTTGCATAAAATAAAAAAGGGAACATTCAGTCCTCTTAAGTTGAATGTCTACCCTAAATACTTAAGTTAGACATTTAATTCAAATTGAATTAAGTGTCATTTTTTTATTACTATTATCATAATGATGAATAGAGATAAAATGATAGTAATGTAGCGAAGGACTTTTATTATAAAAGTTCTTTTCTTCATATTTATCAAACCTCCTCTCCATAAGAGATTTGGTAGACACTCAACAACTAAATGTTCCTAAAGAAATTATATAATAACTATATTTATAAAACCAAGAAAATAATTATTAAAAATTATTAAGAAAGTCATTATGTGTTGACTTTCTTTTAAATTAGTCATATACTATACTGGTATACCGAATTGGTATAGTGGTATATTGGAGGCGATTATGAATAATATTAAAGAGGACATATTAAAATCATCCAGAGAGCTATTTACCAATTATGGGTATAAAAAAGTTAGTATGGATGAAATTGCAAAGGCATCTGGTGTAACAAAAAAGACTGTTTACTCTTATTTTAAAGATAAGGCAAGTTTGTTAAAAACACTTATTGATGAAGAAATGGCAAAAATGAAAAAAATCATAATTAGCCATTCAAATATCAATGATGAAAACTTTTTTGAAGAGGTTAACAAAACTTTATATGACTTACTTAAGTATAAGAGAGAAGCTAAATTGTTTGTTACTTTAACAAAAGAGGCTGATGAACTTAACACTATTTCTTCTAAAAATTCAATAGAAATGATTGATGATGCAATTTTAAGCTTTATAAAAGAACGTTTATCTTGGGCTATTGAAAAAGGATATGTAAAAAAATGTGATCCAGATTTATGTGCTTTTATAATCTATAAAGTGTATGTAGCAGTTATGTTTGAATGGGATAAAGAAATAGATGAAAATGAAGTTACTCAAAACGTAACACAAATATTAAAGGAAGGATTATTCAATTAATTGTAATTAATTATAATTGATTGTATTTTGTGGGGGATGATAATTATGAAAAACAAAAAAAATACAAATAAAAGTAATTGGTTTAGTTATGTAGTGCTAGCGGTAGTATTACTAATACCTTTTATGTATAGCTTCTTCTATCTAAAAGCATATTGGGATCCATATGGACATATGGATGATATTCCAGTTGCAATAGTAAACGAAGACAAGACGGTAGAAGGACAAAATAAGGGTAGGGATTTAGTTGATTCTTTAAAGAAGAAAAATACCCTTGATATCAGTGTTGTAAATAAAAATAAAGCAGATAGTGGTCTTAAGAATAAGGATTATTATGCAGTTATTACAATTCCTAGTGATTTTACTAGTGACTTGTTAAGTGCTGAAAATGATGATAAAACGGCTGCAACAATTACTTATTCACCTAACCAAAAATCTAACTATTTAGCATCTCAAATAATAAATAGAGTTGTATCCGAAGTTGAAAAACAAGTTAGATCTAACGTATCGAAAGAAGTTGTTAAAACACTTACAGATAATCTAAATGGAGTACCTAAAAAGGTAGAAAAAATAGATGATGGTTTAAAACAAATATCTAATGGTACTAGTGAACTTAAAACAGGAGCTTATAAATTACAAGATGGAACAAGTACTTTAAGTTCAAAATATGCATTATTTAATAATGGTGTATCAAGCGTTGATAATGGAACATTAACATTATCACAAAACATTAATTTATTAGATAGTGGTCTTGGTAAATTACAATCTGGTGTTAATGATTTTGCATCTAAAACTACTAAGTTAGATGATTTAAAAACTGGAGTTACTAAGTTAAAGACAGGAGAAGACAGTTTTGATTCAGGACTTAATACATATGTTAGTTCTGTTAACGCTATTTTAAGCGAAGCTAAAACAAATCCTGCTATATTAACAACTCCAATACTTACTTTAAAAGGTGCAACTTGTACTTTAGGAAGCCCTATTTATAATACTTCTAAATGTGCATATTTTACTCAAATAGTTAATGCTTATGAAATTAGTGATAGCACTTATACAATGGTTGATTTGTTAGCTGATTCAGGCTCTAAATTAACAAGTTCAAGTGCTATGGTTAAAGCGGGTGTAGATGAATTAGATACCAAAACAGATGAATTAAATAGTATTAAAGCAGGTGTTAATACTTTAAAGACAAGCGTTGATACTTTAAAGAATGGTTCATCAAAACTTGCATCTGGTTCAAAACAATTAGTTAGTGGAACAAATACTTTATCTAGTAGTTCTAATGAAGTATTAAATGGTATTAATACATTAAATAGTGGAGCAAGCACTTTAGCTGGTGGAACAAATACATTAAATAATGGTGTTAATACTGCTAAAAGCGAAGTATCAAATTCTATTAGTTCAACTAATAGTGAACTTAAAAAATTAAATGGATTAGATGAATATACAGCAAATCCTGTTAAAGTAGAAGAAAAGGACGTAAATGAAGTTAGTGAATATGGTACTGCATTCTCTCCATTCTTTATGTCAATAGCATTATGGGTTGGATCTCTTATGTTATTTATAATCCTTTACTATGATGCAAATGATAGATTTAAGAATTGTAGTCGTAATGCAGAAAACAAAGTAAAAAGAACTTTCTGTTACTTAGGACTTGCAACATTGCAAGGTATAATCTTAGGAATATTATTACTTGTAGGTCTAAAATTTAGTGTTACAAATTACTTCTTATATTTTGCATCATTAATATTAGTTGCTTGGATGTTTGAAGCTATAATGGAATTTTTAATAGTTAACTTTGGAGACATTGGTAAGTTCTTAGCTCTAATCTTGTTAGTATTACAATTAGCAGCAGCAGGTGGAACTTTCCCAATCCAAACTGTTTATACAGGATTCCAAAAATTATTTAACGTACTTCCAATGAAATATTCAATAGATTTATTTAAGGAAGCACTAATTAGTATAGAAGGTAACTTACTTTCTAAATCATTAATAGTAATAATAATAATATTTGTAGTATTATTTGTTATAAATATACTAAAAGATATAAGATTACAAAAAAAGGCTAGTAAATAAGCCTTTTTTTAGTATTTATTACATCCACAATTATTTCCTCTATTAGAACCAAAGCCCCAGAAGAGGAAGAAGATTATTGCAATAATTATTATTATCCACAACCAGTTGGTGCCATTTCCTTCTTGATTTCCATAGTAAGGATAAGCGGGATATCCAGGATAATACATAATATACACTCCTTTCTAATATATTATATTTATATTAGAAAAAAATAAATATATTAAAAGCCTGTGTTTATATGATAAATGTTGTCTCATCTAAAAATTTATAATTAGTTTCATATTTTAGGCATCTGGCTAATCTTGATACAGCATCATCTTTAGCTTTAGCCTCAAGCATTATATCAATATCTTTATCTTGTTTTTTAAGTATATTAATAAATTTTATAAAACACTCTTTGTTTATGTAGTCGCTATGACTTCTAAACTCTTTTTTTAATTTACTTTTTGGCGATGAAAAATGCATTTTTGGAAGTTTCCCATCCCATGTATCTATTATTTCTTTTAAATAATCATTTATGTCTTCTTTCTCGTTATTACATATAAAATGATGATAATCTAGCACCATAGGAACATTAATTTTATGACATAACTCTAATACATCTTTTATATTGTATACCTTATCATCGTTTTCCACAGCAATACATTTTTTTATGTGATCTGGCAATTTATTAAAGTTGTTAATAAACCTTGTTATGGATGCTTTCTTTCCGCATGCACTAGAACCGACGTGAAGAATGATTATTTTATCTTTAATTCCAATGGCATTCATAATTTTATAATGATATTCTAAGATTTCCACAGTATTTTTAACTATTTTGCTATCCATGCTGTTTAAAACTGCATATTGGTCGGGATGAGTATCAACTCTAATATTATTATCATTTATTAATTTGCCAATTTTTTTATACTCATCTAAAAGAGGTGTAATATAGTCAAAATCTACTTTATCATGTGTTGCAAGTGGTACTAATTTAGAAGTTAATCTATAAAAATGAAAATTATTTTTAACGTTATATTTAATTATTTCATATAAAGAATCTAAATTATTTTTAGTTATTTCTAGTAGTTTAGACGTATCATAATTCTTATTTATATAATTAGTATACGTTATAGTACTTGATGTTGTAACATCATCTAATGCCTTAGATAACGCTACATATCCTAATCTTACTTTCATCTATCATCACCATTAGTTATTATGCAAAATAAAAAAGGAAATATTTAAATTCCCTTTAATCTTTTTCAAAGAAGGCTTTGTATCCTAAATAAGCCTGATATATATCGAATTTACTTGCAACTTCATATGGTGAATGCATTGAAATTATTGGTACACCACAGTCAATAACATCCATTCCTTTATCTGCTAAAATGTATGCTATTGTGCCTCCACCACCTAAGTCAACTCTTCCTAATTCTGATACTTGGTATTTAACGTTATTTTCTTCAAATATTCCTCTTACTTTTGCAACGAACTCAGCATTAGCATCAGATGCTCCTGATTTACCACGAGAGCCAGTATATTTGTTAAATTCAACTCCGTATCCAATAAATGAAGCATTATTTTTCTCAGACGCACTTTGGAAGTTAGGATCAACTCCTGCACCAACATCTGCAGAAAGCATCATAGAATTACAGTATGTTTTGTTTATAGCACCAGGATTATTTTCCTCTTTTTTATTTAATAATTCGTTGATAAATAGGTCAAACATCTGTGAACACATCCCGGTGTTTCCTACGCTTCCTATTTCTTCTTTATCAGCAAATATAGAAACCATGGTTTTATTTCCAGGTTTTGTGTTAACTAATGCTAAAAGGTTAGCATAAGAGCATACTCTATCATCTTGACCATACGCTGCAACCATAGATTTATCAAAACCTAAGTGTCTTGCTTTAAATGCTGGTACGGCTTCAAGCTCTGAACTATAAAAATCAATTTCATTTATACCATATTTTTCGTTTATTATTTTCATAACGTTTTCTTTGATAGAATCACTACTTGATGGAATACTTCCAACTAATATGTTTAAATCTTCACCCTTTATTGCTTTACCAATTTTATTTTCGTATTGTTCTTCTGCTAGGTGAGGTAATATATCGGTTATTGTAAATACTGGTTCATCTTCTTTTTCACCTATATTTATTTCTACTTTCTCACCATTTGGTTTAACTACTACGCCTTTAAGTGATAATGGAATAGTTGTCCACTGATACTTTTTAATTCCACCATAATAATGTGTTTTAAAAAGTGCAAGTTTTGCATCTTCATAAAGTGGATTAGGTTTTAAATCTAGTCTTGGTGAATCTATGTGAGAACCAACTAGGTTAAAACCATTTTCTAATTTTTCTTCTCCTATAACCGCCGCATACACACTTTTGTCTCTGTTAAGCATATATACTTTGTCACCAAAGCTTAGTTTCTTTACATTTTTAATATCGATAAAGCCATTAGATTTTAGTTTTTCTATGATGTATTTTGATGTTTCTCTTTCTGTTTTACATTCGTTTAAAAACGATATATATCCATCAGAAAAATCAAATATTTCATCCTTTTCTTTATTGCTTAAATTTTTCCAACCACAAGTTTTTTTATTTAAAATATTCTTTTCCATAATATCCTCCTAATTATATGATACCACGATAGCGAAAAATTATTGCATAAAAAAATGAACTAAATTAAATAGTTCAAGTATTAATCAATTATGGTGCCGCTTGTAAGAATCGAACTTACAGCTAATCATTACGAGTGACTTGTTTTACCATTAAACTAAAGCGGCATTTAAGTTCTATTTAAAGAACCCGTTTACTACGTATTTTGTTTCATTAACTACAATAAACGCATTTCTATCAATAGTATTAATTATTTTCTTTAAATCATCTAAGTGTCTTTTATCAACTTCAATAAAAAGCATTTGTTTTCTTTTGCTATCCATACCGGTACATTCTACTTTAGAAAATGCATAACCTGAATCTGTTATTTTGTTTATGCTATTTTTATCATCCATAATAACTTGGACTGATACTTTTCCTTTTATAAGTTTGTTAGATAAAGTTGTTCCAACAAACGTACCAACGGCATACCCACCTGCATAAGAAAGCGCTATCCACAAACTTTTGATGTTGGTATTTAAAGCTTCTTTTACAACTAAAAACCATACTATTACATCAAAAAAACCTATTATGGTTGCAAGCATTCTTTTATTTTTAACAGTTAGTACCGTAACAAATGTACCTAATGATACATCTACTATTCTTGCTAGAAAAATAGTTACACATACCCGAAGTAATCTCATATAGTTTTCTCCTTATTGCTCTTTAATAATAACATAATTATTTTTATTATTCAATAAGAAATTACTTGTGGTATAATGAAATGCAGGAGGGGATTATGAATAAAAAAATTAATTTAAACAAAAACACATATGTATTATTTGTTTTAAACGTTATACTTTTTGTTACGACTATTTTCTTTAAGTCATTGTATACGAAACTAGCTTATAATATAGTATTGGTTAATGTAGTTTTTTCAATTAATATTTTACTATTTATATTTGGTATTATTTTTAATGTTTTATTTGTAAAACAAGAGAGTAAGTACAATAATAAAAGAATTTTGAAAATTATTGTTATGTTATTTATTTTATATTTAATATTAAATACAATTGTTATGTTCTTTATAAATAAACCATTATCAGCGGGTTATACCAAAATTAATAGTAAACTATCTAGTTATTGTGATACATATGGCTGTGATAAGTATGAAACAATCAATAAAGTGGGATATGAAAAGTTTGTTATTCATAAAAATTATTTTGATTATGATAACAAGTCTAACGATATAAAAATTGAAACATACTATAACACTAAAAATGTTACTAAAGTTATTGCGGAAGTATATTCTAGAAAAGAGATGTTTTCTGAAACTTTAATAAGGGATAATTTAAAAAATTATATGTCGGAATTTGGATATGATGTAAAGGAAGAAAAAATTAGGGAAGCTTTCGATAAAAGGTTTGAGTCTTCTGTAAAAGATGGTATAGCAGTATATAGAGTTAAAGAAATTTATGAAAAAGAGAATTTAAAGAGTTTAAAGACTATTATTACACTGAATTTAAAACAAGAGTAATCTTGTTTTTTTTCTTAAAATTTGTTAATATTATCATGTAATATATGGAGGGGTACTATGACAGAATTTATGAAAGATCCACTATTTATAACTTCGGTAGTTATTTTTGTCATTTGTGTAATAATTGGCTTTTTTGGTGATAAATATATAAAGAAACAGAAAGACATAAGGCAGGCTTTAAAAGAAGGCGAAACAAAAAAATCTGTTTCTAAAGAAAACTTAGAAACTGATAAAGTTGTGTCAGAAGATGATTCTAATAAGATTTTATCTGATGCAGATTCGAGTACAAAAGCATTAAATGATACGTATTTAATAGGGAAACAAGAACCATCCGATGAAAAAAACATTAATCTAGGACAACCGGTAGCTTTTGATGGACAAGTGTCAAATGATGATTCGGTAAATAATATGTTTTAAAAATTCCTTATAAAACAAGGAATTTTTGTTTACTTATAAAATTTATTAAAAAAATATCTAATAATTATGATATAATTTTGATGTATATATGAAAAGAATAAAAAATTAGGAGGTATTATGACAATAGATTCTGTTTTAACAATAATAAAAGATATAATAGATATATGTTTAGTTTGGACACTAATATATTTTGTATTAAAGAGTATAAAAAACAACGTTAAATTTACAATGCTATTTAAGGGGATAATAATAATAGTAATAATTAAACTTATAAGTGATTTATTTGATTTAACTGCAATAGGCTTATTATTAGAGTATGTAGTTATGTGGGGACCACTTGCTCTTGTTATTATTTTCCAACCTGAAATTCGTTCCGTATTAGAACAACTAGGTAGATCTCAATTACTTGGAAGACATAAGGTGCTTACTATATCTGAAAGGGAAAGAATAGTGTATGAAATTGGCCTATCTTTGGAATATTTAAAGAAACATCGTATAGGGGCTTTAATAGTCATTGAAAGAAACACTTCTCTTTCAGAATATATTGAAAGATCAAAAAAGTTATATGCAGAAATATCTAATGAACTTTTAGATGCAATCTTTTTCCCAGATAATCCACTTCATGATGGTGGTGTTATAATTCAAGGAGATAAGGTTACTTGTGCCGGAGCGGTATTTCCAACAACGGTAGAAATGAAGTTTAGTAAGAGACTTGGTACAAGGCATAGAGCAGCAATTGGTATAAGTGAAGAAAGCGATGCAATTGCAATTATAGTATCAGAGGAAACTGGTAGAATTTCAATTGCTATTGGTGGTGAGTTGAATTATAATTTATCAGTTGAGGAAGCAAAAATGCTTATATTGGATGAACTAAAGCCAAAGAAAACCGAATTTGATTACGAAATTAATGAGGATGGTGATGAAGATGAGTAAAATATTTAGAGCCATTGGTCATTTTATAGATAAAAAAATAATTCTTCCAATAGCAAAATTTTTCGCTGGAATAACTAATAAATTCAAAGGAAATGGTAGAAATTTCGAGAGAATTTTAACTAGAAAACCTGGTCTTATTATTATTTCCCTTTTAATAGCACTTGGTGTTTTCTTTATAGCGGATAGTAAAACAACTTCTTTAATTGAAACTTCAGCAGAAGTACTTTATGACCAACCAATATCTGCTACTTATAATGAAGAAGCTTATGTTGTAGAAGGACTACCTAAAACGGTTGATATAACTTTAATAGGTAGAAAGTCAGACGTTTATTTAGCAAAACAATTACCAACTAATGATATAACGGTTGACTTAACAGGATTAAAACCAGGAGTTCACAAAGTTAACTTAAAGTACAAAAAGGCATTAAGTTCTATTGAGTACAAACTAGATCCATCGGTTGCTACAATTGTTATATATGAAAAACAATCTAAAGAAAAAGAAGTTAATTATGAAGTTATAAATAAAGATAAAATTGATTCTAAATTAATGGTTGAAGATGTTTCATTAAGTACTGATAAAGTATTTGTAAAGGGAAAAGAAGCAACTATTAATGAAGTTGCATCCGTTAAAGCTTTGGTTGATTTAAAGAACTTAGTTGACCCAGGAGTAGGAGAGCAAGAATTAAAAGACGTTAAGTTAGTAGCTTATGATAACAGGGGTAAGAAAGTTAACGTTGAAATAGTTCCGTCAAAAGTAACTGCAACGGTTAAAATAGCATCTCCTCAAAAAGAAGTTCCAATACGTGTAATTCCTAAGAATTATAAAAACATCGTATTTGGTAAGTCTATTAGCAGTATAACTCCAAACATATCTAAGGTTACTATTTATGGTAACTCAAGTAAGTTAGAAAAGATTTCATACATACCAGTATATGTTGACGTAAGTGATCTTAAGGAAGATAAACAATTTGCTTTAACAATTAAGAAACCTACTGGTGTAAGAGCGATGAGTGCATCTAACGTAACAGTTAGTGTATCACTTGGGGAAGAGACAACTAAAGAATTTGATAATATTTATCTAGAATATGAAAACTTAGGTGATGGCTTAGTTGTTCAAGCAGCAAGTCAAGATAGTACTAAAGTAACGGTTAGCGTTAAGGGTGTTCAAAAGGTATTATCAGATATGGATCCTACAACGATTAAAGCATACGTAGACTTAAAAGGATTAAAGGCAGGACAACACGAAGTACCAGTTTTAGTAACGGGTTCTGACTTAAGAGCTAAGTATTCTTCTAAGACTACTAAGGTAACTTTAAGAATAACTGAAAAAAATTAGAAATATAATAAAATAAGTTGACAAATGTACCGATTTAAAGTAGAATTTAAATTGGTACATTTTATAAACCCACATAAGTTTGCCGTGGGAAAGCGAGCTTATAAAGGAAAGGAAATAAAATATGACAACATTTATGGCTAATGCCTCAAACATTGAGCGTAAATGGTATGTTATCGATGCTAAAGGTAAACCACTTGGTAGAGTAGCTGCTAAGGCTGCTGTTATGTTAAGAGGTAAACATAAGGCTACTTATACACCACACGTTGATTGTGGAGATAACATAATCATTATAAACGCTAAAGAAGTAACATTAACAGGAAACAAATTAAACAATAAGATCTATTATAATCACAGTGGATACACTGGTGGATTAAGAGAAAGAACCGCTAAAGAAATGCGTGAGAACTATCCAGTAGAAATGGTTGAAAGAGCAGTTAAAGGAATGCTTCCAAAAGGAAGATTAGGACGTCAAATGTATAAGAAATTATTCGTATACGAAGGCGCTGATCACAAGCATCAAGCTCAAAAACCAGAAATAGTGGAAATTTAAGGAGGAGAGTAAATGGCAAAAACATTCATTGGAACAGGTCGTCGTAAACGTTCAATAGCACGTGTAAGAATGACTTCAGGAAAAGGAAAAATTACCATTAACGGTAGAGACGTAAACGAATATCTTCCTTTTAAAACATTAGTTATGGATTTAAAACAACCATTAGAAGCTACTAAAACTGCTGATAAATTTGATATTGAAGTTTCAGTATATGGTGGTGGATTCTCAGGACAAACAGGAGCTATCCGTTTAGGTATTACTAGAGCATTACTAGAATATGATAAGAATACTGATCCAACTTCTGATGCTTCATTTAGAAAGATTTTAAAATCAGAAGGATTTATAACTAGAGACGCAAGAGTTAAAGAGCGTAAAAAATATGGTCTTAAAAAAGCACGTCGTGCACCACAATTTTCAAAACGTTAATATGTTACTACAAAACCAGGTTTGTTCCTGGTTTTTTCTTTTGTTTTGACATATTTTATACAACATAATAAATTATTATTTAGTTAGTACCTAGAAATGACAAATTTTAACATTATTTAATAAACTTTTAATAAAATTATGATATAATTTAAAATAGGTGATGCTAGGTGAAAACAAAAGAGTTTAAAACCTTAGATGAGCAGATTGAAATATTAAAAAGTCGTGGGTTGGTTATTAATGACATTGATAAAACAAAAGAATTACTATTAAGAGAAAATTATTTCTTTATTAATGGTTATAGACATATTTTTATGAAAAATCATAAAGATAGTTTGTTTATACCTGGAACTACTTTTGAAGAATTGTATGCTTTATTTCAATTTGATAGAAGTTTTAGAAATGTTTTATTTAAGAATTTGCTTATTGTGGAAAATAACTTAAAATCAATAATTGCATATAAGTTATCTAAAAAATATGGTATTAGAGAAAAAGATTATTTAAAACCATCTAACTTTTCACAGGATATAAAAAAGGTAAGACAGGTTAATGATGTTTTAAATAAAATAAAAAGACAAATAAAACTAAATGGAAGGCAACATAGTGCAACACTTCACTACATTAGTAATTATGGTTATGTTCCTTTATGGATTTTAGTTAAATTGTTATCTTTTGGAATGATTAACGAATTATATTCCATACTAAAACCAGATGATAAGCTTGCAATTGCAGAGTATTATAATCTTGATGTAGAAACTTTAGGAATATATATTGCACTACTTTCTAATTATAGAAATTTATGTGCTCATGAAGACATTGTATATGATCATCGTACTCAAAAAGAAATTCCGGATACAAGGTATCACATGGAGCTTGATGTTCCTACTACTAATGATGAATATATATATGGAAAAGATGATATATTTGCAGTTGTTATAATGCTTAAATATATGCTTACAGAAAGTGATTTTACTGATTTTGTAAACGAAGTAAGTTATGACCTTGACCTTCTAGATGGTAGGGTTAATATTATTCCTCAATCTAAGATTTTAGACAGAATGGGCTTTCCTTCAAATTGGGAAGAAATAGCTAAAATAAAATAGGAAGTGATAATGTATGCAAGATAAAATTGAATATATAGAGTCTAAAAAAGAAGAAAAAAAGCAAAATAAAAAAAGTAATAATAGAAAAAAAATTCCAAACGGAATTAAGTTTGCTTTGGTTATTTTGTTAGCATTTTCTTTAGGATTAGTTATAATGTATGCTTATACGGAATTGAATCCTAAAATTATTACTAAAAATAAAACTATATCAGAAACTAAGGTAACTGATGAAGCTATGGAAGATGCTATAAAAAAGGTATATGATTCTGTTTTATGCATTGAAGTTATGAATAGTGATGGTTCTGTTTTAAGTACCGGAACTGGTTTTGTTTATTCGAAGGATAGTAAGTATGGATACGTTTTAACTAATGCTCATGTAGTTTCTAGCAGAAACAATATTGTAGGAGTACTATCAAATAATAACACTACTTCTTTAACTGTTTTAGGTAGTGATACTTATACTGATTTAGCAGTATTAAGAATGGATGTTAAAGATGTACTTGGGGTAGCTAGCATTGGTAATAGTAAAAATACTCCTGTTGGTAATACGGTATTTACGGTAGGTTCTCCAATGGGTTCTACTTATGCAGGAACGGTAACTAAAGGTATATTATCTGGTAAAGATAGATTAATAGAAACGAGTGCTTCAAATAGTAATTCACTTGCATCAGAATCTTACATTGTTAAGGTACTTCAAACTGATGCTGCTATAAGCCCAGGAAATAGTGGTGGACCACTAGTTAATTTAGCGGGTGACGTAATTGGAATTACATCATTAAAATTAGTAGATGAACAAGTAGAAGGAATGGGATTTGCAATTCCAATAGAAGATGCTATGAATTACGTTGATACATTAGCGCAAGGAAAAACTATTGAAAGACCATTAGTTGGCGTACAAATCCTTGATTTAACCAATAAATATACTTTATATAGATATGGTATAAACGTTGATTCTAGTATTAAATCAGGTATTATTTTAATAAAAGTAAATAGTGGATATCCTGCAAGTGATGCTGGATTAAAAGACGGAGATATTGTAACTAAAATTGATGGTGAAGATGTTACTACGGTATCAGAGTTTAAATATCAGTTATATCAACATAAGATAGGTGATACAATAGAAGTTACTTATTACCGTAATGGAAAAGAAAATAAGACTAAATTAAAATTAAATAAAACAAGTTAGGAAACTATTGATTTGGTTTCCTTTTTCTTTACACTTTAAGTTTTTATGTATGTTAATTATATTAGTGTTTTGATATAATTATATTAGGTGGTAATATGTTTAATAATTTATGTTTTTATTTTGTATTATTTTTAATTTATTCATTTTTAGGATGGTTAATGGAAATATCTTTTACATTATATAAAGATAAAACGTTAGTAAATAGAGGATTTTTAATGGGACCATATTGCCCTATATATGGCTGTGGATGCATACTTATAATACTTCTTCTTAAAAGGTATTTAAATGACTTTATAGCGCTATTTATAATGTCTATGGTAATATGTTCTATCCTTGAATATTTAACTAGCTATATCATGGAAAAATTATTTAAAGCTAGATGGTGGGATTATAGTGATAGAAGGTTTAATATAAATGGTAGAATATGTTTAGAAACCATGGTTCCATTTGGCCTTTTAGGATGTCTTTTGATGTATGTTATAAATCCATTTATAAGCGGAATTATATCTAACGTACCAAAGAATATATTAAATCCAATTGCAATTGTTTTATTTATTTTGTTTGTTATGGATAATATAGCATCTTATTCAATAATTACTAAGTTACATTTGCATACTAATAAAATAGTTATGGATAATACTGAGGAAATAACTAAGAAGGTAAGGGAATATGTTTCAAACCATTCTAAGTTTGGTAAGAGATTAATGAAGTCATATCCTAATTTGAAAGTACTAAAGGAAAGATATAAAAGAAAAATTAAAAAATTAAAGAATAAAAAAGACAAGAATTAAGTTTCTTGTTTTTTGTTGTGGATAAGTTATTTATGTAACACCATATTGGGTATTAATCATAAAATACTTTGAAGGAGTGATAATATGGTTATAGTTGATGCTGGACACGGTGGAACAGATCCGGGTTCATCAAGTGGGGATATAATAGAAAAAGACTATACTTTAAAGATTGCAAATTATATGTATAATAGATTTAAAGATTTAGGAATACCTACTATTATAACTAGAACGGAGGATGTTACTTTAAATCCAACTGATAGAATAAATGTAATTACACCAAACATTACTAGTAGTGATGATATAGTTATATCTAATCACTTAAATGCAGGTGGAGCGGAGTTCAGTTACCATTACATAATTTAATTGGACATTTAGACGGCTATATTTAAACGAAACAAATTTATTAATAAATTATACTAAAATTAAGTTTTTGACTTGAATAAAGGTATAAAACAAAGAAATTTTAATATATTTCACTTCAAATGTTAAAGATTGTCAAATTTTGCTGTATAATATAGTTAAGAATAGCAGTATCATTCTTTTTTAAGATGGATACTGCTTATTTTTTTTGAAGTGAGGTGTTAAGTGTGAAAGAAGAAAAAGAAACAAAAGTAGAAATTGCTAATTATCTACTAGCTAATAAAGTTAATATTTTATTTGGAGCAGGTGCTCCTAAATGTAGTTTAGAAAATAAAAATGAAGAATTCCCTTTAATGACTGATTTGGTTAAAGCGGTAAAAGATGATACGAATATACAGGACTGTATTAGTGAAATAGAAAATGTTTCAACAGATCAAAAAAATATTATCATTAATCAATTGAAAATCCACGAAAATGATGTTGAAGGTTTATTAAGTTCCTTAGAAGGCATAAGTCAATTTATTACAAACAATGATTTAAACAATATGTTAGAACAATTATTAAGGCTAATAAAAAAGAAAATAATAAATAGAATTGAATCATCAAAAAAAGAATTCCCGATAAAACATTATGAAGAATTTTTTAATAGTTTACGTGATCTCAATCAAATTAAAAACTTTAATAATGTAATTAATGTATATACCACAAATTATGATATGTTATGTGAAGAAAGTATGGATAATTTAGGTATTCATTATTATAATGGATTTGTTGGAAATTATAAAAGAACATTTAATGCTAATTATTACAAATATAAATATGTAGAAAATGTGGATTTAAACAAAAGCAAATATTATCAAAAAAAGGATCATTTTAATTTGTTTAAGATTCATGGATCGTTTTCTTGGAGAAATAATGCTGATGGTGAGTTGTATGAAGTTCAAGATTATAAGAATGATATTGAAAAATGTGAACTAATACAACCGTCATGTAATAAGTTTATAAGAGTTGCTTTACTTCCTTATTATTCAACATTATTAAGAGAGTTTTCTAATAATATAAAACAGGAAAAAAGTGTACTATTAACAATAGGATATGGTTATGGTGATTTACATATTAATTCATTAATAAAAGAAGCGTTGATGTTAGATCAATTTACTTTAATTGCAGGAGTTTACAGTGAAGAAAGTAAGGAATATATTTTGAAACAACTTGGTGGTATGAGAAATAACATTCTATTTATTTTTGGCAATGATTCAACCTTACAAGGGGTTTCTCAAAATATAAAACAGAAAATTGATGGTGATGCCAATGAAAAATAAGTCAATTGAGGTAGGGAAAATTGTAATTGTAGATGGAGTTTATGTAACAATTGAATTATTTGAAAATTTAACTACTTCACAATATTTAACTTCATTATCAAAAATCTACGAAATAGGTGGGGTTGGTAATTACCTTAAATCAAAAAAAATTGATGGTGAACTTATGATTGAGATATTATCAGAGCAAGCTAGTGAATTTGATTTGAAAACAAATCAAGACGTTATTATTAAGCCTAAAATATTAAGGACTATAAAAGGAAAAATTAAAGGTAAATTATTCAATAATGGCATGTATAAAATGGGAATTTATGATTCACCAATGGTTTTTGATTCGGTATATTTAACAGAAAAAGAAGATGTTGAGAAAATATATACTTCACAAGTTAAAGATGGACGATATGTAATAGGAAATGTTGTATTAAATGATAACATTCCTTTTACAATTGATATAAATCGTTTTTTTGCAAGCCATATTGCTATATTAGGAAACACTGGTAGTGGGAAATCAAATACTTTAGCCAGTTTGTATGAAAATATGTTTAACTCAAAAAATGGTGTAGGAAAAAAATATATTGAATTAATAAATAATAAGAGCCGATTTTTAGTGATAGATACTAATGGTGAATATACTAAATCCTTTATAAATGATGAATTTAAAAGAGTTATTAAAATTAATATGAGAAAGGAAAACAGTGATTTTAAAATACCTTTGATGTGTACAGACGCTGAAGATTGGGGTGTTATGTTAAATGCTACTGATAAAACTCAACAGCCATTACTTGATAAAACATTTCGTGATTTAAAAAAAGCTAATACGGCATATAGAATGCTTGACTACATAGAGGATAGAACAAAATCGTTAATTAAAATAATTTTTAATTCAACAAAAAGTGTTAATCAAAAGTTTACCTCTATTTCAAATTTGCATAGAATTATAGATGAATATTTAAATAAATATATACAGGACAGACTTATAGATAATGATTCAATTAATATTTTTTTTGGAATCAGGGTGTATTATGGTCAGCTTTGCTTTGGTAATTCAACGACTGCGCCTTCTATTGAAGAAATAGATGAGCATATAAATAATTTAAAAATTAGAAAAGAAAACGCTTGTGATGACAAAGTAATTAATATTGGTATACAAGAGTTAGAATTTTTCTTGAATTTTAATTATCAATATAATGTAAATGCTTATGAAATAAATGAAAACTTTATAGGACCATTATTAAATAGATTTAATAGTATGAAAAATAATTTTGAAAAAATATTTTCTGATGAAAGTGGTGATAAAAGTATAGTTGACATTATATTTGAAAATAAACCTTTGGCTATTCTTGATATAAGCTTAACTAATTCAAAATTTAAGATAGCTTTAAGTTCTTTAATTTCAAATAAATTGTATAGGTATTATGAAGAACAAGAAACAAGAAACAAAGAAACACTATCTATAATAATAGATGAAGCTCATAATTATTTAAACAGTAAAGCTATTGAAAATGAAGATAAAATGGCATTGAGAACTCTAGAAGTTTTTGAGAAAATAATAAAGGAAGGTAGAAAATTTGGAGTATATATGACAATTTCGAGTCAAAGACCAGTTGATATATCTCCAACAATTTTATCACAATGCCACAATTATGTTATACATAGATTAGCAAATCCTAATGATATTAACCAAATATATAATGTTGTTTCTTTCGTTGATCAAAAAAGCATTGATATGTTATCAATACTAGCTCCTGGGCAAGCAATTTTTTCGGGAACGGCATTTTTAAGTCCAACATTGGTTCAAGTTAAGAGACCAACTCTTTCTGTTGAAAGTGAAACTACAGTGTTAACTCAAATATGGGATAATGATTAAAATAAGGTAAATGTAACGTGATTTATATAAAGATATGCATAGATATGTTTATAAATAGAACGAAGTGTAATGTTTATTACATTTCTTTTTTTGTCTAAAAGTCTAAATTTGTCAAAATGTGTGATATAATTTTATTAGATTAAATTCTGGAGGTAGTAATGAATATAGGTAAGTTAAAAGAAGTAGATATAAGAAATTTATGGAAACATGAACAATATGATTTTTCTGGATGGTTATCACAGTCTGAAAATATAAAATTATTAGATGATATTTTGGGATTAACATTGACCGATATAACTAAAGAAGCATATGTAGGCTCATATAGATGTGATATATTTGCAAAAGATGAATCATCTGGAATTAAGGTAATTATAGAAAATCAATTAGAAGCTTCTAACCATGATCATTTAGGTAAAATTATTACTTATGCTTCTGGATTAAATGCTGAGGTAATAGTTTGGATTGTAAAACAAGCTAAAGAAGAACATAGAAGTGCCATTGAATGGTTAAATAATAATACTAATAATAATGTTAATTTTTTCCTAATAGAATTACATGCATATACTATTGAAAACTCTGTTCCAGCTCCGTTTTTTGAAGTTATTGAGAAACCAAATGGATTTATTAAAAATTCAAAAATTAATGGAGAACAAGATAATCTAAATAAATCTCAATCTGAAAGATTAGAGTTTTGGAATAGATTTAATGAAATACTTATTGATAGAGGGAAACCATTTAATGTAAGAAAGGCAACTACAGACCATTGGTATGATGTAGCATTGGGGACAAGTGAAGCTCATGTAAGTATCAATTTAGTAAATAAAGAATCCGTTGTATGCATTGATTTATATATAAATGACAATAAAGAATTATTTGATATTTTATATTCAAGGAAGGATATTATTGAAAATGATTTAGGTTTTAAGCTGATTTGGGATAGACTTGATAATGGTAAAGCAAGTAGAATTAAATATAAGATAAAAGGTTTAAATTATGATAATCATTCAAATTATGATGAACTTATGAATCAAGTGATTGATACTACAATTAAGATGAGAGATACATTTAAAAAATATATATAATTTTAGTTAATTAACAATGGGAGTGATATTATGACATGTAGGACTTATTGTTGGTCTTTGGGAACTACAAGTTTTAGAACAAAAAATTTTATTTATAGTATAGAAAGACAACTTCAATTATTAGATGAATTTTGGACGATTAATCCAAATATTATATGGGATAGAAAAACAGGGCAACCATCATATTATGAATTTTTAAAATCAAATAATTTTGTCAATGGGGATGCAGCAAGAAAGGATAAAGATGCTAGACAAAAAACATCTGGTTTAGTTGATATTGGATTATTAGATAAAAAGACAAGACATTTAACAGATGTTGGTAAAAAGATTTTAAATATATCAAAGGAAAATAATTTTTCCAAAAATAATATATTGAATATACCAAATGATTCTTATGTTTATTTGTTACAATTTTTGAAATTCCAATTTATTAAAGATGAATTTAAAATTAAACCATTTATTGCTTTATTATACATATTAGAAAAAAATGATTTTTTAACAATTGATGAACTAACATATTTATTGCCTTTATGTAAGACAAAAGAAAATGTATATGAATTATCCAAATTACTAAAATATAATCGAACAGATATAGTTTATGATGAATATATTGTAGAAAAAATTATGTCAATGGATAATTATAAGGAAATGTATCAAAAATTATTGGATACAAAGGATGTTAATGTTACTTTGTTCGAAGAAATCGGTTTAAATAGGGATGGTGGTCGTCATGATAGACCATATTACGAACTATATATTAGTTTACATAAATTATATTTAGAAAATAATAAAAGTTTTGATAGTAGAAAGCAAGAGTATATTAATTTGTGGGAAAAAGTGAAAAAGTTATCTAATACAGTTTCTTCAAAATGGAAAAAATATTTGTTTTTTGGTATGAGAAATATTAATGCGATTGATGAAAAATTTGATGATATGTTTAAGTCTTTAGATATAAACTATTCAATTAACGAAGATGAATTCAAAAAAATTTTTTTTGAACGAATGCATTTATATAAATGTAAAGCAACTTTAGAAGACTACTATGATCTAAATAAAAGATATTTATCATTATGTGAAATATTAAAATTTAGTGAATATTCTACAATATCACTTGAACTAATTCCAAAACATTTTTTCGAAGATGTGATTGATGATTTATTAAGTGAGGAACTTATTGAAGATATAGATATATATAATAAACGAATGCAAAATTATATACCAATAGAACAAATATCTGATAAGTTTATCATTAGTCAAGATGAATTATTAAAGACTATCAATCATAAATTAGGAACTAAATTAGATATAAATCAATTGAAACATTATATTGATGATGAAAAAAATAAGGAATTTAGAAAATTAATAAATGATAAATTTTCTAATGAATATTTAATTAATATTTTAAGCAAAATAGAGTCAAGAGATGATAAATATGTAATGAATGAAATTACTAATAATGCAGATTTACCCACAATATTTGAATATATATTAGGTATTTCATGGTACAAAATAAGCAATTGCCATGGGAATTTACTCGATTATATACACTTAAGTTTAGATAATAATTTACTTCCTAAAACCCATGCTGGTGGAGGAATAGCTGATATAGAATATAAATATTTAAAAAATGAAACTTATGATAATCATACTTTGTTGATTGAAGCTACATTATCAGATTCCACAACACAAAGAAGTATGGAAATGGAACCTGTTTCAAGACATTTAGGTGAATGTATACGAAATAGTAATAATTTTAAAGATTATGCAGTGTTTGTTGCTCCTAGATTAGACGAGAGATTAATTCTTGATTTTAGAAACATGAAGACAAGAAAATATCCTTTTACAGAAAATCATTCTGTAAAAGATTTAGAAATTATAGAAAATGATAAATCTAAATATATAAATGGTTTAAAGATTATTCCAGTTACAATAGGAATAATAAAAAAATGTTTGAAAAATAAAATTATGTATGATGAAATATTTATGTTATTTGACAATGCATATAAATCTAAATGTGATGACGAAACATGGTACAACGAGTTTATAGTAAAGAAATTTTTAGAAATAAAGGAATAGTTATTTACTACTCTTTTTTTTGTGGTATAATATATATTATAAGAATACGATGCCGAAAATGGAAATGTGGAGGTAGATAATATGAAAATGTTTGATATTAATAATAGAAGATATATAGGTAGCAAAGCTAGAATGTTGAATTTTATAGATGAGGTAATAAAAAAAGAAAAAATAGAATTCTCTTCCTTTTTTGATTTGTTTGGTGGAACTGGAATAGTTGGAGATTACTTTAACAATCAAAAAACAAAAGTTTATGTTAATGATTTGTTAAAATCTAATTATTTATCTTATTTGGCGTGGTTTGGAAATGATAAAATTAACAAGAAAAAACTTGAAGATATAATTAATAAATATAATTCCTTGAAAAACCTAAAAGATAATTATTTTTCTATAAATTTTAGTGATACATATTTTAGTAAAAATAATTGTAAGAAAATAGGTTATATAAGAGAAGATATAGAAAATAAATATTTAAATGATGAAATAAATACAAGAGAAAGAGCTATTTTAATTACATCATTACTTTACGCAATGGATAAAATAGCGAATACTGTTGGTCATTATGATGCTTATAGAAAAAATGGTAATTTGAATAAGAAATTAGAATTATATATGCTTGACTTAAAATCCAATGTTAACAACAAAAACAATAAAATTTTTAATGAGGATTCTAATGAATTAGTAAGAAATATAAAAGCAGATATAGTTTATATTGATCCACCTTATAACTCAAGACAGTATTCTGATGCTTATCATTTGCTTGAAAATATTGCAACATGGGAAAAAAAAGAAGTATTTGGTGTAGCAAAGAAAATGAAAAGAAATGATATTAAAAGTAAATATTGTTCAGTTTGTGCTCCACTTGCATTTAAGGATTTAATAGAAAACATAAATGCAAAGTATATTATAGTTTCTTACAATAATATGGGAACAAAGGGTGCTGGTAGATCTCAAGCAAAAATAAGTGATGATGATATAATGAATGTTCTTTCTTCAAAAGGAAAAGTAAAAATATATGAGACAGATTTTAATCAATTTAATACAGGAAAAACCCATATTGACAATCATAAGGAGAGGTTATTTGTATGTAAGGTTGGTAAAGTATGTAAATCTAAAGAAAAAAATGCCGTAAAAAGTATTGTTGATAAAGTTAAATCACCACTTAATTATACTGGTGGTAAATATAAACTACTTAATCAAATTATTCCTATTTTTCCTAAAAATTTAGATTTATTTGTTGATATGTTTTCTGGAGGAGCAAATGTTGGAGTAAATGTTAGCGCAAAAAGAATTGTATGTGTCGATAAGCAAAAAGAAATAATACGTGTTATGGAATTATTTAAAAAATATGAAGATGGTTATATAATTGATAAGTTGGAAAAAATAATTGATAAATATAATTTAAGTAATTCTTTATTAAATGGGTATGAAACATATAAATGTACAAGTGATAAAGGACTTGGCTCATATAATAAATCAAAATATCTTGATTTAAGAAAAGATTATAATTCTATAATGAGTGATTCTGTTGAGAAAGATTTTCTATTTTTAACATTGATTATATATGGATTCAATAATCAAATAAGATTCAATTCCAATGGAGAGTTTAATATGCCTGTTGGCAAAAGGGATTTTAATAACTCTATAAGAAAAAATTTGAAATCATTTATAACTAAGCTTAAAACTAAAAATATAGAATTTATTAATTCTGATTTTAGGGAATTTGCAATTGAGACAACAAATAACACACTAGTTTATTGTGATCCACCTTATTTTTTAGGTGCGGCAAGTTATAATGAAAATGGTGGTTGGACAGATAAAGATGAAGTTGACTTATTAAACTATTTATCAACACTTGATAAAAGTGGTGTAAAATTTGCTTTATCAAATGTAATTGAGCATAAAGGAGAAAAAAATACAATTCTAGATTCTTGGATAAAAGAACATAATTATGTAGTTCATATAATTGATTCAAATTATAACAATTCTAATTATCACAAACAAGAAGGAAATGTATTAAAAACTATAGAAGTTCTTGTTACAAATTATTAGTTTGATACTTTGGCATGATTTTGCCTCAAAAAAGCAAAAAAAAGTTAAAAAAATCAAAAAAAAGAAAAATAAAGCACAAAAAAGCATTGGATATTCATTGACTTATAAAAGTCAAGTGGTAAAATATAGTAAAATGAAATAATTATGTAAAGAGGACTTATGTCTTCTTTTTTTCATTTTAAGGAGGTGGTAATTATGTACTATCATCCTATTAATTTTTATATTTTTATAATAATAGGATGAACTAATAATTCTAATAATATTATTAGTAATACTAATATAAAAAGAAAGAAAGTAGATATATGTATGAAAAAAATTCAAAAATAATAAATAAAAACATAAATTTAAATAGGTGGTTTAATAATGGAAGGAGCCTATTTGAATAACATTTCATTTAAAGATCTTATTTTAAAATACTTAATCGAAGAAATATCAAAAGAAGAAGGAGTGCAAACAAAATGATTTTCACTTTTCTAACTTTGATGTTGTCATGGACACGTCTTAATACCCAATTAAGTAAGATAGAAGGAGGAATAAATGTATAATGCTTACTTAAACGGAATAGATTTCAATGTTGGAATCTATATAAGGCTATCCCAAGAAGATAAAGATAAAAAGTATGAATCTGATAGTGAAAGTGTAATTAATCAAAAAGAATTATTAAGAGGTTATGTTAAAAATAATAATTTTAATTTAGTTAAAGAATATGTTGATGATGGATATTCAGGAACTGATTTTGAAAGACCTGGATTTCAAAGGATGCTAGAAGATATAAATAATAAAAAAATAAATTGTGTAATAGTTAAAGATTTATCAAGATTAGGTAGAGATCATGTTATGACTGGTTATTATATTGAAACATTTTTCCCAGAAAATAATATAAGATTTATATCTATATTAGAATCTTATGATAGTTTTAAAAATCAGGCTAGCAATGATTCATCAACATTTATAATTGCTTGTAATGACTATTATAGTAAACAAAATTCGATAAAAATTAGAAATGTATTAAATGAAAAAAGAAAAAATGGAAAATTTGTTGGAAGTTTACCATGCTTTGGTTATATGAGAGATCCGTTAGATAAAGGACATTTAATACCAAATCCAGACACTGCTCCAATAGTCAAAAAAATATTTAAATGGAGAGCTGATGGTATTGGACCTACTGAAATAGCAAATAGACTTAATAAAGCACATGTAATTACACCTAGTGGATATAAAAAGACTAATTATTCATCAAGATTAATTGATAGAGATAATTGGAATATCTCCACAGTAAAAAAAATATTAACAAATAGAGTATATACTGGTGATTTAGTACAGCATACTCAAACTAAAGTCAGTTATAAATCTAAAAAGAAGATAACATTAGATGAAAAGTTATGGATTATAGTAGAAAACACCCACGAACCATTAGTTGATAAAGATACATTTGAATATGTTAATACTTTAAGAAAAAGAAATACTAGAAATTATGAGGTTAAAACGAATAGAGAAAAAAGATTATTAGAAGGAAAACTATTTTGTAAAGAGTGTAAAAATAGACTAACGGTTCTTTATCGTAAAAAACAAGATTATTGGTCTGTTAATTGCAATAGATATTCTAGAGATCCCGTAAGAGGCAGGTGTTATTCGCATTTTTACCCATATAATTATTTAGAAGAACAAGTATTAGAACAAATTAATAAGTATATATCTAAATTAATAAAAGAACTTAATATAAAAGAATTAAATGATGAAGTAGTAAAAAATATTCACAAGGAAACTACTAACATTGATAAAATGGTTAAAGAAATTCAAATAGAAAAAGAAAAAATTACAGGTAGATTAAAAACTTTATACAACGATAGGTGTGATGGTGTAATATCAGCAGATACATATAAAGAATTAGCAAGTGAATTTGAACAAAAATTAAAACAAATTAACGAAAAGATAGAAGAGCAAAATATTAAAAAATATAAAATGAAAAATAAAGTAAATATTTTGCCGGATTATAGTAAAAAAATAAAAAAACTATTAGATTTAAATAAACCAAAAAAAGAATTAATTGATACTTTAGTAGATAAAATAGTTATAGATAAAGATAGAAATATTACTATATGTTTTAAATATGATATTGTACCAGAGGTAACTTTTAAATATGAAAATAGAAATTTAGCAAGAAATCCTTATGGTAGAAAGAAAAAAAATTAGTTATAGTACTTATAAATATAAAAAACCGTTAAAAACTTTATTTATCAATAAAAATATAATATAATAAACACTTAAGGAAGTGATTACTATGAAAACTAAATTTGCTTTTTCTTTTGGAATATCTTTAATATTAATAGGTATTATAAATTTTTTTCTTTCAACAAATAATATTATCTTATTTGGTGTTTCACTAAGTGGCTTTCTTTTTTCAATAATAAGTATATTATTTGCAACACTGCTTGACGAGAAAAAATATGAATTTTTAAACATACTACCTTTGCTTGTTTTGTTATGTTTTCTTTGTTATGGAAATGAATTAATGAAAATGGATATAGTTAAATATATAATTAACAGTAAAATAACAAGTTCATTAACTTTTATTTCATTTGGACTTTCATTTGTAAGCGAATATATAATGGAAAAAAATTTAAAAGGATTGGAAAGAATTAAGCATTTATCTCTTGCAAAAGAAATGCTGGATTATACTTGTTTACTTTTGTCTATTGAAAATAAATATTTAAATGAATGTGTAAACAAAAAAAATATTATAGATAATACAACTAAAGCTTTTTTAGATAGATTAGAATCTCTGTTTAATGAAAAGTCTAAAGAATCTAAGATGATTGTTGAACTATTATCAAAGGAGAAAGATTTATATCTTATTGATGATTTTAATTTGGCATATATCAATAATACCGATATTTTAAAAATGGAAACATCTAAAAATAAAAAAATAAGACATAAGAAGAAAAATAATAAAATTTATAGGAAATGATTACTGATGGTAACCAAACTCACCAGGTGGCGATGGTGCCGAAATAGTTTATGCACTAAGAAATGATGATACATTATCAAAAATGATACTTGATAACATAGAAGAAACCGGTCAAAACATAAGAAAATGGTATCAAAGGAAGCTTCCATCAAATCCTAATAGAGATTATTACTACATAATTAGAAACACATCACCAGCAGAATCAATACTAGTAGAATATGCATTCTTAGATTCTACAAAGGATGATAGAAAACAAATTAAAAATGATTGGGAAAAATGGGCAGAGGCAGTAGTAAAAGCAGTTGCAGATTATAAAGGATATAATTATACAGCACCAGGTGCTAACACAGTTAATGATACATATACTGTTGCTAGAGGAGATAGTCTATGGTCAATTGCAAAAAGATTTAACGTTGGTGTAAATGAAATTAAAAATGCAAATAATTTAAAGTCAAACTTAATAAGTGTTGGACAACAATTGGTAATTCCTGGAGCAGCACCATCAGATCAAACTAACGTAACTTACGTAGTGCAAAAAGGAGATAGCCTATGGTCAATTGCAAACGCCAATAATACTACCGTAGATGAGCTTGCAAATTTAAATGATCTTGGAACAAACACAATTTATGTAGGTCAGGTACTTCAAATTCCGAATACGGGAAGTAGTGGTACAACAACACCTGATACACAAACAACTTACGTAGTACAAAAAGGTGATACGTTATACTCCATAGCACTTAAATATGGAACAACACCAAATGTAATTATAAGAAAAAATAATTTAAAAAATAACACACTTACAGTAGGACAGACGCTAACTATTCCAAGTGATGTAGAAAGTACAGGAGATTATTCTGACATGTCTAATTCCAACACATATGTAGTTCAAAGAGGAGACAGTCTATATTCGATAGCAAACGCTTATAATGTATCTGTTAATGATTTAAGAAACATTAATAATCTAACTAGTGATATATTATCGGTAGGACAGGTTCTAATTATTCCTGGAAATTTAAATCGAAATTCCAATACATCTAACCTTTACGTAGTAAAAAGAGGGGATAGTCTTTGGTCAATTGCTAATAAATTTAATGTTAGCATAAACAAAATAAGAATGTTAAATAACTTAAATTCTGATATACTAACGATAGGACAGACGCTAATTATCCCATAAAAAAAGCTTACTTTAATGTAAACTTTTTTTGTTTTTGTTTCAAAGAATATTAACAAGCTTCAAAATTTAAAATTATATAAAAAAGTTTTATTATGTATTGATATACGAACAAATATTTGGTATTATTTAATTGAAGTGAGGATAAAAATATAATAAATGAATGGAGGTCATGAATGAATCAGGATAAAATGCATTTAATTAATAAAATTTTTAATAATGAAACAATAAGAACCGTATGGGATAATGAACAAGAAAAATACTTTGTAAGTGTTGTTGATATTATAGGTGTTGTTTCAGAAAGTAATAATCCAAGAAATTATTGGAAAGTTTTGAAACACAGATTAAAACAAGAGGGAAATGAGTCGGTTACAAATTGTAACCAACTGAAATTAAAATCCTCTGATGGTAAGTATTACAATACTGATGTTGTTGATATAAAAGGTATGTTTAGAATAATTGAATCTATCCCTAGTAAAAATGCAGAACCTATAAAAGGTTGGTTAGCAAAATTAGGAAGTGAGAGAATAGATGAAGTATTTGATCCTTCAATTGCCGCTCAAAGATCAATAGATTTATATAGATCAAAAGGTTATGATGAATCTTGGATTTCAAAAAGAATCAAAACTTTGCAAGAAAGAAAAGGATTAACTGACGTATGGCAAGATAACGGAATTAAACAGGATTCAGAATATGCCATATTAACAAATGAAATATATAAAACTTGGTCTGGAATGACTGCTAAAGAGTATAAACAATTTAAGGGTTTAAGAAAAGAAAATCTAAGAGATAATATGGATAATATTGAATTAATATTAACTGATTTATCAGAAGAAGCAACAAAACAGATAGCGTTAAAACAAAAACCACAGGGATTACAAGAAAATATTAAAGTTGCAAAGCGTGGTGGAGGTATTGCTAAACAAGCAAGAGATAATTTAGAAAAGGAACTTGGTGAATCTGTTGTAACAAAAAATAATAAACTTAATTATGAATATGTAAAAGAAATTGATGTGCAATAAATAATTTTTTCATAATAAAAAGCTTACAATTTAATAAGCTTTTTTTAATGCAATGACTTGCAAACGCCTTTAGCTGGTTCATAAAAACAATGATTTTTGTATTTGCCAGCATTAGCTTGATTAAACCAAGTTGTCTTACAAGAATTACCAGTCCCTGGCGAATAAAACCAAAGTGCGTTTGTTGCGGGATGGAAGTATTCACCTCTTATTATTCTTTTAGCAAGATTTTTTTCTGCAGTTGTTGAAGAACTTTGAAAAAGTGCACTATTAGTTCCAGAAAAACCACCAGGGGATTGATAAATCATATCCGTTATACTTCTAGTATTCTTAAAATCTAAGCAATTAGCAATAACTCTGTTAACGCCTACATTCCCAACCATAAGCATTCCAAGATTTCCTTCTCCTAAAGCCTCCGCTCTCATTAATCTTGCAAGAAGATCAAGCTCTTTTTCGGTATACTTAACTATCAATAAAATCACCTAGTATATTCTATGCAAAAAAAGAAAACAATTATTACTTTGTTTTCTTATCTTTATTAGTTTTCTTTAACTTATCAACTACCGTAGTTGTTTTTTTACCTGTATTATTACTTTCTTTTTTGCTATCACTATATGATACAAAAATAGATATAACTAGAAATGTTATTCCAAGAACTATGAAAATTACATCTCTTGTAATTCTGTATTTTAATTTCTCTTCTTTAGCCTTTTCAACTTGTTTATCAAATGTCATAATTACCACCTCATCATTTATATAATAACATAAATAATGATTAAAAAATATTAAAAATTAGGCTGGAAGTATTAATTTTTGGTTTATTTGTAAGTTATTGCTAGATAAATTATTTAGTTTTTTAATGTTATCCACAGTAGTATTGTATTTATTAGCGATAAGCCATAAGCTATCTCCTTTTTTTACCGTGTAAGTAATAAATTCACTTGAGCTTGGAATAACTAGCACTTGTCCGATTGAAAGTGTATTACTCTTTAAATTATTTGTACTTTTAATCTTTTCTACAGTAGTATCATATTTATTAGCAATAAGCCACAAGCTGTCTCCTTTTTTTACAACGTATGAAATCTTGTTAGTATTTTCTTTTTTCTTTGGTATGATAAGTGTTTGTCCGATGGATAATGTATTACTTTTTAAATTGTTTGCATTTTTTAACTCATCAACCGTAGTTCCATATTTGTTTGCGATAAGCCAGAGGCTATCTCCTTTTTTAACCGTGTAAATATTACTTTCTTTTATATCTTCATTTTCCGTATCATAAGAAAGTTTTAACACTTGCCCAACCGATAGGTTATTACTAGATAAATTGTTTAACTTTTTAATGTTATCCACAGTAGTATTATTTTTGCTAGCAATGCTCCACAGGCTATCTCCTTTTTTTACAATGTAATATCCTTCCATATTAGCGGGCGAGTAACTTACTCCTGCATAATTTGCAATCGATTTAACAACGGCTTCTGCCAACTTTTCATAATTGTTCTTTAAAAAATTGGCATCACTTGTGTTATCTATGTATCCGTAATCTATTACGATTGTTAAGTTGTTAGCGGTATTTCTAATTAGATAATCATCATCTTTTGAGGTGTCACTATTATTTCTTAGCTGATAATATTTTAAAACGGTTTGCCCAGCATCTTCTAAATTACTTGCAATTAAAGATGCAAGTTTACTGTTATTTCTAAGTGGATACATTATTTCAGCACCGTTTTTTCCTCCTTTATTTAATCTATTTGAAATTACAATAATATTATTTCCGTTTCCATACTTATCTTTAATAATATTTACCTTTTCTCCATCTGTTAAACCAGTATTATTTTCATCAACTAAAAAATTCTCTATTCCAATGTTATTTAATCTTTCATTAATGTATTTTGCAATTGTAAAAGTAAAGTCTTTTTCTACAATCCCATTTTTATTTTCACTACTGTTAGATGAATCTATCGCTACTTTGTAGGCCATCTTTATTCCTCCTTAAAATAATTTTATGTAAATAAAATCAAATTAAAACAAATATACATTTATTAGGAGGTGTTTTAAATGCTCGCAATTGTTGCATCAGAAAGATGTTACGTAAGTGATTTATTAGAAAAATTAAGTTATACGAAGGAGGAAAGTCCAAATAAAAGTGAGGTTTATAAATGCACGTATAAAACCCATGAATTTATTATTTCAGTAAGTGGTTATGGTAAGGTAAATATTGCAAGTAACTTAAGATATATATGTGATAAATATAATATTCGTGTTATTTTATCTATTGGAACGGCAGGAGCATTAACTGATGAAGCATCTATTTTTTCAGCTGTAATACCAAATACTACTGCTCAGTTTGATGTTGATTTTATGCCAAATGGCTTTATGGAAGGTCAGATACCTGGACTTGATAAGGCAACATATAAAACTAATGAAGACTTAATCGAATGTTTAAAAAGAGCATCAAACGTATCTGGAATAAGCTATTTAAATGATGTTGTTGCATCTTCCGATATGTTTGTATCTAATTATAATTTAGCAAGCAGCATAAGAAGAGAGTATAATGCTTGTGCTTGTGACTGTGAAAGTGGTGTTGTAGGAGAATACTCATTTGTTAATGAAATTCCGTATGCATCTGTAAGAGTCATATCTAATTTAGCTAACAACAATGGTATAAAGCAATATAATTTATATGATCATGAATCATCTAGTATATGCCAAAGAATTACATATAAATTTCTAAAGGAATTTTACGAAGCATAATTTATTAAAAATAAAGTAAACTAACAATGGTGATGATATGAAAAAAATAGATTGGAAAAGATTAATTATTATAATAATAATTACTTTTGTAGTGGGAAGTTTTTTTAACTTTTTTACAATGAATAATATGGATACCTTTAAGGAACTTGAAAAACCAATTAATTTACCGGGTATATTATTTCCTATTGTTTGGAGCGTGTTGTACCTTTTAATGAGCGTATCGTTATATATTGTTACGAAAAAAGATGAAAAAACTAATACTCGTGCTTTAATAGTGTACGGAGTGCAACTTATAATTAACTCTTTATGGAGTTTAATATTCTTTGGTTTTGGTGCATATTTATTCGCATTTATATGGATTCTTTTACTTATTATATCAATAATAGTTATGATGGTGACTTTTTTCAAAATAGACAAAAGAGCTTTTTATTTAAATATTCCATATCTTTTGTGGTCTATATTTGCAGGTTATTTAACACTTGGAATATACATGCTTAATAAATAATAAATATTTTTAAAATTTTCCTTGATTTTGACGCATATATATTATAGAATGATAAAGCACGCTAAAAAGAAAGGAGAATTATATTATGGATGATAATACCAAATTAAATGAAAGATTATCGGTTGCAGACTTAAGAATGTATGAAGGTAAAAAAGATGGTAAAGACTTATCAACTTCATTATCTAAAATAATTATTGCAAGAGATATAGATACATCATTTGACGTTTTAAATAGCGAAGAATATCCTGTTTATGCAAGCGTAGATGGTAATTTAGTACCTGGTTGTAACATGGCAAGTGACGAGTTAAAATTAGGTGAATTATTCTGCGTTGTTGAAAAGGATTTAGATATGTCAGAAGATGTTATTGAGTATATGATGGATAGTAAAGATTTTTATTTTCATAGATTAAAGTACGCACAAGAAAGATTTAATTTAAATGCGAAAAGTAATGTTTCATCATTTACTTTACCAATGCTATTAAAGTATAGAAAAATAGTAAAAAAAGACGAAGAAAAAATGAGAACGTTTAATATGCTTGTAACATCAAGAAGACAAAAACTTATAAGTGAAAGAAAACGTGAAAATAGTAATGCATACGTAAAAACAACTAATCAATATTAAAAGGAAGATTAGTTGTTTTATTTTTATAAACTATTATTTTGGAAAAATATATTAACTATTTAATAGTTAAAAAAAGTAGTGCTATTTTTTCCATTTTATTATATAATATATCACTAAGAGGTGGGGTATTATGGCATATATAGAATTTAAGAACGTAGATAAGATATATCAAATGGGTGAAGTAGAGATAAAAGCACTTAATAAAGCATCATTTGAAATAGAAAAAGGAGAACTTGTAGTTATTTTAGGGCCTTCTGGAGCGGGTAAAACAACATGCTTAAACATACTAGGTGGAATGGATTCTGCAACTCGTGGTAAGGTTTTAGTAGATAATAAAGATATTACTAATTATAGTGATAAAGAACTTATTATGTATCGTAGGAATGATATCGGTTTTGTTTTTCAATTTTATAATTTAGTGCAAAACTTAACGGCTCTTGAAAACGTTGAACTTGCGGTTCAATTATGCAAAGACCATTTAAATCCTAAAACAATACTAAATAAGGTTGGACTTCAAAAAAGAATGGATAACTTTCCTTCACAACTATCAGGAGGAGAACAACAACGTGTTGCGATAGCACGTGCAATAGCAAAAAATCCAAAACTACTTTTATGTGATGAACCAACGGGTGCGCTTGATTATAAAACAGGTAAACAAATTTTAAAATTACTAGAAGAAACAGCAAGAAAAGAAAAAATGACCGTTATAATAATTACTCATAATGCGGCGATTGCACCAATGGCAGATAAGGTAATTAAGTTTAAAAACGGTAGTGCAAGTGATATCATAATTAATAAGAAGCCAAAGAGCATTGATGAAATAGAGTGGTAATCATGAAAAAAGATAGAATTAATACAAGTAGTATTAGAGAAATAAAACATTCGTTTAAAAGGTTTTTGTCACTACTTGTTATGAGTGTGTTAGGTGTTTTAGTTTTTGTTGGATTAAAAATGGCTGCACCTGATATGATGAAATCACTTGATAAGTATTATGATGATAATAATTTTTATGATATTAAAATAGTGTCCACTTTAGGACTTACAAATGATGATATTAAGGCTTTTGAAAATTTGAAAACAGTAAAAAAAGCATATGGTTCTTATTCAAAAGATGTATTAGTAGAGGCTAAAAATAAAGAACTTGTGGTAAAACTAATTGGTATAAATCAAGATATTAATAAAATAGAAATATTAATGGGAAGAATGCCTAAAGATAATACTGAAGTAATAGTAGAACAATCTATGATTAATAAAGAAAAATTAAAGATTGGAGATTATATAACCGTAAATGATGATACTATTAAAAATAAAAGATTAAAAATTGTTGGTATTGTAAAAAGTCCTTTATACATAACTTCTGAAACTGGTACTGCTAATCGTGGTAATACTAATATTGGAACTGGTAAGATAAATTATTATGCGTACACTAATAATGATAATTTTAACATAGATTATTATACTGAAATATATTTAACAGTAAATGGTGCCTCAGCAGAAACTACTAATAGTGATAAGTATAATAATATAATAGAAAAATCATTAAAAGAAATAGATAAAATAAAAAAAGATAGAGAAGATTTAAGATATAGTAAAATATATGATGATGCTAATAATAAAATAAAAGAAGAACAAGAAAAGGGACAAGCAAAGTTAGATAACGCTAAAAATGCTTTAGATAGTGCAAATGAAAAGTTAGTAGATGGAAAAAATAAGCTAACATCATCTAAAGTGAAATTAGATAATGCTAAAACAGAGTTAAATAACACTAAAATAAAGTTAGATGATGCAAGAGATACTCTTAATTATAATAAGTTAAAACTAGATAACGCAAAAAAAGAAATAGAATTAGGTAAAAATAAGATAAATGCTAAATTAAATTCTTATGGAATAACAATAGATGATATAAATACTGCGTTAAACTATATAAATAACCCATCTATTTCAAAAAATGTTATTATAAATGCTATACCTGATGATATTTTATTTCGTGATGAAATAGTTAATGTAGTTAATAAAATATATGATTTAGGATTACAAAAAGAATTTATAGAATTTATAAAGGATCCAGTTAATAATAAAGATGATTTAATAAGCAAGATTCCACCTGATACACCAGGATATAATGAGATTATATTAATGGTTAACTTTATCGCGGATAATAGTGATTTAATTAAAGATTATATAACTAATCCTGATAACATTGATTTTATAATTGCATCAATACCAGAAGATATACCAAATTATGATCAAATAATAAAAGCATTAACACTTTATAAAGAAAACTATGATGATTTTATAAAATTAGTTAATGCAATAGATAAAATAAATGCTGCTGAAAAGGAATATCAAAATGGTTTAGCGTTATATAATAAGGCTATGGAAGAATATAATAGAGGTTATAATAAGTATTTAAGTTATTATAATGATTATCAAAATGGACTTTCTTTATATAATAATTCATATAGAACTTATCGTAGTAGTCTTGAATTATTTAATTCCAAATTAAAAGAGTATTATGACAGTAAAGCCATGTTTGATTTAAAAATAAGTGATGCTAAAGATAAATTAAATGAAATACCAAAAGCTGTTTTATATATATATGGTAGATTAGATGATAGTGGATATTCTAGTTTTATAGATGATGGTAATAGTGTTTCAAACTTATCTAAAGTATTTCCGACTATATTTTTTGTGGTAGCTATATTAATAAGTCTTATATCAATGTCTAGAATGGTAGAAGATGATAGAGGAGTTATCGGAACATTTAAGTCACTAGGTTTTAGTAATAAGCACATAAGAAGAAAGTATTTATTATATTCAGGACTTGCAACTATTTCAGGTGGTATAATAGGTGCTTTATTAGGATTTTTCTTGCTCCCTAAGTTTATTTGGAGTATATATAAAATATTATTTGATGTACCAGTATTTAAGTATGATTTTAATCCTACGAACTCCGTTATGGGTATTTTAATTGCAACAATATGTATTTGTGGTACTACGCTTTTAACGATTAGAAAAGTAGTTAAAGAAAAACCATCTGACCTAATGAGACCTAAAGCTCCGTCAAACGGAAAAAGAGTAATACTAGAGCGTATACCATTTATTTGGAAACATATTAATTTTTCAAATAAAATAACGGTAAGAAATTTATTTAGATATAAAAAGCGAGTATTTATGACGGTTGGTGGAATACTTGGATGTACTGCTCTTATGTTAGCAGGATTTGGTATTCGTGACTCAATAGTAGAAATACCAGATAAACAGTATAATAACGTATTTAAATTTGATGAAATGGTATATGTTACAAATACCCCATCAAAGGAAAATCTAGATAAAATATTTAATAGTAAACATATAACAAAGAGACTTGATACTAATATGGTTATATCTATGACTTCATATAATAATGATATAAATATATTTGTGCCATTTAATGAAAAAGACATGGATGAAATAGTTAATTTAAGAGATTTAAGAACTGGTAAAAAACTCAATTTAAAAGATAACGAGGTAATTATTTCTGATAAATTATCGCAGCTTATTAAAAAAAATAAGGGTGATAAAATTATAATAAAAGATTCTAACAATAAAGAATATACTTTTGTTATTAGTGGTATTTGTGAAAACTATGTTAGTCACTATGTATTTATGAATAAAAAAACATATGAAGATAACATTGGGACTTATGAAACAAACATTACTTATTTAAAAATAGATAATTTAAAAAATGAAGAAAAACTATCAAAACAGTTACTTAAAAATGATGATATAATGAGTATTATGTCTGTTAGTCAAACAATTAAAAGCGTAAATAATATGCTTAAGTCCTTAAATAGTGTAGTATTAATTCTGATTGTTTTATCAGGTGCTTTATCATTTGTTGTTTTATACAATTTATCATACATAAATATAAGTGAAAGAAAAAGAGAAATAGCAACTCTTAAAGTATTAGGCTTTACTGATAAAGAAGTAGATGATTACATTGTTAAAGAAACTATTATATTAACTATTATGGGTATAGTCTTTGGCCTTATATTTGGCATTTTATTAACCAATATAATAATAAATACTGTTGAAATTGAAATAGTAAGATTTATTCATCGTATAAAGATATCTAGTTATCTTATAACAGCATTTATGATAATGTTATTTACTATTATAGTAAGTATAATAATTCATTTTGCATTAAAGAAAATTGATATGATTGAGTCTTTAAAAAGCGTTGAGTAATAAAAATTAGTTAGATATCTGACTAATTTTTTTGTATGTTTTAATTTAAAGATTAACATAATTTTGAAATTTGAACATCGAAATTTGACAAAATAGTAAAAAAATGCTAGTATACTAAGCTATAAAAAGAGGGGGATGTATATGAATTACAGTAAATATAAATTATCAGAACTATTTGATAAAATAGATAAATTATTACAAAGTTATTTTGGAAAAGAAGACGATTATAACTTTTATGAGAAAGATAATTTTGAACATAAGACAGATTTATCTAAAAAAAGTTATCTCATGTTTTTATCTAATGGAGATAGAATAAGAGTTAAAATTCCAAAAACATCAATACCTCATTTGTTAGGTATAAACACCGAGTATTTAAAAAGTACTGGTTTATATAAAGGTATGAATTCCTATGAAATTATGCTGGATTTTATTAAAAATTCTAATGAGGCATTTCAAAAACATGAATCAGGTATAATTAATCTCGATAAAATTTTATCTCCTTACATAAATAAGAAGTTGGATTCATTAACTGAAAACTTAAATATAAATACAAATTGTTGTGAAATGATTTGTAAATATGATAGAGGAAAAACATATGGTTACAGTGCTGATTTTGATGATATGTCTTATTTAATATTGCAAAAGAAAAATGAAAAGTATTATGTTTTAAAACTTGCTATGTCAGAAGATGGAACGTGTTTTCCTATGAGTAATCAAGTTTTTAATTCTTATGAAGAATGCAAGGAAAATTTATCATCTTATTTGATTTATCAAGAATTAACTTTGTTAAATAATCTTTTCATTTATTATAATAATTCTACAGTAGGAAAGTTTTCTATTTTAGAATGGGATAGAAAGCAAAAATTAGAAAAGTTAAAGAAACTATCTGAAGATTTTGAATGTACTCCAAATATAATAGCAGACTTTATATATTCTTTAAAAATAAGAGATGATAAAAGGCAAGGGAATATACGTACATCAAATATAATAGAAATATTATGCGATTGTATTAAAAATAAAAAGGTATTTGATATAAGTTTAACTAATGTTGATCAAGAAGATATATTAAAAATAATTGAAACTTATAATGATTCGTTATTTTCGGAGATAACCGCATCAACTGATAATTCATATTCCGATTTGCAAAATGAAAATATAAGTTTAAAAAAAGAAATTGAAAGACTAAGATTAGAAAATAAATCTTTATCTGAGGCTGCTAGGTATAAAGATGAAGAGTTAGATGAAATTAAAAAACAAAATAATGAGTTAAAAGATGATATGAATAAAGTAAAAGGAATCATTAGTAAATACTAAGATTCCTTTTATTATAACCATTCTCCGTTTCTTTTAATATATATTTTCTTAATTATATTAACTAAAATTACATATAAGATAACGAGGAATATAACTATAAGGTAATACTTAAGAGGAAGGATTACAAAGTTAAATGATTTTACTTTGCAAAGTGCTATTGGAGTTATTATTGTAAGTATAAGAGATAGAAGGGTAAGAAGAGTAAGTGTCACGCTTGCCCTTGATTCTATAAATGCCTTTTTAGCGGTTCTTACGTTATGAATAATCATAAGTTCACTTACAAGACACATTACAAACCAAGCTGTTTGGAAGTATGCTTGTTTATTAACTCCATTATATCCAAGTACAAACCAGAATATAATAAATGCAATTGAGTCAATTACTGACGATGTTATACCCATTACTTTCATAAACTTTGATATTCCTTTTGTATTCCATTTTTTAGGTTTTCTTAAGAATTCTTCATCAACGTTATCGTAAGGAATTCCTATTTGTGAAAAGTCATAAATAAAATCCTGAAGTAACATTTGAATAGGTAAAAGAGGTAAAAATGGTAAGAATATACTTGCTATCATAATACTAAATACGTCTCCAAAATCTCCGGATAAAGCCATTTTCATGTATTTTATTATGTTAGCATATACCTTTCTTCCTTCTATTACACCATCATAAATAACTTTTAAACTTTTTTCTAATAATATAATATCGCTTGCTTCTTTAGCTATGTCAGTTGCGCTATTAACTGATATACCAACGTCTGCGGTATGTAGTGATGGAGCATCATTAACACCATCTCCCATGTATCCAACAACATGTCCTTTTTCCTTAAATAATCTAATTATTCTTTCTTTTTGAAGTGGATTAAATCTTGCATATATGTTTACGTCATCAATCATAGAAGATAATTCTTCATCAGTTAATTTATCAATATTCGCTCCAATTAAAACTTTATCACTATTAATTCCAACTGTTTTACATATGTTTTCTGTTGCATACCTGTTATCACCTGTTATTACTTTTAAGTTTATGCCAGCCTTCTTAAGCTTTAATAATACGTTTTTAACATCTTTTTTAGGAGGATCTAAAAAACCAACAAAACCAATTAATATCATATCTTTTTCGTCTTTACTAGAGAAAATGTCTTTACCAGGATATTCTTTTTTTTCAGAAAGTGCGATAACCTGCATTCCTTCTTCTTCTAATTCTCTAGCTTTTTTGTTTACAACGTCTATTATTTTATTCGTTATTTTTTCTTCTTTATTTCCAATTAGAGCTTTATTGCAGGATTTTATAACCTCTTCTAAGGCACCTTTAGTAATCATTTTGTATCCATTTGCACCTTTAACCACGATGCTGGTTTTCTTTCTGTTATAATCAAACGGAATTTCATCTATCTTTTCGTACTTATCTTTAATATTATCTATTTTATTTTCTTTAGCATATAAAATAACTGCTTTATCAACTATGTTTTTCATACCTGTTGAAAAATAACTATTTAAGAAAGCATAATTAAGTACGTCTATGTTTTCTTTTCCACTTGTATCTATGTATTTTTGAAGGGTTATGTTATTTTCAGTTAACGTTCCTGTTTTATCAGTACATAAAACGTCTATCGCTCCTAAGTTTTGAATTGCATCTATTTTCTTAACAAGCGTTTTTTTCTTGGCAAGTGTTTTGCTGCCCTTTGTTAAATTTACGTTAACTATCATTGGAAGCATACTAGGCGTGATACCTACTGCAACTGAAAGAGCAAATAAAATAGCTTCCTTAAAATTCCCTTTAATTACGCCATCTACTACCAAAACGACAAGACAAACAACAATCATATATGTAATTAACATTTTAGTTATGTTTTTCATTCCTTTTTCAAAGTTCGTTACTTCTTTTGTGTTATCTATTTCTTTTCCCATTGAACCAAGGTAAGTGTTAAATCCGGTTTCAATTACAATTGCACTTGCACTTCCAGTAATTACACTAGAACCCATTAAACATACGTTATCAATGCTAAATACGTCTTTAGCATCGTTTTTTTTAGCCTTTTTTTCGATAGGTATACTTTCACCAGTAAAAACGGATTGATTTAAAAATAGGTCTTTACTTTCTAAAATGATTACATCCGCAGGAACAATTGAACCAGCATTTAATTTTATAATGTCTCCAATAACTACTTTTTCTGTTTTGATGGTGCTTTCTTTACCACTTCTAAGTACGTTTGCAAGGCTATATATACTTGCTTTTAATTTTCTGTTAAATTTATAAACTGAGTAGTCCTGGACGAACCTTATAACAGCACTTATAACGGCAATTAAAACTATTATTAATGAACCTAACCTATCACCTAAAGAGAAGTTTATAACTGCTAAAACAAGTAATATTATAATAAACTGATCTTTAAATGAGTTTAAAAGAAAATATATCCAAGGCTTTTTATCATCCTTAATAACTACGTTTGGACCATATTCTTTAAGTCTTTTTGATGCTTCATCACTTGACAAGCCATCTTTATTTGATTTTAGATAATGTACTAACTCATCAGATGATAAATTAGATATCTTTTTATATTTGTCTAGTAAAGTTACATTGTTATCATTTAAATACTTCTTTTTCTTTTTTATATCAAATATCTGTATCATATAACCACCATCCTATAATAAAATTATAGCACATTTTTTTTGTTATGAATAAATTAAAAAACAAATTATTTTACGATAATCGATAAAAATATATTGACAATTAATAAAATAAGACATATTATTAAATTGAGGTGAGAAAAAATTATGAAAAAAAGTGTATTAGCTAAAGCAGTATCTATATTGTTAATTGTTATTTTAATTATTGGAATAGGGTGTTTTATATTTATTCCAGAACTTTATGATATGTTTAAAGGAAGTGATATTGATTTATTTAAAAAACATATACCAATTTATAGATTAGCGTTTTATATGTGCTATATAATTGGACTTTATATAGTATATAGATTAATTGGTTTATTTAACATTGTTTATAGTGGAAGTCCTTTTAATAAAAAATTAGAAGATACTTTAAAAGTAATTGCAGTTATGTTTATGATTCTATTTTTAATAGTAATTATTAAAGGCGTATTTATACCAAACTTATTAACGTTTGTAGTTGCACTTATTTGTTTTTTTACATCACTTTCATTTTACGTTTTAGCAGAAGTTATAAAAGCTGCGATAAAATATAAAACGGAAGTAGATTTTACGATTTAGGAGGCACTTTTATGATAGTAGTTAATTTAGATGTTATGATGGCTAAAAGAAAGATGTCACTAAATGAACTTAGCCTAAAAACTGGTATTACAACGACGAATCTTTCAATATTAAAAACAAATAAGGCAAAAGCAATAAGATTTTCAACGCTAGAGGTAATTTGCAAAGTGCTTAACTGTCAGCCAAGCGATATATTAGAATACAAGGGTGATAATAATGAACAGTAAAAATAGAAAAAAACATATATTAGTTCCTTTAATATCTGCTATTTTAATAGTTGTTACAGGAATGTTAAACATAGATTTTTATTTTAAAAGTGTTATGTTTCCTTTCTTAATGATCTTAATATCAAGTACTATTTTAGTTAAAGATTATGAGAAAATAAATAAAAAGGCTTATTTACTTATCATTCCAATAGTTCTTATAATTATAAGTAACTTAGTTTTGAAAGTATTAAAAGGTAATTTAGATGGTACTAACCAGTTGCTTAATATAATAGTTTTACCATTATTAATTTCTACGTATTTATTTATGCTTGTAAGAAGTGATTTTAAGGTATCTTTAGAAAATATGTTTTTAGTATTTAAACTATTTCCAAAGAACTTATTTAAAAACCTTAAATTTATTAAAATAGATACAAATAAAGAAAAAAATGATAAGGTAATTAACATTATATTTGGAACTATTATAGGTGTTTTTATATCAGGATTAATACTTGTACTTTTAACTAGTGCGGATGCTTATTTTGATAAGTTTTTATCTAGTATTGTTACAAATATTAATGTAAATTTTAACTTATGGTATGTTATTAAAGGAATAATATATTTTGTTATCTTGTTTGTAATAGGTATTAACTTATTTAAAAATAAGGAAATAGCTTTAAAAGAAAGTAAAATGAGTCGCGTAAATAAAACAGTTGTTACAACTATGCTTTTCATAGTAAACTTTGTATTTGTTTTATTTTTAATATCAGAGATATCTAAACTTTGTGGTAACTTCCTTAAGGTTCCTAAAGGATATATTTATTCCAGCTACGCAAGAGAAGGCTTTTTCCAACTTTTATTTGTAACACTAATAAATTTCGGAATAATATTATATTTAATATATAAAACAAACTTAGTTAAAGAAGATAAAAAAGTTAAATACTTAGTTTTATCTTTAATATCATTTTCTATATTTCTAATATTTAACTCTTATTATAGAATGTTCTTATACATAGGAAGATTTGGATTTACTAATCTTAGATTACAAGTTATATTGTTTCTATTTATGGAAATTATATTATTTGGTTTTATTATAAAGAAAATAATAAGAGGCGCGAAAAAAGATGGAATGGTATTTTTAATTATTATGACTATAACATACGTAATTAATTTATATATATGTAATGATTGGTTTATAGGAATTTTGGAGAAAATATGGAAGTAAATGAAAGAAGAGAAGAAACAAAAATACTTATTATATTTTCTCTTTTTTTAGTAGCATTTTGTATTATTTCCATCGCGTTTTTAGGTGTTATTTTTACCTGTTTATTTGATGATGATTATACAAAAGCTTATGATTTTTATACTAAAAATAAGAAAGTATTAAACGATATTATTAGTGATAAAACAAATTTGAATCAACCTGGTCAAGTGCTTAATATGAAAGAAATATCTTCTTTTAAATATTATGAATCAGAGTGTAATTTTGAAAGATGTAATGGAAAGTACGTTGAAATTTTTATGAAGATTAGATCTAAAGGCATATTCCCTGTGCTACCACAATATTATGAAGCACTAGTTTATTCTTATGATGAAATACCTCATAGTTCGTTTTATGATGATTATAAATTTATAAAAAAAGATAATAAAACTTGGTATTACAAAGATAATTCCGATAATAAAATAATAATTCATAAAATAAATGAAAATTGGTATTGGTATGAGGCTTATTTTTAAAATATGATTGATAAGATTATTGTGATAATATAGTAGTTGCTTACATGGTTTTATGTAAAAAAACAGCAAAATTAAGGAGGAACATATATGAAAAAATGTTAAAAATGATGATAATTTTTGTTTTTATATTTTTAATATTATATATGATTTATTTTAAATTTATATATGATTTCGATGATTTGCCAAAAGGAATATATGTTAAAAGTATTGTTTCACCAAATGAAAATTATAAATTAAATATTTATAAAGTTAGTTATGGAATGACAATGGATTGGTTTATGAGGGTAGAACTTGAAAATATAGAAACTAAAGAAAAGAAAAATATATATTATGATTATCATTTAAAAGACAATGATATAAAATGGTTAGATAATAAAAATATCTGCATAAATAAAGTAAAACTTAATGTACAAAAAGAAACTTATGACGGTAGAATGCGCTTTCACTAACTAAATGTTAGGATAAATATGTTTTTTTACTTTCAACAGTATTTTTAAAATATAATCGATAAGATTATTGTGATATAATTAAGCATAGGAAGTGATTTATCTTGAAAAAGAAGGAAGAGAAAACCAATGCTATGAGAAAGTTAGAGCAAAAGAAAATTGTATTTAAAACTCATAGTTATGTTAATACCAGCGCCATTAGTGGTATGGAAGTTGCAAGTGTGTTAAATGAAGATCCCAACTATGTTTTTAAAACTTTAGTAACCATAGGTAAATCTGGTAATCACTTCGTGTTTTTAGTACCAGTAAATAGAGAATTAAATTTAAAAAAGGCTGCTAAAACGGTAGGAGAAAAAAGCATATCAATGGTTAAACAGGCTGAATTATTACCACTTACAGGTTATATTCACGGAGGATGTTCTCCTGTTGGAATGAAAAAGTTATTTAAAACAGTAATAGATGAAAGTGCATCTTCTTATGATAATATTATATTTAGTGGTGGTAAGATAGGATATCAAATAGAAACTACTTTAAGTGAATTAAAAAAAGCCATTTCTTTTATCCTTGGAGATATTAGTGAGTAATAATATATAACAAAAAAACTAGATAACGTGAATTGTTGCCTAGTTTTTTAAATATTATATGCTTATGTATTAACTTATCTGTTAATTACTAATAATATTTTCATAAAATAAATTTGAACTATTATATTAAATTATTAATATGTAGTATAAAAAGAGTATGGAACCAAGTTAAAATCTACATTTACACTTAGGACAATAACATCGTTCTAGCAAGTGGTCGGCTCTAAGACTTGTCCATTCATAACCTCATCTTAAACATTTAGCAGTTACTTTTTCTTTAGAATTTTTATAATTTAATATTTGTATTGTTGAATTTGATTTTAATGATATTTTATATTGATAATTAGATAGTTACTTTGCCATTTTCTCTTTTTCAGTCATTACAATTTTTACTTCTTTTCCTTTTATAGGTTTAGGATTGCAAGTAGGACATTTTTTATATTTCAGAATTAAATTATAGGAGGAAGTCCACGTATTACCACATATAGTGCACTTTAATTTAACATCCTGCTTAAAACCATTATATTCTAAAACTTTAATAGTTTTAGAATTAATCTTTTTTTCAAAAATCTTTTTTCGTTTTTCTAGATTACTCTCATATTCTTTAGGCTTAACTTTAAATATTTTAAAATCTAATCCTTTTTTTGAATTTGAAAACCAAAATGTTTGTAGTATGTATATATTTCTACCGTTTGATTCATAATAAAGTTGATATTTAAACTTATTAATATCATTATTAAATGATTTTATTTCTAAAACTGTATCATCAGTAGATAAGTCACATTTAGCCATTACATTATCATTTTTATTTACTACTAATTCCTGTGACATAATATTTTTATTCTTAAATATAGTCTTTTTAATATACTCAATCAAAGGAGTGATTTCTTTTTTTATAACTAGAGTCGCTTTATTAATATCATCAACTCTTTTTTTATCTTCTTTATTAACGGCAGTTATTGTTCCGTCTTCATTAAAGATAGCATCTATTTGATGAATTTTTGATGGAAGAACACCAATCTTTTTTAGCTTTTGTCTATTTAACATTTGAAACAATATTGTTTTTTCATTCATATCCTTAGCATCTAACATTGTATTAATAAGATGTTCTATTGTCATACCACTTATGTTATTATAAAATTTTTTTAATTTTTTAGATTCAACATGAAATGATTTAATACATTTTATTTCATAATTGATTTTAGGAAAATTATTAATATAATACTTAAAGTTAGTATAATATTGCAAATAACTAGCTGGAATTATATATTCAGAATTAAATTCATTTACAGAATTACCAATTATAATTAATTTGTTTCCGTTCATCTTTCTAAATAATTCCCACTCTAAAATACAATCATTTAAACCAGTATGAACTTTATTAATATTTTCAATATCATAAATAGCACATAAATTATCTTTTGTTATATTTCCCTCAGAAAAACTACTTGAAATAATATCGTGTTTAAAATTATAGAATGTTAGTTTTTCAAAACCATGTATTTTTTTTCTAAGTAAATACTTTTTAATAAATTTCTCATCTATATTTCCGTAAGTAAGGATTATTCTTTTATCTAATTCAAATTCGTTAATTAGATTATCAAATTCTTTTTGTGTTAGTGACTCTTTATCTTCAAGTATTTCTTCTGTAATACCATTAATCCAAGTTGTCTCAACCCGATCATTTAATTCTAGAGGCAAATATCTATTATAAGTTTTTTTATCATCTGGTTTATATATAGATATAGATAACAAATCATCTCTTATAGAAGATAAGCCATTCGTCTCAACATCTAAAACAACATATTTTTTTGAGTCTATCATATGAATTACCTCCTGAATTAAGTGAAATTTATAACATTATTATATCACAATTTATTTTTTTTATTATTTACTAGAAAACCAGACTTATGATATTTAATAAGAGCAAATTGCAAGAAGGAAAGTTATTCTTTTTTATATGCAGAAAATTGACAAAATATGATATAATGAAATTACGAAGAAGTTGAGGTCGCATGATTTTCAACTTTTTTTAGGAGAAAGTATGAAAAAAATATTTAAAAAAATGAAAATAATATATAAAAAATCAGAAATTATTATTGATTTTATATATAAAATTATTTTTAGTATCATTTCAATCTTTATTTTATTAAACACCAATAAATTGACAAGAGAACAAGTTGAGTTAAATAAAGAACTTACATCTCCTACGTTTATAATTAGTCAGGAATCTTATAATGATGATAAAATTAAAATTAAAAATTTGGGAGGAAAAGTATCTCATTTGTTTATAGAAAGAATTGATGAAATATATGTTAAATATAGACACCAAAAAATTCTTGTTTCGATTAAATTATATAATAATAATATTTCGACAAAAAATAAAATATGGCACTTCGTACCTAGTTCAAAAAAATATGATTATTATGAATTATATCATAAAATTGATTCTAATTTAAAAGATAAAAGTGGTGTTGAATACGTTTTTCCAAATCTTTCGTACTACAAAATCACATATATGGATTATAAGAATGTTTACCATCAGGATTACTATGAACTATATGGTAATGAAGGAAGATATGTTAGTTCTAATGAATTTAATAAAAGAAAATTTGCGTATCGTTATGATTTTTTCGTATTAGATGATGATTATTTGAATGAAACATATGAAAAAATCTTATACTCTTTAAATAAATATATTGATTATAGTAATAATAAATTGAGAATTACAACTCAAAACTAATCATATTTTTAATAAGAACGGAGGCAAATTGTGAGAAAAAAGGATTTGTTTAATTATTTAAAAAAGCCAACCATTAAAGAATTTAGGAAGAAAGATTGTATAGATGATTTTTATGGTATACCCAAATTAAATATACCAAAATACTTTTTGTTTTCATCATCGAAAGACTATTTAATTAATGATAGTATCGTTAATTACAATAATGAGGTCATAGTTGTAAAAACGTATTATTCTTTTGTGAAAAAACATTTAAATTTATATAAAGAAACTGGCGATGAATATTATGAATTTTGGGCAAGAAAATTTATAGAACAGACAATTAAGCAAATGTATTCCATTTATGATAAGTCCATTCACATTATAAATTATATATATGATTTACAAGTAGAACCGAATATCGATTTTAAAAAAAATGTAAAAGAAAAATTAAAACAACTAGATCATAAGTTTTATCTAAAGATAAAGTCTGTATATAGTAGATTGTATGGCAATAAATATATGAATTTAATTAGAGATGATATAACGCATAATATGAGTCAATTGTTTTTTAGATATATACCAATTTACAGAAAAGATGGAAAAACATCCTGGAGAACAGAGGAAGGAATGAAAATAAAACAAGCATTAAATATAATTAAAGAAATAAGCGAATTATTAGAAGAACAATATAATCTGATAATAGAAAAGTTAAAAGAATTTTATCCTAAAAAGGGAACAAAAGAATATTATGAAAAATTAAAAATTAAAAGGATAGAATTAAATAAAAAAATAGGAAGATAAAATTAAATGTTATTATGAAAAAAACGACTTTAAAAAGTCGATTTGCTTTCAAATGGCAGGGGATGAGAGAATCGAACTCCCAACAGTGGTTTTGGAGACCATTATTATACCATTTAACTAATCCCCTAAATGGAAACAAATAAATTATAACATAAAATTGTATTGTTTTACAATATGTAATTAAAATTTTTGGTATTTATGAATATATTTAATTGGTGATGATAGTGAAAGTTAAATTAGATATGCCGTATCCAAAGGTACGTGTAGAAGAAAAGAATCCTTATTATGCGGATTTATTAAGCGAAGATTATGCTGGAATAAAAGGAGAACTTACTGCAATTACTCAATATTCCTATCAACATATGGAGAAGTTTTCTAGTAACATTGAGTTCTCTAAAATAATGGAAGAGATAGCAAAAGCTGAAATGATACATCTTGAATTATTAGGTAAAACAATAAAACTTCTAGGAAAAAATCCTATATATTCAACTTGTGAAGCATCTAGGGGAGACTGCATTATGTGGAATAGTAATTTTGTTAATTATTCTACTGATTTAAAAGATATGTTAAAGATAGATATATCGTCCGAAGAGGCTGCGATTAAAACATATACTCTTCATAAAAAATTAATTAATGATAAATACATTAAAGAAATGTTAGATAGAATAATTATGGATGAAAAAAGACATTTAGAAATATTTAATTATTTGTATGACGAGCTTTGTAAAAGTAATGTGTAAAGTTTATAAAAACATAGTTAATTTAATATTATAATTCAAATTATTTTGATAGAATTATAATAGGTGATGGTATGACAAATTTTATAATTAACTTTGGGAAAACTGAACTTTTAATTTTACTTGCTATGCTACCATCCATAGTAATAGGATTTATCATATATAAAAAAGACATAATAGAAAAAGAACCAATAAAATTATTATTAAAACTATTTTTATTTGGTATTTTATCTACAGGGGTAGCTTTATTTTTAGAGATATATGCGGAAAAAATATTTCCTTTTTCTTTACAAAGCAACATAATTGGTATTCTTTTTAGATCATTTATAATTATTTCTTTTTGTGAGGAATTAGTTAAATGGTTATTTACTTATGTAATATGCTGGAAGGATAAAAATTTTAATTATGTTTATGATGCAATTGTTTACTGCGTTTTTATATCACTAGGTTTTGCAAGTATAGAAAACTTAATTGCTATTTTATCTAATTCTGGTGGTTTTACTCTTGCACTTCAAAGAGGGTTAATTACGGTTCCTGCTCATGCATTTTTTGGAATAATATCAGGTTATTATTTAGGACTTGCTAAAAAATATGAAGCAAGAAGGTGGAATAAGAGAAAAAGAAAATACATTATTTTAAGTCTTTTAATTCCTATAATAGTGCATGGAATGTTTGATAGTTTATTATTCTTATCAAGTACGGCTTCTCTTTTGTTTGCTACCGCACTAATAGTTTATTTATATTTATCTAGTGCTTTAAAGGTTGTAAAAACATCTAGCGAAGCTAAAAAAATAACAAGAAGGTAATATTTACCTTCTTGTTTCATAATATTCTTCTAAAGTTAGATTGTTTTTCTTTAAGTATTTTGCAAGTTCTTGACCAACATATCTTAAGTGCCATGGCTCATAATTATAACCCGTTATTTCTTCCTTATCCTTTGGATATCTTATTATAAAACCATAAAGATATGCTATGTTTTCTAAGTAAAAATACTCATCACTTTCGTAATTAGTCTTAAGTGAATTTTTATTATTTGTTATTATAAAATCAAATGCAAGACCAGTATTATGTTCAGATGTTCCAGGCTTTGCAACATATTTTTTAGCGTAATTTAAGCCTTTTTCTTTTACATAAGAATTATATATGTTACTTGAGTCATTAAACGTTCTAAAACCGTTTCTTATATTAATATAATAACCACGCTCTAATAAATTATTTTTAAGTTTAAGGTAGTTTAAGTAAGTTTCTTCTTCAAGCTTAATGCCTTTAATTGCGTTATCGTAAACATCAACTATTGTGTATTCTTTAATTATATCCTGACTTACAGCATTAGCTTTGTTAATTATTATTTCATATTTATTATTGCTTAAATTATTAACATAAATTAATTTATTACTTGAAGAATTCATTTTTTCATCAAGTCTAAGATTATTTTCTTTTTCTATTGCTGAGGCCTTTAACTTGTATATTTCAGCAGTTTGTTTTGTGTTTATAACATAAACTGTAGTTAATAAGAAAACGGATAATAAAAGACCATTTCTAATTATTTTTTTATATACTTTGGGCTTTTTTCTCATTGCTTCATTAATAGCGGCTTTTTCAGCATCACTTTCAAATAAAAACTCAGTCTTTGATTCATTTAAATCATAGAACTTTATATTACTCTTTTTCATCAGAACTACCTTTCTATCATTATGCATTATATCATAAGAACATAAAAAAAGAAAACACTTTTAAAGTGCTTCTATTCCTCATCAGAATCCTCATTATCAGACTTAGATATTTTTTCATGTTCCCAGGTTATACTTACAATTCCAGGATTAGTACTTATTTCATTTATTACCATTTCAACTTTGCTTGGTGTAGATGTTATCATAATGGCTTTAAGTTTTATTTCATCTTCTGTTATTTCACTACGCTCTAAGCTATTTAATACTAAGTCATTATTATCTATTATTTTAGCAAAATTAGTTCTAACTTTCTCTTCCTTGGCCTTTTTACAATTAATTTTAATTGTGTATTTTTCTTTTTCTGTCGCTTTTAATTTGTTCATTATAAATAGTGAAACTAATCTTAAAATAACGTTTGATAAGAGAACGAATGCCGTTCCTATAGTAGCTTCTACAACAAGTCCTGCGGCACATAAAGTACCAATTGCTGCAACACACCATAAAGTAGCAGCGGTATTAAGTCCCTTTATTTTACTTCCATCTCTAAGTATTACACCAGCACCTAAAAAACCAATACCAGAAACTACTTGTGCTGCAATTCTAGTTGTATCAGAATTTACTATATTAGCGCCAAATGATAGGTAAACGAATAAAAATGCACCAATACAAACTAGTACGTTAGTTCTAAGACCTACCATACGGTGTCTTAATTGTCTTTCTAACCCTATTAAAATACTTAGTGCAAAGCATATTGTAATTCTAATTAAAAAAGTTGTTAAATCCATAAAAATCATTCCTTTCTTTGTGGAAACTAATTATAACATATGTTATAATTTATGTACAGGATGTGAATATATTAATATGAAAAAAGATTTATTAAAAATAAGTAAAAAGAAAATAGAAGATAAAATAAATGAAATTTTAGATAAAGAAATAGAAAAATATAGTGATAATGAATTTATTAAAGAATCTATAATTGAACTTAAAAGATTATCTAGTGGTGGTAAAAGAGTAAGAGGATACTTAGTTAAATTAGGTGCAATGTTATTTGGAAAAGATGATGATAGCTATATAGATTTAGCAGCAGCTCTAGAAATATTTCAAACGGCAATTTTAATACATGATGACATAATTGATGAAGCTGATAAAAGAAGAGGGCTTGAAACTATTAATGCCAAATATAAAGGCCATATTGGAGTTTCAAAGGCTATATGTATTGGAGATTTAGGATTTTTTATTTCTTATAGAATAATTAATAATGCAAATATTAGTAAAGAACTAAAAGATGAGATAATAAAGATTTATTCTAAAACTCTTCATAATACGGTAAATGGAGAGATAATAGATGTTGAATTACCTTTAAAGGACATTAATTATCACAAGAGGATGAATGATAGTATTATATATGATATATATCTTAATAAAACGGCTTGGTACACGATAATAGGACCAATACTTATAGGGGCAGTCTCAGCTTCTGCTAGCACAGAAGATAAGGAAAAGCTTACTGTAATGGGCTCTTATCTTGGAATAGTATTTCAAATAAAGGATGACTTGTTAGGATTATATTCTACAAGTAGTAGCATGGGTAAAACTTTAAATGATGTAAAAGAAGGAAAACAAACAATTATTTATAAATATGCAATAGATCATGCAAATTGTGATGAGTTGAAAATTATAGATAAGTATTATGGAAATCCTAATATAAGTGCTGGTGAGACAAAAATGATAGCAGACTTGTTTGAAAAGTTGGGTGCAAAAAGAAATGCTGAAAAATTAGAGATAGAATACACTAATAAAGGTACTCAAATAATAAATAGTATGGATGTTCAAAATAAAGATTTATTTATGGATTTTGCAAACTATCTGCTTAAAAGAGATAAGTAACAAGAAAAGCTATGACATAAGTTTATGTCGCAGCTTTTTTTTAATTATTTTCTAATTTATAGGTAGTAAGCATTAAACTTAAATCACTTACATATTCTAAAATGAATTTATCGTTTCTTTTTGATACTATTATACCTATCGTATTTTTATGATTCTTTTCTTTTAATGTTTTATCTATTATTTTAATATAATTTAGAGTTTGACCTATATCTCTTGCATTTACACTGTTAAGTTTTAATTCACAAACTATAAATCTGTTTAGCTTGTAATTAAATAGTAATAGGTCTACATAATAATTTTTATTATCATATGATAGTTTGTATTCGCTCCTTACAAAGGTAAAACCAGTACCTATTTTAGTGTTTTACAATTTTAATATAAATGAATATTAAAAAATGCGGATGATTTAAATAATTAAGCTTATATTAATGCGTAAACATAATATTTTTTATAATAATTAGCACTCTTACTTGACAAGTGCTAATTATAGATATATAATGTATCTAGTGCAAATAAAAGATGCATAATATTATTTATAAGGGGTGATATTTATGTTTAATATGAATGAAGAAAAAGAAGAAAATGTTTTAGAAAAATATGGTAGAGATATTACTCAATATGTTAAAGATGGAAAGGTTGACCCAGTAATTGGTAGGGATGAAGAAATACGTTCTATAACACGTATTTTATCTCGTAAGACGAAGAATAATCCAGTTTTAATTGGTGAACCTGGTGTTGGTAAAACCGCTATTATAGAAGGCCTTGCTGGGCGTATTATAAAAGGTGATGTACCAAGTAGTTTAAAGGATAAAACCATTTGGGAACTTGATATGGCAGCTTTAATTGCGGGTGCTAAATATCGTGGTGAATTTGAAGAAAGGCTTAAAAACGTTTTAAATGAAGTTAAAAAGTCAGAAGGTAACATAATTATGTTTATCGATGAAATTCATATGATAGTAGGTGCTGGCAAATTAGATGGTGCAATGGATGCTGGAAATATGTTAAAACCAATGTTAGCTAGAGGAGAAATCCACTTAATTGGTGCAACAACTTTAAATGAATATCGTAAATATATTGAAGATGATGGAGCCTTAGAGCGTAGATTTCAAAAGGTATTAGTAAAAGAACCAACTGTATCAGATACAATTACAATACTTAGAGGTTTAAAGTCTAGGTTTGAAGTTCATCATGGTGTATCTATTTCTGATGCTGCATTAGTTTCTGCTGCAACACTTTCAAATAGGTATATAACAGATAGATATTTACCAGATAAAGCAATTGATTTAATAGATGAGGCTTGTGCAACAATTCGTGTTCAAATGGATTCAGTTCCAGAAAACATAGATAGTTTAACAAGAAGAATTATGAAACTTCAAATAGAAAGAGAAGCTATTAAAAAAGATAAGGATGATATTAGCCGTGAAAGAGTAAAAGAACTTGATTCTAAAATAAAAGAGATGAAAAGTGAAGAATCTTATTTAAGAGGTAATTGGGAAAAGGAAAAGGCTGTTCAAGTAGATATTAAAAAGACTAAAAAAGAGTTAGAAGAAGCAAGATTTAAACTTGAAATGGCTGAAAATAATTATGATTTAGAAAAGGCTGCTGTATTAAGACATGGTACTATTCCAGAATTAGAGAAAAAACTTGATAATTTAAAGAAATCTAATAATAATAAAATACTAAGTGATAGAGTAACTGAGGAGTTAGTTGCATCTGTTATTTCAAGATGGACTAATATTCCAATTTCAAAGCTTACTAAGGGTGAAAAAGAAAAGGTTTTAAATCTTGAAGAAAACATGAAATTAAGAGTCAAGGGACAAGATGAGGCTTTAAAATTAGTTAGTGATGCTATTATAAGGTCAAGATCTGGTATTAAAGATGAGAATAGACCAATTGGTTCATTTATGTTTTTAGGACCTACTGGTGTTGGTAAAACAGAAGTTGCAAGAACACTTGCTTATGAATTATTTGATGATGAAAAACACATGGTTAGAATTGATATGAGTGAGTATATGGAAAGTCATTCTGTATCTCGTCTTATAGGAGCGCCTCCAGGATATGTTGGTTATGATGAAGGAGGACAATTAACTGAAAAAGTAAGAAGAAATCCTTATAGTATAGTTTTATTTGATGAAATAGAAAAAGCTCATAGAGATGTTTTAAACATTCTTCTTCAAATACTAGATGACGGAAGAATAACTGATGGACATGGAAGAGTAGTTGATTTTAAAAATACTATTATAATAATGACTTCAAATATAGGTAGTCAGTATGTTTTAGATGGTAAAGTAGATGAAGATATGATGAATGCTGAATTAAAAAACTACTTTAGACCAGAATTTCTAAACCGTATTGATGAAATAATCGTCTTTAATGCATTAAGTAAAAAAGTTATTTATGAAATATTAGATAAGTTAGTAGATGATTTAAATAAAAAAATAAAACATCAAAGAATAAGTATATCTTTAACAGAAAAAGCTAAAGAATTTATTGTTGAAAACGGATATGATCACAATTATGGTGCAAGACCACTTAAGAGGTATCTATCCAAAAATCTAGAAACATTACTTGCTAAAAAACTTATATCAGGCGATGTTATATCAGGTGATAATTTAACAATTGATACATTAAATGATGAATTAGTTATAAAAAAGTAAGAGTTACTTAAAAAGGTAACTCTTTTTTTGAATAGATTTTTATTATTTAGAGCATAACCTTAATAGTAAAAGAGGTGTAAAATATATCTTAAAAATGTTTTAATTACATGCTTTTATGTTATTATTATAATAGATTATGATAAAGGAGTTGATAATATGGCTAAAAAGGAAGAAAAAAATCCAGTTGGAAGACCAAAGTTAGCTGATTCTGAATTAATAAAGGATTCTTGGTGCAAGATAGTTGCTAGTTTATTAATTGTTTTTGTACTTACAATATGCGGATTAGGTGTTCTAACAGCTAGAACTCCACTACAAGTGTTAACTTTTCAAAATCCAAATAAATTACAAGGTAGTGTATCTAAAACAATAACTTATAAAAAAGTTATACCAGCATCTAAAGTAAAAGTTATACCAGCAGAGCATGCAGAAACTAAAAAAATAAATTCAGATGGAACGGTAACCAGGGTAATACCAGCTATTAAAACAAAGACTATAAGTGTAAGTAAATAAGCATCATTGATGCTTTTTTCTTTTGCATATAAAAAATAAATGCTATAATATACAAGGAAGTGATATTTTTGAAAAGCGTTAAGAATATTTTATTTATTTTTATTTTTTCATTAGCATTGTTTTTTTCATTTAATATAAAAGCTTATGCAAAAGAGGCAAACGTGTATGTATTTTATGGAAAGACTTGTCCTCACTGTGAAGAAGCGATGAAATATTTGGATAAGATTAAAAATAAATATGATTTAAACATCATTAAATATGAGGTTTGGTATGATCAAGATAACCAAGCATTAATGGATGAAATAGCAGACTTTTTAGATGTTAATGCAAGCGGAGTTCCGTTTGTTATAATAGATAATACTCCTATCTTTGGATATTCTTCTGGCGTTACAGATGATACATATAAATATCACATTAAATTAGCTAAAAGAAAAAATTTCAAAGATAAAGTTGGAATAAAATTAGGCATTGTAAAGGGAAGTTTAACGGAAGATAAAATAGCAGATAATAGCACGCAAAAAAAGAGTTATGAACTTTCTATTTTTCAGGATAAAAGCATAGATTTTGAAAACATAAACATTTATTTATCAAGCATTATATTAGGACTAATAGATGGAATAAATCCTTTAATGTTGTGGGTTTTTGCTGTCATACTAGCTACTATACTAGATGAAAAAAATAATAAAAATAAGATTATTTTATCAGTTGTTTTATTATTTTCTTTAAATGCATCTTATATTATATTTATTAATAATGGTAGTTTTGATAATGTTATTAACTATGCTTCATTAGCAAGACTTTTATTATCCGTAATACTAATTTGTTTTGGTACAGTAAAACTTATACTTTATGCAAATTGTTTAGATGAAAAACCAAACGTAAAAGAAAGTAAGATGGAAAACTTTTTAAAAAATAATAGTTTGTTAATATTATCTATCATCATGATAATATTTGGTGTATTATCTAATTTTGTTAGAATATTAAACGTAAGTGATGCATCCATTTTATTTAGTGATTTATTAAAGTTAAATGGTTCGTTAAATAAGATGTCAGCTATAATTTTATATGTATTATTTTCGTTTATTGTAAATATTATAATGTTTTTGATATTGTTATTATTGGTGAAATTATTTAATAAAACTAAAATATCTAAAGCATCTAAATTAATTAGTGGAATACTATTTTTCATAATAGGAATTCTTATGATTGTTAAGTATTAAAAATATATTTAAGGAAGTGGTTTATATGGGAACTTTATTTGTTGTTGCAACTCCAATTGGGAATTTAAATGATTTTTCAAAAAGAGCAGAGGAAACATTAAGACAAAGTAATTTGATATTAGTAGAAGATACAAGACAAACTATAAAATTACTTAACCATTTTGATATTAAGGTAAAAATGCTTTCTTATCATAAATTTAACGAAAGAGAAAGAGTATCAGAAATAATAAAACTTTTAAATGAAGGTAATGATATATCATTAGTTTCTGATGCTGGCACACCTTGCATATCAGATCCAGGCTATATATTAATAAAAGAAGCTTTAGAAAATGATATTAAAGTAATTGGTATTCCAGGTTGTAGTGCTGTTATAACATCTTTATCAGTAAGCGGACTTGATACTTCATCGTTTGCTTTTTATGGCTTTGTTCCAACTGAAAATAAGGCAAAAAAAGAATTATTTGAACATATAAAACACGCATCTGTTAAAACTAAAGTAATTTATGAGTCACCAAAAAGAATAATAAAGTTATTAGAGTACATAAAAAAAGAAATACCAGGATGTGTGGTTAGCGTATGCACTGAACTTACTAAGGTCCATGAGCACACTATTCATGGTAAAATTGAAGAAGTATATGAAAAAATGAAGGATGACCCTAATAGCCTTAAGGGTGAATACGTAGTTTTAATTAATAATGAAAGAGAAAAAGAAAATGAAAGTGACGTATCAGTTGAAGCATTATTAGTTGATTTAATTATTAAAAATAAATGCTCATTAAAAGAAGCAATAAAACTTTTAAATGAAGAAAATAAAGATCTTAGCAAAAAAGATATATATAATGCAAGTTTAAATTTAAAAAACATACTAAAAAGATAGCAAAAATGCTATCTTTTTAATACATATGCTTTATAAAACATATTATTTAAATTGTCGTCAATAAATCCCTCTTCGATAGATAACTGATTATTTTTAACTAAACTATCCATAAATTTTTGGACATTTTCATCTCTTTTTAATGTTTCTTTATTATTTTCGCCAGAAATTAAAAAACAACAAGGAACACCCATGCCAGCCCAAGCTTTAAATCTTTTGCCAAGACCATTTAATTTTTTAGTAGTTATAAAACATCCTGCATTATAAATATCTTTTATCATTTTTGGTGTTATTAAATAATCATATATGCCATATGGATTATTATATGTGGTTTTAGTAATTGTTAATCTACCTAAAGTTTTATCTTCTTTTATATTAGGCGTTATTATATTAGCAGACCTATCTTTATCTGTATAGCATTGTGAAATGGTAGGTGATAATACCCATTTTCCGGAACTATTTACATATCTTAATTCATCGTTAAATTCAGTTATCATATCAGTTTCAATTATGCTATATAAAAGATTTGATAAAATGATTTTTTCTTCTTTTAATTTTTCTAATTCAGATTTATTTAAACTTCCTTTAAAATATTTACTACACGCGTTTGTGTAAGACACTTTTGTCATCTCCTTTTTTAGGCGAACGTGAAAAATAATAACACAATTATACTAACACTGTCAAGTTATTTTTTTTGTCATATAATGTAATATGAGAAAATATATTTTATTTAATTTTTTAGTTCAACTTATTATTCTTTTTATATCATCTAATTTATTCTTTGAAAGGCAAGATGTTAAATTTGTTTATTCACTTGGAATAATCGGCTTAATTTTTGTTCCGACTATTATAGAATTTAATTTAGAAATTAAAATAAAGCCACTACTTCATTACTTCATAACTACATTTTGTTTACTATTATTCATAATTTTAATTGCATTTTAATAACTTTGTTATATAATTAAAGTATAAGATTAAGATAGGAGACATTATATGAACAGTAATTACAATGATATAATTGATATTATTTTAACGTTTACGAGTGATGAGGAACTTTCAGGCGATATTGCGGTATCAGGTAGTATAGTGCCTTACTTAGTAACTAACAAGGAATCTTTAGAATATCACTCTGATTTTTATATACTAGTTAAGAACAAGAAAATAAACTTAGTTAGAGATAAGATAAAAAAACTAACAAAGGAATATGAATTTGACTTTATATCTGATTCTAAAAAGTATTCAAAGGAAGATTACGGTTTTAAAGTTAAGTATCAAGGTACAACGGTTGGCTTTTTTCCATATTCTTTAATTGATAATAATTTAACTATAAAAACTTATGCAATAAATAAGGATAATACTAAGATAAGTCTTAAGAAAAAAATTATTCCTGACGTTAAAAAAAGTAGCGTAATAAGATTAATTAATTTTTCTAAACAAAAAATAAGAATAATGAGCCCAGAATTTATTTTAGCGGATAAAGAAACTAAAGAAAAAAGAATTGGTAATCCAACAGATGAAACGATGTACTTATTAAGTAAAATAAGTGATGAAAGTGTTTTGAAAGTTATAAGGGAAAGCATAAGTAATATGGAAGTTAAAATAGATACAAAGGAAACTAAGAATAACGATTATATATTAGTTATCATTCTAGCAGCATTATTTATTCTTCTTTTAGTAGTTGCGTACATTTGTTTTAAAAAATAGTCCCGAATAGGGATTTTTTTAGTATAATAAGAGTAGAGGTGATAGAAATGAAAAGAATAATATTTCACATAGATGTTAATAATGCATTTCTATCTTGGTCTGCGGTTGAAATGTTAAAAAATGGTAGCAAATTAGACATAAGAACCATACCCGCGGTAGTTTCTGGTGATGAGAAAAAAAGAAGAGGGGTGGTTGTTGCAAAAAGTTTTCCTGCAAAAAAGGCTGGAATAGTATCCGGAGAGCCACTTTATATGGCAAGAAGAAAGGTTGATAGGCTATACGTTGTAAAATCTGAAAGACAAAACTACATAAAATATTCTGATGCTTTTTATAATATACTATGTAAATATACTCCGGTAATAGAAAGGTATTCAATAGACGAATGCTTTATGGATATGACAGGAATGGAAATGATGTTTGGTGATCCTGTTAAATTGGCTTATAAAATAAAAGATGAGATTTATGATACACTTGGATTTACGGTAAACGTAGGTGTTGCAAATTCTAAAGTGTGTGCAAAGATGGCTAGTGACTTTGAAAAACCAAATAAAGTTCATACTTTGTTTGATTATGAGGTAAAGAAAAAAATGTGGCCTTTAAAAGTAGATGATTTATTTATGGTTGGTAAAAGTTCTAGTAAAAAGTTGCATGAACTAAATATTAATACAGTAGAAGATTTAGCAAAAGCAGATATAAATATGCTTACTAGATATTTTAAATCTATGGGCCGCATGATGCATGAGTACGCAAATGGTGTAGATGATTCACCGGTTGAAAGACCACTTCCTAAAAATAAAGGAATAGGAAACTCGACGACACTTCCTAAAGATGCAACTGATATTATGACGCTTAAGAAGGTAGTAAAGAAATTATCTTTTATGGTTGGAATAAGGTTAAGGGAAGAGGAAAAGTATGCAACTGTTATAGCAGTTCAACTTAAAAATAATAATTTTATGAATTTTGTTCATCAAAAAAAATTGGTTAATCCGGTATCTTCAGATGATGATATATATGAGAATGCTTGCGTTTTACTAAAGGAAATGTGGAATGGGGACCCTATAAGGTTAGTTGGATTAAGAGTAAGTGATTTTATTGATAAATCATATGAACAAGTATCGTTATTTGAAAGGGTAGGAAAATCAAATGAAAGAGATAAGGTTCAAAGGGCAATGGATAAAATCAATAAAAAATATGGTAATAACACGATTAAAAGTGCAGCTTTGTTTGAAGAAGATGATTAAATTGGTATAAATATTTTAACTTATACTTGATTTTATTTTATATGTTTGTTAGAATACTATTAGCGTTTTAGAAAAAAATGCTAATAATTTATATTTTGGCGGAGTTGGTGAAGTGGTTAACACACTGGTTTGTGGCACCAGCATTCAAGGGTTCGATTCCCTTACTCCGCCCCATTGTGTTTATAAGGTACCGTTTTGGTACTTTTTTTATGCCACAAACCTTATAATATATTGCGATTTATTAATCAATTATCTGATATAATACTTATAGTTAAAACTTATTGAAATGAGGTGCTATTGTGAATATTAAAAACATACAAAAAGTATTGTTAGAATGCTACTCAAAAGATTTATGCTATCCTAAGGTTCAGTGTGATTGGAATGAAAATAATAGGTGCTTTGGAATGTGTGCAATAACATCACTTATTATTAATGATTATTTTGGTGGTGATATTTGCAAAATTTATGTTGATGGAATTAGCCACTATTTTAATTTAATAGAAAATAATATTGTAGATTTAACTAAAGATCAATTTAACCGTGAAATGGATTATAAAGATTATAAAATTATGGATAGAGAAAAAATATTAACTGATGATACAAAAAATAGATATATAACATTAAAGGCAAGGTTAATAAATAAGTTATTAAGACAAGTTGATAAAAAGGTATATTCTTGTAAGTCTTGCGATAAATTAGTTGATAAGTTTCCTGATGATGTAACAGTATTTCTAGGCAAAGATAATGACATAGTTTTAGTTGGAGAGGCTCCTGCGAATAATGGATGGAGAAAAAGTCATAAATTGTGGATTGATTTAAATGGTAAGGTATTACCTAGTGGACTTGTTTTACAAAAATTATTTGATATTATTGATAGAAATATTTTTGAAACTACCTTTTTAGAGTCAGTAAAGTGTTATCCTCTTGAAAGAAAGAATTTGAAAACTTGTTCTAGTAATTGTAAGAATATAATGTTAGAACAATTGAAAATATTAAATCCTAAATTAATTATTACGTTAGGGGAATTTCCAACTAGAAATTTACTTGATTTTAAATTTAATAAGTTTGCGGATGTAGTTGGTAAGATATATGAAGTTAACGACTACAAAATATTACCTATATATCATCCAAGCCCAATATCTCCAAAAAGTTATACGGGTAACATTCCTATATTTGAAAAATTAAGAAATATGTAGTAATTTGTAGGAATATTTGATATAATAGTTTTATATTTAAAGGGCTAGTACAGACTTTAGTTTGTATTAGCTTTTTTTAGTAGTGTAAAGGAGTAATTGAAGTGAAAAAAGTAGTAATAGGAGTATTTATTTTTATCTGTATATTTTTTAGTATAGATAAAGTTTTAGCAGGAAGAGGTTGTTGCTCACACCATGGAGGTCAGGCTTATTGTAGTGGTGGAAGATGGGTTTGTAAGGATGGAACTTATAGTCCAACTTGTACGTGTAGTGGTGGTGCTGCATCAGGTGGAAGCTCATCTTATAGAAGAAGTGTTACAACAACTGCTAAAAAAGTTTATGGATGTACGAATAGTAGTGCCATTAACTATAATTCATATGCAAACGTATCAGATGGAAGCTGTAGATTTGAAAAAACTGAAACATCAACGGAACGATTGAATATGAAACAATAACTAATGGTGATAAGACAAATGGAAGAAAAGAAGTTGTAGCTAGTGGTAAAACAGGAGAAAAGAAAATCATAAAAAAAATCATAACTGATGAGACCGGGCATGAAGTATCAAGCGAGGTAGTTAAAGAAGAAGTTACAAAAGAACCAGTAAATGAAGTTATAGAATATAAAGAGATAAAAACAACTACTACAAATAAAAGTATTTCTGATAAAAAAGATACTGATGAATCATCAAATAAAACAATAATTTTTGAAATAATTTTAATTATAATTTCTGCTATTTATAGTAGTAAAAATAAGGATGCTAATACAATTATAAATAAAATAAAGAAAACTAAGTCTTGGATTAAAGTAGTTTTATATTTCTTATACTTTATATTTGTTATACCTCCATTTATAGATATAGTGTTAATAATAATTAATGAAATAAAAAAAGCAAAAAAGTAAGGTTCACATTAAGTGAACTTTTTTGTATAATAAAAAAGGTGAAATAAATGAAATCGGATGTTTATAAAATAAATAATGCTGTGGAAAAAATCAAAACAGGTAAAAATACACAGTTTTTGGATGGAAGAGAACTTAAAATAGTAACAGGAAAGTTAAAAAAGAATGAGTATAACGTATATTATCCTTATAAAGATAGTGAAAAAGTAATGTTATACACAGGAAAAGTTCCAAAAGTTAAGTTATTTAAAATTTATACTGTGGAAAATATTAGACATCAAGATATTTTAGGTAGCTTATTTGCTCTTAACATAGATTCATCATACTTTGGTGATATAGTACTTTATAATGATTACTATTATGTTTTTGTTAGCGAAGATTTGGCATTATACATAAAAGATAATTTAAAAATGATAGGTAATAAAAAAGTTTCGTTAGAAGAAGTAGATTTAAGTGTGTTAGATAATTATGAAAGAAATTATGAAGAAAAAGAAATAATAGTATCAAGTTTAAGAATTGATAATATTATATCAGGTATAATTAACACATCAAGAAAAGTTGCACTTGATAAGATAAAAAATAAAGAAGTAATAGTTAATTATGGCGTTATGAATAAAAACTCATACATACTAAAAGAAAGTGATATATTTAGTATAAGAAGATACGGAAAATATAAATTTGTTGGAATAGTTAAAAGTACTAAGAAAAACAACTTTATCGTTAGATATTTAAAGTATATTTAAAAAACTTACACAAAAATAAAAAATGTGTTATAATTAACTTCGCAAATGAGTTGCTAAAAAAAGCGTAAATCCGGTTTGTTTAGCAATTCTTTTTTATGTAAAGGAGGAATTTATTTTGAAAAAAGAATTAAATTTAGGAAAGGACAAAATTGGTAGTCTTTTACTTGCGTTTTCAGTTCCTTGCATAATAAGTATGCTTATAAACTCTATTTATAACATAGTGGATCAAATCTTTATTGGTCAAGGAGTTGGATACTTAGGAAATGCTGCAACTAACGTAATATTTCCAATTGTAATTTTTTGTAACGCAGTGGCAGGTTTAATAGGAAATGGATGTGCTGCTAACTTGAGTTTAAGACTTGGAGAAAAAAAGGAAAAGGAAGCTAGTAAGTCAGTTGCATCAACAATTGTATTTACAATTATATTAGGAGTAGTAATAAGCTTAATTTTATACTTATTGCTAGACAAATTAGTTTTATTTTTTGGATGCACAGAAAAAGTACTTCCATACGCTATTTCTTACGGTAAAATAATACTTTTAGGTGCTCCTTTTATGATTATATACTCAGTATTATCACAAATAATAAGAGCGGATGGTTCTCCTAAATACTCAATGGTATTACTAGTTTTAGGAGCAGTTATAAACTTAATATTAGATCCAATTTTAATAATGGGATTTAATATGGGTGTTAAAGGTGGAGCTATTGCAACAATAATAGGTCAGATAGCATCGGCTATTATGGCACTTATGTATATTAAAAGATTTAAACAAGTAAAAATAGATAAAAAAGATTTTAGGATAAATAAAAGTATATTTAAGGTAATGGGATATGGATTATCTAGTTTTATTACTCAAATGACTATCTTAGTTTTATTTATATTCATGAATAACATAATGACAAAATATGGAGCATTATCTAAATTTGGTAGTGACATACCACTTTCAGCATACGGAATAGTATCTAAATTAAATAGTTTATTTGTCTCTTCTGTTCTTGGCGTTTCAATAGGCGCACAACCAATTATTGGATATAACTATGGAGCAGGGAACTATAAAAGAGTTAAAGAAACCCTTAAAAAAGTGCTAATAATTAACTTTTTAATAGGAATTATATTTAATTTATCATTTCAACTATTTCCAAAGTTTTTAATAGGAATATTTGGTAGCGCAAATAATAGTTTATATGTTACGTTTGCATGTGATACTTTAAAAATATTTCTTATGGTGTGCTTTTTAAATGCGTTTGAAATGACTACTAGTATAGTTATCCAGTCACTTGGAAATGTAAAAAAATCAACTGCAGTATCATTTATTAGACAAATTATGCTTTTTATTCCACTTGCCATTTTATTAACTAGTAAGATAGGTTTATATGGAGCTTTATATGCTGGACCAATTGCAGATACTATATGCTTTATATGCGTTATATTTATATTTTTTAGTGAGTATAAAAAGCTTGGTAATATGAGTGAGGAATCAGAAAAAGATACAAATGAAAAAATTACATCTAAGGGTAAAAATAAAGTAATTATTACCATAAACAGAGAATATGGTTCTGGTGGTAGATTTGTAGGAAAAATAATAGCAGATAAATTAGGTATACCATTTTATGATAAAGAGTTGATAAATGAAATATCAAAGGAAAGTGGATTATCTAAAAAATACATAGAAGAAAATGAACAAAAGAAACATTCTCTAGGAAGCTCTATATATAATAATGAAGATGCTTTATTTATCGCGGAAGCTAAAGCAATTAAAAAACTAGCTTCAAAGTCATCTTGCGTAATAGTTGGTAGATGTGCAAATTACATATTAAGCGGTAAGAAAAACGTTTATAAAGTATTTTTATACAGCTCTTTAGATAATGAAATAAAACGTGCAGTTAAATATTATGGTTTATCTAAAGATAAGGCAGAAAAACAAATTAAAAAGATTAATAAGCAAAGAGAAAAACATTATAAGTATTATACTGAACATAACTGGAGGGATTTTTCTAACTATGATATTTGTTTAAACGTAGATGAAATAGGAGTAGAAAATACTGCAAACATAATAATTGATATGATTAATAAAAGATAATGAGATTTTATATATAAGAAGTCTTTTGAGTAATGTCTTCTTTTTTAACTATTTTGCATAATTTAAAAGTCTAATTTGACTTTTTTATTTGTTTTTGCTATTATATTCAGCATTAAAAAAGGGGTGTTTTTAATGGAATTTTCAAGAAATATGGATAAGGAAGATATAGAATATGTTAAGTTTATAATGGAATATGGTGATGGCTATAGTCCACTTCTTTTACAGAATTTAAGTATGAGTTTTTCTGATTCTAAGCATAAGAAAGATGACTATGTAGCTTGTGTAAGATCGTTTTTAAATCTTGATTTAGAAGAAGGAGATAGATATAAAGCATATTTTAAATTTTTAAAGGAGAACTTTGATCTTACTGGTAATATTTTAGAGATAGGAGCAGGTACGTTTCCTACTTTAGCTCACTATATAGATAAAGAACAGCAAGTAAAAGAAAGTGGAAGTATAGAAATATATGATCCACTACTTGTCACGATGAATTTAGGAAATATAATTGCTAACAAATCATTATTTGAAGATGATAAAAAGGCAAAAGATAAAGATTTATTAATAGGAATGACACCTAGGGGTGCTACTGAGGTAATAGTTAGAACTGCTAATAAATATAAAATACCATTTAGTATTTTAATGTGTCCTAATATTAAAAAAAGTAGTAAGTATGATGAAGAATTGGATGCTCTTTTAGAATTGATTAATAGTACTAAAAATGATTCTTATAACGTAGGTGTTTCATATTTAGATAAAAACTGTTATTATCCTTATCCTATAGTATATAAAAAATAATAAATTAAAAAAGGAAATAAATTTGCTTATTTATTTCCTTTTACTATGTCTAAAATTATTTTACTTACATCATCTTTTGTTGATATGATATTTATTTTTCCGCCTTTTTTATTTAACTTATCTTTTATAAGGTCATATACTCTGTTTTTAATGCCATGACTTCCATCAACAAACGTAACATTACCTAAAACCTTTGTAATGGCATTTTTTGCAAGTGGGAAATGAGTACATCCTAAAACCACAACTTCATATCCTTTGTAGTCTTTTAATAAATCATTTAAATAGCTATAAGTATCCTTATTATTTTCTATTAATGAAGCAAGTAGAGGAGCTTCAACTAAAACACAGTTTTTTGTTTTATAATTTTTAAATAACTCTTTAAATCTTTTACTTTCTCCAGTACCTTTAGTAGTTAATATAATTGCTTTTTTATCTTTGTAATGATCATGAACTACTTTAACAGCAGGTTCTGTTCCAACAAAAGTTATGTCCTTATATTTCTTTCTAATATCATTTAATACAACTTCGGTTGCAGTATTACAAGCACAAACTATTAGTTTAGGATTATACTTAATTAAATTATCCACAGCACAACATACTATATCAAATAATTCTTTTTTAGTTTTATTACCGTAAGGATTATTTTTGCTATCTGCATAATATACGTAATTTTCGTTTGGTAACTTTTTAATTACTTCTTTTAATATTGTAGAGCCACCAATTCCCGAGTCAAAAAAACATATTGGTCTATCATCCATATTTACACCTTCATTTATTTGTTAAATTCAAAATATTAATTTATGCTATAATTATAGATGAAAATGAACAATATATCAATGTTTTAGGAGGATTATATGAAAGTATTATTAGTAAATGGAAGTCCACATGAATTTGGTTCTACAAATAGAGCATTAGAAGAAGTTAAAAGTTCTCTTAGTAAAAATGGCATAGAAACTGAAGTTTTTTGGATAGGAAATGATGCTATAAGAGGATGCTTGGGATGCGGTTCTTGCATTAAAAGTAAAAGATGTTTTATAAATGATAAGGTAAATGAGTTTTTAGAAAAAGCTAAGTGCGCAGACGGATTTGTTTTTGCAAGTCCCGTTCATTATGCTGGACCTACTGGTTTTATAAAGTCATTTATGGATAGGTGTTTTTATGCTAAAACAGATATCTTTAAGTATAAGCCAGCTGCAGCGGTTGTATCAGCAAGACGCGGTGGGTGTGCTAGTTCTTTTGATGATTTAAATAAATACTTTCTAATGTCTAACATGATAGTTGTTGGAAGTAATTATTGGAATCAAGTACATGGTAATAATAAAGAAGAGAGTGAAAAAGATTTAGAGGGACTTCAGACAATGCGCATTTTAGGAAACAATATGTCTTGGGTGTTAAAGTTAATAGAAAACGGTAAGAAAAACAACATAGATATGCCTCTTTTGGAAGAAAAAATTAAAACTAACTTTATAAGATAAAAGAATTCTAACTATTTTAGAATTCTTTTTTGCTTCTTAAAATAAGCTTCTTATTGTTTAGTAATCTTTTGTTATTAGGTTCCATCTTTATTGCTATATCAACCCATTTTAAAGATTCGTCTATTTCTCCTAAGTAAAACGTACTTATAGAAAGTAAGTCATATATTGTGTAATCAAAACTAAAGGGTTCATTTATGTATGTTTTTTCATGAGTCTTAATATCTAGTGCCAAAAGGCAATATTTTTTAACAGCACTAAAGTTATTAAGCTCATACTCTAAAAATGCCATTTCAACATATGCATCTCTTAAATAAGGAGCTTCATTAATTGCCCTATTAAACCACATTTTAGCTTCTTCATATCTTTTTAAATATTTGTAACATCTTGCTATAAAACGCATAGAAGCTGCTCTTTCATCTTTCCATGTTGCAGACTTTAGTGAAAGATGATAAATAAGTGTATCTATTGCTTCGTTTAATTTTCCATAATACATATATTCTCTTCCTAAATAATGAACATTCCTATCATTATAAGGATCTTCTTTTACAGATAATTCTAATAAAGGAAGATAACTGCCTCTTGATTTAGAACTATCTGGATAATGATCAACTATTATGTCATTTGTAGTAGCCCAAACTTCATTGCTCCCAGTATATTTTAAAACTTCATGAACCGGATTTATCCATTTAAAATTTTTTCTTGCATGTATTTTTTCATAGTAAAAACTTACCTTAGGGTTATTATTTTCATCATGACTCCAGTTATAAATATATCTTACGTGATTTACTTTTTCATTTTCTAATATTTCTTCTAGTTTTTCTCTCCAATTAGGACTTATTACTTCATCAATATCTATACATACACATATATCAGCATCAAGTGGTACTAACTTTAATGATTCATTTCTTGCAACATCAAACCTCCAAGGTTTTATTTCTTTAGTAGTTACTTTAGCGCCTAATTCTTTTAATATTTTAACAGTATTATCAGTTGAACCTGTATCTAAAACGTATATGTCATCGGCACATTTGACGGACTCATACCACCTTTTAGCAAATTTTTCTTCATTTTTACTTATTGCATAAACATATATTTTTTTCTTTTTCATAAAAATATCCTTTCTTTTATTTTCCTAAATATTCTATGATTAATGTTAAACTAGAGTTTGTAAAGTAAGAATCAGAATCAATGTTTTGTAAATCTGGTGTATTAAGGTAAATATTTCTTTTTGACAAATTAGATAGTTCATATAAGTCATTAGTACTATCTATAGATAAAATTCCTTCGGCGTGAATATGTGATGTCTCTTCATTTCTATAGAAGCTACTAGCGCCTACATAAATATTATCAGTTCCAACCTTTCTAAATGCAAGGGTTGCAAAATCTATCTTTGAATCAAATTTTTTATTAAAATATGGAACTCTTACGTATGCATTAAAAGATATTTTATAATATCCTTCTTTATTAAACTTAATGGTATTATTATTAGAATCTAACTCTACTATGTTATTTGTATCAATTTCTTTTCTTTGAAGAGGAAGTCTTTCTCCTTTTAAGATTTCATGTCCATCATCTGGGTAATCTTTGTTAAAAGCAACTATGTATGCTGCATTTATTTTATTTGGAATGTTTTCACCATTTAATCCATCTTTTCCTTTTGGAATCATAAAGGTTAAAATATGGTTATCATTAACTTTATTATCAATTACTTTCGCACTAGTATTAGAATCTACCGTTATCGTATCTTTAATTGTAATTGTTTCTGATTTAGCTAGAACGTATCTTGGCCTATTTAATTTATTTTTATTAATTTCGTTAATAGCATTATTTAAGATGTTGCTACCACAATTACTTTTTTTTATAAAATTTTCATTCATATTAATTATCTCCTTTCTTTAATATATTATTAGTTAACAAAAAAAGTAATAATTTTATATTCCTATATATTGCTTTAATTTAAATATAATGTTTTTTTTGTTATAAATTAATTACACTTATACTTAAATAATTAATAAGCTATAATGATTAATTTAAAAAGATAAGGAGGATAATAATATGTATAAATGTAATGATGATTATGAAAACATAAAAAGAAAAATAGAAGAGGAAAGAAAAAAATACAAATTCTGTTATATTAAAGGTCCGACAGGTCCAAAAGGGGATAAGGGTGATATGGGGCCTAAAGGAGAAAGGGGTCTTCCAGGTCCTACTAGTATTGATGTTGGAATAACAAAAACAGTAGAGCCTTACGAACTTGCCAAAGTAGAAAATGTTGGAACAAAAAAAGATGCTATTTTAAACTTTAAAATACCAAAAGGGGATAAAGGAGATCCAGGTCCAAAAGGAGAAAGAGGACTTACAGGTCCAAAAGGAGATAAAGGTGATACAGGTCCTAAAGGAGATATGGGAGAAAAAGGAGAAAGAGGAGAGCAAGGACCTTCTACTATACAAATTGGAAATATAAAAACAATAGAACCAGATGATAAAGCAGAAGTTATTAATGTTGGAACACCAGTAGATGTAGTTTTAGATTTTAAGATACCTAAAGGAGATAAGGGTGATATGGGCCCTAGGGGACTTCCTGGTGAAATTGGAAGAACAGAACATATTGCAATAGATGAAACAGAAACGTTAGAACCTGGAGAAGATGCAACTGTTATGGATACATTTGAAAATTGGGTACATCATCTTTCTTTTTCAATTCCAAAAGGCCAAAAAGGTGATACGGGTCCTAAAGGAGATATAGGTCCAGCAGGCCCTCCAGGAAAAGATTTTACATCTTCATATGGAATAAGATATTCTAATACAGAAACACAAATAAATTTACCTCAAGCTGTTGATACAGCACTTCCACTACCTGAAAAAGGAGCAGCATTATTTACCGAATACATAAATGATAATTCAATCAAAATAAAAGAAAATGGTGTTTATTTAATATCGTTTTCACTGTGTGGTGCAACAAATGAAGATTGCTCTTTAACTACTTCTGTAAGGGCGAACGGTTTATTACAACCTGCTACTAATATTACTAGTGAATTTCAAGCTCAAATAATTAATTGTATGAGTGGTTCTACCATTGTATCTCTTAATCAAGATGACCTTATTACGTTAAATATAAAACCATCTATGACTGTTAATATGATATTTAATGGAAGTACAAGTGCAATGTTAAGTGTTGCAAAAATACATTAAGAGTAGATTAATTCTATTCTTTTTTTATGCAAATTAATTATTTTAAAATTCATTTAAAACATAACTTATAAAGAAGGAGGAAGATAAAATGCAAATTATAGATGATAATACGGTTGTAGTTTATAGTAGCAGCGAACTAAAACAGGTTTTAAGTGAAGCAAATAATTATAATTATGTTTATTTAGGAAATGATATTAGTCTTGAAAGTGGTTTTACAATAAATGCTAATAAAATAAACGTAACAATAGATGGAACTTATAATAATGTTAAGTATACTTATACTAATTATTTAACTGATAATGCAGATGTAATAAACGTTAGTACCACAAACAAAAAAATTACTTTAAAAAATATGAATATAATAAGTTCACATACTTATGGAGTAGTTTATGTTCCATCTCATCCAAACTATTCTAACTTAACTGTTTTTTATAACAACGTTAATTTTAATGGTGTAGAGCTTTCCTGTAATTATTATGGAATAACTAAGATAGTCGACTCAAATATAACAGGTGAAGATACAAATTCAGTTACTGTAAGAAAAATATGTGATTCTAATAGAATTATAATAGGGGGAAATACAACAATTACAAGTAGTTCAAATACTAATACTATTTTCTTTTTTAATGATGTTATTCCATCTTATATTAAAATAGTACCTAATAGTAATGTTAATATTACAACAAACAGGGAACTTATGAATGGTACTAATAGACTTGATTTAATAGTAGGTCATGGCTCAACTTTTCTATTAACTACTGGAAATGGTTTTGCAATAACAACAACACATGGTGCTAGAAACGTTTTAATAGAAGAAATGGCTAATTTTACCTTTATAGAAAAAAGTCATCAAAGAGTTCCAATGTGGAATGTATTTGGGGATTTTAAGGTTTTAGAAGGTGCTAGTGTATCAGTTATAAATACGTATATGAATACACCAACAGATAATTATAATATTTATTTTAAAGGAACAAATCAAAAGTTTATATTAGATAATCCAAAATACATAAATATTTATACTAAAAATGCAAATGTAGTTTATACGAATAATCCGGTTGAGTTTTCATTTAAATTTAGCAGGATAAACATGTGGATATATGCTCTTGATTATAATTTAGCATGTACACTTGATGATGCCCCAGCTTTTTCTTGGTTTAAAGAAAATACACCTTCAAAAATAACAGGTACATTAAATAAAGATAATACGGTTATTTCATCTCATAATTTTACGGATAGTGAGTTAGCTCTATTACCAGATATAAGTAATTTCTCATTTCAAAGTAAAAAAATATTAACGATAGGAATGCTAAAGATGAACGTTCATCCACTTACTGCTACTACAAATACTATATCAGGCCATACAATACCTTATTCTAATGTAAAAATAGAGTATGATAATAAGAGTTTAATGCTAGAAGCAGATGAAAATGGTTTATTTGAAACTAATATTAATGATAATATTTTAGATAATACGAGAGTTAAAATAACTGCTTGTTTAAATGCTTGTTTTTCAGAAAGAAAGGTAATAACTCCTTTTAATGGTGAATTAACACTTCTAAACGTAACAGATAACATTCCTTTTAGCATGATGCCATCATCTATAAACCCCGTTATTTTACCTAAAAAAAATAAAACTGTAATAACTGTAGTAGATAGTAGAGTAAATAGTACTAGTTGGAAACTTTACATAAATTATTTAAATCCTATGATTGAAAAGGAAGGAAAAGTATTAATAAATTCACTATTATTTAAAAAATTTGATAATGAAAAAGTTAATATAAATGTAAATAAAAAGATGATATATCAATCAAATGATAATGGTGGAAATATTTCAGTAAGTAATGTTACTTTTTCTACTGATAAAGGATTGCTTTTAAAACCTAGTAAAAGCTTGTTAGAAGATGAAGATTATTCTACTTTAATAATTTGGAGTATAGAGGAGTAATGCCTTTACAGAAAGGTATAATTATTCATAAAATATACCGTGATGAGGTGAATTATGGCAAAAGAATATATTTATGTTAAACTTTATAATAATAATGGTCTAAGTTCAAATAATGTAAGAGTTAAGTTAAAGAATAAATGTAATAAGATTGTTTTTGATGGAAAAACAAATTATTTTGGAAAGATAAAAATACCAGTTTGTAATAATAAAGTATATAAATTAATTGTCTATTATAATTTAACAAAAAAAGTAATACCTTTAATTGCAAGAGCAAATGAGGTTTATTGTATAAATATTGGTAGTAATAAAAATAAAAAACATCTTATTGCAATTTTATTAAAGGATAAGAATTATCCAAATATAAGAATAGAAGGAGGCATGATGACATTATGTCAAGACACACAATCCCTATAACGAATGGTAAAGGAAGTATTGAACTTGTTACTGGAACTTATAATGCACAAGCAGTAGCAGGAGGATATGACGCTTCAACGTTAGATCCTAAAAGCGTTACCATAATAGATGGAACTGATACATATGCTTTTACAATAAGTGCAAAAGGTACGTTAACACTTCATGTAACAGATACAGGAGAAGCTAGTACGGGAGTACAAATTGTTGGTGCAAAGTTCATAAGAACTGATAGTACTGGAACAATAGTAGGAAAAGAAATAACAACTAATGATGATGGTAATGCGGTATTTGAAAATGTTCCGTATGCACAAACTGGAAGTAATGCAATTTATTATAAACAAATATCTGGAGATGGAGGGCATACATTTGATGATACAGTAAAATCAATTACAATGACACAAGAAAATGAAACAGTTGAAATTAAAAACCCAGATGCACCAATTAGAAACTTTACTTTAATGGATGCAAGTTTTCCAAACATCCCAGTTATAGATGGACAAATAATACTTGATGATAATTAAAAAAGCAAATTTTTTAAAGTATAACCTATAAAGTGGCTCTAACAAAATAGACTCACTTTATAGATTTTTTTAATCTATTGTTATATAATATAAAAAGATAAAAAGGTAAGTTAAAAGCTTCTAAATGATATTAATGAAAATAATTTTGTTTTTATGTTATCAGAAGAAAATTAAATATGAAATTGCAAATGATAATTCTTTTATGGAGTAATAAATTATGAAAAGATGTGCGTGGTGTAATTTAAATAATGAAATTTATGTTAACTATCATGATAATGAGTGGGGAGTTTTAAACCTTGATGATACTTATTTGTTTGAAATGCTTATATTAGAATTATTTCAAGCAGGATTATCTTTTGAATGCATCTTAAATAAAAGAGAGTATTTTAAAGTGGCATATGATAATTTTGATGTTAATAAAGTTTCTTTATATAATGAAAATAAGATAAATGAACTTATGAATAATAAAAATATAATAAGAAATAAACTTAAAATAAAAGCTAGTATAAATAATGCTAAAATATTTAATAATATAAAAAATGAATATGGTTCATTTCATAATTATTTAAAGATGTTTACTAACGATAAAATTATATATGAAAATGATAAAACAACATCTAAATTATCGGATGCTATTTCAACTGATTTAAAAAGAAGGGGTATGAAATTTATTGGAAGTACAATTATTTATGCTTATTTGCAAGCAGTAGGGATTATAAACTCACATGATGATGGTTGTTATAAACATGCAAAAAAGGCTTCTTAAAAGCCTTTTTAATTATGCTAATTTTACTATGTTTAAATAAGCACTTGTTCCGCTTGTTGGAGTTACTGTTGCGTTAGTGCTAGATTCAAGTGCAAGAGCTATTTCATCACCATTTTGAAGTGTTACAATAATACTTCCTTGAAGTGATTCATCACTATTAGCAGTTACTTCTTTTGTTATTGTAGAACCTGCTATTTGTGTTGTATTTTTTGTTACGTCAAGTGTTAATGTTGCAGCTGCATTAGATGAGCCTTGGAATAGATAATCTATTTTATAAGTACCATCAGATGTTATTGTTAATGTATTAGCATTATTACCTGTTATGTTTTTTAATACTCCTGTTGTTGTAAGAGGTACTACAGTTTGTGTACTTGCTGTTAAGTTTATGGTGTTTTCAGTTGCATCATATTTACTTGCAAATGCATCAAGTGCATTTGATGCAGCAGGCCCAGTAGGCCCAGTAGGACCAGTAGGTCCGGTTTCACCTTGCGCACCAGTATTACCTGTTAAACCTTGAGGCCCTATAGGTCCAACAGGCCCAGTAGGTCCAGTAGGTCCGGTAGGTCCAGTTGCTCCAGTAGGTCCAGCGGGACCTCCTGCAGGCCCAGTAGGCCCAGTTGGCCCTGGAATGTATCTTGGACAGCAACATTTGTTTTTTTTCATTTCTAATAAGGCAGCATTTAAAATATTACCTTCATAACATTCGTTATTCATATCAATTTTCTCCTTCCAAAGTATAATATGAACTTAAAGAAATATTGCTTATTATGTTTGCTTTAGAACGTGTTTTACTTTTCTTATATAAGATGTTATATTAATAATAGATTATAAAAGAGGTAGTGTATGAAAAAAGGTAAAAAGATATTCTTAATAATTTTGGCTATAATATTTATAATTATGTTTTTAATAGGTGTTATGGTAGTAAAGGACTTAAAAGAAGAAGATAAGTTAAGAGATGATATTTCTAGCATAAATGAACTTATAAATAGTGATAATCCTGATGTTAAATTAATTAACAAAAAACTAAAAACTTATGTTACAACAGGAGACAACTTATCACTAGAAAAAGCTGTTAAAAGATATTATTTAGATTCTTATGACTTAGTTAAAAAATATAATAATATAGTCAATGTAGAAAAAATAAGTAATCTTGTATCAATAAATAATTTTATGTTTGATGGAAAAGATTTTAATATTTCAAAAAATTATATTAATGATATAAATAATAACTTAGATGAAGTAGTAAATGAGGTTAGTGAACAATTATCAGATAAAAATAGAAATAAATATTTTGAAAAATATAAATTAGATTCATATTATAAAGATTTATATAATGAGCTTACTTTATCATTTGACTACTTTGGTTCAGAAAAGAGTTTTAGAAAAAATGTTAATGAACTAAAAGAACTTGTTGGTTTAATTAGTGATACGTTAAATTATTTATCCGATAATAAAAGTCATTGGTTGATATCAAATGATACAATTATTTTTGATTCAAAGGAAAAACTAAGTGAATTTGGAATACTATTATCAAAAATAGAGGATAATAATGAGTATATAAATCAAAAAGAAATCACTAAGCAAGATGAAACATTATAGGCATAAATTGATTGGTTTATGTCTTTTCTTGATATAAAAATAAAATTGTGATATTATCTAGTTGCAATAAAAAGGAATGATTATTAATGAAAGATATTATATTAGATACTTTGTTAGATTCTGTTAAATTATTACCATTTTTGTTTATTACATTTTTAATAATGGAGTATATAGAACATAAATTTAGTAAGAAAAGTAAAGAAAAAATTTCTAAAGCAGGAAAATATGGGCCTGTTGTAGGAAGCTTTTTAGGAGCTATCCCGCAGTGTGGTTTTTCTGTTATGGCAACTAATCTTTATGCTACTAGAATAATAAGTGTTGGAACACTTATTTCTATTTACTTATCAACGTCTGATGAGATGCTTCCTATTTTAATATCGGAAAAGGCTGACGTGCTTATAATAATTAAGTTTTTAATTATTAAAATAATAATTGGTATGTTATGTGGTGTATTAATAGACTTTATTTTAAGGAAGAAAAAGAATTATAAAAAAGATAAAATTAAAGATTTTTGTGAAGAACATCATTGTAATTGTTCACATAGTATAATAAAGTCAGCCTTAAAACATACTGTTAGCATAACGTTATTTTTACTTGCTATAACATTTATTTTAAACTTAGGATTTCATTACCTAGGTTATGATAAAATAAGTAAATTATTTTTAAAAGATAATTTGTTTGGATCATTTATATCTAGTCTTATTGGACTTATACCAAATTGCGCATCTAGTGTTATGTTAACCAAACTTTATTTAGAGGGCGTTATTTCTTTTTATTCTTGCTTAGCTGGACTTCTTACGTCATCTGGGGTTGCATTACTTTTACTATTTAAGGTAAACGAAAATAAAAAAGATAACCTTAAAATATTATTAACCGTTTATTTGATTGGTGCTTTATCAGGTTTTATAATGGAATTGATATGCTCTTTATTTTAACTTCTTTATATAAGAAGTTTTTTTATGTTATAATAACCATAGGAGATGATACAAATGAAATTAGTATTAGTAAGACATGGTCAAAGTGTTTGGAATTTAGAAAACAGATTTACTGGATGGACTGATGTTGAATTATCGAATAATGGTATTAAAGAAGCTAAAGAAGCAGGAAAGTTATTAAAAGAAAATGAATTTACGTTTGATGTAGCCTACACATCTGTTTTAAAAAGAGCAAATGAAACTCTTAATATAATACTAAAAGAATTAGGAGAAGAAAACATTCCTATACACTATAGCTGGAAGTTAAACGAAAGGCATTATGGAGCTTTACAAGGGTTAAACAAGGATGATACAAGAAAAAAATATGGAGATGAACAGGTTAAAATATGGAGAAGAAGTGCATTTGTGAGGCCACCATTGTTAAACGAAGAAGATGATAGGTATCCAGGTATGGATGATAAATATAAAGATTTGAAAAAAAGCGAGTTGCCACTTGGAGAATGCTTAATGGATACCTTAAAAAGGGTAATTGACTATTATGAAACAGAAATAAAAAAATCATTATTAAGTGGTCAAAATGTTATTATAGCAGCACATGGTAATAGTCTTAGAGCTTTAATTAAGTATTTAGAAGACATATCAGACGATGATATTATGAACGTTGAAATACCGACTGGGAAACCTTATGTTTATGAATTAGATGATAATCTTAACATTATAAATAAGTACTATTTATAGTATTTGACAAATTACATTTAACTGTTATACTTTAAAAAAGAGGTGGAAAAATGGCTAATCGTAAAAAAAGTAGAAATAAAAAAAATAATAAGTCAAAAAATAATAATACTAAAAAAAATATTATAATAGTTTTATACATTATATTAATAGTTGTAATTATAATGGTATTATCTGCGGTACTTACTAAAAGCAAAATTACATGTACTAAAAGCGTAAATGGCGATGTTTCTATAGATAGTAATGCTACATTTTATTTAAAAAAAAATAAAATAAAATATATTGAAGTTAGTAAAAAAATTTCGGTGAAAGATAATAATTCTATTAATTATTTAGATGCAATTAAAACATCTTTAGAAAATAATTATAAGAAAGAAGGTATTTCTTATGAAGCTTCAAAGTCTGAAGGTAAGTTAAATGTTAAATTAAAATATATAAAAGAAAAAGAATATATATTAGATAATTTATTTATAGAAAAATCTAATGATGGAATAAATATTAATTTGCTAAGTGAAGATAAAGAAAATAATTATGGCACTATTGATTTATCTAAAGAATATAGTGAGGAAAAAATAATAAAAATATTAAAAAAAGCTGATTATACATGTAAAAAGTGAAAAAAAGTTAAAAACTCGAAAAAAGTCGAAAAAATGCTTGATTTATTGATTAAAATATAGTATCTTATTAGTGGAAGTACTCAATAAGAACTTCCCTTATTGTTTAAAGGACACGGATCTTACCCACTGTGTTCTTTTCTATTTGAAAAAAATCATACATTAACTTGTATGATTTCTTTTTCTTTTATAAACTTTACCTCCTTTTAAATCTTTTTTCTTGCCCGTCATAAAGTTTATGGTTCTATTCTTCTTTGAGGCATCCATAACGGTAAAGGTAATAGGAGAGCCCAGAGTGTAAGAGTTGCCTGTATTTTTACCTACAATTTTATTTTCTTCAAAGTAGTAAACGTAATCGTCATCGTATAAATTAGAATAATTTATTACACCAATTATGCCACAACTTGTCCTAACGTTTATATATCTAGAGCCTATATACGTTATGATTCCATCAAATTCTTCACCAATGTGATGCTCCATATATTCTGCCATACGCATCTTTTTAGCTTCTCTTTCTGCTTTATCGGCTTCTAAGCTCATCTTGGTACACTGATTAGCTACTTCACCAAGGTATTTATCTAATTCATTATAATCTAAATTAGGAAAGCTTAAATATAAGTCCAATAGTTTGTGAATTTGTAAATCAGCATATCTTCTAATAGGTGAAGTAAAGTGGGTATAGTTTTTAAGAGCAAGTCCATAGTGCCCTAAATTATAATTAGAATATTTGGCTCTTTTCATTGTGCTTATTAAAAGTAATTCAGAATATATATCTTTATCTAAATCATCTCTATTCATTAGTTCATCAACTAAATTTTGCATATATTTTTTACTTGTTACGTTCTTACAAGTTTTAAAGTGAAATCCCATGTTATTAAGCATTTCAACAAAGTTTAATATCTTGTCTTCATCTGGGCTTTCATGCACTCTATAAATTGATGGAAGACCTCTATATGTCATATATTCTGCAACTGCTTCGTTTGCAAGTAACATAAAGTTTTCAATTAGTTTTTCAGCATCTTGTTGTGTTCTTTTTTCAAACTCGATATTATATCCTTTTCCTTTAGTCTTAATTTCCTCTCTATTAAAGTTTAAATATCCTCGTTTTTCTTTTTGAATATTTAATTTCTTTGATAATTCATTCATTATTAATAAATCATCTTTAAAATTCTCATAACCACAAACATCTTTGCCATCTATTAGGATTTTATTAACATCTTCATAAGTCATCTTTTTTCTAGAATGAATTATACTTTTATATATATCATAGCTTAGTACTTCTCCTTCTGGTGATATTATTAGCTCACAAGTCTTAGTGAGCCTATCAACACCAGGGTGCAGAGAACATATTCCGTTAGATATTTTAGGATGAAACATAGGAATACAAGTATCATTCATGTATACGCTAGTAGCTCTTCTAAACGCTTCGTTACATATTGCGGTATTATCTTTAATATAATGAGATACATCTGCGATTGAAACGTATAACTTATAATTTCCATTAGGAAGAATTTCTATTCCAACAGAATCATCTATATCCTTAGTATCTTTACCATCTATTGTAAATAAGTTTTTATCTCTTAAATCACGTCTTTTTTTAACTTCCTTTTCACTATCTACTTTAGTTGGTATTTGTTCCAATTCCTTTAAATATTTATTTGAATAATCAGTTTCAAAACCATGATCATAGGCGATTGTTTTTTCATCTATGTCAGGTTCATCTTTGTGACCTAGTTTTTTTATTAAATAACCGTCATATAATTCTTTTTCGTCTAGACCAATAAGTAATATTTCACCAACACCATATTTATCAAGTGTTTTTTGATCAATCTTTATTTCTGATTTGCATTTTGAATTATATGGTATAAGGGTATTTTTGCCATTTTCAAAAACAACCTCACAAGAAATTTGTTCCAAATTCCTTTTAACTATTTTATATAAAATACCATAAATATTATTTTTCTTATCCATCCTTAAATTGTTTACTAAAACTATATCTTTTTCTAGTAAACCTTTTGCATTATCTTTGCTTATAAAAACCTCTGTATTATCACTTGATGTTATAACGGCATCGCCGCTTGTTAAAAAGTGAACCTTTCCCTGAATTAAAGATGGAGATTTGCTTAAAAGAGAGTATCTTCCTTTATCATCTTGAAATATTATTCCAACATATTCTAGAGCTTTTAAACACCTTTCTAATAGTAATTCTTCTTCGTTACCATTTATTTTCAATTCCCTTTTTATTTCTTTTAAATCAATGTTAGACTTCTTTTCTAAAAAGTCAGTTAACGCTTGTTTTAAAATTTCCATACTACTACTTTACCTTTCATAAATATTATACTATTTATAAAATAGAATTGCTATATATTTTACGTAATATGTTATAATATTTTTATAGAAAGGAAAATACTTATGAAAAAGATATTTATAGCATTATTAACACTTATAATTACGGTTTTAATATGTTTATTATCAGTTAGTTTTTGTATTAAAGATATAATAGTTGATACTTTATCTAAAGAAGTTGTTTCTTTAGAAATAAAAGAAAAGGTTACAAGTGAAATAAAAAAAGAATATACTGATATAGATTATGATACCTTAAGCAAGGTAGGAGACTCCATCCAAACTAGTAGTGAGGTATATAATATAACAGATAAGTATTTTGATAACATAATAGAATCTGTTATTAAAGGTGATGATGTAGACGTTCCTAAAACAAAAGAGGAAATATTAAACTTAATAAATGAAAATGAGGGTATACTAACAAAAAATGGAATAGAAGTTTCTGATTCTAAAAAAGAGGAAATTGCAAGTGAGCTATCTGATGGTGGAAAATTAGATAAGATATATAAAAACGTTAGAAATAGTGTTAAGAAAAATTTAAGTACTAAGGAAATAGAACTAGTTAAAATGTATGATAGGATGACTAAACCTTTATTTAGATGGATTATCATAAGTATTATCTTAATTGCAACCATATTAATTGCGGTTTTAAAGAAAACTTATTACAGATGGACTCTTAACCTTGGCGTAAGCTTCCTATTATCAGGTATAGTTTTAGCTCTTTTAACCCCTTTAATAACGGATGATTTATCTTATCGTATAACCGAAAAAGTAATAGGAAAAGCATCTAGTATAAACGTAAATGCTTTAACTAATATTGGATACGGATTTTTAGCTATATGTGCTTTATTAATAATAATTTATGTTGTTGGAAATAAAATAATGGGTTATAAGGAAAGAAAAGAAAATTATTAAACGAAAAAGATGCTACAGACTAGTTATAGCATCTTTTATTTTTTTAAATACGTTGCCTAATTTATCATGGATTACTATATCTGCTTTATAATCACTTTTTGTTTCTTCTTTATTAATTAAGATGATATTTTTTCCATTAAAATAATTAATTAAAGAGGCTGCCGGGTATACCAAAAGACTGGTTCCTCCAATTATCAACGTGTCAGCTGATTTTATCTCATTTATAGCCTTATCTAATGTTTCATAATCGAGTGGTTCTTCATACAAAACAACATCAGGTTTGATTATGCCACCACAACTGCATAATGGAATTTCTTTGCTTTCTAAAACGTATTTTAAATCATATTTTTTATGACACTTTGTGCATGTATTTGAGTAAACTGTCCCGTGAAGATTTAAAACGTTTTTGGAGTGTGCCATCTCATGCAAACCATCTATATTTTGAGTTATTATAGAAGATAGTAATCCCTTTTCTTCCATAAGTGCAAGTGTTTTATGAACTACGTTTGGCTTATATCCTGTTGGGTTTAGTTTTTCTTTATAAAACTTGTAGAAATATTTTGGATTAGTATAAAAGAAATGATGGGATAAGATTTCTTCTGGAGGAAATGCATATTGTTCACTATATAATCCATCCTTACTTCGAAAGTCCTTAATTCCACTTTCTGTTGATACTCCGGCACCACCAAAAAATACCGTTTTTTTAGATCCTTTAATTATCTTTATTGTTTTTTCTATATCATTCATAATTATCACTACCTAATTTTATTATATAATTTAATAAATTATAAGTAAAGCGTTTAGATATAAGACAAACACCAGGAAATGTTGGTATAAATGAAATGCATAATTTGAATTAATAAATACAAAATTAATTGACTTAAATATTTAAATATGTTAACTTAAATTCAGTAAATAAAGAAAGGTGTATGATTAATATGAAAATAAGATTTACTAACAAATTTATATTATGCAAGGTTAATCACGCACTATTTATGTAACTTTTTTATAAATATGAGTGTTTGTTTAATCTTGCTTAGAAAAATAAAGCAAGATTTTTTCTTGCCTAAAAAGGGAAGGTGATTTTAATGATGGAAAATAAAGATAAGAAAAAAAGTATAAAAGAATTTAAAAATATATATAAACTTATAAAAGAAGATAAAGGAAAGCTGATATTTGCATTTATTTGTGTGTTCTTAAGCTCTATGCTTTCAATAACAAACGGATGGTTGCAAGGTAAAGTAACTGAAGAAATAGTAGCTAAAAACCTAAAAACATCGCTTATTTTCTTGCTTATATATTTCATTATAGACATATTATTTAATAACTTATTAAGTAACATAGGTGTTATGATTTCAAGCAAGATAGAAGCTAAACTCTCTAAAAAGTTAAGTATCATGGTTTATAAAAAATCTCTTAACTTGCCAGCTTATGCTTTTGAGGAAAAAACAAGTGGTGAGTTAATAAATCGTATAACATCTGATACAGAAACTTTATCAAATACGTTTAATAGTATTATTCAAACTCTTATAAATGCATTTGGATGTTTACTTATATTGATTTATATATTCTTTAATTCAATTGTTGTTGGAATGGAAATAGTTATATTTTTAATAGTTATTTTTGCAATAACAAAAATATTTAATCCTAAGATTAAAAAAATAAATCAAGAATTAAAGGCTAAAAAAGATGATTATACTGCACTTTCTGCAGAATCTATAAGAGGTATTAGAGAGATTAAAACTTTAGGTATAAAGAAAAATTTAATAGGTGAAATATCATCTTTAAGAGAGTTGATTTATAAGAAAGATACTGAAGATATAAATTTACACAGAACTTATTCAATTATTATGTGGGCAATCAAAATATTATTAGAGTCACTTGTATTTGCAACTTGTGTTATTGGTATTTACCTAGGTAAAACATCACTTGGATTTTTTATGGCTATGACTTGGTATGTTTACAAATTTACTTGGCTAATTGATAATTTAACTAATATGAATAGAATGTATCAAAGATTATTTGTATCAATAAGAAGAATAAATGAGATAATAGATAATACGTTATACGAAGATGATAAATTTGGCACTTTATCTTTAAAAAACATAAAGGGTGAGATAAGGTTTGATAACGTATCTTTTGGTTATCCTAATGAAGATGCTACTTTAAAGGATTTTTCTGTTTCGTTTGCGCCTAATAAGAAGATAGCGGTAGTAGGTAAATCTGGACAAGGTAAGTCAACACTATTTAACTTAATAACCAGAATATTTGATGCAACAAGTGGGAATATATACTTAGATGATGTTAATTTAAAAGATTTAAGTGAAGAGTCCTTAAGAAGAAACATATCTATAATAAGACAAGAACCATTTTTATTTAATAGAACTATTAAAGAAAATTTTACAATTGTTAAGCCTGATATTACGCTAAAGGAAATAAAAAAATATTGTAAGATGGCATACTTAGATGATTATATTGAAAGTCTTCCTGATAAATATGATACTAAGTTAGGTGAAGGTGGTGTTAACTTATCAGGTGGTCAAAAACAAAGGCTTTCGATTGCAAGAGCACTTGCTAAAGAAAGTAAAGTAATCTTATTTGATGAAGCGACAAGTGCACTAGATAATGAATCACAAGGCTACATAAAGAAAGTTATAGATTCTTTAGTAAAAGATCATACTATAATAATAATTGCACACAGACTATCAACAATAATAGATTCAGATATTATATACGTTGTTGATGATGGAAGGGTAAGTTGCTTTGGAACGCATGAAAGTCTTTTAAAAACAAGTAAAATATATAAGAGTTTATATGAAAGCGAAGATAAAAATTAATCTTCGTTTTTTTGTATATTTACGCTTTATTTTACATAAAATAAAATGTATAAATATTTTTAGCACTCTTACTTGACAAGTGCTAAAAATAGTGGTATAACATAATTAGAAAGGAAGATGAGATATATGAGTTTAATCCCAAGAAATTATTTCGGTGATATTTTTGAAGACTTTATGCCAAGTACAAAGGAAGATAATATGAAGTGCGATATTTATGAAAAGGACGGTGCTTACAATATTGAAATGGACGTTCCAGGATTTAATAAGGATGAAATAAAAATCGAAGCTAAGAAGGATTATTTAACTATAACTGCTGAGAAATCTGATGAAGTAAATGATGAAGATAAGGACAGAAACTACATTCATCGTGAAAGAAGTTATGGTAAGTATCAAAGATCTTTCTACTTACACGACTTAGACTCTGATAAAATTGATGCAGAATTTACTAACGGAGTACTAAAAATTACCGTTCCTAAAAAAGACGAAGCAACTGAAAAAAAATACATCGAAATTAAATAATAACATGAAGGTGCTAGAGGTAGCATCTTTTTTTGTTGTAATTTGATAAAAACTATGCTAGAATATGTAGCTGATGTAGTATTAAGTAGTAAAAATAAAAAATATTTTAGATGAAGTTATATATGGAGATATGGGGGAATTATGGTGAAACAAGAAAAAATAAAAGAAGAGCAGGAAAAACTAAAGAAAAGAAGACAGTATAATATAGATCACAATTTACCTTCTGAAGAATTAGAAAACATAAGAAAGAATTTGTGGTTACACAATACTTTGTATAAAATAATGAGTTTTTTTAACACAATTAGTGGATTTGAAAAAGATTTTGAAAGATATAAATTTGATTTTAATGGTAGACCAATTATTTTTGCTTTCAATCATGTTAGAATGCAAGATATAGCAATTGAAATGGAGGCCATAAAAAATCATATGGTATTATTATCTGGTGATTTTAAAAACGTCCATCCGGATATTTCAGGTAAATTATTAGAAAAAAATGGTGTAATTTATTTTGATATGAAAAATCCATATGATAGCTCTGAATTAAAAGAACAAAGAAAATATTTGGAAGAGATAGAAAGCTATTTAAATGATGATTTAAGTGGAGTACTAAAAGAAGAATATAATAGGGCAAAAGGTGAATATGAAACCAATTTGAAATCACTTATAAACGATAGACATAATGTTAAAAAGGTTATAAATGATGTATTACAATCTGGGTATAATATGCTATGGTTTTATGAGGGATCTTGGAATTTATCAGAAAATAAACCATATTATGAAGGTTATAATTACATGGTAGAAGCTGCATTAAAAAACAATGCAATAGTAATTCCTGGAGCATTTGAAATAATAGATGTACCAGGTAAGAGAAAAAGACGAGCAATAGTAAGATTAGGAAAACCAATTGACTATACCAAAATGTATGATATTAATACTCTTACTAAAGAAGAGAAAATAGAAGGATTAGATTTAATAAAAGGCCAAATAGGAGGATTGTTATTTGATATATGGGATAAGTATTCAAATGTTTCAAGAGAAAAGTTAGAAGAAAAATATGCCAAAACTCTAACAGCTAAAGATTATTTTGTGCCTGATTATAAAAGAAAAAGCCCACTTATAAAATGTTTTGAAGAATATATGAACAAGGTATTAAGTGAGTGGAAATTTAGTCTGAAAGATATAGAAGAAAAACATTTTGTTGATAAAAACATAGTAGAACAAGGCAAGGCTTTTGAACACCTTGATAACTTAAATTTAAATAAAAATAATGCATTTTTATTATCAAAGAGAAATCATCATTAATTTGATGTTTTTTTATTTGCAAAGAGGCTTATTTTCATGTTATACTCTAGTTATAAAATAGGAGGCTTTTATGAATAACTTATATTTTCCAATATGTGCAGTACTTATAAACATTTTAATTGTAGTAGTATTTTTTAGTAAGAAAAGAATTCATAGTGATGAAACAAGAGCATATTCTAACCTTATAATAATTGCGTTGTTAGAGTCCTCTTTAGCGTGCCTTTTAGTGGTATTAATGAACCTATATGGAATTCCTAAGTATATCTATAACATCCACAGAATAGATTATATTTTAATATTGTTTTGGGTATGGGCGTTATTTAACTATGTGCTTATAGTTTCTGTTTATAATAATAAAAAGTTAAGAGGGGTAATTCAAAAGTCTACTTTTATAGTAAATATTTTAGTTTCAATTTGCTTTTTCTTTTTAAACGTTAATGTTATAAACAAAGATGGAATAATTGATACTAATGGTAGTGCGATGAACTTACTTGTAAGCATGTTAGGAATTTACGTGATATTAATCTTGCTTCTAGTATTTAAATCATTAATTAAAAATATTAAAAGTTCTAATAACAAAAAATTTATACCATTATTTTTTCTGGCATTATTAGGAATATTGTCTCTTGTAATTAGAAGGTTTGCACCAGAAATATTATTAATTTCATTAGTTGCAGCATATGCTGATTTAATAATGTTTTTTACAATAGAAAATCCCGATGTAAAAATGATATATGAGCTTAACAGAAATAAAAAATTATTAGAAAGCATGAGTGAGGAAAAATCTAATTTTTTATTTAGTATGACTCAAGATACTAAAAAGCCTATTGATAATATTTTGGAAGTAAGCAAAATACTTTTAGATGATAAAAATAAGGAAGATATGAAAACAGGTATTAAAGTTATAGAAAATAATGCTAGAGGTCTTAAAAACATCATTAATAACGTATTAGATATTTCAAATATATCATCTAGTAAGTTAGTTGTTTCAACCGAAACTTATAATGCTATTTCGCTTTTAAATGAATGTATAAAGAAAATAGAAAAAGATGTTAATAAGAACGTTACAATAGAAACGGAAATAAGTAAAAATATACCAGGTGAATTATACGGTGATAGCGTTAAGCTAAAACAAGTAATAATGAGTATTTTAATTAATGCTTCTAAGTATACTAAAGAGGGCTATATAAAGGTAAGTGCTAATGAAATAGTTAAGTATGATGTATGTCGTTTAATTATTGAGATAGAAGATACCGGATGCGGAATGAGCGTTGATAAATTAAATGAACTTTTAAAAACTAATACTGATTTAGAAGATACTGACCTTTTAAAACTTAATAGTTTGGATGTAGATTTAAAACTTGCTTTTAAAATAATTAGAAAATTAGGTGGTTTTATAAATATTAGAAGTGAAAAAGAAAAGGGAAGTACGTTTACTATAATTTTAGACCAAAGAATAAAAGTTAGTAAAGATTATTATAGCGAGTACATCTTTAATAAGAAAAAGGTAATGGTTGTAAGTGATAAATTGCAAACTTTAAAAGATATAAATACTTTAGCTAGCAAGTATGACATAGAACTTTTAACTACAATGCATAGTAGTGATATTATAGAAAGAGTAAAAGATGGTGAGAGTTTTGACTTAATTCTTTTGGAAGATGATATGAAGCCTATAAGCGGTTTTGGTACGCTTGGAAAACTTCAAGAAGCAAAAGAAGGATTTAATGTTCCAACCGTTATAATGCTAAACAAGAATAAAGAATCAATAAAGGATCATTATGTTGAGGATGGATTTAGTAATTACATAAGAAAACAAAATCTAGAAGAAGACTTCGATAAAGTAATAAAAAAATATATATAAATAAGGTGCTTTTAGTATCTTATTTTTTCTTTTGTTATGATATAATCATTATAGAATAGGAAAAGAGGTTAGGTTATGACAGAACTAGAAAGATTAGATGGCTATTTTAGAGCGGCTAATTATATATCGGCTTGTCAACTTTATTTGCTTGATAATCCACTTTTAAAAAGACCACTTAAAGCATCAGACATTAAAAAGAAAATAGTAGGTCACTGGGGAACTGTTCCAGGACAAAACTTTATTTATACTCATCTAGACAGGGTAATTAATAAATATGATTTAGATATGATTTATATATCAGGCCCAGGTCATGGTGGTAACTTTATGATTGCTAATACCTACTTAGAAGGTAGTTATACCGAAAAGTATCCTAATATTACTCAGGATGAAGCAGGTTTGCAAAAGTTATTTAAACAATTTTCATTTCCAGGTGGTGTTCCAAGTCATGTTGCACCAGAAACTCCGGGTTCAATTCATGAAGGAGGAGAATTGGGTTATTCACTTAGTCATGCTTTTGGAGCAGTTTTTGATAATCCAAATTTAATTGCAGCGTGCGTAGTAGGAGATGGAGAAGCAGAAACAGGTCCACTTGCAACAAGTTGGCACGGAATAAAATTTTTAAATAAGAAGACTGATGGTGCAGTACTTCCTATACTTCATTTAAATGGTTATAAAATAAGTAATCCAACTATTTTCTCTAGAATGAGCAACGAAGAACTTGCTAGTTTCTTTTATGGATGTGGATATAAAGCTTATTTAGTAGAAGGCTCTGACGAACTTTTAATGCATAAAAAAATGGCATCAACAATGGATGCGGTAATTAATGATATTAAAGAAATCAAGAAATCAAATGATGATGAAAAGCTAAGGTGGCCAATGATTATTTTAAGAACTCCTAAAGGTTGGACGGGTCCAAAAAAAGTTGATGGTAAAAATATAGAAGGTTCTTTTAGAGCACACCAAGTTCCTGTTTCTATGGACAAAAAAGAGCATATTAAAATACTTGAAGATTGGCTTAGAAGTTATAAACCAGAAGAATTGTTTGATTCTAATGGAAAATTAAAAAAAGAGTATGAAAGTGTTTGTCCAAAAGGTGATAAACGTATGGGTTCAAGTTCATATACTAACGGAGGTTACTTAAGAAAAGATTTAATTATGCCTGACTTTAGAAATTATAAAGTTGATGTTCCTTATCCAGGTAGTGTTAAAAATCAAGATATGCTTGTATTAAGTTCATTTATAAAAGATATATTTTCTCTTAATAATGAAAACAAAAACTTTAGAATTTTTGGACCAGATGAAACCATGTCAAACAGGTTATATGATGTTTTTGATGTAACTAATAGAGATTGGCAATTAGACATAAAAGAAAATGATGAATATTTATCTAAAGATGGTAGGGTAATGGATTCAATGCTTTCAGAACATATGTGTGAGGGAATGCTAGAAGGTTACCTTTTAACTGGTAGACACGGATTTTTTGCTAGCTACGAAGCGTTTATAAGAATTGTTGATTCAATGGCAGCACAACATGCTAAATGGCTTAAAGTATGTAATGAAATTTCTTGGAGAAAGCCTATTTCATCACTTAACTTTTTGTTAGCATCAAACGTATGGCAACAAGATCATAATGGTTTTACTCACCAAGATCCAGGCTTTATGGATCATATTGCAAATAAAAAGGTAGATGTTATTAGAATATATTTACCACCAGATGCTAACTGTTTGTTATCTTGTATGGACCATTGCTTAAAAAGTAAGAATTACGTAAACGTTGTTATAGCATCAAAACATCCATCTTATCAGTGGCTTAATATGGATGATGCCGTAAGGCATTGTACTAATGGTATTGGTATATGGAATTTTGTTAGTAACGACGCTAATCCAGATTTAATAATGGCTTGTGCAGGTGATACGCCAACTATTGAAGCAATCGCAGCAACAAAGATACTAAAGTCTTATTTACCAGATTTAAAAATAAGATTTATAAATGTTGTTGACTTAATGAAGTTAGATTCTACAACTAATCATCCTCATGCTTTAAATGATATAGCATACGATTATTTATTTACTAAAGATAAACCAATTATTTTTGCATTTCATGGGTACCCAACATTAATTCATGAATTAACTTACTTTAGACATAATCATAATATACATGTTCACGGATATATTGAGGAAGGAACTATTACAACTGCATTTGATATGAGAGTTAAAAATAAGATAGATAGATTTAACTTAGTAATAGATGCTGTAAATAACCTAGATTTAGGTAATATAGGTGAAAAAATAATTAGTGATATGAATAAAAAACTAGAAGAACATAATAATTATATTAAAGAATATGGAGAAGATTTAGAGGAAATAAGAAATTGGAGGTTTTAACATAAATGTTAAAATAAATTGACAAAATTCCACCTTAAATTGCTAGACTTAAATAAGACTAAATGGTAATCTATTGTCATCAAATTTAAATTTGAAAAAAGGAGAAAGTATTTTATATGAAATTTTATGAAAAGTTAATTATATTAAGAAAGAAAGCTTTGTTATCTCAAGAAGAACTTGCTGAAAAACTTGATGTTACAAGGCAAACCATTTCAAAATGGGAACTTGGTCAATCAAAACCTGATATTGATAAATTACAAATGATGAGTAAGTTATTTGAAGTTGATGTTAATACACTTACTAATGAAGATATATCTTTAGAAGATAAGGGTGAAACAAAAGAAGATAAAAATAATAAAAAAGAAGATGGTGATAGAAAGTTTATTCTCTATATATTAATAATTATTTTTATAGCATCACTAGCACTTTTAGCATATAGAGTAGGAACTGATATAAAAACTAAAAAAGATGAGATAAAAGAAGAATTAAGAAAAGAAAAAGAAAAGGCCGAAAAAGATGAAAAAGAATTTAAAGATAAATTTAATAAAGATATGGAAGAATCAGATTTAAAATTTGATAAAAATAGTTTTAATAGTAATTATACTTTTTATTCGGGAACTCAGCCAGGACAAAGTGTATCAATGTTAATCGATAATATAATAAATAAAAATAAAACTGAGAAAGATCATTTAGTCGAACTTACATTTGATAATACATCATATGGAACTGATTCAGATAATATTAAACAGACAAAAAATATGATTCAAACCTTTAAAGGTTATGATATTCAGTATTATGAGGTATCTATGGATTATGATGATAATGGTTATGTAAATAAAGTAACCATAGAAACTAGATAGCGAGGTGGAATAGCAATGATAATAAATATATGTTTAATAATAGTTATAATAATAACAGGAATTCTACTAATAGATTATAACCGTTTCGTAAGAAAAAATAATAAGGTTAAAGAAAGGCAGTCACACATTGATGTTTTACTTAATCAAAGATTTGATTTGATACCAAACATAGTAGAAACAGTAAAGGGCTATGCAAAACACGAATCAAGTACTTTAGAAGAATTAGTTAACTTAAGATCATCGTATAACAATAAAGGATTTAGTATTGAAGAGACAGAAAAAGTAGATAAAAAATTTAATAACATAATGATGCTGGCAGAAAGTTATCCTGATTTAAAGGCTAATACTCAGTTTCTAAGTCTTCAAAATAGTTTAAATGATATAGAAAATAAGCTTAATTATGCTAGAACTAGTTACAATGATGCTGTAACTTCATACAATAACTTGGTTGAATCTGTGCCATCTAATATAATAGCTAAAATGTTTTCTTTTAAAAGAAAAGAATTATTTAAAATTGATGAAGAAAAAAGAAATAATGTGAAAGTTAATTTCAATGATTAAAGTTAAGTTTATGCTTAACTTTTTTAAGTTCTATTATATAATATTAATAGGAGAATGTTATGGAAAAGATATTTGATTATGTTAATAAATATGGAAATTATGATTTTGATGAAAAAGTACTTGGTGAACTTGATATGCTTATATTTTCTCATCTTTCTTACCTTGACTTATCAAACTTTAAGGATGGATTAATCTATGATATAGGATCAAGTTTAAAAAATTATGATGCAAATAATTTAGGCGATTCAGTAAAGACAGCCTATAAGTTGTTATCCTTAATATATGATAAAAAAAGATATAAAAACATAACCATGTTTAACTATAAATACATATTAACAGATGATGTTCAAGTTGGCATATTATCTTTAAGACTTTTAAATAATGATATTATAATAAGTTTTGAAGGAACTGATAACACATTTATAGGTTGGAAGGAAGATTTTGCACTATCTTATGAATATCCAACTAAGTCACATCTAATCGCAAGCAAATACGTAAGTGATACATTAAATAAAAATAATTGTAACATTTATTTATGTGGACATTCTAAAGGCGGGAATTTAGCATTGGTATCAGCACTTAGACTTCTTCCGTCTAAAAAGGATAAGGTAAAGAAAATATACTCATTTGATGGACCAGGGATTCCAGATGACATATTTAAATCCATGGATTACAATATGATTAAAGATAGACTTATTAACATAATACCTAATTATAGCATAGTTGGAGTCTTACTTTATCAGGAAAACTTAAATGTAATAAAAAGTGATGCAATAGGAATTATGCAACATGAAATATCGAGTTGGAAAATAGAAGATGATCACTTACTAAGATGTGAAGAATCTAGCTTGAGCAAGGAACTTGATGTTTCAATAAAAGTTTGGCTTATAAAAACAACTCGTGAAGAGCGAAGACAAATAATTGATGAAGTATTTGATATCTTTGTTAAGTCTGGTATAAAAACAACAGATGATATAAAAGAAAATAAGATAAAATCTGTAAACATGCTTTTAAAAAATTTAAATGGTTTTTCAAAGGAAACAAGAACTTTATTTAATAATTATATGAAGATGTTAATTGGTGAAGTGGGTACGAATATAATAAATGATAAAAAGAAAGTTATTAAAGAAAAAATAAGTGAGTTAAAAGATAAATACGATACTTAATATAAATGATTTAAATGGTAAATACACTTGTAAATAGTGTATTTTTTTTCTATAATATCATTGAGATGAGGTGTTAACTTTGAAAAAAACGGTACTTATAACAGGAGGTTCTAGAGGAATAGGTAAGGAAACTAGCATAGAATTTGCAAAAAACGGATATAACGTTGTAATAAATTATGTGAGTGACGAAAAGTCTGCGCTTTCCTTAAAAGAAGAATTAGAAGAAAAATATGATTCTGATGTTATGCTATGTAAGTGTGATGTATCAAATGAGATAGACATAAAAAAAATGGTAAATGATGTAATTAATTATTATGGAAGGATAGATGTACTTATTAATAATGCTGCTATTGCTTTAGATTGTGTGTTTGAAGATAAAAAGGTAAGCGATTTTAAAAAAGTATTAGATGTTAATTTAATTGGCCCATTTACTTTATCAAGAGAAGTTGGGAAAAACATGCTTGAACATAAAAGTGGTGTAATTATAAACGTATCTTCTACTAATGCAATTGATACATATTATGAATATGGCTTAGATTATGATGCATCAAAGGCAGCACTTATTTCTTTTACTCATAATCTATCTAAGCATTTTGCTCCTTACGTAAGAGTAAATGCAGTGGCACCTGGCTGGGTTAACACTGATATGAATAGAAACCTAGATGAAGACTACATAAAAGAAGAGGAAAAAAACATTTACTTAAAGAGATTTGCAGAAGCTAAAGAAATAGCTAAAGTTATATACTTTTTAGCAAGTGATGATGCAAGTTATATAACAAACGAAGTAATAAGGGTAGATGGCGGATATAATCACGGGTAAATTATATAAAAATAGGAGTTGATATAATATGTATAATGAATTTGGTATAAGTGATAAGGCAAAAAACTTGGTATTAAAAGCAGAAAAAAGCCTAACTGAAGAATTTAAAAAAATAGATGATATGTGTGATATAAATAGTTTGAAAGTTCTAAAAGCATTTAGTGATAATAAGATATCGGAAGCACATTTTGGAAGTACAACAGGGTATGGTTATGATGATATAGGTCGTGATGCAATAGAGCGTGTTTTTTCGTCCGTATTAGAATCAGAAGATGCCATTGTTAGAAGTCAGTTTATTTCTGGGTCACATGCACTATGCGTTTGTTTATTCGCGTTTTTAAGGCCTGGGGACTTAATGCTAAGTATAACAGGTACTCCATATGACACTCTTCATGAGGTAATAGGAATAAAAGAAAATAGAAGTTCTTTAAAATCATTTGGCATTAAATATGATGAAATAGATTTATTAGATAATGACTTTGATTATGAAAAAATAGAAAATTATATCAAGAATAATAAAGTAAAATTAATAGAAATTCAAAGAAGTAAAGGATATTCTACTAGAAAAAGTATCGTTATAGAAAAGCTTGAAAAAGTAATTAAATTAATAAAAAAAATAGATGATGACATAATAATAATGGTTGATAATTGTTATTGTGAGTTTGTTGGTGATAAAACACCAACAAAAGTTGGAGCAGACATAATAGTTGGTTCGTTAATTAAAAACTTAGGTGGCGGAATAGCTCCTAATGGAGCTTACGTAGCAGGAAAAAGGAAACTTATTGATTTGGTAGGCGAAAGACTAACACTTCCTGGTGAGGGAAGAGAAGTTGGCCCAACTCTTGGAATAAATAAACAAATATTACAAGGTATTTTTATGTCTCCTTCTGTTGTTGCATCAGCTCTTAAAACGGCTGTTTTAACAAGTAAAGTACTAGAAGATTTAGGTTACAACGTGGAACCTAAATACAATGAAGAAAGAGCAGACATTGTTCAAAATATAGTATTTAATAACGAAGAAGACTTAGTTAAATATTGTGCGGGTATTCAAAGCGCTTCTCCAATTGATTCATTTTCAAAACCTCTACCTTGGGATATGCCAGGATACGATGATAAAGTAGTTATGGCAGCGGGCACTTTTACGCAAGGCTCTTCAATAGAACTTTCTTGTGACGGACCTATAAGACCTCCTTTTATAGCATATCAACAAGGAAGTCTTACTTATCCATATGGTAAATTAGCAGTAATGCGTGCGGTTACAGAATTATTAAATAAAAAATAATTTATTTTACGCTTTTATTTATAGTTTCAAAAACACGTGTTATAATAAATTGTAAGGAGTAAGAAATGAAAAATAAAAATGATATTATAAAAAACAAGGGATTAATCTTAATAATTATTTTTTCTTTTTCTTTGATATTTTCACTTGTATACGTAAACTTTTACGCAAGTAATATTTATGTTAAAGACTTTAAAAGTACCGAGAAAATAGAAGTGTTTAAAAAATATAAAAACAGTAAGATAACCGCTTGTTATGGAACTAGAATAAGATGCAAGAAAATTACTTACAAAATAAAGGGGAGCGTTAATACTAAAAGAATTGGTACTTATAACGTAACTTATAAGATTGATTATAAAGATAAGCACGTATCTAAAATTAAAAAAGTTACCGTAGTTGATACTAAAAAGCCAGAATTAGTAATTGAAGGTTCCTTTTTAAACGTTTGTCCAAACGGAAAAACAAGTGATGTTAAGATAAGTGCAACTGATAATTATGATGGTGACATAACAAAAAATGTAAAATATAAAATAGAAAAAAATAAAATTAAATATAGAGTATCAGATTCATCTGGTAATATGGCAAGAAAAGAGTTTGATGTTAATATTATGGATAATGAAAAACCTAGTTTAATTTTAAATGACGAATCTATTATATATTTAAGTGTGGGTGCAAAATACGTAGAACCAGGCTATGTTGCAATTGATAATTGTGATGGAAACATAACGGATCAAGTTTTAGTAAGTGGTGCAGTAGATACTAAAAAGCCTGGAACTTACGTTTTGACATACAGCGTAAAAGATGAAGAAGGAAATTTAAGTGAAGCAAAAAGAACCATAAAAATTTTCCCTAAAAATAACTATAAACCAGGAGTTAATACCGCTAAAACAATTTATTTAACGTTTGATGATGGACCTGGAGCACATACGGCAAGACTACTTGACATACTTAAAAATTATAATGTTAAGGCAACCTTTTTCGTAACGGGATATAATAACAATTACAATGATTTATTAAAAAGGGAAAAAGAAGAAGGTCACACGATTGGTCTTCATAGTTATTCACATAATTATAGTCTTATTTATACATCAATTGATGCTTATATGGAAGATTTATTAAGTATACAAAATAAAGTTAAGGAGTATACTGGCGAGGAATCCAAAATAATAAGATTTCCAGGAGGTAGTTCTAATACGATAAGTAGAAAATATAGGGCCCATATAATGAGTGATTTAACAAGTAAGGTAGAATCCCTTGGATTTAGATACTTTGATTGGACAATTGTATCAGGTGATGCTGGAGATACTAAGGATTCAAATAAGATAGTGTCAAACGTAACTGGTGGGATTACGGAAGATGGGTTAAACGTTGTTTTAATGCACGACATAAAACCTTATACGGTAGATGCTATTGAAAGAATAATTACGTTTGGTCTTTCTAATGGATATACGTTTGCACCTCTTACGATGGATAGTCCGGTTGTGCATCAAAAGGTTAATAACTAAGAGAATTTATTTTATTCTCTTTTTTTGTAGTTTAAAGTTTATTCATAAAATGATTAATTGCATTAAATATTAGTGAAATAAGGGGGAAAATTTATGCAAAAAAAAGGAATTGACATAAGTCACCATCAAGGAGACATCGACTTTGACAAATTAAAAGGAAACATAGATTTTGCAATGGTAAGAACAAGTTATGGTTCGTTTTATGAAGATAAAAAATATAAAAGAAACATAAAAGAGTTAGAAAGAGTAAAAATTCCGTACGGATTATATCACTTTTCTTATGCAACAAATATAGAGTCTGCAAAAAAGGAGGCTACAGGTTTTATAAACATAATAAAAAAATATAATCCTTTATATCCAGTTGTAATTGATATAGAAAGCTCAAGCAGAACGTCCAACGTTAGGAATGATACATTAGTTGATATAACATCTACCATATGCTCTATGATAGAAAGTGCCGGATATTATGTAATGATATATGCTAATAAGGATTATTTAACTGGTAAATTAAATAGTTCAAAATTAGATAGATATGATAAGTGGCTTGCCGAATGGAGTAGTAAACCTACGTATAATAAAAACTTTGGTATCTGGCAGTATTCATCTAAGGGAAGCTTGCCTGGAATAGTAGGGAACGTTGATTTAAACATTGCTTATAAAGATTATCCTAGTATAATTAACAATAAAAAACCAGATGCATCATCTAGTGATAGAAAAAAAGAAAGTAATTCCGTTATAAATTACGTTGTTAAAAAAGGAGATACGCTAAGCGCTATTGCAAGTAAATATAACACCAATTATAAATCTTTAGCAGAGTATAACAACATTAAAAATCCTAATAAAATTTATCCTGGACAAATAATAAAAATACCAAATAAAGAGGCTTCTGCTCCAACAACTTACATTGTAAAAAAGAAAGATACATTAAGTGCTATTGCAAGTAAATATAATACTACTTGGCAAAGGTTATATGAAAAAAATAAAAACGTAATTGGTAAAAATCCTAATAAAATATATCCAGGAATGGTATTAAAAATATGATTTTGGTTAACACTACATAGTGTTAACCTTTTTAGTTACTATTGACTTTGAAATAAAATAAATGTATTCTATATTTAGATAATAAAGGAGAGGAGATTATAATGAAGAAACAAAGTATAGCAATTATTGGTGTTATAGCATTCGTTTTAGCAGTTGTAGTTGGATATGCATTATTTAGTGATAATTTAACTGTTAGTGGTAGTGCAACCGCAACCGGTGATTTTGATGTTGAGTTTACTAGTGTAGGAGAAATTACTAAGGTAGGTTATACAGCAGTTGATGCAACTGAAATAGCAAAAATTTCTGAAGATAAAAACACTTTAACGGTAACTGTTAATAAGCTTGATTATCCAGGTGCTTATGTAACAATTCCTGTTACTATAACTAATAAAGGTTCAGTTTCAGCCAAATTAAAAAACATTAATGAAACTGGGTTAACACAAGATAATAGAGCAATAAAAGTTACATATACAGGTGTTGCAGCAAGTGATACGGTAATAAAAACTAATGATACTCAAGAAATGAATATTAAGGTAGAATGGGATCCTTCTATAAATACCGGATCATCAGACGTAACTTTCCAAATCACTTTGGAATACGAACAAGCAAAGTAAAAATAGGTCATCCTATTTTTTTTAATATGTGAGGTGGATAAAAATGAAAAAACAAAACATGATAATAATAGTCGTGGTTGCTTTTTTGCTTACGATAACAATTGGTTACGCATTATTTAGTGAAAGTTTGAGCATCAATGGAACAGCTTTAGCAGAAGGAACTTTTGATGTTGAATTTACTTCTGTTGGAACACCTACGTGTATAGGTTTTACCGGAACATGTGATTCTAATACATTAACTGGTATTTCATCTGATAAAAATACGTTAAACGTGACCGTTAATAAATTGGAATTTCCAGGTGCTTATGTTGAATTTCCTGTTACCGTAACTAGTAAAGGTACTATTCCTGCGGTTTTGGAAAGTATTTCAGAAACAGGACTTGAAACTGATGATACCATAAAGGTAACATACACCGGTATATCCGAATTAAAGGGCCAAAAATTAGAACAAAACGGGACTCAAACTTTTAGTATTAAAGTTAAATGGGATGAAAATTCTAATAAATCTTCTGAAAACGTACAATTTTCAATAAAAATGAATTATAAACAAATTGCAGAATAGTTATTGCTTAGAGGTGGAAGTAAATTCCGCCTTTTAAATTGAAAAAAACTGCTATTTATGATAGTATTTATATGTAAAAATAGAGATAAATATGATATGACATAGAAGGGGGTAATTTATGGAAACACATTCAAAAAATAAAAAAAGTTTAAAAATTATTAGTGTTATAGTTGCAATATTGGTGTGTTTAATGAGTGTTGGTTACGCCTTTTTTAGTGATTCTTTATCTATTAATGGAGTTGCATCAACCGTTGATTACTATAGTGGTACAATGCTTCCAACAAACCCTATTATGTTAAAACCTGAAGATAATTTATATAGTACCTATGATACGTCTAGAAGTAAACTTTCTTTAAGGGAAGAACACTGGGTTGGAGACACTTTTATAGTAATTTGGAACAAGGGAGTAGGTATTTCAATATCAAGAAAGACAATTACTTATACAATTTCATTTTCTAATCCAACTGAACTTCCATATATGAATGGACAAGTTACTACTAAAATAGAAAATAATGGTTTAGGTTATATAAAAAATGCAACAGGATCACTTTCTAAAACTACATTACAGCCCGGTGAGGCAGTAGAAGTTAAACTAACTATTACATCTAATTTTTTATCAAGACTAGATGATCAAGATATAACTGCTACAATTTCATATGAACTTCAAGGGGAGACAAAGTATTTTTACTTTGTAGTTAAGTATCGCGGTTGGGATAATGATTAGTATATTTAGGAATAAGGGTGGTGAAAGAGTGAAAAGAAGATTAAAAATAATTTTGTTGTCGATATTAATTTTAATATCGGCAGCACTTGAGTTTGCGGGCTTATCAGCTCATTTTGGATCTTCTTATTCTTATGTTATAAAACCAATTATTTGGGTGTTTATTGGCATAATAACGTATTTTTTCTTTAATGACGATGTTATTCCAAATCTAAAGCATAAAAAAGAAGTAGAGTTTTATACAATAGTAACAACACTTATATACTTTGTAATATATTTTGGTTTAGGTTATATAAAAGGTTTTGCACATAATCCATATGACTACACGCTAAAGGGAGTATTAAATAATTTATGGGTGTTTGTTCCTGTTGTAATTGTAAAAGAATACGTAAGATATTACATGATTAATAATACTGGTACAAAAAATATATTATTACATGCATTATTAATTTCTATTTTACTTACTATGATAGATTTAAATATATACAAGCTTAACTCTTATTTTTCAACGTCACTAAGTGTTTTTGAATTTATAATTCAAAACTTTATCCCGAAATTGATAACAAATTTATATTTAACATACATATCATACTATGCTGGATATAAAACTACAATTATTTATGCTTTCATACCACAATTTTTGTTGTATGTTTTACCAATACTTCCAGATTTGGATATGGCAACAATGTCTATTCTAAATTCATCTATTCCATTTTTCTCTTATGTTTATATAAATTATATTATAAATAAGTTAGAGAAAACGTTGGATAGGAAAAGAAATAAAGTGGTGGGTATAAAAGGATATGTATTAATGATTTTATTTGTTATCATCATGATTTTATTTGGGCTTGGTATATTTAGTGTTCAACCGCTTGTTATTGCAAGTAATAGCATGTTACCTAGTATAAGAAAGGGAGATATTGTAATAATAACAAATAAGAACACCAAAAAAATAAAAAAAGGAGAAATAATAAGATATAGGATTGATAATTATTATGTTGTCCATAGAGTTGTTTTAATAAAAAAAGATGAAAGAGGAAACAGAACGTTTATAACTAAGGGAGATAACAATAGCAACATTGATCTTTTTGCGGTAAAAGAATCTCAAGTAGACGGGGTTGTTAAAGTGGATATTCCTTATTTAGGTTACCCGACTTTATTGTTTAATAAACTACTAAATACTGGAGTAGATAAAAGGGTTATAATTGATAAAGGAAGAATAAATTAATTGTAAAATAATGACAAATAATATCATAAATAAACATAGTTTGTCTGATATCATTGAAGTTTATATTAATTGTTGTTATAATTTTTTAATAGGAGCATATAAAAATATATGAAAAAACAAAATCTGTTAATTATATTGATTATTTTTTCTTTGCTTGTTATGCTTATTGGATATTCGGTTTTTAAAATGAGTACTAATATAAGGAATGTAATGACATCTAATAGTGATATAAACGTAGAGTTTAAAAGCATCGGAAAAATATATGAAAGTGGAAGTGTTGGTGCTGATGCAGTTATATCAAAAGATAGAAAAATAATTTTTATAAACATTCCTAAATTAACTTATCAAGGAGCTTACGTAATTATACCAATAATGGTAGAAAACGTTGGTACAACACCTGTAAGATTAAGTTCTATTTATGAATACGATACAAAAGATAGTGACACAATAAAGGTGTACTATGATGGTATTGCAATAACTGATAAGGTTTTAAATCCAGGTGATGTTGAGGAATTTAGAGTCAAAGTGATATGGGAAAATAAACAGAATAATAAACCAATTAAAATGAATTTTTACTTAAAATTAAATTACGTTCAAGAATAGGAGGTATATGACATGAAAAAGCAGAGACTTCATGGTAAAACTATAAAAAAAATCGTTGTATCTATTTTATTAGTTTTTGCTTTGGTTGTACAGTTTGCTTTTTTAAGCTATTTATTTAGGGCAATATCTCCAAATAATGATAAAAGTAATGTAATTATGGATTATACATCAAGTGGAAATTTAGATTATAAGGTATATTTGAAACAAAATGATTTTATTGATAGTACTTATCTGAACGCTGGTGAAGCTTATGTTTTGGATTTGATTGATCACATAAAAATAATTTCACTTTATGATTTTAAATCAACAAATAAGACAAGCGTGACAGGGACTAATAAATTAATTTCAAAATTAAAAGTATATTATAAAGAATCAACCGACAAAAGTAGTAATCCTGAAGTTATGACTAAGGAAAAAACATTAGATGAAAAAGTAATGAGTTTTAATGACAATAAGTTTATTTCTTCGGGGGAATATGATTTATACTTGGATGAATATATAAATATAATTAAGGAATTTCAAAATAAAGTTAAGATAGCAGTAGATGGATATTTAGAAGTATCTGAAGTAAATAGCTTTTCTGGCAAAGTAGGTGGCGCATCTTATGGGGATACATATTCTAATACAATAAAGATACCTTTATCATCTTCGGTTGTTAAAATAGAAAGTGATGCATCAAATCCAAAAACAAAATCCGTATACGAAAGTGACCTAGTTAAAACTAATAAAATAGTTTTGAACTATATCGTAATAGCAAACATAGTTACTTTCATAATAATTTGTTTCTTACTTAGAAAGTTATTTACGTTTACTAATAAAACTGAGTATGAAAGAGAACTTAATAAGATACTTAAGAATTATGATGATATAATTGTAAATACTAGAACAATGGTTGATGTATCTGATTATAAGTTAATCAAAATAGAGGATTTTAAAGAAATTCTTAATTTATCTAGGGAACTTTTATTACCAATTATGAATTATGAAATAGAAAAAGGAAAGGCAACGTGTTTTTATGTTATTAAAGATGATATACTATACACTCACTTAATTTATGATAAAAATGCGGAAGAATATAAAAATAAAATATATAAAGAGGGCTATTAGCCTTCTTTTTTATAAATTATATTGTTAAATATAAAAAAATGTATTATAATTATTTTTGTAAATTGCCCTGTAGCCAAGTGGTAAGGCATCTGACTCTGAATCAGACATGCACTGGTTCGAATCCAGTCAGGGCAACCAATTATGTATGGCCCGTTGGTGAAGGGGTTTAACACATCGCCCTCTCAAGGCGACATTCACGAGTTCAAATCTCGTACGGGTCACCAAATTTGAATTTTAAAGGTTAGTTTTATTGACTAGCCTTTTATTTATCATAAATTTTTGATATAATTTAAATGTTTAAGAAAGGAATGATTTTATGACTAATAAAGATTTAGCAAACTTGATATTTCCTAATATTACAAAAACAATAGAAGATTATGAAAAAATGTATCCGGAAAGAAACTTACCAGATGATGCGATAGTAACTCGTGCTGCTCCATCTCCAACAGGATATACCCATATGGGAACGTTATTTCAGGCCTTTGTTGCAAGGAAAGCTGCAAAAGATACAAATGGTGTATTTTATATAAGAATAGAAGATACTGATAGAGAAAGATTGGTTAGTGATGCGGTTGATGTTATCACAACTGACTTAAAATATTTTGAGGTAACTCCAGATGAAGGAGTAATATCAGGTAGTGAAGAAAAAGGTGCATATGGTCCTTACACGCAAAGTAAGAGGAAAGAAATTTACCAAACATTTATGAAATATTTAGTTGAACAAGGTCTTGCATATCCATGCTTTTGTACTAAAGAAGAAAAAGAAGAGATGACATCATCTCAGGAAAAAAGAAAAGATAGAATAGGATATTATGGAAGATATGCTAAATGTCGTAAGATTCCTGTAAGTGATGCTTATGAAAGAATAAAAAATAAAGAATCTTTTACTTTAAGATTAAAATCTCCTGGTGATTTTAATAAGAAAATAATCGTTAATGATTTAATAAAAGGAAAAATATCTTTCCCAGAAAATGATATGGATATTGTAATAATGAAACAAGATGGACTTCCAACTTATCATTTTGCACACTTAGTAGATGATCATTTAATGCGTACAACCCATATTATAAGGGGAGATGAATGGTTATCATCACTTCCAACCCATATACAATTATTCCAAGTATTTGGTTTTAAACCTCCTAAGTATGCTCACATATCTCCAATTTTAAAGGAAGATAACGGAGTTAAAAGAAAGCTTTCTAAGAGAAAAGATCCAGAAGCACAAATGAGTTACTATAGGGAAAAGGGAATTCCAGTAAAAGCTGTTGAGTTATATTTAATGACACTTGCTAATACTAACTTTGAACAGTGGTGGGATGCTAATAAAGATAAATCATTAGATGATTTTAAATATGATTTTAAGAAGACTAGTAAGTCTGGAGGTTTGTTTGACGTCGAAAAATTGCATAACATTTCAAAGAATTATTTAGCAAGGATAAAAGCAACAGAATTTTATGATATGTTAGTTAAATATTCTAAGGAATATGATAAAGAGTTTTATGAATTGATAACTAAGTATAAAGATTTTACAATAGGGCTTTTAAACATTGAAAGAGAACAAAAAAAGCCCAGAAAAGACTATGCTTCATTTAGTGAAGTAAAACATCTTGTTTGGTATATGTATGATGAATTATTTGAAAAAATGGAAAAGAATTATGAGTTTAATGGTATAACTGATAAAGATGAAATACTAAAAATAATGAATACATACGTAAATGAGTATTATAATGAAGAAGATGAACAACAAGAATGGTTTGAAAAAATAAAAGATTTATCTGAGGCTTTAGGTTATGCAAGAGAAGTTAAAGAATATAAATTAAATCCTGATAAATATAAGGGACACGTAGGAGATATTTCAATGGTAATTAGAGTCTCTCTTACAACAAAGAGCATGACACCTAATCTTTATGATATTATGAAGCTACTTGGAAAGAAAAGAATATTAAATAGAGTAAAAGAATTAGAAAAAAACATCTAATTCTTTTTAATTTTTAAAATTTTATAATTTTTTTAGGGATTTTTATTTTTTTTAGGGGGTATTTTAAAAAAGTGTCTAACTATAGATATGAGAGGACCTAATAGTTTGGGTAGTTATGCTTTCCACTTTTTATTTTTCTAAATAGAAAGTGGGGTGATAATTATGAAGAAAGAAAATAAATTTCTTAAGATAATTATTGTTCTTTTAATTTTTCTATTAGTGCTACTAATATTTAAAATATAAAAGAAACAGCATATACCCAAATGGTTTAAGTGGGATATGCTGTTTCCATGACAAACTTATTGAAAGCAAACTAACCTTTATTGTTAGGCTCTTTCACCAATTAAATTATACATAATTAGTTTATTTATGTAAATAAGAAAGTGTACAATATATGAAAAAAATAAATTTTAAAAAATTTGAAAAATTGGATAAATATCAATTCAAAGCGGTAACTTCTAAGAGAAATGTCACTCTTGTTTTAGCGGGTGCGGGTTGTGGTAAAACATATACAATAACATCCAGGGTAAGATATTTAATAGATTATTTAAATGTTAATCCAAAAGACATTTTATGTATTTCATTTACTAATGATGCGGTTAATAAACTGAAAGATGACTTAAATCATGAAATAGAGGTACTAACATTTCATAAACTAGCACTTAAAATAATAGGAAGAAAAAAAGAAGTTTTGGCAGAAGATATGTTAACTGACATAATAATTAATACTTTTTCTAATGATAAATTATTTGGATTATATAATATGGGTAAACAAGATATGTATACTTTAATTAAAACCTTTATAAATCTTTTTAAATCAAATAATTATAAACTGGATAAATTTTATACGTTTATAAATAAATCTAATGCTAAAGATAAGATGTTACTAAAAGAAATAATGAAGTGTTACATATGTTATGAGTCTTATTTAAATAAAGAAAATTTGATGGACTTTAATGATATGATAAATATTGCAATAGAAAAGTTAGAAAATTCGAACGTAAGATATAAACACATTATAGTAGATGAATATCAAGACACATCCTACACCAAATTCTTATTGTTAAGAAAACTAATAAAACTATCTCATGCTTCTTTTTTTGCGGTTGGAGATGATTTTCAATCAATTTATAGGTTTGCAGGTTCTAATATAAAAATGATTACGAATTTTAGAAGATATTTTCCGTTTTCTAAAATAATAAAACTAAAAAATACTTATCGTAATTCAGTTGAATTAATTAAAATAGCAGGAAGATTTATTATGAAAAATCCATTTCAAATAAAAAAGAAGTTAAAATCTTCTATAAGTGTTAAAAATCCGGTACAAATAGTTTATTATGATAACTTGAATAATTCTTTAGAAAATGTAATTTCAGAAGATAAAATAGATGATTTATATATTTTGTCTAGAAATAATAAAGATTTAGATAATATTAAATTAGATAATGTTAATTGTAAAAAAATTAGTGTACATAAATCTAAAGGCTTAGAATCTGAAAATGTTTTTTTAGTTAACGTAAGCTCATCTAACAATGGTTTTCCTAATAAATATGTAGATCATAACATACTAAAATACGTTAATAACTATAGGGAATACTATCCTTATGAAGAAGAGAGAAGACTTTTTTATGTTGCACTTACAAGATGTAAAAATAAGGTGTATTTATTTGTTCCAATACATAAAGAATCTATTTTTATTAAAGAAATAAAAAAATATAAAGGCGTTACCATAAGACAACCATGTGTTTAAAAAGTAAAATATTGTCACACGAAAAAAATTATATTTATTAAACATACTTACTACTATTTATTAGGAGGTTATTATGAATAAATATAATAAAAACGGACTAAGTGATAAAGAAGTTATTAAAAGTAAGGAAAAATATGGTACTAATGAAATTAAAAAAGGCAAAACTAATAGCTTTCTATCTTTATTAATAGAGTCTTTAGGAGACCCTATAATTAAAATATTGTTAATTGCACTTGCGATAAAAGTGGTTTTCTTATTTAGAGACTTTGATTGGTTTGAAACACTTGGAATTTTAATAGCAATCTTTTTAGCCTCTTTTATATCAACTATTTCAGAGTATGGAAGTGAAAAAGCCTTTGAAAAACTAAAAGAAGAATCATTAAAGTTAAAATGTAAAGTTAAAAGAAATGGGAAAACAACAGAAATATCATTTGATGAAGTTGTTGTAGGGGACGTTGTTTTATTAGAATCAGGTGATAAAATACCTGCAGATGGTGTTGTTATAGATGGTTTTTTATATGTTAATGAATCATCCATAAATGGTGAATCAAAAGAGGTACATAAAGAAAAATATTCATATGGAAACATAAAAGATAAAAACAAGTTATATAGAGGTTGTGTCGTATGTGAAGGGGCCGCATTATCAGTTATAACGGATGTTGGTGATAATACTTTCTATGGTAAGATTGCTAGGGAGCTTCAAGAAAAAAAGAACGAAAGTCCTCTTAAAATAAGGCTTAGATCACTTGCTAAAGTAATTAGTACGTTTGGTTATATAGGAGCTTTTTTAGCATCTGTTTCATATCTTTTTTCCAATATAATCGTTAGAAATAATTTTAATTTAGGATTAATAATGGATACCATAACAAACATTCCGCTTATGATGAATTATGTTATATATGCTCTTACGCTTGCGGTTACCATCATAATTGTTTCTGTACCAGAAGGGCTTCCAATGATGATAACCCTTGTTTTATCATCAAATATGAAAAGAATGCTTAAGAATAATGTTTTGGTAAGAAAAATGGTAGGTATAGAAACAGCGGGATGCATAAATATATTATTTAGTGATAAGACAGGTACAATAACAACTGGTAATTTATCTTGTGAAAGTATATTAGATGGTAACTTAAGTATATATAAAAAAGAAAATGATCTTAAAGATAACACATACTCAAAAATATTAAAAACATCTATGGTAGTAAACAATATGTCTTCATACGATAATGATAAGGTAATAGGAGGAAACATAACTGATAGATGCTTATTATCATTTTATAAGCCATTTAAAATAGATGGTATAAAAATAATTAAACAGATACCATTTAATAGTAAAAATAAATATATGATTACCGTTATAGATGATAAAATGATTAGAAACTTAATAAAAGGTGCACCAGAAGTATTATTAGATAAATGTAAATATTATTATGATAAAAATGGTAGAAAAGAATTATTCTTAAATAAAGGTAAGATAGAAGAAAAAATAAAAAACGCTACATCAAATGGAGTTAGGGTAATTGTTTTAGCAAGTAGTGATAACATAAATGCTACTATTTTTAATGACTTAGTTTTTGTAGGGGCAATATTTATTAAAGATCCGGTAAGAAAGGAAGCAAAAGAAGGAATTAGATTAGTTAGTAATGCTTCTATTAAAACGGTTATGATAACTGGTGATAATAAAAATACGGCAGAGGCTATCGCAAGGGAAGTAGGGCTTGTAACTGATAGTAGTGATGTTATTATTACGTCAGAAGAGTTAAACGCTTTAAGTGATAGTGAAGTAAAAAGAATGCTTCCTAAATTGAAAGTTGTATCACGAAGTCTTCCACAAGATAAATCAAGACTAGTTAGACTATCAAATGAAATGGGACTTGTAACTGGCATGACAGGGGATGGGGTAAATGATGCACCAGCACTTAAAAGAGCGGATGTAGGTTTTGCCTTTGGCTCTGGTAGTGAAGTTGCAAAAGAAGCAAGTGACATAGTAATACTTGATAATAACTTTTTATCAATTGCTAAGGCGGTTTTATTTGGTAGAACCATATTTAAAAGCATTAGAAAGTTTATTATATTTCAGTTAACCGTTAACTTATGTGCACTTAGTATATCAATAATAGGCCCTTTTATCGGTGTTGAAACGCCTGTTACGGTAATACAAATGCTGTGGATAAATATGGTTATGGATACGCTTGCAGCCCTTGCATTTGCATTTGAACCTCCTTTGCTAGAATACATGAATGAAAAACCTAAGAAAAAGGATGAAAGTATAATTAATTCTTATATGGTAAGTGAAATAGTTATAACCGGAATTTATACTACATTACTTTGTATTTTGTTTTTAAAACTCCCATTTATTAAAGAATTATTTTTAAGTGATAAATCATTTATGACAGCATTTTTTGGCCTTTTCATATTCGCGGGCATATTTAACTGTTTTAATGCTCATACAAGTAGAATTAACATACTTGCACATTTATATAAGAATAAGATGTTTATAATTGTTATTTCCTTTATTGTAATAGTTCAAATAATTCTTATGTATTATGGTGGTGATATGTTTAGAACAAGTCCTCTTACGTTAAAAGAATTTATAATTATGATATTAATATCACTTTCGGTAATACCAGTTGATGTGCTAAGAAAGATTGTTTCTAAGAAATATGGTAAAACTGGAAGCGTGTGATTTTGACTAAAACAAGAAAAAATGATAATATATGCACGTAAGAGGTGATATATGTGAATCCTGATGTTGATTTAAATGATGTAGAAGCAAGAGAATATATAGCTTTATTATTTGATGGATATGAAAAAAGAAAAAAAGAAAAAAAGCTATATAAACATGATAATGTTCCTGAAATTATAATAAAGACATATTATACTTATGTAAAAAAACCCTCATTTGACAGACTTCTTTATAATTTTAAGAGACGATATTTATATAATGAGAACAAAATGGAACAGGTTCATAGCATAGAGGAACAAAAAGGGTTATCTTGCGTGTATGATTATGTTAATAAAAGAAAGGATGTAGAAAATATTTCGATATATGATTTATCATATATTCATGAAGCACTTTATTCAAAAGCAAAACATCCAGAGTTTGGAGGAAGGTATAGAAACCAAGATATTTATTTATTAAGTGAGGATGATGGCATTATTAATGGTGGTAACGTGGAACTTTGTCCTTACTGGAATATAACACATGAAATGAATCTTTTAAGACCAGAAGTTGATGAATTAGTTAAAAGGGGTATTAGATTGGGACAAAATTCTGATCCAAATGAAATATTAAAGTATATAAATGATTGTGTTATATTAAAGTGCAAATTAATAAAAATACATCCGTTTAGAGATGGCAATGGAAGAAGTATTAGAGCATTTATTAATCTTTTATTTAAACTAGCTAATATACCACCCGTATATATAGAAAATAAAGAAAAATATAAATACCAAGAAGCAATGAATAACGCACTTGTATTAAATGATTATACCGATATTTTTGATTTTTATAATTTTAAGATTTGTGATTCTATAATGGCTTTAGATCTTGCAGTGAAAAATGATATATCATTCAATGATTATGAAGAATCAAAGAATAAGGTGAAATAATAATGAAATTATTATTACATACTTGTTGTGCACCTTGTAGTGTGTACTGCATAGAAGAATTAAAAAAAGAAAATATTGATATAACAAGCTTTTGGTATAATCCAAACATTCATCCATATAAGGAATATGAAGCAAGGCTTGAAACGTTAAAAAACTATGACGAAAAAATAGGTATACCATTAATAATTGATGATTATTATGGCCTTAGAGAGTTTTGCAAAAACGTAGTAGATAAATTGGATAATAGATGTGGTTATTGCTATTTATGTAGATTAGAAAAGACTGCTAAATATGCTAAGGAAAATGGCTTTGATGCTTTTTCAACAACCCTTTTAATTAGTCCATACCAAGACCACGAATTATTAAAAAAGACAGGAGATATGTTATCTAAAAAGTATGGTATAGAATTCTTATACAAAGACTTTAGACCGGGATTTAGGTATGGTCAAAACAAAGCTAGAGAATTAGGACTTTATATGCAAAAATACTGTGGATGTGTATTTAGTGAAGAAGAAAGATACGAAAAATTAATAAATAAAAATAAAAAAATAAACGATAGTTATAAATAACCCTTAACTAAAAATAAAATATTTGTTATAATTAAATTGTAAGAGGTATTAATATGATAGTAAATGAAATATTTAAAAATTATTTTGTTATGAATTTATTATCTAATACTATTACTATATATTTTGATTTAAAGAACTAACACTTTTTTTGTGTTAGTTTTTTATATTTTGGAGGGAGTAAAATATGAGCAGTAAGTACGAAGATGAACTAGGTCTTATCGTAATGGATAATTGTAAGGAACTTGGTGATAAAATAGACTAAAATATTATGCAAAGAAGGAGTAAAAAAGATAGTTTTATAATACCTACAAACTTAGTTAGGTTTAATAATGGTGAAGGTAAAGCAGTTATAGAAGATTCTGTAAGGGATAAAGATTTATACATTATATCTGATATAGGAAATCATAGCATGACATACAAAATGTATGGGTACATAAATCATATGGGCCCTGATGAACATTTTATGGACATTAAAAGGGTTATATCTGCAGTTAGAGGACAAGCAGATAGGGTAACTGTTGTTATGCCACTTTTATATGAATCAAGGCAACATAGAAGAAAGGAAAGAGAATCACTTGATTGTGCACTTGCACTTCAAGAATTACAAAATTTAGGAGTAAGTACAATAGTTATTTTTGATGTTCATGATCCAAATATTCAAAATGCCGTACCAACTAGTATGTCATTCGAAAATTTTTATCCAACAAACACTATCTTGTAGGAGTTTATAAAAAATGAAGAGTTTGATCCAGAAACAGTAAAATTTATAAGTCCGGATACAGGAGCGATGGATAGAGCTAAATATTATGCTAATATGTTCCAGGCGGATGTTGGTATGTTTCACAAAAGAAGGGATTATAGCAAAATAGTAGATGGTAAAAACCCAATAGTTGCGCATAACTATTTAGGAGGTAATTTAGAAGGTGAAACAGCGATAGTGGTAGATGATATGATTGCATCTGGTACATCTATGTTGGAAGTTGCAGTGGATTTAAAGAAAAGAGGGGCTAGAAAGGTGTTTTTAATATCAACTTTTTCTATGTTTACTAATGGGCTTGAATGCTTTAACAAAGCTTTTGAAGAAGGTTTATTTGAAAAACTTTATTCTACTAATTTGACATATGTAGATAAAGATGCTCTAACAAAACCTTGGTATGAACAGATAGATTGTTCTAATTACGCATCAGATATAATTAATACTTTAAATACAAGTGGTTCTATTTCAGAACTTAAAAATGGTAAACAAAAAATACTTACTATGTTACAGAAAAAGAAAAATGGAGAATTATAATTTAAATTCTTCATTTTTTGTAGTATAATTAAGTGGTAGGAGGGATATTATGACATTATTTTTATTAATTTTAATTGCAGTAATGACATTAGTTACTATGGTATGCTCAATAATTGTTACCATCATGGAAGTAAAAGATAAAAAGGCTCAAGATCTTGTAAAAAAAGCACTTGGAATAACTAGTATTGTACTTTTAGTAGCTTTGGTTATAGGTGCTTCTGTTGGAGTTTCACATATGGATAAGACGAAAAGTGACAATAAAACAACTACTACCGAATCATCATCAGATTCTAGTCAAACCGCTTTAGAACAAGCAGGATTTAACAAGGTTAGTATTGATGAATATTTAAATCTAATTAAGAGTAGTGATAAGCAAATTATCTTAATCGCAAGACCTACTTGTGGATATTGTGAAAAATTTACTCCAATATTAAAACAAGCTATGGAAGATATGAATTTAACTATTAACTATGTTAATACTGATAATTTCTCTAGTGATGATTGGTCTAAATTTCAAAATTCATTTGATTATTTAGCGTCTAATGAATGGGGTACACCACTTACTTTAATAGTACAAAATGGTGAAATTGTGGATAAAAACAATGGTTATGTTGAATTAGATGCAATTAAAGAATTTTTTACTAAAAATGGTTTAGGTAAATAATTATGAAACAAGAAGTTTATGAAAGTTGCAGAAATTTTATAAAAAAATATCCTAGAACAGTTGCTTTTAGAATAAAAAAACATTCATCTGTTGTAGAACAACATATAAATGATGATGAAGTTGTTTTGTATAGTTTTGTAGGTCAAAAAAACTCTAATTTATTGCAACCATTTTTTACAACAGTAGTGGTTTTTACTAATAAAAGAATGCTGCTTGGTCAAAAAAAATATTTGGGAAGATATTATTATACTTCTATAACACCTGATATGTTAAATGATTTTGAACTTAAAACCAGTTTGTTTTTTGGTTCTGTAGAAATAGACACGGTGAAGGAACATTTTTTTATAAATTGCTTAGATAAAAGATCACTTCCATCAATTGAAGATGCTTTATCTAAATATATGGTTAATGAAAAGTTGAAATATTTAAAAAAGAACTTATAAGAAGTTCTTTTAATTTACAAAAATTTAGTTATAATATATAATTAATGTGAGGTGGTTAAACGTGATACGAAAAAGAAAACAAGAAGAGGAATTTTTAGAAAAAAGTAATAGAGCCTTAAAAATATTAAGTGTCATAACAGGGCTAATCTTGACATTATTTTATTGCATTAATGGTGGTTTTTATTCTTTATTATTTGATCTTAAAGAATCTAAAACCGTAATTGTCTATGCTGTGGTTATAATATTGCTTTTGGTGTTATTAATATTATGCAATATGACTGACGAACCTGAAAATTTAACTGAAAAACAAAAGGATAAAAATAGTTATATTACTGTTGGTATCATTATTTTGATATTATTCTTTGCAATATTATTGATATTTACTTTGATTGATTTTTTCTTGCCATTAATAGTTTTATCTATAATTTTAATAGTAGCTTATTTTTTAGTTACTAAATTAATTAAATTTTTAGTAAAAAAGTATGGTGTTAAATAAACTTATAAAGATTATAGAAAAATAGAGAAAATCGCAGAACTGTTTAGAGTTGAGGAACAATTAGTAAGGTGCAGAATAAATGAAGAGATAAGAAGTGAAAATAATAAAAAAATATATACAGATGAATCAACTGTAAAGCCAAAACCTGATGTGAAAATTAAAAAATAAATTAATTTAAGAAAAGAATAATATATTAAATTATAAATTTTTTCTATCTAGAGGGGATTAAATTGGATGAAATTGCTAAAAATATAAAAAATACAAAAAGAAAATTAAATTATTTTAGTAATTTTTTCTTTTTTTTGTATAAAATAAAAACTTACGAACAGTTAAGTTCGTAAGTTGATTTCAAATGGAGCAAGTGAGGAGAATCGAACTCCCGTCTCAGCCTTGGCAAGGCCGCGTACTAGCCGTTGTACTACACCTGCAAATAAATTGGAGGGGCCAGCCGGATTTGAACCGGCGATCGTGGAGTTGCAGTCCAATGCCTTACCAGCTTGGCTATAGCCCCATTTCTTTTCGTGCAACCAAATTATAACATATAATACCAGTAAATAGCAATAGTAATTTTTTATATTTTATGCAAAAAAATATAACAAGTTGCTATTTTTTCTAATAAAAAATTCATATTTTGTAAATAATATTACTAATAATGAGCCTATATAATCAATTTAACCTTGCAAGGTTAATAGTTTTTGGCCTATTAAAGATAAAATTGTAATAGGTGGTACAATTATGAAAAAAAGAAAGGTAATAGAAGCTATTGCAGAGAAAATTAATAATATAGTAAATGAAAGTAACGGAAAACTTACGGTAAATAAGATAGCATCTAAAAGTTGTCTTACCCAAAGTACTGTTCAACATATAATGGATAAAAGTTACAAGGATGTTAAACTATTAACCATTGTAAGATTATGTGATGGATTGGGACTTACTTTAAAAGAATTTTTCTCTGATGAACTTTTTGATAATATAGATAGAGATGACTAAGTTAAAAGACTTAGTTTTTTTTTATTAGAAGAATATGATATAATTAACCTTGTAAGGTTAACTTTTTGGAGGTAAGTTATGTCAACAGAGTTTAAACTATATAACGTAAATGACGAAGATTTATATAGAAATAAGTCACCAAAGGAAAAATTTGAGATACGAAAACAAATGATTGTTATGGCAAAAGAAAGGGGAATTAAACCAACAGCTAGATATTTTAATACTTATCCTGCAACTGTTAGGAGAATAATTAGGTTATATAATGAAAAGGGAGAAGAAGGACTTATTACTAAAAGATAGTAAGTTTTTTTATTTGACATTCATTTTAAAAATGTGTAACTAAATATTTGAAAAATTCATAATAAATAATATAATAATATTATAGGAGATGAAACTTATGAAATATATTATAGATACAGATCCAGGGGTTGATGATGCAATTGCAATTATGTTAGGTATAAAAAATAAATTAGACGTAATAGCATTTACTTTAGCAAGTGGTAATATTCCAGCTTCTAAGTCGGAAAAAAACATAAAAATAATTCAAGAATTTTTAGGAACTAATATAAAAATGTATAGAGGCAAAAAAGAAAATAAATGTAATCATGAAACAGCTGAGTATGCACATGGTAAGGATGGATTAGGATATGCTGTTTTTACTGATTCTATGATAAGGGGCAAGTTTTCTAAAATGAAAGCTGAAGATTTGATAATCAAAGCATCTAAAAAGTATAAAGATGATTTAACGATTATTTGTCTTGGACCTTTAACAAACATAGCAAATGCCTTAAAAAAAGATCCTAAATTAGCTTATAGAGTAAAACACTTAGTTATAATGGGAACGACTTATGATCCAGAAGTTAAAAAGCCATACTTAGAATTTAATGTTAACGTGGATCCAGAGGCTGCAAAAAGTGTTTTAAAGGCACCTTTTGATGATATAAAACTAGTTACTCATGAGATAGGAGTTAAGTCATTTATAGAAAAAGACTATGTTTTAAATTTACGTAATTCCGATAATCTTTTATCAAGATTTGTTGGTTTGATATCGGAAAAATACATAGAATTTAGTTATGAACATTATAAAACTATAGGTCTTGGTACACCTGACCCTACAACGATAGCTAGCGTAATAGATCCAAGCATTGTTACGTTTAAGCCTTGTAATGTAAAAATTATATCTAATGGAAATGGAAAAGGTGAGTGCTTTATAACGCTTGTTGATAATAGTAACGTTAAAGTATCAACCGATTTTGATTTAGAAAAATTTAGAAAACTATTTAAAGAAACTTTTAACTAAGACATTTTTTAATGTCTTTTTAAATATACTTAATTAGGTGATTTTTTTGACTGATGAAAATATTTATTTAACCGCATATATAAAAGGTGATATATCTTCACCTAATTTAAATGGAATAGCATATTTTAAACCTTTTAAAGATGGGGTAATGGTAGAAGTAGAAGTATCCGGACTTCCTGGGTATAAATCATATGAACTTTTTCCAATTCATATTCATGATGGTAAAAATTGTGAATTATCAAGTGATGGTACGTTTTTAAACGTAGGAAAGCATTATAATCCAACCAATACTAGTCATCCTTATCATGCTGGAGATATGCCTTTATTATTTTCTAATAGTGGTTATGCATACATGAAGTTTTATACAACAAGGTTTAAAATTTATGATATAGAAGGTAAACTAGTTATAATTCATGAAGCTACAAGTGATAATAATGCTAAAACTTTTGGAAGAAAAATAGGATGTGGAAAAATAGTTAGGCATAATATATAAAAAAATATCAATTTGTATTTGATATTTTCTTTTCTTTTAAACACTTTATAAAAATAATTGTTAAAATTATAAATATAGGAATAGCAATAAAAGGAACATAATAATTTTTTATAATCATAATAGAGTGTGGGATGTTTCCAAATAATGTATTAGCAATTATAATTGATATTATACTTATTAAAATAATTAAAATATAGTTAGTTTTTTTAGAAATTTTAAAAGTTTTTAAATATGTATTAATTCCAAAAAAGGATGTGTAACAAAGAGCAAGTATATAAAGTAACCATCTAAATGCAAGTAAGTTTTCTATGTGCAGTCCAGATGATGTTATTCCAATTTTTTTAAGTAAAATATATTCTGGATATCTAAATAAAGTAGCCATATTAAATCCAAAGCACGAAACTACATAAAACATTACAACAAGTAAAGCTATTTGAGATACTAAATAGAAAATTAAAAACGTTTTATTAAATCTTTTTTTATCTATTATTTTATCTTTGTTAATTGTTAAAAGTAAAATAGATAATAAAGCTGAGGAACAAGCTTCATATATAGCGGCATCTATTATTTTAAATACATATTTTTTATTTATTATAATAGGTAGTATATTATCTATTTCTATATAATGAAAAAGTAGAACTTCTATTATAATTACTAAGATTAAACTTATTATAAATGAGATTTGTGATATTCTAGATATTACTTCTATGCCCTTTAAGCCGATTATAAAAACGGTTATTAAAATAAGTATTCCAACAAAATAAAATGGTGTGTTTTGTAGGTATTTACTTGTTACAAATATAACTGATGCTCTAATTGATACGATAAATAAAAACAAGTAAAATAAAAATATTAATGCATTAAATATATTTGCTATTGGTTTTTTAAAAAGTTTTTTATTTTTTTCAAATATATTAAGATTTGTATGTGTATTATTTATTTTTAAATACATTAGTATGGGAATAAGTCCTATTATAGCACCAATTATAACTCCTATTAAAACGCCATTATTAGCTTTTCTAAGCAATATTACATCACTTAGACCTATATACATACTTAAACATATTAAAGTTAAAAGCATGCTTATTTGAGTACTTGATACTTTATTATTCATAACTATTTTCCTTTCTAACTGATTTTATAGAAAGCTCAGTTGATTTTATTTGTACATTAGTATTAAATTTAAAACTTATTTTATTTAATATATCTTTATTTTTATAACCTAATTTTTTAGTTTCTTTATATTTTTTACTATAGAATTTTTCTGCATATTTAAGTACATCAGCTTTTTCTTTAACATATAGTTTATCTATTGTTTTATTCATTAAGGTATTAATTCTATTTTTTGCTTTAATCTCTAATTTTTTTATTACTTTATCATTATTTAAAAAGTCTGATTTACAATTATATTCTAAAAGATCAGCATCAATTTTTGTTTTAATATTTACTATTGGATTATTATTTTCATAATAAAGATTTTCTTTAAAATTGCTGTTATTAAGTCTTAATGTTGCGTAATTTTTACTGTCGCATTTAACATTTACGTAAGTTTCTTTAGCAACATTAGCTAAAAAATTATATCCAACACTTTCATTAGTAGTTAAATAACCTTTAAGTTTATTATTTTTAAAGTATCCAAGGGTATCAAATGTTAATTTGGTATTAGGATTACTTTCTTTTATATTGTCCATCTTTTCACCATTATTTATCTTTCCTTTTATTTTTACAGATGGAATAATTGCTTCTGTTTTTGAATTTGATAGATCAGATATAAATTCATCTATTGTAACAACTGTTAAAATACCACTAAAGTTATCTGCAACCGACAAAGTTGATCTTAGGTTTTTAGATGGAAGTGTTTCAAGTGGCGTTATTACCTTTAAAATGCTAGATGCATCTTTTTCTTTTGAAACCATAACTGCAGAATCTTTTTCGGACCCTGGGTCTCTCATAAAGTAATCTAGATAATTAAGTGGATTTTCTTTTTTTAATAATTCTTCACTTATTACAACAACTTCATTATGACCTAAGTATAATTCTTTTGGAGAATCAAGCATTATTTTTTCAAGGGCATCATATATTGTTTTTCCACTAGCTTCATAAAATGTTATTAAACTACTATCTGATTCTTCATCTTTTTTAGCATTCATTATTTGTATTCCTACTTTATATTTATTTACACTTTTTCCTTTATTTTCATCAATTGATATACCTGATACTATTGCATAATCATTTATTTCTTTGTAATTAAAACAACCACTTAAGGTAAATAGGATAATTATAAAAACTATTGTATTAAATATCTTTTTCATCATAATCCTCCTTAGTGTATATGTTTTTAGGATTTAGTTTAACATCTTTAAACTCTAGTATTGCATCTTTTTGTGCTTCTTTATTAAATGGTTCAAAAGGAGAGAGGTAAGGCTTTCCACAAGATTTTTGTGATGCTAGTATTGCAATCATTATAATAAGACCAAACATCACGCCAATAAAACCAAATAGGGATGCTAAAATAATTAATATAAGTTGCCACCATCTAATTGAATTTATTAATTCTATTGATGAAAAGGCAAGGGATGCAACTGATGAAATACCAACTATTATAATCGTAATAGGTGAAACTATTCCAGCTTCAACAGCAGCTTGACCTAAAACTAAAGCACCAACTATTGAAATAGAACTTCCGCCTTTACCAGGAAATCTTAAATCACTTTCTCTTAATACTTGGAACATAAAACTCATAACTAATATTTCAAATACCGTGGTAAATGGAACGCCATCTCTTTGAATTGAAAAATTAATTAAAAGACCACTTGGTATAGCTTCTAGATTGTAAGCCATAAGAGATATGTAAATAGCGGGCGTTAGAAGACTTAATAACATAGATACAATTCTTATTACTCTGCTTGCAAATACGTTAAGACTTTTTTCGTAATAATCATCTGGTGTTTTAAAAAAATCAATAAAGGTGCAAGGTAATATTATAACTTCATTTGAATTTTCACACATAAGAACGCATCTTCCCTGAAGAAGCATTTGGCACGCTAAATCAGGTCTTTCAGTTGGAAGTGTAATAGGAAATATCGCTCTATTAGAATTACTTATGGCATCAATTATATAATTAGAATTTCCTACGTAATCGATTTTTATATTTTTAATTTTTTTATATATTTTATCAACTAATTTTTTATCACATACACCATTTAAATAAAAAAGAGCAACTTTTGTTTTACTTTTTTCACCAACAGTTACTTCCTTAATCCATAAATCTTCCGTTTTTAGTCTTCTTCTTATCATTCCGATGTTTGATTGATAATTTTCGGTAAAGGCATCAAGCGGTCCTTTAAGACTTTTTTCATTTTCACTTCTTTGAACACTACTTGTTAGATTAGCTTTATTTTCAAATGCAATTATTTTCTTTTCATCATCAAATAAAACTAGGGTAAAACCATTAAAAAGATAATATAAAGCATCTTTTATTGTGCTTATTAAGATAGCAGTATTATTTGGAATATAATTTTTAACGTATGAAAAGATATTTTTATCTAAAAGTTTTACACCTTCTTCATCTAATCTTCTTAAGATAAAATCATTTATATCATTTTGACTACTTACACTATTTGAATATATAAGTGTAATTATTTTATCCCCAATTGGGTAATTTTTGTATGTTACATCAGGTGCGTTTCCAGTTCTTTTTTTTATTTCTTCAATTATTTTTTCTTTTGTTTTTGGTATTGTCATATTATCCCTCTTTTTTAAATAGTATTAACTAAATTTTAAAAAAAATTCAAAAAAAAGGAGATCACACGGTTTCCCATGCAATCTCAAAAAGAATAAAAAGGGGTTGGCTAGTTGTGATACTAGCGCCAGCTATGGTTTTTCCAGAGCTGGTGCCATTTATACTAATCGAAAAGGGTGTAAAAGTCAACCTTTTTTTATTATTTTTTTAAAAAAGTTTAACGCATGATTGATTTTTCAAACATTCGTTTGTTATAATTGTATTAGAAAGAAAAAATGGTGATATCATGGAACTTGAAAAACTAGATAAGATAGGACCTAAAACTGCTAAAACATTGAATAATTTAGGAATATATAGCTCAGAAGATTTAATAAGAAATTACCCTTATCGTTTTTTAATTTTTGCAAAAAGAGACATTAATAATTCTAAGTATTATGATGAATTTGTAAGTGATGGGATAGTAGAGTCTATGCCAACTTTAAATTTTTTTAGAGGTAAAATGAATAGGTTAACATTCAGGTGTAATGTTCAAAATAAAATAGTTAAAGTTGTAATATTTAATAGAGCTTTTTTAAAACCAAATATTATTATTGGAAAAGAAGTTACAATAATTGGAAAATATGATCCTAAAAAGGAAACTATAGTAGCTACAAATATAAGGTTAGGAAATTTAAATAAAGTTGAGATAGAGCCTGTTTATCATCTATGTAAAGGTATTACATCTAAACAGATGAATTCGTTTATTAAGAAAGCGTTATGTGTGGTTAAAGAAAATAATAATATACCTAAAGAGTTAATTAGTAAATATAATTTAATGAGTGAAGATGAAGCAGTTAGAATAATTCATAATCCAAAGGATGAAAATAGTTTAAAGACTGCACTTAAAACGCTTAAGTATGAAGAGATATTTACCTATATGAAAAATATTAAATTGTTAAAGAAAAAAAATGAGATTCATAAAGACGTTTATAAAAAAGAAGTATCTTTAAATATGGTTCATGACTTTATTAATTCTTTGCCATTTAAATTAACTATTGACCAAGAAAAGATAGCTTTTAAAATGCTTGATGAAATTTGTGGTGACACATTAATGAACAGACTATTACAAGGAGATGTTGGTTCTGGTAAAACAATTGTAGCATTTATCATTTCTTATGCTTTATATACCGGTGGATACCAAACTGCTTTTATGGCACCTACTGAGGTTTTAGCACGTCAGCATTATAAGAATGCTTGTGATTTATTTAAAGATACAAACTTTAAGGTAGGCCTTTTAACAGGTAAAATGACTTTAAAAGAAAAAAGGAAAGTATATGAAAAGATAGAAAAAAATGAAATAGATATGTTAATTGGAACGCACGCACTAATAAGTGATAAGGTGGTGTGGAATAATTTGGGTCTTGTCATAACAGATGAGCAGCATAGATTTGGAGTTAATCAGCGCCAGACTTTAAAAAACAAAGGTTTAAACGTAGAGGTTTTAATGATGAGTGCAACACCAATTCCAAGAACTTATGCTTTAACTATTTATGGAGACACTGATACGTCAAGTATTAAGACAAAACCAAGTGGTAGAATCCCAGTTATTACCAAGGTAAAAAAAGAAGATGAAATAAAGGATGTTTTAGAGGGAATATATAAAGCCTTGAAAAATCAAAATCAAGTATATGTTATTGCACCTATGATAGAAGAAAATGATGATAGTAATTATGCTAACGTGTATGATTTAAAGCATAAGTTTAATCTCGCTTTTAAAAATTATAATGTAGAAGTATTACATGGGAAAATGACAAATGAAGAAAAAGAAAAAGTAATGGATGAGTATGCTAAAGGAAATATAGATATTCTTATATCAACTACCGTTATTGAAGTCGGAGTAGACGTTAAAAACGCAACTGTTATGGTTATTTTTGATGCTGATAGATTTGGACTTTCTACGCTTCATCAATTAAGGGGAAGAGTAGGTAGAAATAGCCTTCAGTCTTACTGCTATTTAGTAAGTGATAAAGATACTAAAAGACTTAAAATAATGGAAGAAGAAAATGATGGTTACAAAATAAGTGAAGCAGACTTTAAACTAAGAGGACAAGGAGATTTATTTGGAAGTAGGCAAAGTGGGGCTTTATCATTTAAATTGTCAGATGTAAGAAAAGATTATGATTTGTTAGTAAAGGTAAGAGATGACGTTAATGAATTGGTTAAATAGAAAAGAAGGGATGAATGTTAAAATGTATCATAAAATTTTAAAAGAAGTTATTAATAAACTTAATCAATATAAACTTGCAAGTTACATTAGTGATGTACAAAATTGGATTAATTCGCTTAGTAGTGTAGGACTTAAAAACTTTTTGAGTCTTGATATTTTACCTACAAGTTGTATTTTGTCCAATAATACTATGCTTATTAATCCTGTGTTTTTGGAAAGTAAATATTTTAGTCAAGATAAGGATTTAATAAATAAGGCTTCTTTAGAAGATATAAAAATTTCTCTTTTAAAGTTGGCTGGAAATAAAGAATCTATAAGAAGTTTATACCATGAGGCTGATATGCTGTTGATATATAATTCTAAAACGAGAGATAAACTTATATCCTTAACTTTTTTGGCACAAAATAATGCTTCATTATTGAGCGAATATCATTTAATAGACATGAATTTAATTTCAAACAGCAAGATATATGATACATTTACATTTTTCTTGATAGAAAAAGAGGCGACTAATAAAGAGTCACTTGATAATCCGGATCATGAAAAGCGAATGCAATCTATTATTTTTAAAGATAATCAATCCTTTGAGAAAATGGAAAATAAGAATGTTAATATTAAAAATTAGGGTGTTGATATAATATTATTATTAGGGGTTTACAAGAACTCCTTTTTTTCATATAATTAAATATATAAAAATAAAAGGAAGTACTTGGAGGATACTTATTTATTTAGCGCCAGACCCAAAAGAGGGTGACGAGGACTATGGTTATCGAAATGTTCGGCGGATGCCATAGCGGATTTGTGAATCGTAAGAAATACTTTTAAAAGATAAAATCAAAATTATAACAGAGGAGTATTTCACACAGTTGTTTTTATTATACATTTTTTAAAAGGAGAAAAATAATATGTGTGGAATAATAGGTTACGTAGGGAGTAATGGAGGCTCTGTGCGTGTTTTGATTGACGGCTTAGAACGTCTTGAATATAGAGGATATGATTCAGCTGGAATTGCCTTTATAAAAGATAATGGTATAGAGGTAATAAAAAAAGAAGGAAAAATTGCAAATCTTAAAGAACATGTTGATTTTGATGTTAAATCAAATCTTGGAATAGGTCATACAAGGTGGGCTACTCATGGTAAGGCAACATGCAATAATGCACATCCTCATAAAGTAGGTAAAATTACTATAGTTCATAATGGAATAGTAGAAAATTATGACAAATTAAGAAATGATTTAAAAAATAAAGGATATGAGTTTAAGTCAGAAACAGATACTGAGGTGGTTGCGGCCTTAATAGATTACGTTTATAGGGCAGAAAAGGATATGTTAAAAACAATTAGAAAAGTAAAAGAAATGTTAGAAGGATCTTATGCTTTAGGTATTATTTGTGATGATGAAAAAGATGTGTTATATACAATAAAAAATAAAAGCCCATTAATAATCGGGATAAATGATGATGAAAATTATATAGCATCAGATGTTCCAGCAATACTTAATAAGACAAAAAAACATATTGTTTTAGAAGATGGAGATTATGCTAAAATAACTAATGATTCAGTAAAACTATATCATGAAGGAAAAGAAAAAGATTACGAAATAAAAGAATTTAATTTTGATAATAATGCAATAGATAAGCAAGGATATGATCATTTCATGTTAAAAGAGATGCATGAACAACCAGAAGTATTTAAAAAAACTACTGAAAAATACATATCAAATGGTATGGATAGCTTGATAGAGAAAATGCCGGATTTTTCTAAATATGGAAGAATAAGAATAGTTGCGTGTGGTAGTGCAACTCATGCTGGTTTAGTTGGAAAACAAATGATTGAAAAGTATGCTAACGTAGAAGTTAGAGTAGATACTGCAAGTGAGTTTAGATATGGAAAGCAGTTTTTAAAAGATGATGAATTAGTAATTGTTGTATCACAATCAGGTGAAACAGCAGATACATTAGAAGCTTTAAACATTGCAAAGAAAAATGGTAATGATACATTAGGAATAGTTAATGCTAAGGGAAGTACTATAGCAAGAGAAGCTAAAATGGTGCTTTATACAGAAGCAGGACAAGAAATAGCAGTTGCAACAACTAAAGCTTACTCAGCCCAAGTTGCATTATTATCTTTAATAGCACTTAATTTATCTTATAAAAAGGATTTAACTAATAAAGATGAGATTATTGAAATATTAAAAGATGCTAAAAAACTTCCTGATTATATAGAAGAGTTATTAAATAGAACAGATGTTTATAAAAAAATAGCAGAAGATATAAAAGATCAAAATGATATATTCTTTATTGGTAGAGGTGTTGATTATGCATTAGCAGAGGAAGGTTCTTTAAAATTAAAGGAGATATCTTATACACATAGTGAAGCTTATGCTGCAGGTGAATTAAAACATGGTACGATATCACTAATAGAAGATAAAACTCCTGTTGTTGCAATAATTACAGATGAAAAAATAGCACCTAAAACTATTAGTAATATAAAAGAAGTAAAGTCAAGAGGTGCTAATGTAATTTGCATAACAAATCAAAATATAGAGGATAATGAAGTATATGATGAAAAGGTAGTTATACCAAAGGTAAATGATATATTTGAACCACTTCTTGCAGTAATTCCGCTTCAGATGATTGCATACGAACTTGCTAAGTTAAAAGGCTGCAGTATTGATAAACCAAAGAACTTGGCTAAGTCTGTTACGGTTGAATAAAATACACAAAAAAATCATTGACAATTTGACTAAAAGTCTATATTATTATAATAGCGTGATGATATCACGCAAGGTACTTTTACGATTTAGTTGAAAGTACAACCAAAACCCCCTTGGAGCCTTAAGGCTCCTCTTTTTTTATTAAAACAATCATATTATGTTATAATTGATGTAAGGATAGGTGATTAACATGAAAGATAAGGATTTAATAAATGGTTTTAAGGATATAAGAATGGTTGATAATTTCTATCAAACATCAAGCTTTTTTCCAATGCCAACAACACTTATTTCAACGTTAAGTACTGATGGAGAAACAAACTTAGGAGCATACTCGCTTTGTTTTCCATATTATATTGCGGGTAAAGATTATTATGCAATGGTTTTATGTTGCAGAAATTCATCTAATACTTGTAAAAATATATTAAGAACGAAAAAATGTGCAATTAATTTTATAACAGGGGAAGCTAAATATTTTAATGAGGCTGTAAGACTTGGTTATCCAGGTGAAACAACTAGTGAAAAAATGAAAGATTGTATATTTACATTAACCGATGGAAAAAGAGCATTAAGTGATAGTAAAAATTCTTATCCAAAAGTTATTAAGGAAGCTTATCAAGTATTTGAATGTACATGGATATCAGAATTAGATAATGCATCAAATGATAAAGTAATGGATGAATATAATGCACCTTTTCATGACTTTAATGGTATAACAAGTAAGTTTGGAGCACATTTTATTTTAAAAATAGATAATATACTAATAAAACCAAAACAATATGAAGCGATAATAAATGGTGTTAAGGCATCTAGTTTTCCTAATATTCCGGTTGATTATGGATATCGTGATAATAAATATTTTTGGTATGTTAAACCAAGAAGAGCTAAAAAACGTGCTATTCCAAAATCTAAAGGAATAAGCTTAGATACTGTTAAATATGCCGCTTCAAGAGTAGATGATAAAGTAAAATTTACAGATGATGCTTGTAAAAGATTGATTAAGGTTCCAAGAGTATTTTTAAATACGGTTTTAAAGGGATGCGTATCTTGGGCAAAAGAAAATAATGTTACATTAATAACCGAAAAGGAAATGGAAATAATTCAAGATAAAAGAAGTAAAGAAAAAAGATAGGAAGAAAGTTTATGAATCAAGATAAAATTTCAAAGTTAATAAAAGACTTACGAAAGAAGAATAATTTAACTCAAAATGAGTTTGCCAAAGAATTTAACGTTACGTATCAAGCGGTTTCAAAATGGGAAAATGGTAAAAATCTTCCTGATATAAACGTATTAAAAGAAATTTGTGATAAATATAACTTAAACATTAATGACTTTCTAGAAGGAAAAAGCGTTAAAAATAATAATAAACGAAACAAAATAATTGTCATTTTAATTATGATTATACTTTTATTAATTTCGGTTTTTTCCATTATTTTTAGCATTAATAAAAATAGTACTTTTGAATTTAAAAAGCTTCATGCTGAGTGTGAAGATTTTAATATAAAAGGAGTTATTGCGTATAACAATATATCATCATCAATATACATATCAGAACTTTCTTACTGTGGAAAAAAAGACAAAAAATTATACAAGAATTTTAAATGCACTTTATATGAAATGGAAGGCGACATAAACAAAAGAGTTAGTACGTTTGAAAAATCTAATAAAGAAGGTTTAAAATTAGATCGTTACTTAAAAGACGTTTCATTTAATATAAAATACGATAAAGTATGTAAAAATTATAAAAAAGGAAGCGTTTATCTAGATATTGAAGCAACTGGCATGGATGATGTTATAACAACATATCATGTACCTTTAAACATAGATGAAAATTGTGGTAAGTAAAACTAAACCTGTGCTTTAGTAAATTAAACTGCCTCTTTATTGAGTAATATGTTAAGTTATAATAAAATTATCTTGTAGGAGGGATAATAATGAAGAAAATAAAAAAACAAAAGAAAACACCAGTAGTAATTTTAGTTATTATATTAATTATTTTAGTAGCACTTATTTTTCTTCAAATTAGAAACATTAAGTTAACTAATAGAGATAAAATAAAAGAAACTAAAAGTATGGTAACTAATCAAGCAGAGTATGAACGAGATTTTGATAGTAAAGGTTATACATTTGATAATCCAAAGGTTTTGTTAAATCCTTATAAGGTATCTCCTTTAACAGCACTTGTTATGTTTGAAACTGAAAATGATTGTTCTGTTAAAATAACAATAAAAGGTAAAGATGATTTAACAACTTATACAAATACTTTTTCTAAAGCAAAGTCTCACTATATTCCAGTATATGGATTATATGCAGATTATGAAAACAAAGTAATACTTGAATGTGGTACAAATAAAAAGAAACTTACCATAAAGACAGATAAACTGCCAGATAATTTTGTATTACCAACAAGTGTTAAAAAAGATACATCAAAACTTACTAATGATTTATACTTTTATACACCATCAGCTAAAGGATATACTTTGGCATATGATGTAAATGGGGATGTTAGATGGTATTTAACAAGTTATGCTTTGTGGGATAATACAAGACTTAAGAACGGTCATATGTTAATTAGCACTGAAAGATTAATTAATACTCCATATTATATGACTGGTTTATATGAAATTGATTTGTTAGGTAAAATATATAATGAGTATTCTATTAAAGGTGGATACCATCATGATTATTTTGAACTTCCAAGTGGTAATCTTTTAGTAGCAAGTGATGATTTTAATAATAAAAATGGTACGGTTGAAGATTACGTTGTCGAGTTAGACAGAAAAACAGGAAAGATAGTAAAAACATTTGATTTAAAAGATATTTTAAACATGAATGATGGAAAAAGCGAAAACTGGATAGAATATGACTGGTTTCATAATAATTCAGTTTGGTATGATGCTAAAACAGATTCTATAACGTTATCTGGAAGACACCAAGATGCCGTTATTAACATAAGTTATAAAACAGGTAAATTAAACTGGATAATAGGAGATAGTACCTCTTGGAGCAAAGAATATCAGAAGTATTTCTTTAAACCTATAGGTGATAACTTTGAGTGGCAATGGTCGCAGCATGCTGCTATGATAACACCTGAAGGATATGTATTCATATTTGATAATGGAAACAATAAATCAAAGATTAAAGAAAACTATGTATCAGCAGATAAGTCATATTCAAGAGGCGTTATGTATGAAATTGATACTAAAAATATGACTATAAAACAGGTATATGAATACGGAAAAGAAAGAGGAAGTAAGTTTTATTCTCCTTACATATCAGATGTTGATTATATAGATAGTAATCATTATATAGTTCATTCTGGTGGTATTGTAGAAGTTGATGGCATTCAGTCTAACAAGCCAGCAGGATTAACAAGTGGAAATACTAAACTTACATCTGATACAGTAGAGGTTTTAGATAATAAAGTTATATTTGAACTTGTACTTCCAACTAATAATTATAGAGTAGAAAAAATGAGTTTATATAGTAATTCGGATGAACTAAAAATTAAAAGTGCAAAACGTCTAGGTTCTCTTGGAAAAACAGACGTAACTAAAAGTGAAATACTTTCATTATATAGCGTTAAAAAACAAGATAATGAATATAAAAAACACAATATAAAACTTGTTAAAGAAGAAGATAGACTATCTGTTACAGGTAAGTTTAAAAGAGGATCTGATGTTAACGTAATACTATATAAAAACTTAAAATCTTCATATTATAAAATAAACGTAAGTAAGCATCCTTACACAGCATTGTGTGTTGATGTGTTTACTGAAGAAGAAAATAAAAACGGAATAACGGTTACTAAATATATTAATAGTGAAGGTTTAAGTGGTACTTATTCAGTTTATATTAGTATTGATGGTAAAGTTTATAATACAAATAAAAGCGTAGAGTTTTAAAGAGCATAAAAGCTCTTTTTATTTGCTTTTTTCTTTGTATAGTTTATAATTAGTTTATATGGAAGTGAAAGTTATGGAAAAGTATAAAGAAATAGAAAGAAGTATAATAAAAACATATAGAAAAGAGATATGGAGTAAGTTTGTTAAAGCAGTAAGTGACTATGAACTTATTAAAGAAAATGATAATATTATGGTTTGTATATCCGGTGGTAAGGACTCTTTTTTGCTTGCTAAGTGTATAGAAGAATTACAAAAACATGGACGCTTTCCATTTAAAGCGCACTACGTTGTAATGGATCCAGGATATAATGAATTAAATAGAAAAATGATAGAAGATAATGCTAAAATATTAAACGTTCCAATAGAAATATTTGAAAGTAATATATTTGATACTGTAAAAGATATAGAAAAAAGTCCTTGCTATTTATGTGCTAGAATGAGAAGAGGATATTTATATAGTAAAGCCAAAGAATTAGGCTGCAATAAAATAGCGTTAGGACACCACTTTAATGACGTTATTGAAACAACTCTTTTATCAATGTTTTATGGTTCGGAAATTAAAACAATGATGCCTAAACTTCATAGTGATAACTTTGAAGGATTAGAGCTTATTAGACCACTTTATTTAGTTAAGGAAGATGCTATAATTACTTGGAAGAATTCTAACAAATTAACGTTTATAAACTGTGCTTGTCGTTTTACTGAAAATTGCACGATACTAGATGATGGAACAAGTAAGCGAAAAGAAATGAAAAATTTAGTTAAAACATTAAAGAAAGTAAATCCAAACGTTGATAATAATATCTTTAAAAGTATGGATAACGTAAACTTAAACTGTATTTTAGGAACTAAAAAGGACGGGACATATAAAAGTTTTTTAGAAGATTATGATGATAGAAAATAATTGATTATAAATTGGATGGTGATGCGATAACATGAAAAAATATAATGTAATAGTGGTTTTTAATAAAAACTTAAGTAAAACTTTGATGTGTAAAAGAGCAAAAGAACCATATAAAGGTATGTTTAACTTAGTAGGTGGAAAAATTGAAAGAGAAAATGATGGCGTAAATGAAGCCTATAGAGAACTAAGAGAAGAAACTAATATTAATTGTGATGATATTACATTAGTACATTTTATGAATATTGAATATGTAACTTTAGATAAATATCTTGAAGTATATTATGGCATATTGAATAAAGACGTAAGCTTAGTAGAAGAAGTAAATAAACTTGAATGGATTGATATGAATGATAACTTTTTTGATATGAGAAAATATGCTGGAGAAGGTAATATAGGCCATATAATTGAGGAGATAAAAATTGAATTAAATAATAAGAATTAGAAAGATATATTATGAGTGATAAACGTGATGAAAAGTAGTAATTAGAATTTTAAATTGGATAATAGAGGTGGTAAAATGAACATTATTTTTATGAGACATGGAAACGCAACTGATAATGTTAAGGAAATAATTTCTGATAAAGAAATATATTGGTCTACTTTAACAGAAGAAGGTAGAAAAACCGTTTTACAATCCATAGAGACACTACCTAGTAAAATTGATAAAATCTATGTTTCACCACTTCCTAGAACAATTGAAACCGCACATTTAGTTTCACAAAAGTACAAGACTTCAGATTTTATAATAGAAAAAAGAATACGTGAGATAAATAATGGGAAATATTCTGGAATGAAAAATAATGAAGACCTTGATAGAACAAGAAAAATGCAGATTGCTGGAGATTATTTCATTAGATTTGGAGAGTATGGTGAAAATAAGTATGATATAGAACTTAGATTATGTAGCTTTTTAAAAGATGCTTATATGAATAATTTTTCTAGTAATACAATAATGATCATTTCTCATGGCTCAATTACTTCATATATGAAAAGGATATTAAAGATTAAAACTCCTCATATTAAAACAGGTAAGATAGAAGAATTTACCAATGTCGATTTTAATCCACTTTTTAAACATATTAAAAAATTAAATGATATTAAGTTAGTAAAAATAAGAGAACGAATTAATCAAATTAATTCGTTAAATATAAATACCAATTTAAAAGAAAACTTAATTAATATGGTTAAAAAAGAGTTTAATAATGTAGAATTTTCTGATGACTATTTTTCAAGTTTTATATCTGGATTAAATGAAAAAAAGTTAAGTATTAAAAAAAGTGCAAAATTTGATAGTGGTATTATCTTAGTTTGTTTTTATGATAATTTTGAAAATTTTGCTAAAAGATGGATAGAACATTATATTAGTATGGGTATTAGAAATTTTGTACTAGTTAATAATAATTCGATGGATAACTCGTCAAAAATCTTAAATAGTTATGCAAAAAAAGTTAATATCTCATTTTGGAACATCAAAGAAAATTGTAACTGCATTAAGCTTTGTGGGTTAAAGCAACAGATTTTAGAGTTTTATGGCACTAATCATAAATTCCTAATGATTAATCAAGATGAATTACTTATATATGAAGATTTTTTACACACTAAATTTGAAGACTTTATTAAAAATAAGAAACTTACATGTATGAAAGCATTGACGCTTGATGTTTATACAGATAAAAATAGAATGGATGATCTTGAATTTGTTGATAAAGGAACATATAGAATTGATGATAGGGTTCCTTACAAGAAAGAATTTTATGGAGGTCCTATATATAGAGTTTTTAAAGAAAAACAAAGTTTACAAAAAATCCCATATGTTTTATACACTGACAAAGAAATATATGTAAATGATCATTACTACTATCCTTGGAATATAAATGAAAAAGCAAGTTTTTGCTCATATTTATTACGCTATAAATTATTGAAAGATGATAAAGATAAAACATCATTTTATAAAGAGGGAATCTCGGTAGCAGTAGGTGATATCTCCTTTGATTTTAAATGGTAAAATTATAGAGACTAACTTAACTGTTAGCATCTTTTTTTACTATATTTATATACTTATTTATTTAAAGTGTGCTTAGATGAGACTTTGCATGTAATTTTTAACTTAAGTTTTAGTATTTATTGCTTATGTATTTAGTATCGTACTTTGTATCTAAGTTTTTAGCTAAAAGGGTAAATAAAATAGATATGGTAAATAGTTTAAAATAAATACCAATTTTAAAATTATTGATGTATAATAATTAGATAGAAAGGGAATTTATATGATAACTATAAAAGATGAAAGAGAAATAGAGCTTATGAGACATGCTGGAATGCTTGTTTCAAAGATGCATAAATATTTAAAACCATTTATAAAAGAGGGCATAACAACTAAAGAACTTGACCATTTAGCAGAAGAGTTCATAGTGAAAAATAAAGGGGTTCCATCATGTAAGGGATATGAAGGGTTTCCAGCTACTTTATGTACTAGTGTAAATGATATGGTAGTTCACGGTATACCAGATAATACTAAATTAAAAAATGGAGACATAATTACAATTGACGTAGTAATAGGTTATAAAGGATATCAAGGAGATGCTGCTTGGACATATGCTGTTGGTAATATATCGGATGAAAAGAAGTATTTGATGGAACATACCGAAAAAGCTTTATATGAAGGTGTAAAAATGGTAAAACCGGGTAACCGTATAGGAGATATATCACATGCTGTTGAAGTGTATGCAAGAAATCATAATTTAGGTATAGTAAAAGAATTATGTGGTCATGGTATTGGAACTGATATGCATGAGGCACCTGATATTCCAAACTATGGAACAAAAGGTACTGGTCCTAGATTAAAGGAAGGCATGGTAATATGTATTGAACCAATGCTTAACTATGGTGGAAAAGATGACATATATTTACTTGATGATGACTGGGGAGTTAAAACATTAGATGGTAATCCAGCAGCGCATTTTGAACATACCGTTTTGGTTACAAAAGATGGATATGAAGTGTTAACGCCTAGACTAGATTAAAAAACATTTTGCAATTAGTGCAGAATGTTTTTAATGTTTACAGAAATTTACGCTTATTTTGTTTATAAAATGGTAGAATGTTGACCATGAGTTATAGTGGTGTTATTATAGGTTTATAAAATAACATGCAGTATTGGTTATCTATGAATTACAGTCATAAAGAAAAGGAGAATTAAAAAAATGAGATGTACTAATTGTGGTAGTAATTTAAATTGGAATGACAGAGTTTGTCCTAATTGTGGAGTTGCTATAGCAAACAACCAAAGCTTTGATGCAAATAATACTTTTCAAAATAATCAAACTCAAATGTCATCAAATATTAACCAGAATATGGAAGGTGGACAAAGTATAAATCAGACGGACTTTTCAAACAATAATTTTCAGTCTAATTATGTAAATTCAAATGAATCACTTACACAAAATATTAATGCAGAACAGCAAAATAATATAGATCAAGGCTTGGATTTACAACAGCAACCTTTAAATACTAAGAACAATGATTCAAAAGTATGGTTAATAATTTTAATAATATTAGGATCTTTATTTTTGATTTTTGGCGGAATAGCTCTTGTTCTTGTAGTGGCACAAAAACAAGTAAATAATCAAATAACTGATTCTAGAACCAGGCGATATTTTGAAGATGTTGTGATTGTAAGAAGAGCTGCTAGAACCGCTTGCGCTAATGATGGTTTAAATACAATTGAACAATATATAGAATCTGATGATTTAAATGTTGAAATTCTTAATAACAATGTAATTGTAACAGCTAAAAATGATGGAAAGTATGTTAATCTTAATACTAAAGTATTAAAATCGGAAAATTCTAATGGTATAAACGTTAGTGATGCAAGTGCTAAAAATAATTATAAAGTAATCATTGAAAATCCATGCAATTATTAATAATAAGTTAAAATTAACTTATTATTTTTTATAAAAAAGTACTTTACATAGAGCTAGGTCTAGGTAGTATATTTAAATTATAAGAAAGGATGGTAATAGATATTAGATAAGGTAAATAGTCCAAGTGATGTAAAGATGCTTAATAAAGATGAATTAAACACTTTAGCAGACGAAATAAGGAAGGTAATAGTTGATAATCCTGATATGATTATAAGTGTTGGTTATTGTGTTAAATCAAAAAATGGTATTATATTTAGAAAATTGAGCAAATAAGATTTTAAGGGATTATATGGCTATGCAGTTAATAAAAAATATTATAAATTATAAGAGATAAAAAAAGATGAAAAAATTAGTAGTATATTATTCATACAGTGGAAATACTAAACAAGTAGTATATATGATAAAAGAAAAAAAACTTTGATGTTTTGAAAATAAAACCAGTAAACGATTATTCTGATGATTATCAAAAGGTAGTGGATGATGATGAAGCTAAAATGAATATGAATGAGATAATTGAAATTAAGAACATTAATGTTAATTTAGATGAGTATGAAAAAGTATTACTTGGAACAGGTGTTTGGTGGTACAAGATAACTCCTGCAATTAGGAGTTTCTTAAATAAGTATGATTTAAAGGATAAAGTAATAGTTCCTTTTATAACTAATGGTGGCTAGCTTGGTGAAGCATTAGATGACGTTAAACGTTATGTTAAAGAAAGCAATATAAAAGATGCTATTACAATGAAAAATAGTAATAAAGTTAAATCTTGGATTGAAGGGCTGTAAAGAGAACTTTTTAGTTCTTTTTTGTATGCTTGCAAAAAAAGCTAAAACATATTATAATTATATTATAGAATATGGAGGGTATTATATTATGAAAGAATTAGAAAGTTTGAAAATAGTTAATCAAGAAGGTAAAGAAGTAGAAATTAAGGTTATTACGATTTTAAAGAAGCCAGATGGATCTAAATCATTTTTAATATATACTTTTGATGACAAAGCGGATAACGTTGATATATATGCATCTGTTATAACCGAGAATAATGATACTTATGTTTTAGATGCTATAACAGATAAGGAAGACTGGGAGTTAGTACAAAAAGCTATTAAAGAACTATCTGAAGAATAGGAGTTTTGATATGAACACAGAATATTATAATGAACTTAAGGACAAAATAGAAAAATGGAATTATAAAAATGTAGGTGTGACTTCTGCTGAAAGAAAAATTTCACTTACAAATTTAATGAATTCTAATTTTACAGCGTATGCAGATAAAAATGTGGCTGCTATAATCGCATTTTATGAATACACAAAAGATAGAGATGAGTTTGATTATCTAAACGAGCATTATACCAGAATATTATCCAGTTATTTTTCAAGGGAAAGCATAGATAAAGATTTTGATTATTTGATTTCACCAGAAGGAGAAAAGACGCTAAAAGCCTTAGTTTCTTTAGGAAATGATGATGTAAGAGAAAATCTTATTACAATAGCGTACCGTAAGGCATTAAATAACCAAACGTATAAGCCATTCTATGATTCTTTATGCCAATTATATAAGCAAAATAATATAAAAATAGGCAATATTTTGGATCTTGAACTATCAAAAGATGATAAAATTTATTCAAAAAAAACAGAAGATTTATTGAAGTCTTTAGAATCTTTTAATAAACCTGTAGAAGTTCAAAAGTTTGAAGCACAAAAACCAGACAATCATATTTTAGAAAGCTTTGAAGCCAGAGTAGAAGAAGCTAAGAAAAACATAAATGATGCTATTGCAAAAGAGGGTGCAGAACCTATTTCATTTGATAAACCTTTAGATAAATCAGTCAATTTAAATTCTTTTTCATCTGATGATGTTAATTCTGAAGAAAGAGAAAAAAGATATGATGAAATGTATGAATTAAGAAAGCAAGCAAAGGAAAACGTTGATAATATTGTTTATAATAATGCTAAAGAGTTAAACGTTTCTGATGAGGCCGTTTCAAACGTAATTAAAAAATCGGGATTTACTCCATCAAAGATAGATACTGACACGATTGTTATTAGTGAACTTATGGAGTCAAAAATTGCATCTAGAGAGTCAATTGCTGAGTTAACTAAAACACAGTATGGTAAATTTATAACAAAATTATTTGATAAATTACAGTTTAAAGCTGCAATGAAAGAGTTTACTGTGTCAGAACTAGATAAAAAGAAAAAAATTATTGTTAAACCTGGTACTCAATTTCAAAGAATAGCAAAAGCTGAAAAAAGATTGTTATCTGTTCAAAGATTATCCCAAAGTATAAAGAAGATGTTTGTTGATACAAAAAATAATGTTGCTATGACAATTAAGCATATATTTGATAAACAAAATAAAAATACGGACGCTATTGAAGAAACAAATGAAAATTCAATATCTGATGTAGAAACTTCAAGTAAAGGATTTGACTTAGACATAAATAGTAGTGAAAATAAAGAAAAATTAAGAGAAGCAACCGATTTAAATAAATATAAAACCAATATACCTAAATTAAAAACGCTTAGTAAATCTGAGGTGATTGAGTTGCTATCATCTATGCAGAATAAAAACGTAATAGGTGATTCTGGTGCTCTTGTGACATCTAAGGAAAATCATGCTCAATTAGAAGCAGCAAGACGTATTTAAATGGTATTAATAATGATATTTCATACATAATAAAAATGGTGGTTTATTATGAAGAAGTATCTTTTTTTGTTGTTTTTAATTGGTGTTTATGTACTTATTTTATTTAATAATAAAGATAATAAAACAAGTAATGTTGTATCTTATCTAGATAAAAATAGAGATGGAGCTATATCTGTTAAAATAAATTTTAAAGACGGAATAAATAGTAATAATTTAAAAAAGTTATTTTATACGTATGACAAAGATTATTATATATATAACATATATACTGATAGGGAAAATATCAAAGTTAACTGTGATTCTATTGATTGGTGTATAGATAGTGTTTATGAACAAAAAGATGATTACTTTAATAAATCTAGATTAACTAGTGGTTTTAAAGTAGATTCTATTAGCTTGTTAGCTTATAAAGAAGATATAATACCGTTTATAAATGACAACAATTTAGAGTGCGAAATAAAATAAGAAACGAAATTTTAATCGTTTCTTATTTCTATTAAAAATGGTGCGTTTTTATTATTTGTATTTTTATATATAATGTAGTTAATATTATTTTTATCCAAATAATTAATTATTGCTTTAGATTCTTTTATACCTTCTTTATGAGGATAACAAGTAACTAATATAATTCCTTTTTTGTTAAGCATTTTAATGCTTTCTTTAATGGATTTTAAACTGGTTTTGGCATTTGTCATAACAACTTTATTAAAATTAGGCAAATATCCTAAATTAAACATAATAAGACTAACTTTTTTATCATATTCTTTTAAGTCTTTTCTTATATTTTCGTTGCTATTATTTATTAAGGTAACATTACATACGTTATTATCATCTAATAGTTTTTTTGTTCTTTTAATAGCTTCTTTTTGAATATCAAAGGCAAATACCTTTTTAGATAACTTAGATAGTCTTAATGTATCAAATCCATTACCACAAGTAGCATCAACCGTTATATCACCAGTTTTTATAAACTTTTCACATATTAAATTAACTCTGTTTAATATGCTCTTATTAAATCCTTGGTAAGTTCCACGTTTTTTAAGTTCCTTATCTATGTCATTTAAAACTGATACCTTTTTAAGAGTCCAAATAGGTGCTACTAAATCATCTTTAGCACCATCACCGGTTAACCTGTGAATAGTTATGTTATCATTTAGTTCTTCTATCTGATCACATACTATTTTTACGTATTCTTCTTTTGTTAGAATGTGAAAATGATTTTTGTTATACATTTTTTCTAACTCTGTGTTTTTAAGTATGTGAAGCATATGTATTTTAATTCCATCTATTTTTAATTTATTTAAGTGTCTTACGGTATCTATCATCATATCATAAGTTTCGTAAGGAAGACCATTTATTATGTGAACTACAACTTTAATATTATTTTCCTTTAGCTTTTTTACGCAGGTATCAAAACATTTTAGATCGTGACCCCTGTTTATTAATTTAAGAGTTTTATCATGCATACTTTGAAGACCAAGCTCTACCGTAAGATATGTTCTTTTATTTAGTTCCCTTAGATACTCTAAACATTCATCTGTTATTGCATCTGGTCTTGTTCCAATATTTAATCCAACTACGTTAGGAATTTTTAATGCTTCTTCATACTTTTTCTTTAAAACAGAAACAGGAGCATAAGTATTTGTATTAGCCTGAAAATACGCAATGTATTTAGTGTCAGGCCATTTATTATTTAATTTTTCCTTAACTTCGGTAAATTGCTCTGTTATGCTTTTGTTTTTATCTCCAGCAAAATCTCCAGATCCTTTAGCAGAACAAAAAATACATCCCGAACCATTTTTAAAATTAGGACAAGAAAAGTTACCATTTAAACTTACTTTAAATACCCTTGTATTAAAAGTTTTTGTTAATTCATAATTAAGCGTATGATACATTTTATTATCTAAACTATACTTAAACATTTTCATTCACCAATAAAAATTATAACATGAATTAAAAAATGTATAAACGGTTATTATAGTAAAAAGAAAGGCTTTAGTATGGTTAGAATTATAAGAAAGTTATTAAAAATTTGCTTTTTTTTAAAAGAAATGTTATATTATCACTGCAGTAAATAAAAAAATATATATTTTTTATGGGGGAAATATGGAAAAAATGACAGGTAAGCCATCGATAGATAAACCATGGCTTAAATATTATGATGAAGAAGTATTAAATAAAAAATTACCGGAAAAGACGATTTATGAATATATTACAGAAAATAATAAAAAATATCCAAATAGAATTGCCTTAAACTACTTCGGTAAAAAAATAACCTATGGACAATTGTTTAAAAATATTGATCAAACAGCAAGGGCCTTTAGAGCTTATGGTATAAGGGAAGGGGATATAGTAACTATTTGTATGCCAACTATTCCAGAAACCATATATGTTTATTATGCGTTAAGTAAAATTGGTGCTATAGCCAATATGGTTGATCCTAGAACAAGCAAGGAAGGAATAGAAAATTATATTAATGAGGCAAAATCAAAAATGCTTATTATGATTGATGTTGCAGCTGATAAAGCAAGGGATGCAAAGAAGAAAACAACTATAGAAAAAATAATTACAGTATCTCCAACTGATTCTTTACCACTTGGTATTATGTTAAAAAAAGCTTCTAAAGATATAAATAGTATATATGAAGATAAAAAAGAAGCAGCTAAAAGTAAACATGAAAAAGAGCCAAAGAAAAAAGACATAATATTAGACTACTTTAACGATATGAAAAAAAATGAAAGTAGTTTTTCAAAAAGTGGTGAATGTATACCTTGGTCTAAGTTTTTTAAGGCAGGTAAAAAGGAAAATTATGAACCATATCCAAATTATGAAAAAGACAAACCATTGTTAATAGTACATACCGGTGGAACAACCGGACCATCAAAGGGCGTTGTATTATCTAATTTCAGTGTAAATGCTGCTTCGTTTCAATGTGAAAACGCGGGTTATGATTTTAAAAGAAAACATAGTTGGTTAAACATAATGCCACCTTTTATAGCATATGGAATTGGTAATGGATTACATTTACCTCTTTCTTGTGGTATGGAAGTAATTTTAATTCCGCAATTTGATCCTAATAAATTTGATGAATTATTGCTTGAAAATAAACCAAATCATATGGTTGGAGTTCCATCTCATTATGGCAATATAATACACAGTAAGAAATTAAAAAATGAAGATTTATCTTATGTAATTGCACCAACTGTTGGTGGTGACAAGATGGATGAAAACTTAGAGAAGGAAACCAATGAGTTTTTACGTGAACACAATTGTGAATATAAGGTTGTAAAGGGTTATGGTATGACGGAGGTTAATGCTGCCGTAGCGGCATGTACATCAAATGAAACAAATAAATTAGGAAGTGTAGGAATACCATTTCCTAATACAACTATATCTATTTTTGATCCTAAAACAGGAGAAGAGCTTGGATATAATGAGAAAGGTGAAGTTTGCATAACTGGACCTAATACTATGCTTGGTTATTTTAACAATGATGAAGAAACAAATAAAATTTTAAGGAAACATGAAGACGGTAACGTATGGGTTCATTCTGGTGATATTGGATATATGGATGCTGACGGAAATTTATACATTGTAGATAGATTAAAAAGAATGATAATTAGACCAGATGGTTTTAAAATATTCCCAAGTCTAATAGAGGATGTAGTAGTTAAACATCCTTCGGTTCAATCTTGCAAGGCTGTTGGATTAAGAGATTTTTCCTTTTCTCAAGGAAAGCTTCCTAAAGTTCACGTAGTATTAAATGAAACAGATCGTAATCCAGAGGCTATAGAAAATGAAATACTTATGCTATGTGAAGAACAATTGCCAGAATATTATTGGCCTTGTGAAATTGAGTTTAACGAGTCTTTACCTTTAACTCCAATTGGTAAAATAGATTATCTTAAATTGGAAAAAGAAGATTATGAAAAACAATTAGCAGCTACTAAAAAACTAGTAAAAAAGTAATGAATATTGTATATAAGATAGGAATAACCTATCTTTTTTGTTATATATTTTATTAATTTACACTATCATATATACATGATATAATGTAAGTGTAGTATAGTGGTAGTAAATATTTATGATGGAAGTGATGACATGATAATTGGAATAACTGTTATTTGTTGCATGCTACTTTTTTGTTTACTTGTAGGAACTGTTTATTTTTCAAAGAGCAAAATAAAAAGCACAGAAAATAAGTTGTATAGCAGGCTTGTTATTATTACTATGATAGGATTGGTAACTGAGCTTCTATGTTTTTATTTTGTAGCACATAAAGATGTTTCTAACGCATATAAAATTTTAAATGAGATAGTAAATAAAGGATTTTTGGTTTATTTATTATTGTGGGAGTTTTTGTTTACCGAGTATATGTTTTTTATATCTTTTGAAAGTAGGTTAAAATTTAATAAGAAATTAAAAAATAATAAGGGAAAAATAATTGGTGTTTTAACAGTAATGTACTTAATAATGTCTATAATAATTATTAATTTTCCAATATATTATTTTAATGACGGAAATTATATATACTCCTATGGACCCGCAACTAATGTATTACTATTAATGGGAGGTATATTTATAATTGTTGATATTTTTAGTGTTCTATCTAACATAAAAAATATAAAAGATAAGAAGTATTATCCTCTTTTCATGCTTATTATAATGATGGTATTTGTATTTATAATAAGACAGATTAATCCAGGTATAACAATTATTAATTCGGCTTTTGCTTTCGTTACGGTACTTATGTACTTCACAATAGAAAATCCGGATTTAAAAATGGTAAATGAATTACTAAGAAATAAAGAGCTAGTTGAAAAGCAAATGGAAGATAAATCTAGGTTTTTATTTGAAGTGACAGAAGATATTAAAGAACCGGCTAAAAATATTTTAATGTTATCTGATAGCTTTTATAAATTAAATGAAAAAGATCAAAAAGATGCCATAAAAATCATTAGAAATAGTGCAAACGGAGTATTATTTAAAATAAATAATGTGTTAGATATATCTTCAATGGATGCAAGCAAAATTAAAATATTTAACAACGAGTATAACGTTTATACCTTGTTTGAAGTGGTAGAAGGTATTGCAAAAACTTTAAATAAAAATGAAAATGTATTATTAAAATTCGATATAAATTCTAATATACCAGCTATTCTTTATGGAGATGACGTAAGATTAAAACAAATTTTAATATCAGTTTTAACTAATAGTATAAATAACACCAAAACTGGGTTTATAAATGTAAGTTTAAGTGCGATAGTAAGATATGATGTTGCAAGATTAATTATAAATATAGAAGATACTGGATGCGGAATGAGCATAGATAAAGTAAATACGATTTTAGATGATAATAGAGAACTTTCTAATGAAGAAGTTGTAAAACTAGATAAACTTGATATGGATTTAGTAGCGACAATTAAGTCCATAAAATTATTAGGAGGAAGCTTTAACATAAAAAGTGAAGAAAATAAAGGCTCAACTTTTACAATTGTAATAGATCAAAAATGTGATATAAAAGAAAAAACAGATATAATGAAAGATATAGAAAAATATTCATCAGATGTATTTGGCAGAAAAAGAGTTCTTATAGTTGATGATGATAAAGAAGAGTTATTTAAAATTTCTGATACATTATCAAAATATAACGTTGATATTAATACTACTATGAGCGGTAAAGACTGTATTTATAAAATAAAATCAGGAGAAATATACAACTTGATAATAATAGATGATGAGCTTAAAAATGAATCTGCATTAGGAACTTTAGAAGAATTAAAAAAGAATAAGGAGTTTAATTCTAAAGTTATTGTTATGTTAGGAATTGGTAAAAAACACTTAAGAAATTACTATATAGAAGATGGATTTACGGATGTAATAATAAAAGAAAACTTAACGGATGAATTAATTGAAAAAGCAGAATCAAATTTATAAGTGACAGTTTGAAAAATAAAACTTAAATCATTAAAGCCTTGAATTTAAAAACAAAATATAATATACTATTAAGTGTTAAAGCGTTGATGAAGAGTATTAGGCTATTTATTTCTTTAAAGAGAACTTATGGTTGGTGTAAATAGGTAAGAGATGATTGCTGAACTAGCTTCGGAGTTATTATGTGAAACAAGAGTAATATAATACGGTTTACCTCGTTACTGGTAATGTAAGCGTATACTTATTTAAGTATAAATTAAGGTGGTACCGCGGTTATTAATTATTAAATCGTCCTTTATTAAAGGATGATTTTTTTTAAAGGGAGGCTTATTATGGTAGAAGTAGCTAAAACAGTGTTAGAATTTTTAATAGTATTTTTAATTGTTTATTTTGGTACATATTTATTTTCTTTTAAAAAGATTAAGAAATATAACAGGAATAAAATGCCTGCAAATATTAAATACCTGGTTTTTAAATATAATATTGATGTTGTAAAATTAGGTTATAAAAGAGTTTGTAAAACCCTCTTGCTATTTGATTCATTAATAGTTGCAATACTTTTTACATCAACGAAAATGATTGATAACATATACATAAGATTATTAGTAGCGTTTATATTGGTATTTCCACTATTCGCAGGAGTATATCATTTAATTGCAATGTACTATAAAAAGGAGAGTGAAAGATAATGGAATATAATTTCAAGAAAATAGAAAAAAAGTGGCAAAAATACTGGGAAGATAATAATAGTTTTAAAGCCATAACTGGTGATAAAACAAAGGATCCTTACTACATATTAGTTGAGTTTCCTTATCCATCAGGAGCAGGATTACACGTTGGACACGTAAGAAGTTACACGGCGCAAGATGCAATTGCAAGAATGAAGAGAATGCAAGGTAAAAACGTTTTATATCCAATGGGATGGGATGCTTTTGGAGCGCCAGCAGAACAATATGCAATAAAAAATCATATTCATCCTAAAGAAGCTGTTAAGGAAAACATAAAAACTTTTAAAACGCAAATGAAAACACTTGGTTTTTCATTTGACTGGTCACGTGAGTTTTCTACAACTGATCCAGAATATTATAAATGGACACAGTGGCAATTCCTACAATTTTATAAACATAATATGGCTTATAAAGATACCATTCCTGTTAACTGGTGTCCTACTTGTAAGACTGTTTTATCAAATGAAGATGCAGCAGGCGGAGTATGTGAAAGATGTGGTTCAGCGGTAGTTCAAAAAGAAAAGAGTCAATGGATGCTTAAGATGAGTAGTTATGCTGAAGATTTACTTAAAGGTCTTGATGATACTAATTTTGCTGAAAGAGTAAAACTAGGTCAAATAAACTGGATTGGTAAATCAACTGGTGTTGAAGTTGATATAGATATAGTAGGGGGTGGAAAGTTTTCTATCTTTACTACTTGTATAGAAACTATTTATGGTATTACTTTCTTTGTAATTGCACCAGATGGAAAATTAATAAAAGAATTAATGCCAAGGGTTGAAAATAAAGAAGAAGTAGAGGCTTATATTAAAGAAACTTCTATGAAATCTGATATGGATAGAACCGAATTAAATAAAGGAAAGAGTGGTTGTCTAGTTAAAGGTATTGAAGCTATAAACCCAGTTAATGGTAAAAAAGTTCCTGTATATTTAGGAGACTTTGTATTAGGAAATTATGGTACTGGTGCGGTTATGGCTGTTCCAACTCATGACCAAAGAGACTTTGAATATGCAAAAGAACATAACATAGAAATGATTCAAGTAATTGATGGACGTGATACAACTCTTTGTGCTTTTGAAAAAAATGATTACCTAGGCAAGGGTTGTAAACTTATAAATTCTTGTGAATTTGATGGTCTTACTGTCGAAGAAGCCAAACCTAAAATTACTGAGAAGTTAGTAAATATGGGAATTGCAAGAAAGGTAAACAACTATAAAATGAGAGACTGGATTTTCTCTAGACAAAGATTCTGGGGAGAACCAATTCCAATGATTAACTGTCCTAAATGTGGATGGGTTCCAATGGATGAAAAAGACTTGCCGCTATTACTTCCTGATATTGCAGAATATGAACCAACTGATGATGGAGAAAGTCCACTTGCTAAAATAACAGACTGGGTAAATTGTAAATGTCCTAGATGCGGAGCTGATGCTAAACGTGAAACTGATACTATGCCTAACTGGGCAGGGTCTTCTTGGTATTTCTTAAGATTTATGGATCCACATAATGATAAGGCTTTTGCTTCAATGGATGCTATGAAATACTGGAACAGAGTAGATTGGTATAATGGTGGTATGGAGCATACTGCAAGACACTTACTTTATGCTAGATTCTGGGTACAATTCTTATATAACATAGGATTAGTACCACATAAGGAAATGATTTGGACACGTGTATCCCATGGAATGGTGTTAGGTTCTAATGGTGAGAAAATGTCTAAGAGTAAGGGTAACGTAATTAATCCAGATGATATTGTAAGTGAATATGGAGCAGATACTTTAAGAGTATACGAAATGTTTATGGGAGATTATAGACAAGATGCACCTTGGAGTACTGAATCATTAAGAGGATGTAAGAGATTTATTGATAAAGTAATAAGATTATATGATAAGTTAAACGATAAAGAAGGCTTAACAAAAGACTTTGAAGTTATTCAAAATAAAACAATTAAAGCTGTTACAACAGACTTAGGAAGAATGGGTTATAACACTTATGTTTCATCTCTTATGATTTTAACAAATGAGTATGATGCTAAGGACTCTATAACTAAAGAAGACTTTAGATTATTACTTACTTTAATGAATCCGGTAGCGCCTCATATAACTGAAGAATTAAACGAAATGATGGGTTATAAACCATTATGTGAAAGCAAATGGCCTACTTGGGATGAAGATAAACTTACCCTTAAAACATTTGATATAGCAGTTCAAGTTAATGGTAAATTAAGAGGAACTATTACGATTAACATAGATGATACTGAAGCTGTTATAAAAGAAAAAGCATTAAGTAATGATAACGTTAAAAAACATACTGAAGGAAAAGAAATAGTTAAAATAATAGTTATAAAAAATAAAATAGTTAACGTAGTTGTAAAAGGATAGCTTATGCTATTCTTTTTTGTTGATAATACAAATAAGATATGCACATTTGTTGACTTTGATAAGGCTTTTTGATAGTATATAAACCTGTTAAAAAGGAATGAAATTGTTATGAAAAAATATAATAATAGAAAATTATCAGATAACTTTTACGAAGTATATATAGGGGATAAAAGAAGAGATGTTAAAAATAAATCGGCTTATATTTTATCTTGTGCTTTGTTTACTCAAATTTTATTTGGTAATGAAAAGTCTTTTAAGTTTTCTTTTATAGTATCTAGTATATCTGTAATTATAACAGTAATAAGTAACACGATATTTAACATTAATGAAGATGATTATAAAGAAAGCATAGAAAATCTTGATAACGTGACTAAAGAACTTATTCTTTTTGGATATGATTTAGATGATGATGCATTATATAATGGTACTATTTATACAGATGGAGTAATTGAGTTTTCTGATAAATATGATAATAATTATTATGTTTATGAAAAGGAAGAAAATGGATATTATAAATATTACACACTTGCAAATGGAGATTTAGATGCCTGCTTTAAAGATGAAATGATGCATAATGATATCACGAAGGTAATAAGAAGAGGTCTAAATAAGAGTAAACAAGATAAGAAATAAGTCTTATTTTGTTTTATTTTTATGATAAAAATGTTATAATATGTAAAGAAGATTTAACCATAATAGGAATAGGTGATTAACTTGGATATAAATGGACAATATGTAAATTATTTAGATTACGGAAATAAAAAGAAGGACGCTATTGTATTGCTTCATGGATGGGGTCAAAATATAGAAATGATGCAAATGCTTGGTGAACCTTTTAAGAATGAATACAGAATTATAATAGTGGATTTTCCTGGCTTTGGGTTAAGTCCTGAACCAAAAAGGGTAATGGATGTTAATGATTACACCATTTTAATAGAAGAATTATTAAAAAAATTAAAGGTTAAAAATCCGATATTAATAGGACATTCATTTGGTGGTAGAGTATCAGTTAAGTTTGCTTCTAGAAATGATGTTAAAAAAGTAATACTTCTTTCTCCAGCACTTAGAGGACACGACAAGAAAGGACTTAAAACAAAGATTTTAAAATCATTAAAAAAAGTTCCAGTTATAAAAAACTTAGAAGGTTGGGCTAAAAATCATATAGGTTCAAGAGATTATAGGGCAGCAAGTCCTATAATGAAGGACGTTTTGGTTAAGACAGTTAATGAAGATTTATCAGAGGATGCTAAAAAAATAAAGGCTCCGGTAATTTTGATTTATGGAAATATGGATAGTGAAGTTCCAGAAGAAGATACAAAAGAATACGAAAGATTAATACCTGATTGTGGTCTTATCTTGTATGATGGTTGTACGCATTATGCATACTTAGAAAGACTTAATCAAACAATAAACATAATAAATAATTTTATAAGGTAAGGATGTGTAAGAAATGTTTTATATAAGTTTAATACCATTTATAGTTTTGCTTATTTATGATTTTAAAAAATCACTTCATATGGCACAGCAAAATCTATATAATGATGATCATAGGTTTTTAAAATGGACAATTAAGGATATGAAAAGCTTTAAGACGCCTCTTAAGTGCTCACTAGTTGTAATAATTACGTATTTATTACTTATTTTACTTAAATTAGATTCAAGGATAATTACGGAAATTTACTTTTTTGTTGTATCTTTGATTATCTTAATTATAAAGATAAAAGAAGACAAGTCATCCGACACAAAGATAGCTCTTAAAGTTACGGCAAGAGTTAAAAGGTTAATTGTAACTAACGTAATAATACTTGCACTTATTTCGCTTGGTCTATATTTCGTTAAAAACGTAAACATAATTTATCTAATTTTATTTATATATGAAATATTGTTAAATTTTGTTTTAATGATATCGATAATAATTAATAAACCAGTTGAAAAGTTAGTTTATTTGTCATATAAAAATAAAGCCGTGAGTAAGCTTAAATCCATGAATAATTTAAATGTTATAGGAATTACTGGAAGCTACGGAAAAACAAGTAGTAAAAACATATTAAGTGATATATTAAACGTTAAGTATAATGCACTTCCAAGTCCTAAAAACTTTAATACTCCATACGGACTTATTATAACGGTTAATAATTACTTAGATAAGTTTGATGATATATTAATTGCTGAAATGGGAGCTTATAAAGTAGGAGAAATAAAAGAGTTGTGTGACCTTGTAAGGCCCAAATATGGTATTTTAACTAAGATAGGTACGGCTCATATAGAAATATTTGGATCTCAAGAAAACATACAAAAGGGAAAATTTGAACTTATTGAAAGTCTTCCTTCTGATGGTGTTGGCGTTTTAAATGCTGATGATGAACTTCAAGTTAATTATAAATTAAAAAATGATTGTAAAATTATTTGGATAGGTATTGATAATAAGGATGCTGATGTAAGAGCCCTAGATATTAAAACTTCTAATAAAGGTACAACATTTAACGTTGTCTTTAAAGGTGATAAGAAGAAATATTCGTTTACAACTAAACTATTAGGTTATAATAATATATATAATATTTTAGCATCACTTGCACTTTCAAAGGAATTTGGTCTTTCAATAGAACAAATGCAAAAAGCAGTTTTAAATGTTCGAAGTGTAGAGCACAGACTAGAGCTTAGAGAAGCTGGAAACATAACTTATATAGATGATTCTTATAACTCTAATCCGGTTGGTTCTCATATGGCATTAAACGTACTTGAAAGTATGCCAGGACTTAGAATAGTTATGACACCAGGTATGGTTGAGCTTGGAGATAAGTCTTATGAGCTTAATAAAAAGTTTGGTACTTATATGAAGGGTTCGGCCGACGTAGTAATACTTGTTGGTGAAAAAATTACAAAGCCAATTAAAGAAGGTTTAAAAGAAGTTAAGTTTGATAGCAAAAATATATATGTTGTAAAAAGTACTAAAGAAGCATTTGCACTTGTTAAAAGCTTATCTAGTGGAAAAGAAACTTACTGCTTAATAGAAAATGATTTACCAGATATATATAATGAATAGGAGTTGATATTATGAAAATAAGAGTTGGAGTTTTATATGGTGGAAAAACAACAGAACATGAAGTTAGTATAATAACTGCTGTACAAGCAATGGAACATTTAAATAAGGATAAATATGACATAGTTCCTATGTATTTAACTAAGGAAAATGAAATGTATACAGGTGCACCTCTTAAGGAAATGGATGTATATAAGGAACCAGATTTATTAAGACGTTATTGTAAGAACGTTGTATGTTATAACAAGGATGGTGCATTAGCTCTTCAAAGTAAAAAAGGATTATTTAAAAGGATAGTAGCTACCGTTGATATAGTAATTCCTTGCGTACATGGTTATAACATGGAGGATGGTAACGTACAAGGTATGCTTGAGACTTTTGGTGTTCCATATACTGGTAGTGATATATATGGTTGTACGGTAGGACAAGATAAGGTTTTCCAAAAACAAATATTAGAAAGAGAGGGCATTCCTGTCCCAAAATATACTTGGTTTTATGATAACGAGTACTTTGAAGATCAAGCAAAGATACTAGCTAATATTAAAAAACTTGGATATCCAGTAATAGTAAAACCAGCAAGACAAGGTTCTAGTATTGGTATTGAAGTTGCACATGATGAAGAAAAGGTAAAAGAAGCAATAGAAGATGCTATAAAATATGATGACAAAATATTAGTAGAAGAAATAATTCCAAACATGACAGAACTTAACTGTAGTGTATTAGGTTCAAGTTCATATGCTGAAGCATCAGTAATAGAACAAGTTATGGGACATGATGAAATATTATCATTTACAGATAAGTATATTGGTAATGGTGCTAAAAAAGGCTCAGCTAAGAAAAGTGCTCCATCAAAGGGAATGGCATCAGCATCAAGAATTATTCCAGCTAATATACCTGAAAAACTAACTAAGGAAATAGAAGAAACTTCTAAGAAAGCATTTAAAGTATTAGGAGCAAGTGGGGTAGTTAGAATAGATTATCTATATGATAAAAAGGCTAAAAAATATTATGTTAACGAACTTAATACCATTCCAGGAAGTTTGGCATTCTATTTATGGACACCACTTAATAAAGAATACGATGAACTTTTAGATGACATGATAAATATAGCAGTTAAAAGATATAAGAAAAAGTTAAAGAAAACTACTATTTTTGAATCTAACATATTACAAGGATTTAATGGTACTAAGGGTACTAAAGGCTTTAAAGGTAAGTTAAGATAAAAAAACACCAATTGGTGTTTTTTGTGTTTATTATTCATCATCTTTTTTAGATTCTACGTCTTTATAGTATTCTAAACCATTTTTAGTAGTTTCTATCTTTTTATCTATTACGTCTTTTTTTGAACAATTTTTGCATTCTTTTTTCTTGTTTTTGTTTTTCATAATATCAATCCTTTCTAATATTATTTTTAACAAATTTTAATATATTATTCATTTATTGTTGACGTTTAAATAGTTAATAAATATAATAAAATTAATGGGGAGTTTTGTTTATGAAAGAAAATATTAATGATATCATAAGAAGTAGGATATCAAAAAAATTAGTAGGTAAATCAACAATAGAATATGAAAAAGAAATAGAAACTTTTTATAATGAAATAAAAAATAATCCAGAACGAAATATACTAAGTATAGGTGTATTGTATTCAACATCTTTTATGATAAATTATTTGACTTATAGTATGTTTCCAGATGATTATGTCGTTAAAAATGAGATGGCATGCTTGTTAGGTTTTTCATCGATTTACGATTTTGTTCGAAAAGTTGATAAAAATACCTTTAAAAAAATGTGTGAAGACGTTATTACGTTTTACGATAGTTGTTATTTTGTTAGGAAAAAATATGTTTTAAAATCATTAGAACAAAATGAAAAAATAATAAGAATGGCACCTAATTATTTGATGGATGTTTGTACATATAGTAAAGAGTTTAACGTAAATGATATAATTAGTGAGTATAATAAATCTTATCAATTCTGTAATGATAAAGATGAGGCTTTAGAAGATACCATTTGTTATGCAATTGAAATTTTATTTTTGTTATATGATAATGATATAGAAAATTATAAAATAATGATGCATAATATAACAAACGTATATTATGCATATAATAGATATCTATTATTAACTGGATCTGAAATGGATGAAAATGCAAGAGATATTATGATTGCTTTGGAAGATGATATTGATAGTTCTATCATGTATTTATTAAATGATAATGAGGCTTTAGAACCTATTATAAGGGATTACTTAACGTACGAGATTTTAGATGAGGCAAAGAAAAAAGAAATACATGCATTTAATAAGAATCCATATTCAAAAAGAGAAAATGAAATAGTTAACCCAAACGATAGAGTAAGAAGTTTTTTGAAAAAGCTATATTATCAAATTAATCCATCTAATAATCCATCTAACGAAGAGGATTTAGAAAAAAATGAAACGTTAGAAAATTTAAAAGATAGTCCTTATTTTGATTGTGTTGTAGATGTTTTGTATATTGATAGTATGTATATGGCGTATATGGATTATATGGCTTCTCTCTCTGATGAAGACAAATATGATTATGAATATATAAAAGATATGAATTCCATTTCCGAATTTAAAATGTATTTATTAGATAGTAATGTGATATTGTTGGATGCAATTTTAAAATCACTATCATTTTATGATTTTTCGTTGATGAGTAAAAAAGATGTTATTAGTTCATTAGAAAATGGGAATGTATTTGATAATTTTTTAATAACAAATTATGTGTTTGATAAGATGTCATACAATAGAAATTTTGATTTGAATGATGCTTTTGATATTTATATTAATGAACTTATATCAATAAAGGATAGAAAATTGGCAGTTGCAAATGCAACTGGTGCTTTGCAAGCGGATTTACTTGATTTAAGTGTAATGTATCCAAAGAATTATGAAGATATGCTTTATGATTTATCAAAAATATATTATGAATATAATAAGTATTTATTTGATAAGGAAAATAAAAGTGATGCATTAGATGATAATATGTTAAAGTCTATTGATAAAAATTTAGATGACTTTTTGATGCGATTGAAGGATGATGAAGAAGTTTTGGAAAGGGTGGTTAATACTTTTTATGAATATGTAAGTTTTGGAAATTTAGATAAAGATAAAATAAAAGTTTATTATGAAAACTTATGTAAAGAAGGAAAAGCAAAAGTATTTAGTAAAAAAAAGCGTGGTTCAAATCACTAAAACGTTTATATAAAATAAAAAAATCTCTAATTTAGAGATTTTTATTTTTAATATATATGGCGGAGTGAGAGGGATTTGAACCCTCGCGCCAGTTGCCCAGCCTACACCCTTAGCAGGGGCGCCTCTTCAGCCTCTTGAGTATCACTCCACTGACAAATTAATTTTACACTATATTAATTAATTGGTCAAGTGAAATTCGCTAATTCTTGTATCCAACTGAAGCTTTAAATAGACTTATATCAATTTTATTGTACAATATATCAAATGTTTTAGCAGATAGTAGGGCCTTTGATAAAAGAGGAAGAATAAAACTTGCTATATAAACTAAAATGGCAATTATAGCAGGCATCATGATGTTTTTGTTATCACTAATTGCCTTATCAAATCCATTAGTAAATATAGTACCTATAACTAAAACGGCAAGAATTCCAAAAATAGGGGATAAATATCTATAAATTTCTCTTATCATAATACTACCTAAAGTTGTTACATAAGCTATTACAATTATTAAACATTTTATTATAAAGCATAAAAGACTTTCTAATAAAACTCCAGTAACACCTATTACTTTTCTAAACTTTGATACTCTTGCATATTTAAGCCATTCTTTTAAATATTGCCATTTAGTTACCTTTTTATCTTCATAATTCTTTTCTTTTTCATTAGCACTATATTCTTCTTTATTTTTCTTTTGTGTGTATCTATTATATGTTTCATTAACTTTTTTCTTTAAATATTCGTCATAATCATATCTTTTAATAGGATCTAACAAGATTTCTTTAGCTTCATTTATTCTAGAAGATATATTAACAGCATTAGGATCCTTATTAATATCAGGATGCCATTTTTTCATTTGTTTTTTATAAGCTTGTTTTATTTCATCTTCCGTAGCATCATTTTTAACACCTAATAATTCATAAAAACTAAGATTAGTATCCATATTTTATCACCTAAATTAATTATATATTAAAAAGTATGTATTGTAAAATAATGTTTGAATTGTTATAATGAAATTGTAAAGTAAAGGAGGTTAACTTATGGATGTAAAAGAGGTAAACGTAAAGGAAAAAAAGAGTAAGAAAGGAATAGTTATATTAGTATCAATTATAATTTTAATACTAGCATTACTAATTAGTGGATACTTTTATTTAAGTTCACCAAAAAGAATAATAACTGGTTATACAAATAGTCTTTATAATTCATTTGAAAAAAATAGTGGTGTTAATTATGATTCTATAAGTATGAACTTAAAAGTTGTTCCAACTGTAAATAATGCTAATGATAAAAATTTAGAAACAATAATTAATAAAATAGAATTTGCGTTATCTGGAGCGATAGATTATAAAAATAAGACGTTAAAATATAATCTAGGACTAGATTACGATAAGAGTAGTTTATTAGATGTTGATATGCAGTATAAAAATGATTTATACGTTAAATTAAATAATTTATATGACAATCTAGTAAAAATAAAGGATAATGATTTTTCAGATGTATTTAAAAAGTCAGATACGAAAGATTTAAAAGTGGTTGTAAAAGGATATATTGATGCTTTTAATTCATCATTAAAAGATAAATATATAACTACAAAAAATAAAGATGGTTATAGAGTTGTTACAATTGATTTAACGGGTGATAACTATAAGATGATTTCTAAAGATATATCTAATAAATTACTTAACAATAAAGAGTTTATTAAGTCATATGCAAATATGAATGATGAAGAAGAATCTGAAGTAAAAGAAGATTTAAAAGATATAGATGATGGAGAATTTAATGGCATTAAAGTATCTTTATATACTAAAGGATTAACATATGATACTAAAAAAATATCTTTAGAAAGTGAAGATACAAAGGTAGAAGTAAAGTTATTGGATGATAACAATTATAAAGTTAAGATAACTAATGGTGATTTATCAATTGGATTAGACCTTAAGTATACTGTAAGCTATAATACGAAGGTAGAAATAGAAGAATATAAAAATGCAGTAGATAGTGCAAAGCTTAGTGAAGATATCTTAAGTATATTAACTAAATTTACTAGTCAAGATAGTTATAAAAAATTAAATAATGATATAAAAACTATGACTGGTACTAGCATAGATGAATTATTATCAAGTTATATAACTAGTAATGAAACATATGATGACTAATAATGTAAAGTTACGTATAAAAAACGTAGCTTTTTTCTTTATTTTGATTTTTTTCGCAAATGTAAAATGTTATAATATAATTAAGAAAGGTAGGCAAAAATATGAACGGAAAGAAAATATTTCAGTATGGCTGTGGAAAGATGAGCGTATACACCATGCGCTACGTAATGGAAAATGGTGGAGAAATTATAGGAGCTGTAGATGTAAATGAAAAAGTAATTGGTATGGATATTGGTGACATTACCAAAACTGGAAAGACAGGAGTTTTAGTAAGTGATGCTAAAGATGCAGAAAAATTACTAAACGAACTAAAACCAGATTGTGTTATTGTAACAACGATGAGCTTGTTAAGCGACTTAGAAGATGCACTTTTAACTTGTGCTAAATGCGGATGCAATGCAGTTACTACTTGTGAAGAAGCGTTTTATCCAGAAAACTCTAATCCAACTTTAACTAAAAAAATAGATAAACTTGCTAAAGAAAATAATTGTACTATAACAGGTAGTGGATACCAAGATGCTTTTTGGGGTAATTTAATTACTTGTATTATGGGAGCAAGTCATAACGTAACAAAAATAAAAGGTAGCTCTTCATACAACGTAGAAGACTACGGAATAGCACTTGCTAAAGCACATGGTGCAGGTTTAACAAAAGAAGAATTTGAAAAAGAAATTGCATCTAGTGATAACATTTCAGATGAAGAAAGAAATAAAATAATAGAAAGTGGTAATTATGCTCCGTCATATATGTGGAACGTAAACGGTTGGCTTTGTGATAAGTTAGGGCTAACAATTACGAGTCAAAGACAAAAATGCGTTCCAACGTTTAATAGTTATGACATAGAATCAGAAACTCTTGGCATAACCGTAAAGGAAGGCATGGCAACTGGTATGAGTGCTATTGTTACAACTGAAACTAAAGAAGGCATAACACTTGAAACAGAGTGCATAGGTAAAGTTTATAATAAAGATGAATTTGATAAAAACGAATGGACTATTTATGGTGATTGTGATACTACACTAGTTATAAATAAACCGAATACGGTAGAACTTACGTGTGCTAGCATAGTAAATAGAATTCCTGATGTAATAAATGCACCAGCAGGTTTTGTTCCAACTTCACGTATGGGAGAATTAAAATATATAAAGAAGGAATCTTAGGATTTCTTTTTTTTAAAATATATAGTATTATTTTATTAGGAGGGTATGTTTTATGTTAATTGGAATTATTTTAATTTTATTAGGAGTGTATTTTATAGTAAAGATGTTATGCCCAGGTTTTGATATTGATATAAACTGGAATATTATATGGCCTGTTATTTTAATGGTTTTAGGAATAGAAGGAATAAGAAGATCAAAAAAACTAGATTTGTTTAACGCTATTTTAACCTTAATTGGTGTTATATATTTGTTATCAGGACTTAAAATTATTGGAAATATAAACGGAAGATTTATTTTTGCTATTATATTAATTGGAGCGGGTATATCATTTATTTTATCATCACTAGGTAAAAAGAAGGTTAAAAAAATAAGTAAAGATAAAATGATTAATTATAATGGTATATTTGGTGGTGTAAAAGAAGTTGTTAAAACTAAAGACTTTAAAGGCGCTAATTGTTATTCTATATTTGGTGGTATAAAACTAGATTTAAAAAACACTTCATTAAAAGATGATACAGTAATAAATTGTTATGCAGTTTTTGGAGGAATAGATTTAACTGTACCAGATGATGTTAATATTATTATTCATTCTTCGTCTTTATTTGGTGGTGTAAATAATAAAACATCAAATAAAAATAGTGACAATAAAAAAACAATATACATAAACGTAACAGCCATATTCGGTGGTGTAGACGTAAAAGAGTAGCTTATTTTTAAGCTATTTTTTTGTTTTATATGCATAGCCATGTTTATATTTGCTTTCATATTATACAGTGGTGATTATATATGTTTTCTTTTATTAAAGACCAGATAAAGACAATAAAAATAAAAGATCCTGCTATTAAAAGTACGTTAGAAGTATTTTTATATCCGTCATTTAAAGCACAGTTTTATCATAAGATATCAAACTTCTTTTATAGACATAAACTATACTTTTTAGCTAGATTAATATCAGAGTTTGCAAAAAGAAGAACGGGTATAGAAATCCATCCTGGTGCAACCATTAATAAGGGCTTATTTATTGATCATGGCTTTGGTGTTGTAATAGGTGAAACAGCTATTATTCATGATGATGTAACAATATTTCATGGTGTAACTTTAGGAGGAACTGGAAAAGAAAAAACTAAAAAAAGACACCCAACTATTTTATCTGGCGTTTTAATAGGAAGCGGAGCTAAGGTGCTTGGTAATATTACAATTGGTAAAAATGCTAAGATAGGTGCAAACGCGGTTGTTCTAAAAGATGTCGCTAATTGTACAACGGTTGTAGGAATTCCAGGATGCGTAGTTGAAAAAAATGTAAATAAATGATTTATTTTGTAATATAATGCTTGCATTTCTTTTTAGATTAGATATAATTAAAGTGACGTTTTTGCAAGAAAGTTATATATTTTATACCTACTGGATAGAAATATCTGGCTTTTTTGCTGTGGAAAGGAAGTGATAACATATGGCTTTATCAAAAGATGAGTTAAAGCTAGAAGAAAACTACCTTGAAAATACATCGAAGGAAATATCTAATCAAATAGATGTTTTAGGAAAAGAAATTCACGTTAAAAAAGAAAAGTTAACTGAATTTAGAAAGGTTTTATGGGAAGATAAGGGAAGTATTGATGCATCTGAAATGCAAACTGGTCTTATGTCATCAGAATTTGAAGCAAGTTTTATGCTTATGAAGATGGATTACTATAGAAAACTCTTAAAAATAGAGTATTCTCCTTACTTTGGAAGAGTTGATTTTACGGAAAATGGGTGTGATTTAAGAAAAGTCTATATTGGACTTACTAATGTAGAAAAAGACTTGGATTACATAGTTTATGACTGGCGTAGTCCAATTGCTTCACTATTTTATGATTATGGAATAGGAAAGGCAAAGTACGAGGCACCGGAAGGAGAAATTAAAGGTGATATATCACTTAGAAGACAATATAAAATAGAAAATAATAAATTAGTTAGAGTATTTGATAATGACCTAAACGTAGTAGATGAGTGCTTACAAGAAGTACTTTCAGAAAAATCATCTGATAAGATGAAAAACATAGTAAACACAATTCAAGAAGAACAAAATGAGATAATAAGAAATACAAAAAATAAACATTTAATAGTGCAGGGGATAGCAGGTTCAGGAAAAACGTCAGTTGCACTTCACAGAATAGCTTTTTTACTTTATAAAATAAAGAATTTAAGGTCATCTAACGTTTTAATATTTTCACCAAATAACGTATTTTCTGAATATATCTCTGATGTACTTCCAGAACTTGGTGAAGAAAATACTGGTGAAACAACGTTTCATGATTTCGCGATAAACTACATAAAGGAATTTAAAAGCGTAGAGACATTTACTGACTTTATTGAAAAATACTATACTAAAAACGAACCTAATGAAGAGTTTGTAAGATTTAAATTATCAAATAAAATGATTCCTATAATAGAAGGATACGTAAAAGAAATAGAAGATAAAATAATGATAACAAATGATATAGAAACTAAGTTTGATACAATAGAAAAAGATTATTTAAATTACCTTTTAAAAGAAAGATATAATAAGATGCCACTTTTTTCTAGAATAGAATTGATGGCAGAACACTTATGTAATAAATTAGGGTTAAGTATTGGTAAGATGAAAAGAACTTTTATAAAAAACATAAAAGAAAGTATTAACATAAAACCAGATTATAGAAAATTATATGCAGAACTTTATATGAGTAAATCGTTTGTAAGTGTTTATAAATGTGAAGAAAACATAAAACTTAACATTAAGAAAATAAATTATGAGGATGCCTTATGTTTTATTTACTTAAAAGGATTACTTAATGGTTTTCCATATAGTAATTTAATAAAACAAATAGTAATAGATGAAGCTCAAGACTATAATGAAATGCAGTATGTAATATTAAGTAAAATATTTAAAAGAGCGTCATTTACGATATTAGGAGATGTTAATCAGACAATTAATCCTTATCAAAAGTATGAAACTTTAGAAGTTTTAACAAATATATTAAATGATAATAGTAAGTATGTAGAGCTTAATAAAACGTATCGTTCATCTAAGGAGATAATAGAGTATACAAATAAAATATTAGGTTTAAAACACATTAGTGCAATAAGACGAGAAAGTAATATCCCAGTTAAATTTAGAGATGATATAAAATATTTAATAAATGATATTAATAATTTAAAGGATAAGTATAAGTCTCTTGCCATTATAACGAAGGATAAGGAAGAAGCTATAATGCTTTATGATTTTCTAAAACAACAAATAAATGAAATTAGCTTGATGGAGGATAAAGATAAGAAATTTAATAAAAACTTAGTTATAGTACCAAGTTATTTAGCGAAAGGATTAGAATTTGATTCAGTAATTTCATACACTTCTAAAGATAATATGTATACTAAAAAAGAAAGATATTTATACTATGTTGTTGCAACTAGATGTCAACATGAACTTATTATTTATAACGCACCTAAAAGCCTTTTATAGGCTTTTTGTTATGTTAATCTTGAAAATAATAAGAAAAATGTATTATAATTAGTTATATAAGGAGGGTTTACTATGAAAAGAGAAATAAACATTTTACCAGCGGATACTTTTGTAGTAGTAAACCGTACTATACTAAATGAAAGTGATAGAAAAATAATAAGCATGCTATACCAACCAATAATAGGTTGTATTGCAACTGATTTATATTACACTTTATGGACTGATTTAGATAAAACAGAACTATTAAGTGGTGAATATACTCATCATCATTTAATGACTTCACTTAGAGTAAAAATGGATTCAATAGTAACAGCTAGAAAAAAACTAGAGGGTGTTGGACTTTTAAAAACCTTTGTTAAAAAAGGTGATGTTAATAATTATGTATATGAAATGTTTTCTCCAATTTCAGCATCTGAATTTTTTAATCATCCAATACTAAACATAGTTTTATATAATAACGTAGGTAAAAAAGAATATGAAAACTTACTTAAATATTTTAAGGTTCCAAGAATTAATTTGTCTTCTTATGAAGAACTTACAAGTACCTTTGATTCTGTATTTGAAAGTGTACCGGCATCTTCTTATGATAACTTAAATGAAGATTTACGTGTTAATAAAGTTGGTGAGATAAGAATAGATAAGGCATTTGATTTTGATCTTTTAATGTCGATAGTACCAAGTGGTGTTATAACTAATAGAACGTTTAGTAGGGAAGTTAGGGAACTTATTAATGAACTTTCTTTTGTTTATAATTTAGATGCTAATGATATGAAGTCTCCTATTTTAAATTCCATTAAAGAAAACGGACTTATAGATAAGGTTTTACTAAGAAAGAACGTAAGGAATTATTATAAATATGAAAATGATAATAAACTTCCTTCATTAATATATAAAAGTCAACCTGAATATTTAAAGAACCCGGTAGGAGCAGATGATAGACGTGCTAAAATGATTTATGTTTTTGAAAACACTACACCTTATAATTTTCTTAAGGGAAGAAGTAATGGCGCTAAACCATCTTCTAGAGATTTATCTCTTTTAGAAACACTTTTAAGTGACTTTAAACTTAATCCTGGTGTCGTAAACGTTTTAATTGACTACGTATTAAAAATAAACAATAAAAAATTAACCAGAGGCTTTTTAGAAGCGATAGCGTCCCAATGGAAAAGACTTAACATAGAAACCGTTGAAGAAGCGATGAAGGAAGCTGAAAAAGAATACAAAAAATCTAAAAAGATAAATGCTCAGTCTAATTTTAATGCAAGAAAAAACGTAAAAGAAGAAGTACTACCTGACTGGTTTAATCAAAGTATAAAAAAAGAAGAAATAAGTGCCGATGATGAAAAATCATTAAAGGATATGCTTAAAGAATTTTCATAGAAGGGGGATTTGTTATGGAAAATATTAATAACACTATTAAAGGTGTTAAGGATTTAAAATATAAGTTAAAAGTAGCTTATGAAGAAGCAAAAAAAGATCCTTACTTTAAAGAACTTACTGATAGTATTAATTTAAGTGATGATGAACTTATGAAACATACAAGTTTGTTTGAAGATTCTAAAGAAGAATATAAAAATTGTAAATCTTGTAAAAATTTAGCAGCATGTAAAAATAAAATGACTGGTTTTTGTTTTTTACCAGTATTAAAAGAGGGAAAGTTAAATTTTTCTTATGTAGCTTGTAAATATAAAGAAAAGTATTTAAGTGATTGTAAGTATCAAAAAAACGTTACTAGTATGGACGTTCCAAGAGAAATAAGAGAAGCTAAAATAAAAGATATTTACACTGATGATAAGCAAAGAGAAAAAGTAATAAAATGGATTTTAAATTACATAAAAGAATACAAAAAAGGAAACTTTGGTAAAGGTTTATATTTACATGGTAATTTTGGATGTGGTAAAACTTATCTTCTAGCGGCAATGTTTAATGAACTTGCAAAAGAAAACGTTAGAAGTGTAATAACGTATTGGCCTGAATACTTAAGAAGTTTAAAATCCAGTTATTCATCATCATCTTCTTACGAATTTAAAGATAAATATAATGAAGTGAAATATGCTAAATTACTTTTAATTGATGATTTAGGAGCAGAAGGGGTTACTTCATGGTCAAGAGATGAAATATTAGGTACAATACTTCAGTATAGAATGCAAGAACATCTTCCAACTTTTATTACGTCTAACTTGAACTTAAAAGAGTTAGAAGAACATTTAAGTGTCTCAACAACTAATAAGTCAGAAAGAGTAAAGGCTGTAAGAATTATAGAAAGAATAAAACAATTAACTATAGATGCTGAAATGATAGGTCAAAATAATAGAAAATAGAGGCTCAACTTTGAAAACCTCTATTTTTCTTTGTTATCTAGGATATTCATTTTAATATCAGGTAAACTATTATAATCTAAGTTAATGTTTAGTGCTTGTGCAAATAAAAGATGCCTTTCCCATAATGGATAATCATTGTTTTTTAACTCATTCATTCTTGTGAAATCTTTTAGAAATTTTTTGTAAGATTTTATTATGTATTTATATGCCCAACCCTTATCCGAAAACTTTAGGTTTAATGTTTTTGTTATTCTATCTATTTGTGATAAAAATATGCTTGGAAAGTTAAGCAATATAAATCCTGTTACCACAGAAATATTTAAATCCCAATTCTTATATAATGAACCTAAAAAGAATGAAACTGAAAAAGCTAAAAATACTAAACAGCTAAGAAAAAAGTAAAATTTAAAGAAGCTTAAATCCTTTTCGTTATACGCCAAACATTTATTTAATACGTCTCTTTTAACCATGTTAGTATAATTAATATAATTAAAATTATCTTTATCTTCACTAGTTATATAATCACATATATATTTTTCAGCGTATGAAACCATGAATTTTTTATCTGATTTCGTTATTATTGTTTTGTTATTTTCGGTTTTGATTTCTAATACACCCTTAAGATATAACTGCATTATTATTAGTTTAATGTTTTTATGGCTCCAAAAACTTGTATGATTTAAAAACATAATATCATTAACGTCTATGTAATTTGGAATTTCTCTTATGTATTTAAAATTAAAATTTAATTTTTGAAATGCTTTTTTTTCTCTTATTTTATTTCTTATAATAACTATTAAAATTGTTATAGAAAGAACTGAAAAACCTATAAGGAAGGATATTAATCCTCCAAAAACTAAATATAATATGTAGTATCCTACAAAAAAGACCCATAAGACATAATTGTTATTAGAATTCATATTATCACCGTAAAGATTATACATAAAATATAAATAAAAAACAATAAGTATTAATTGACTTATATTACATTTTGTAGTATTATTTTGGTATAAATACATTGATGAAGACAAGATTTTATAACGATGTTTTAAAGAGAGTCTATGATGGTGAAAAATAGACAAACTAATTATAAGATTACTACTTCTAAGTTGGACTCGAAAGAGAATCCCGTGCAATAAGCACGTTATCAAATTAAGTTAAATTAAGGATGGTACCGTGCATTTTGCACTCCTTTGGTACTGTCCTTTTTGTTTTAAAGAAGGTGGTAAAATGGTAGAGAAATGGAAATTAGCCTTAAGGGAGTTCTTAAAAAAGTATGAAGATAATGATGATGTTACTGGTGCAATTTTATGTGGTAGTTATGCAACAAATACCAATAACGAGTATTCTGATATAAATGTTTATTTGGTATTGAAAAGTGGATGCTACTATAAGGAAATGGGATGCACCGATTCTAATAGTTATCTAATAGAATATTTTATTGATACTTTATCTGGAATAGAAAAACGTATGGAAGAAGAATATTTAAATGGAAAACAAAAGACTGCTAATATGTTAGCATACGGAAAAGTAATATATGATTTAGATGGCAGCGCATCACGTATTCAAACTAAAGCACTAGAATATATTGATAGAAAGTTAGATAATATAACAGGCCATAAATTAGGTATGAATAACTATCACTTATGGAATTATTTGGATGAACTTAAGGTTTCATTAAAAGAAAATAGTTTTAATTTCAACTTAATATACTATTCTTTATTGGGAGATGTTTATGATAAATATGCTGAGTTTTTAGCACTTCCAAAGCTTCCTAAAACAAAGATATACAAGATATTAACCGATGAAGATTATAGAAGAGAGTGCCACGTATTTAATTTGCCCGAAAGAGAGTTTATTAAATTATACGTAAAGTGCTTTGAGATGGATAAACCAAGTGTTATGTATAAAAACATAGAAAATTTAATAAATTATTATTATGGAAAACAAGGTGGCTTTAACATAAGAACATTTAAATTAAAAAATGAAGTAGAAGGGAATGATTACTAATGATAAACATAAAAGAAAATGAAAAATTAAACGTACTTAATCACTCTTGTGCACACTTACTTGCACAAGCTGTAAAGCATTTATATCCTAATGCTAAATTTTGGGTAGGTCCAGTTATAGAAGAAGGATTTTACTATGATATAGACCTAGGAGATAAAACTTTAACTGATGAAGATTTACCAAAAATAGAAAAAGAAATGAAAAAATGCGCTAAATCTGATAAGAGAATTTATAGAGAAGAAATATCTAAAAAGGAAGCTTTAGAAAGATTTAAAAATGATCCATATAAAATAGATTTGATAAATCGTATGGACGAAGATAATACTGTTATTTCTTGTTATACGCAAGGAGATTTTACTGATCTTTGCCGTGGACCTCACGTTGAGACAACAAAGAAAATGAAGTATTTTAAACTAATTAAACACTCTGGCGCATATTTTAAGGGTGATTCTAAAAACAAGATGCTTCAAAGAATATATGGTGTATGTTTTGAGACGGAAGAAGACTTAAATAATTACCTAAATGAACTTGAAGAAAGAAAACAAAGAGATCATAGAAAAATAGGAAAAGAACAAGAGATTTTTATGAATCACGAATTAGTTGGAGCAGGTATGCCAATTTGGCTTCCAAATGGTGCTGTAATTCGTAAAGAACTAGAAAATTATATATATGAAAAAGAAAGAAACTTGGGATATGAACACGTATATTCTCCATGTGTTGGAACGGTTGATTTATATAAAACATCAGGTCACTGGGATCATTATAAAGAAAATATGTTTCCAATGATGAAGGTTGATGATGAAGAGTTTGTACTTCGCCCTATGAATTGTCCACATCATATGTTGGTGTTTAAAAACAAATTACATTCATACCGTGATTTACCAGTTAGAATAGGAGAGTTTGCAACAGACTTTAGATATGAAGCATCAGGAGCTGTTAAGGGCCTTGAACGTGTTAGATGCATGTGTCAAAATGATGCCCACCTTTTTGTAACTCCAGAACAAATTAAAGAGGAATTTAAAAAAGTTGTTAGCTTAATACTTGACGTTTATAAAGATTTTGGAATAAAGGATTATAAGTTTAGACTTTCACTTAGAGATCCGGAAGATAAGAAAAAATACTTTGATGATGATAAGATGTGGAATGAAGCAGAGGCTAAATTAAGAGAAGTTTTAAATGAATTAAACGTTGATTACTTTGAGGCTGTAGGAGAAGCTGCATTTTATGGACCTAAACTTGACGTTGAAGTAAAACCTGCTGTAGGGCCTGAGGTTACTTTATCAACTTGTCAGTTAGATTTCTTACTTCCAAGAAGATTTGATCTTTCTTACATTGATAATAAGGGAGAAAAGAAAACTCCTGTTGTTCTTCATAGAGCAATATTTGGAACATTTGACAGGTTTACAGCATTTTTAATTGAAGAAACTAAAGGTGCTTTTCCAACTTGGCTTGCTCCAGTACAAGTAAATATTATTCCGGTTAACAATAATTATCATTTAACTTATGCTAACGAAATATATAAAATGCTAAAAGATGCATCCGTTAGGGTAGAATTAGATGATAGAGATGAAAAATTATCATACAAAATGAGAGAATCTCAAACTAAAAAAATTCCTATTACCTTAATTTTAGGTGATAAAGAGCGTGATGAAAGCTTAGTAAGTTATAGAAGACATGGTTCTTTAAAAACTTACTCAGTTCAAAAAGATACATTTAAAGATTTATTATTGAACGAAATAAGGTCAAAAAAAAGTAATAAAAATCAAGAAAATAATTAACTTTCTTGATTTTTTTGCTATTTATATAAAAGTGAGATTCTTCTTCCTTTAGTTTCAATAAAACCTTCTTCTTTTAGGTTTTTAAGTTCCCTTGACATTGCGCTTCTATCAACCGCAAGAAAATCCGCTAGATCTGTAAAACTAAATGGTAGGTAAATTATTTTTGATGCGTGTTTTTTTCTATATATATTAAAATATTCTAAGAGTTTATCCCTTATTGTTTTTTTAGTTAATATTTCAATTCTATCGTTTTTTTCTTCTATTATATTGGTTGTTATTTCAAGCAAGTTTTTTATAAACTGATTATAATAAGAGTAATTATTGTTTTTTGATGAGATTATTAAGTCATAATCAATTATTAAAACCTTAGTTTCCTCTTTAGTTATTATTTCACATTCATCGCTTGATAAAGAGGATATGGCAGTACCAAATACGGATTCTTCTTCAAGTTCTTCTATAATTGTTCTGTTTCCATTGTAGTCCGTTCTAATTATTTGAGCTTTACCTTCTAATATTATTCCTATTATGTTATCCCTTACTGATGATAATATTACCGTATCTTTTTTAAATGTAAGGACACTTGTCTCTAATAATTTTAGTAGTTTACGCTCTTCATTTACACTTATTTTACCAAATAACCTACGCATTTTTAATCACCTAACAAAATAATAGCATTTTTTTAAAAAAGTTGCAATTGCAACAATACGTATTTTAATTAATGTGCTATATTTGAGTTGTAATAAAAATAAGAGGAGTACATTATGAAGGTAATTAAAAGAGATGGACATATGGTTGATTATTGTCCAGAAAAAATTGAAATTGCTATAAAAAAAGCAAATGAAGAGGTACAAGAAGAAGATAGAGTATCAGATACTCAAATAAAAAACATAATAAAATACATAGAAAGTTTAAAGAAAAGAAGAATATTAGTTGAAGACATTCAAGATATAATTGAAATGAGACTAATGGCGTTAAATAAGTTTGCTCTTGCTAAAGAATATATAACTTATAGATATACTAGAGAACTTGTTAGAAAAAGTAATACTACAGATCTTTCAATTAAGGAGTTAATTGATGGTGAAAGTGATTATTGGAATACTGAAAACTCTAATAAGAATGCTAAGGTTGTTACTACTCAAAGAGATTATATAGCAGGTATTACATCAACTGATATATCAAGAAGGTTTTTGCTTCCTGAAGACATCGTAAAAGCTCATGATGAAGGAATAATACATTTTCATGATATGGATTATTTTGCACAAAATGCACTTCATAACTGTGATTTAATTAATCTTGAAGACATGCTTCAAAACGGTACTAACATAAATGGTGTTATGATTGAAAAACCACACAGATTCTTAACTGCAATGACTATTGCAACGCAACTTATAACAGCGGTTAACTCAAGTCAGTATGGTGGTGCAACTGTTACAATGACTCATTTAGCACCTTTTGTTAGAGAAAGTTATAACAGATTCTTAGATAAGTATAAAAAAAGAAAGTTTACTAAGGCTCAGTGTGAAAAATATGCTAAAGAAGATTTAGCAAAGGAAATAACAGATGGTGTTCAAACTTTCCAATATCAAATTAATTCAATGACTACAACTAATGGTCAAGCACCTTTCTTATCAGTATGCTTGTATTTAGGTGAAACAGACGAGTATAAAGAAGAACTTGCCATGATAATTGAAGAAATATTAAAACAAAGAACAATGGGTATGAAAAACGAAAAGGGCGTTTACATAACTCCCGCATTTCCTAAACTTTTATACGTACTTGAAGAAGATAACATACATGAAGATAGCAAGTATTATTACTTAACAGAACTTGCTGCTAAATGCACGGCTAAACGTATGGTTCCGGATTACATATCAGAAAAAATAATGAAGAAATTAAAAGTTGATAAAAATGGAAACGGACAGTGTTTCCCTTGCATGGGATGTAGATCATTCTTAACTCCTTATGTTGATTCTAATGGGAAACCAAAGTACTATGGTAGGTTTAATCAAGGAGTTGTTACAATTAACTTAGTTGATGCCGCATTATCATCTGATAAGGATATGGATTTATTCTGGAAGATTATGGATGAAAGACTAGAGTTATGTCATAGAGCGCTTCAAGCAAGACATAAGAGATTATCTAAAGTAACTTCCGATGTTGCACCTATTTTATGGCAACATGGAGCACTTGCAAGATTAGGTAAAGGAGAAAGCATCCATGAGTTATTACATCATGGGTATTCAACTATATCACTTGGATATGCAGGACTTTATGAATGTGTTAAATATATGACTGGTCACTCTCATACTGATGGTGGTAAGGGTAAAGAGTTTGGTCTTGAAGTAATGAGAAGATTAAATGCTGCTTGTAACAAATGGAAAGATGAAGAAGACATTGATTATAGTGTTTATGGCACCCCAATTGAATCTACTACTTATAAGTTTGCTAAGTGTTTAAGAGAACGTTTTGGTAAAATTAAAGGAATTACTGATAGAGATTATATTACAAACTCATATCATGTACCTGTATTTGAAGAAATTGATGCATTTACTAAATTGAAACTTGAAAGTGAGTTTCAAGAACTTTCACCAGGTGGTGCTATAAGTTATATTGAAACACCTAACTTAACAAACAACTTAGATGCTGTTATGGAAGTTATTAAGTTTATTTATGATAATATCATGTATGCAGAATTAAACACTAAGTCTGATTACTGTCAGGAATGTGGTTATGAAGGAGAAATTCTTTTAGATGACGACCTAGAGTGGTATTGTCCAAACTGTGGTAACAGAGATCACGATAAACTAAATGTTGCAAGAAGAACATGCGGATATATTGGTACAAATTTCTGGAATAAAGGAAGAACTCAAGAAATAAAAGAAAGAGTAATTCATATTGATAATAAGGATGCTGATCTTTAATTATGAGATATAACAAAATAAGAAAAATGGACATATCTAATGGTCCAGGAGTTAGGGTGTCAGTCTTTATGCAAGGCTGCACCTTTAACTGTAAAAATTGCTTTAATAAGGAAACCCATGATTTTAATGGTGGAAAAGAGTTTACAGATGAAATCATAGATAAGGTACTTGAACTATGTGGTAAGGATTATATCGTTGGTTTATCTATTTTAGGTGGCGAGCCTATGCATCCTAAAAACATAGATGGAACTTTAAAACTTGCAAAAAAATTCAAAGAAAAATATCCTAATAAAACCGTGTGGTGTTGGACTGGATTTTTATTTGATAGAGATTTAAAGGACAAAGAAGTATTAAATTACATAGATGTTTTAGTGGACGGACAATATAAAGATGAATTACACGATTTTAGATTAAAGTGGTGTGGATCATCAAATCAAAGGGTAATAGATGTTAAAAAATCACTAAAAAAAGGTGACGTCGTATTATTAGACGAAAGAAAGTTAGTAGGAGCGTAATTATGATTAATACTAAAAAAATAAATATTAAAAAATTAGAAAATGATGCAAAGATTCCAACTTATGGAACGGACTTTTCTGCAGGTTGTGATTTGTATGCTTGTTCAAAAGAAAAAATAAGCTTTAATCCTGGTGAGACAAAACTTATTAAAACTGGAATTGCTATGGAACTACCTGAAGGTTATGCAGGTTTAATATATGCTAGAAGTGGTCTTGCAACAAAAAGAGGGCTTGCACCCGCAAATAAAGTTGGTGTAATAGACTCAGATTATCGTGGCGAGATAATGGTTGCACTTCATAATCATACTAATGAAGTAAAAGAAATAGATGCATATGAGAGAATAGCACAACTTGTTGTAACACCATATATAAAGGCCATCTTTAATGAGGTTGATAAACTTAATGACACAATACGTGGTACAAGTGGTTTTGGTTCAACTGGTAAAAAGTAAAAGAAACGTAAATGTTTCTTTTTTTGTAATAAATAAAATTGACTTAAAATGCGCACAATGATAATATGAAGACAGGTGATAATATGAAAAAAGATAAAAATGGTTTTACTTTAATAGAACTACTTGCGGTAATAGTAATACTTGGAATAATAATGGTTATTGCAACTACAAGTGTACTTAAAAATATAAATGATTCTAAAGAAAAATCTAAGTATACGGCTGCTAAAGAAATAGTTGAAATATCAGAAGCTTATTTTGCGATTAATAGTGATGTAACTTTTGTTACCATTAATGATTTAAAAGACTATTTAGAGTCTGATGCAACGAATCCTAAAACGGGTGATAATGATTTATTAACAGAAGGAAAGGATCAAATGGTATGTAAAGGCTCTTATTCATCAGAACATCAAAACAAATATAGCAACAATAATGGAGAAGGGTATTATTTTGATGGATACTTTTATAGTTTAGATGGAAGTTGCCCTGAAAGTGTAGATTAAATATAAAATAAAAAATACTTCAATTTCTTAACTGAAGTATTTTTATTATGCTGCATTATTTTTTCTAAATTTTTTAGCTTCCTTAGCACTCATTACTACGGTTACACCATTTAAAGTAACTTTTTGCATGTTAACTTTTTGTCTCATTTTAGTTGTATTTAAAGCATGAGAACGTTTGTTTCCGAATAATGGTTTCTTATTAGATACTTTCTTAGCCATATTTAATTCCTCCTTAAAGTGCGTGTTTGCTATCTAACTTTACCATATTATGGGCAATTAGTCAAATTAAAATAGGAAAAAAGGCCTTTTTGTAGTAAAATATTATTAGAAGAAAGTGGTGATGCTTATGAACTATACTCCTTTATGGATAAAGACGGATTATTCTATATTATCTAGTTTAATAAAGATAGATGATTTAATAAGCATGCTAAAGAGTTTAGAAATTAAAAGTGCCGCAATATGTGATGATAATTTATATGGTGCAATGGAGTTTTATACCAAATGTATTAAAAATGATATTAAGCCAATTATAGGTCTTGAAGTTAATTTAGAAGAAACAATTTTATTATATGCTAAAAATTATGCTGGTTACCAAAATTTATGTAACATAATGACTCTTTTAAACGAGAAAAAATTAACTTATGAAAACATCGTAAATTACATTAATGATTTAATTGTGGTGCTTCCTTTTGAATCAAAAGAAAAAGAAGAATATTTTAAGGCTTATACTAGTGATGTATTTATTGGATACAAAGATTTGATACAAGAAAAAATGATAAGTGGTAATAAAGTTTATGTAAATAAAACGCTTACATTAGATAAAGAAAACACAAAGTATTTAAAATATTTATACAAAATAAAAGATGAAACCTTTGATTTAGATTATGACGTAAGTTTAGAAAGAAACGTGAGTATAGATGCTGTTAAAACAACTAATTATATTAGTGCTAACTGTAATTTAACAATTCCTAAAAAGGATGATTTGTTACCTGTTTATAATGATGATCCATCATTTGATGAGAAAAAATACCTAACTAATCTATGTATAATTGGACTTAAAAAAAGACTTAACAATAAAGTTCCATTAAAATATGCTGAAAGATTAAAATATGAACTTTCCATAATAACAAGATTAAACTTTTGTAACTATTTTTTAGTTGTATGGGATTATGTTAAATATGCTAAGAAAAATAAAATAATGGTAGGTCCAGGTAGGGGTTCTGCGGCATCAAGCCTTGTTTCATATTCACTTGGAATAACTGATATAGATCCTCTTAAATATGATTTGTTATTTGAAAGATTTTTAAATCCAGACAGGGTTACAATGCCTGATATTGATATAGACTTTGATGCTGAAAGAAGAGAAGAAGTAATAAAATACGTAGAAGATAAATACGGAAAATCGCATGTATCTGGAATAATTACTTTTTCTAATTTACTTGCAAAACAAGTTATTAGGGATGTTGCTAGAATATTTGATGTAAGTGGTTTTAAAATTGATAATTTACTTAAAAACTTTGATGATAAAAAAGATTTGTCTTACGAGTTGAAAAACATAAACGTAAAAAGAATATTAAATGATGATGAAGTTCTAAGAAAGATATATGATATATCGCTTCATTTAGAAGGGCTTAAAAGACATATTTCACAGCATGCAGCGGGAGTTATTATATCAAATAAAAAACTTTCTAATTACGTTCCTTTAACCATAAACCAAGAAGGTTCATATATTTGTGGATATACAATGAATTATATAGAGGACTTAGGACTTTTAAAAATGGACTTTTTAGGTCTTAAAAACCTTACTATAATAGATAGAGTAATAAAAAAAGCAAATATTAAATTTAGCGATATACCACTTGATGATAAAAGTACGTATGATTTATTTAAAAACGGTAATTTAGATGGTGTATTCCAGTTTGAGTCACAAGGGATGAAAAAGTTTATAAGTAATTTAAAACCGGAAAACATAAATGATTTAGTAGCGGCAGTTGCACTTTTTAGACCGGGACCTATGGAAAACATAGATACGTATGTTAAAAGACGTCATAATCTTCAGAAGATATCATATATTAATGAAGATTTAAAAGATATATTATCTTCTACTTGTGGGATAATTGTATATCAAGAACAAATAATGCAAATAGCAAGAAAGATGGCTGGGTTTTCATATGCTAAGGCAGATGAATTAAGACGTGCTATGAGTAAGAAAAAAGAAGATTTGTTATTATCATATAAGGATGACTTTATATCCGGCGGATTAAGTTATGGTTATGATGAAAAAACGTTAAACGAAGTATATAACCTAATACTTAAATTTGCTAATTATGGATTTAATAAAGCACACTCTGTTAGTTATGCAATAATTGGCTATAAAATAGCATATTTAAAGGTACATTATTCAGTTTATTTTGAAACAGAGCTTTTAAATAATAGTATTTCATCTTCTAATAAAACTAAGAGTATAATTGATGAATGTAAAAGCCTTGGAGTAGAAGTTATAGGACCAATTATAAATATATCAACGGATAAATATAACGTTATAGAAGATAAGTTAGTTCTTCCTTTATCTCTTATAAAAGGAATAGGGGTATTAACCGCTAAAGAAATAGTAAGAGAAAGAGATTTAAACGGAAGTTTTACTTCATATTTAAATTTTGTTAGAAGATGTTATAAATTAGGACGTGATGTTTTAAAAAATATTATATTATCAGGAGCTTTAGATTCGTTTGGAAAAACTAGAAAGACTTTAATAGAAAACTTAAATGATGCGATTAATTATGCTGATCTGTGTAATGATTTAGATGAGAGTTTAGTTTTAAAACCAGAATTAAAGGAGTATGATGAATACTCAAAAGACGAACTAACAAAGCATGAGGTTGCCTTATTTGGTTTTTACATAAGTAATCATCCAACTAGCAAATACATAACAAAATCAAGCATAACAACTAATATTTTAGATAAATATTTTGATAAAAATATAAGCATGGTTTTATACATTGAAAGAAAAAAAGAGATTGATACAAAAAGAAATGAAAAAATGATGTTTTTAAATGCTAGTGATTCATATGGAACTGTAGAACTAGTTATGTTTCCTAAAACTTATAATAAATTTTTTAATATACCAATTCCTGGAGTTTATAAAGTAAAGGGTAAGGTAGAAAAAAGATTTTCTCGCCTTCAACTTGCACTTTTTGATGTGGAGCGGGTATAAATATATTAAAAAAAGAAGAGTTGAAAAGAAAGAATAAATGCAAAAATAATATAATAAATAACAAAATTATCTAAGAAAAAAACAAAGGATATCAAACAATTTTTTAGGAACTTTACATTGATATAATGGCAAAGTTCTTTTTTTTATTTGTTTTTGTTATAATTATTAAGAGGTAGATAAAATGAGAATAGGAGTAGACATAGATAACGTTCTTTCTAATTTTGATGAGGTACTTAAAGAGCAATATTTAAAACATGATAAGATGATTGGCGGAAGTGGTATTGTAAATAAAGGCGTATACATTAAACATGCATTTAATTGGAACTATGAATATGAAAGAAAGTTTTATTTGGATAATATAGAATATTTTGCATCACTTTTAAAACCGATAAATAATTGCCAAAAGTATATAAGAAAATTAAAAGAAGAAGGAAATGAAATATATATTATAACGGGAAGAGATAACGGAGAGTATAGCAATCCTTATGGTATGACTGTTAGATGGCTTAAGGAAAACGATATTTATTATGATAAATTATTTTTAGTTGATGCATATGATAGTCATTCTAAAACAGAGATATGCCTTAAATATAATATAGATGTTATGATAGATGATTCTAAAAGAATATTAAAAGATATAACTGATTTTGGATTAAGAGCGATTATTATGGATACTTTGTATAACAAAGATGCAAAGGAATTTGAAAGAGTACGTTCTTGGAAAGAAATCTATGATAAACTTTCAAATAAAAAAGTAAACGTAATATTAGATACTGATACGTATAATGAATGTGATGATCAGTTTGCCTTATCATACTTAATAAAATCAAAAGATATATTTAACATAGAAGCAATTACGGTTGCACCATTTTCTCATTTATCAAAAAATGTTAGTGTTAAAAAGGGACAAGACTTAAGCTATAAAGAAATTTTAAAAATATGTAATTGGCTTAATTTTGATTATGATAATAAAGTGTTTAAAGGCTCTATGGATTATATGCAAAATGGATATGATGAAGATAATGATGCAGTTAATAAAATAATAGAAGTAGCACTAAAAAATGATAAGACTTACATAATGGCAATAGGTGCTATTACAAATGTTGCACTTGCTATAAAAAAAGAACCCAAAATAATTGATAGAATAGAAATTATTTGGTTAGGTGGAAATGAACCTAACTATAAAGACAATCTAGAATTTAATTTTAAACAGGACGTTAAGGCAGTTAAAACGGTATTTAATTCGGATGTAAAATTAACCATTCTTCCTTGCCACAACGTTGTTAATAACCTTATGATAGACGTTAATACTTTGAAAGTTAAATTAGAAAATAAATCAGAATTATGTAATTATTTGATGAATAGATTTTATAATGATGGATATCACGGAGTACAAAACAAAAGAGTAATTTGGGATATATCTGTTATTGCTTATATGATAAATAAAGCCTGGTTTGAAACAAAAGAGGTTTGTTGCCCGATAATAAAAGAAGATACTTCGTATGAACTTACTAATAATAAACGTATGATAACTTTTGTTACTAAATTAGACAAAGATAAAATATATGAAGACTTATTTAAAAGGTTAGGAGAGAAATAAAAATGGATAAATATTATTTTAAAAATGATACAAAACTTACAAATTATTATATGTGCACCGTGAAAATAGGTAATTTAAAATTTTCATCAAGTGAAGCGGCTTATCATGCTGAAAAATTTCTAGACGAAGATATTAAGAAATTGATGACAAAACTTATACCTGATGAGGCGAAACATGTAACTAGAGAATTATCTAGATTTGTAAGGACAGATTGGGATAATGTAAAATATAATTTAATGAAAAAGGTAGTTTTTGAAAAATTTAAACAAAATCCTGAATGTTTAAAAGAATTGCTAGACACGGGAAATATGGAATTAATTGAAGATACAACTGGATGGCATGATAATCTGTGGGGAGAATGTACTTGTGAAGAATGTAAAAATAAAGAGCATAAAAATTATTTAGGAAAAATACTAATGGAAGTTAGAAGAAAATTGAAAAATCATTAATTGTTAGAAAGAGTTAGGTGACTATAAAAATGATTTTAAAATACGTTTCATATTTTCTTGTGAAAGATAAAAAGAAAATTAAAAATATTTACATTAATTCTTTTAATAAAGATGAGAGATTTTCGTTTTTAATTTTAGAAAAATGTGCAAAAGAAAAAAATGTAGAATTTAACGTTGTATATGATAACAACGATTTAATTGGTTTTTATTATATCGTAAATTATGATGATGTTTCATACCTTATGTATTTTGCAGTTGATATAACTAAGAGAAATAAGGGCTATGGTTCAACGATATTAAATGATTTAAGAAAAAAACATAATAACATACTATTATGCATCGAGTTTGTCAACAAAAACGTTAACGATGAGAAACTTTTAAGAAGAAACTTTTATTTAAAAAAATGGTTTTTCAGTAGTAACAAATTTATTATTGATAACAATGTAAAATATGAGATATTAACAACTAATAAAGATTATCCTATAACAGAGGAAGTTTTAAGAAAAAGATATATAAATATGACAAGGTCTAAATTTATAAGGTTAATAATTAGAAAAAAATTTAACGTTGATAATATTGTATTAGGGAGTGATAATAATGAATAAAATAGATTTAAACAAAATAAAGGTAGTTATATTTGATTTTGATAACACACTTGCAATTCATAAAGATTTTGATTTTGCAAAACATCGTAATAAGGATAAGGAAACACGTTTGAATTATTATTTAAACGCATATTTATATCCGGATACCTTTTATGAAACAATAGAACCTTGCACCAGAAATGAGGCGTTATATAAACTTGCAAACATATTAAAAGATAAAAATGCTAATTTATATTGCGTATCTGGCATGAGATTTTCTTTTCATTTGAAAGCTAAAGAAAACTTTATTAATAAACATTATGGAAATTATATAAAGTTATTTTCTTGTAAATCACAGGATGAAAAATGTGATGCAGTTAGAATTATTAGAGCTATAAATAATTGTAATTTAGATGAGATGTTATTTATTGATGAACAAAAAAGAAATTTAAAACGTTTTAGAAGAATGGGAATAAATGCAATGTCACCAATTGATGTTAAGAATTTATTAGATAAAGAGGTGTGATTATGAAACTAACAAGTAAAGAAGCAAAAAAGTTATTAGAAATTGAAAGAAAAAGTGCGACAGATGATAGATGGATCAATCACTGTTTGTGTGTTGGAGATAGTGCAGGTATTATAGCAAAAGCGTTAAAAGAAAAAGGATATGACGTTGACGTAGATAAAACCATAACGCTTGGTTATTTACATGATATTGGTAAGTATAACGGAGAATCTCATGGACATGTTATGAGGGGGTATGAGTACTTAAAAAGTAAGGGATATGATGAAGAGTATGCTAATATATGTTTAACTCACTCGTATTTAAATAATGATTTAATTTGTACTGCGGGAGGGGTGCCAAATCCGGATAACAATCCGTTTTTAGCAAATTTTATAAAAAATCATACATACACTATGGAAGAAAAACTAATAAATTTATGTGATTTAATGTGTCCACAGGTTGGTAAAGTTTTTACTGTAGATAAAAGATTAATAGATATTATGCTTAGAAGAGGAGCATATTCTAATACACAATATCACGTAAAAGAAACGTATAAATTAAAAGAGTACTTTGATAATTTACTTGGATATAATTTATATGATTTATTCCCAGAGATAAAAGACAATCTATAAGAAGGTGCTTAAATTATGAAACTAACAAGTAAAGAAGCTTTAGATTTACTAAATGAAAATATCGGTAAGACTTCAAGTGATAAATGGATAAAACATTCTAAAAACATAGGTTATGTAGCAGGTGTTATAGCAGGTAAACTGAATTTAGATAGTGATTTTGCAATTGCATTAGGTTATATTCATGATATTGGTAAAAGGTATGGATGGAATAGTGGTGATGGAGTAATACCTCATGCTATAGATGGTTATAATTATATTAAGTCTTTAGGCTATGATGAGGATTATGCAAGTATATGTATAAAGCATTCGTTTTTAAATAATGATATCAACTGTTTAGCAAATGATAGGGATTATACTGATTTGGGTGATAAAAATTATGAGTTTATAAAAGAATACATAAAAAACGAATATACAATTTATGAAAAAATAATTAATTTATGTGATTTGATGTGTACTGATAAAATATATATACTAGATAAAAGAATGATGGATTTGCTTTTAAGACATGGAGTATATAAAAATACTCATTATCATATAAAAGAGGCATATAAATTAAAAGAGTACTTTGATAATTTACTTGGATATAATTTATATAATTTATTCCCGGAGATAAAGGAAAATTTATGATCGGTAAATTTTCTTTTTTAGTTAATAGTATCTACTGGTTTATATTGACTTATAAATAAAAAATGATATAATAATAGCCATAATTTTTTTTAAAAGGGGTGTTAATCGTGAATAGTTATAATGATAAAGAAGAAAAAATAATAGAAATGATAGAGAGTTTAATTCGTAATGGTGTAGATGATAAATTAATAATTAGTAGATTTGAATCTAAAATTTTTGATTTAAAAAAACCAGAATTATATTTTTGGTTTGCAAAAAATGTAAAAGGAATAGATATAGAATCTCATGAACAAGCAGTAATAGATAAAAGAGATCCAGAGTGGAATTATAAATTTGCAAAAAATGTAAAAGGATCAGATATAAATGCTCATGGACAAGTAATAATAAATAGTTGCAATCTAGAATGGAATTATAAATTTGCAAGAGATATAATAGGAGCGGATGTAAAAGCTCATGGTAGAGTGATAATAAATAGTGGAGATCCAGAGTTGAACTATATATTTGTAAGAGATGTGAAAGGCGCAGATGTAAGAGCTCATGGTCAAGCAATAATAAATAGTGGAGATCCAAAATGGAATTATCTTTTTGCAGAAGGTGTAAAGGGAACAGATGTAAAAGCTCATGAACAATTTGTATTTAAATATGGTAATCAAATTGAATCAGAACTAGAGTCATTGGATAATTATTTAGATGATGCTATAGCGTCTTCAGAAAAAGATACTTCAAAAAGTATGACAAAGTAAATTGATAAATTATAATACTTTTATAAAACTAGATTAAATCTAGTTTTTTTGTTATCCGACTAAAGTATTTAAATGACAATTGATTCTCTTTAACTAATACTTTATTTAAAGGTGGTTGACTTACAAATAAAAAATGATATAATAATAACCATGATTTTTTAGAAAGAGGTGTTAATTGTGAATGGTTATAATGATAAAGAATTTCAAATAGAAAAAATGATAGAGAATTTGATTAATAGTGGTGTAAGTGATCAATTAATAATTAGTAGATTTGAATCTAAAATTCTTAATTTAAAAAATCCAGAATTATCTTATTGGTTCGTACGAAATATAAAGGGAGCAGATATAAAGGCGCATGAACAAGTGGTGATAAATAGTGAAGATTCATACTTTAATTATTTGTTTGCTAAGGATATAAAGAAATCAGATGCAAGATCACATGGGCATGTTATATTAAATGATGGAACTTCATATTGGAATTATAAGTTTGCAAGAGATATAAAAAGAGCAGACGAAAAAGCTCATGGACAAGTAATAATAAACAATGGAGATACAAGATGGAATTTGTTATTTGCAAAAAATGTAAAAGGAGCAGATGTAAGAGCTCATGGTCAAGCAATAATAAATAGTGGCGATCTAGAATGGAATTATTATTTTGCAAGATATATAGAAGGGGCAGATGTAAAAGCTCATGAACAAGCAATAATAAATAGTGGAGATCCAGAATGGAATTACAAATTTGCAAAAGATATAATAGGAGCGGATGTAAGAGCTCATGGACGTGTGGTAATAGATAGTAGATCTCCAGAGTGGAACGAATTATTCGCAAGCAATGTAAAAGGGGCGGATGTAAGATCACATACTCAGATAATAATGGATATTAATTACCGAGAATTAAATTATAAGTTTGTAAGAGATATAAAAGGAACATATGGTATAGATAAAGATGCTGATTTGCATAATCAAATTGAATCAGAACTAGAGTCATTGGATAATTATTTAGATGATGCTGTAGCGTCTTCAGAAAAAGATGCTTCAAAAAGTATGACAAAGTAAATTGATAAATTATAATACTTTTATAGAACTAGATTAAATCTAGTTTTTTTGTTATAATTTAGTAGGTGATAAAAATATGGAATTATTAGATAAATTTAATATTAAAACAAATAATATGCATATTTATGATACAGCCTTTTCACATTCATCATATTGTAATGAACATGACTCTTTAGAAGATTACCAAAGACTTGAGTTTTTAGGTGATAAAGTTTTAGATTTAATTATGAGTGATTATCTTTATAATAAGTTTGATTATGAAGAGGGAAAAATGACTAAAATAAGGTCAATGTATGTATGTGAAAATGCTTTATATGAATATGCTAAACTTTTGGATTTTCCTAAATATGTAAAAGTAGGAAAGGGAGAAGAAGCACAAGGCGGAAGATATAGGAAAGCAACACTTGCGGATATGTTTGAATCCTTTTTGGGAGCAGTATACCTAGATCAAGGATATCCTAAGGCAAGGGAAATAGTGTATGATGTTGTTATTCCATTTATTGAAGATAAACCGGAAACATTTTTTATGGATTATAAATCTAATTTACAAGAGATGGTTCAAACTACTAAAAAGTCAGTAACTTATGAACTTGTAAAAGAAGAAGGACCAGCTCATGATAGAACCTTTACCATGAACGTAATAGTAGATGGTATAGTACTAGGTACTGGAACAGCAAAATCTAAAAAAGAGGCAGAACAAGAGGCAGCTCATCAAGCGTTAGAGAAAAAAGCCACTATAAGAAGGAGCGAAAAGTAATGTATTTAAAAGAGATTCGTACATCAGGCTTTAAGTCGTTTGCGGAAAAAACTAAAATAGAACTTAATAAAGGAATAGCGGGTGTTGTAGGACCAAACGGAAGTGGTAAAAGTAACATAGTAGATGCCGTACGCTGGGTATTAGGTGAGCAATCAGTTAAACAATTACGTGGTGAAGGCTTAATGAGCGACGTTATTTTTTCTGGTAGTAAATCAAGACGTGCAGCGCAATCGGCCAGCGTAACTTTAGTATTTGATAATACTGATAAATATTTACCATTAGATTATACTGAAGTATCCATTAAAAGATGTATTTATAAAACGGGTGAAAATGAGTATTACCTAAATAACGAAAAGGTAAGACTAAAAGACATTCAAGATTTATTAGTTGATACGGGTGTTAACAAAGAGTCATTTAACATAATATCTCAAGGTGATATAGGTGCAATTTTATCTAATAAACCAGAAGAGAGAAGAATAATATTTGAATCTGCTGCAGGTACTTTAAAGTATAAGAAAAGAAAAGATGAAGCTTTAAGAAAACTAGATAGAACGCATGATAATATGTCACGTGTAAACGATATTATATTAGAGCTTGAAACTAGTATAGCACCATTAAAAAAACAAAGTAGTGATGCAAAAAAATATTTAGAAAATAAAAGTAAGTTAGATGAAGTTGAAGTATCTTTAATAGTAAGTGAAGTAGATAAGATAAATGCAGAATACCAACTAAATAAACATAAGATAAATGAATTATCAGAAGATGTAATAAAATTAGAAAAGGATAGTAATGTTTCTTCATCAAAAGTAGAAGAACTAAAACTTATTCAAACTAAAAAAGAAGAAGAATTATATAAAATGCAATCTCTTTTAACTAAAAAAGTAGAAGAGGCAAGGGATTTACTTGGTAAGAAAGATCTTATCGTAGAAAGACAAAAGTATGATGCTAAAGATAGCAAGGTACATGATAACTTAGTTAATATAAAAGAATCTATTTTGAAAAAAGAAAATGAAATGTTTGGTATTAAAAACACAATAGAAATATTAAATAAAAAAGTAAATTCTATAGTTTTAAAATTAAACGAAAAAGAAGAAGAATTTATAAGTGTAAGAAAAACTCATGATGATAACGAAAATATTTTAAATAAACAAAACAGATTAGAAAACGAAACTAAATATAAAATTGAAATGTTAAAAAATGCAATAGAAAATAATTCAGGACTTCCTTTTGCTGTTAAAAACGTTTTAGATAATCCTAAACTTTCTGGTATTCATGGTGTTATAGGTGCCTTAGTTGAAACGGATAGAGAGTATACTACTGCAATATCAACAGCGCTTTCATCATCTTCAAACTTTATAGTGTGTGATGATGAGTTTTGTGCTAAAGAAGCTATTAATTTCTTAAAGGTAAATAAATTTGGTAGAGCAACATTTTTCCCACTTAACATAATAAAGAAAAGAGAAATTGATAGGGATACATATAGGATTTTAAAAGATTTAAGTGAGTTTATAGGTGTCGCATCAGATTTAGTAAGATATGAATCAACATATGATAACATAATAAAAAATCAACTTGGAACAACCATAGTAGTTAGTGATATAGATAGTGCAAATAAAGTGGCAAGAAAAATAAATTATAGATATAAAATAGTTACGTTAGAAGGGGAATTACTTCATCAAGGTGGTTCTTTAACAGGTGGTAATACTAAAGCTACAACTAATTTAATAGCTCAAAAACATGACTTAGAAGATAATTTAAAGTATTTAGAAAATTTACAAATAAAAAGATCAGAAATAGAAGAAGCTATAAATAAAAATGACAATTTGTACAAAATGGTTTTAGAAGAAAGAAATAAATTATTAGAAGAAAAGACGAATTATGAAATATCACTTAAGTTTGAATCTGAAAGATATAAGTTATTTTCTGAAGAATTAGAAAAACTAAAAACAGAAAGTAAAACTTTAGATGAACTAGAAAGTGGAACACTTTCTAAAGAAGAAGAAAAAATAGTAGAAGAATACTATGAAAAAGAAAAAGAAAAAAATGAATTATCACTTAAGATAGATTCATTAAAATCAGAGATAACGGATTATAAAGATACAATATTTACCATGGAAAAGAATAATAAATTAAATAACCAAGAATATTATTCTAAAACAAAAGAATTAAAAGATTTAGAAATAAAGGTAAATAGAGCAGACGTTATGTTAGATAACTTACTTAATACATTAACAGAAGATTATTCTATGACTTTTTCTAATGCTAAAGCTAATTATTTCCTTGATATGGATCCTAAAGAGGCAAGAGAAATAGTAGATAAATGTAAGGCTGAAATTAAAAAATTAGGTGACGTAAATGTAGGTGCTATAGAAGAGTATGAAAGAGTTTCAAAAAGATATGAATTCTTAACTGCACAAAAATCTGACTTAGAAAAAGCAGAAGATACTATTTTAGAAATAATAAAAGAATTAGATGGTATAATGAAAGAAAAGTTCTTAGAAACTTTTGATGTTATTAAAGTTAAGTTTAAAGAGGTATTTAAAAAGTTATTTTCTGGTGGGGATGCTGAGCTTAAATTAACTAATCCAGAAGATGTTTTAACAACTGGTATAGATATAAAAGCACTACCTCCAGGAAAAACACTAAGACATATTTCACTTTTATCAGGTGGTGAAAAAACATTAACTGCAATATCACTTTTATTTGCAATATTAGAGACAAGACCAGTTCCATTCTGCATTTTAGATGAGGTTGAAGCAGCACTTGATGAAGTAAACGTAGATAACTTTGGAAAATTCTTAAATGAATTTAAAAATAAAACACAATTTATTGTAATTACCCATAAGAAGAAAACTATGGAATACGCTGATGTTTTATATGGCATTACAATGCAAGAGTCTGGTGTATCTAAACTTGTAAGTGTAAAGTTAGAAGATATAAAAGATGACAAGGAAGGTTAAATTATTGACCAATTCATATTTAAACTGATATACTTATTATAAAAGAAAGGAGTTTATGTTATGGCTAAATTTTGCAGAGAGTGTGGAAAAGAATTAGAAGAAAATAGCAAATTTTGTAAGAATTGTGGTACGAAGATAGAAGAAGAAAAAACAGAAGAGGCTAACACATCAAATGAAAATACTAATGAAAGTGCAGCAAGTAATGCAGGCACAAACGTAACTTATAACCAAACTTACGTAACTAAAAAGAGTAATGGTATGGCAATTGCAGGATTTGTAATATCACTTGTTTCACTTTTATGCTGTGGATATTCGTCTTGGTTAGGATTAATTTTCTCTATAATTGGACTTGTTAATGCTAATAAAAACGAAGGTGAAGGAAAAGGACTTGCAATAGCAGGTATTGTAATTAGTTCAATATTACTTATAATAATTGTATTATTAACTATATTTGGAGTTATGGCATCTGTTACTGATGATGTTTCTTCTAATTTAAATTTACCAACATATTAAACTATGATAATTCATAGTTTTTTTAAAATAATATGAAAAAAAGAATATTAAACGTACTAACAGGAGTTATTTTACTTTCACTTTTATTACTAATTACAATTAAAGTACTTGATCTTATACATTTTAAATGTATATTTAGAAAATTATTTAATATTTACTGTGCAGGATGTGGTACAACTAGAATGATAAAATGCATTTTGCGCCTTAAATTAAAAAAAGCATTTATGTATAATCCATTTGTGTTTATCTTACTAATTTTATTTTTGATATACTTAATTTATTTTATAGTACTTTATATAAAAACTGGTAAGAAGGCATTTTTGAATTATAAAATATTAATAGTTTTAGCTATTACATTGTTAATTTATATGTCACTTAGAAACATACCACAATTATATTTTTTAAGACCATGAAAAAAGCAGGATTTAAAATCCTGTTTTTATATTGGTCTATATTTGTCAGCGTCTTTAAAAGGATTTTTCTTATCAATTTTATCAAAGAATAAAATTCCTTCTAAATGGTCCATTTCATGTTGAACGCAAACTGCTAAATCTTCTCTAAGACGCATGGTAAATTTATTCCCGTTTATATCATATGCTTCAACCGTTACCCTTGCATACCTTGGAATTATTCCTACAACTTCACGGTTAACGCTAAGACATCCTTCACCTTGTTCAACGTATATCTTCTCAGTACTATTACTAATTATTTTCGGATTTGCAAAGAAGTAGTTTTTAAACGTTCCATCATCTTTTTCTTCAACTATTACGAACCATCTTTTTAAAATTCCTATTTGAACGGCACTCATTCCCCAACCAGCTCTTAAGTTATACTTTTTTGCATATTCTTCAATTTGACTATATTTTAAATAGGTCATAACATCATTAATAGTATCTTTTTCTTCCTTGCTAAGTGGGAAAGTAACTTCTTTACTTACCATTCTTAATCTTTTATCTTTTTCATCTAATATTTTAAAATTTCTAAACATAATATCACCACACTTCTAAACACAAGTTATTCTACCATAAAAAAAGAGGAAAGTAAAACTTTCCTTAGTTATTTCCTAACCATCTAGCACCGATTACTATAACAAGTAAAATAAATAGAACTAATATAATTGCAGAACCATATCCAGCTGATTGATTTGCACCATATTGTGGATACATATATCCTCCACAGCAAGGAGAATTATATCCGTATCCACCTTGATATCCATAATAATACATAAGATTTGCCTCCTTTTAATTTATCTAATATAGTTTACTCTAAATGTAAACAATGTGTTATATAAAACACCTATATTAAAAAAAATAAAAAAATGTGGTATACTTTTTATGATAGGTGATTATATGAGAAGAATAATTAACAAAATAGATAAACCACTATTTGTAATAACCATTATTAGTTTAATTTTTGGACTTTTAATGGTAGGTTCTGCTTCATCACTTAAAGCTTACATGGCAAAAAGTGATAGTTATTTTTATTTCAAAAGACAATTATTTTTTATAATTATTGGTCTTATAGGTTCGCTTTTTGTTCTTAAAATTCCAATAAAAACGTATAAGAAATACATAGGAATACTTGTTGTTGGAATAATAGGAGCACTTGTGTATGTTTTACTTAAAGGAGAAGTAAGTAACGGTATTACAGGTTGGCTTTTTATTGGAGGATTTGGTATTCAGCCAAGTGAATTTGCTAAAACTATTTTGATTTTATTTTTAGCAGTTACGTTTGAATCATTACTTAAGATTAGAAACTTAAGCAACGTTGGAAAAGCTTTACCATTTATAGTGCCATTTATATTTATATTTTTAATATTTGAACAGCCTGACTTTGGTACGATGATGGTTTTAGTAGGTATTACCGGAGTAATATTTTTTATGGTTCCATATGATAAAAAAACTAAATTAGTTATGGTTTCATTTACGCTTATATCAGTTCTTATTCTAGCTCTTGTAATGAGTATTACCGGAAAAGGTCTTAGTGATTCTCAAAAAAGCAGATTTAATTTTAAAGATCCTTGTACAAGGTATAGAGAAAAAACAGGATATCAGGTATGTAATGGATACATTGCAATAAATAGTGGTGGACTTTTAGGAAGTGGATATGGTAATAGTAAACAAAAATACTTATATTTACCAGAGGCTCATACCGATTTTATATTTGCAATTATAATAGAAGAAATGGGACTTTTAGTTGGAATTTTAATAATACTCTCATATTTTATTATGATATGGAGAATCTTAATGATAGGTAAAAGGGCGTATAACCTTCAAGGAAGTATAATCTGTTATGGTGTTGCAACTTATCTTGCACTTCACGTTATGATTAATTTAGGTGGTGTATTAGGTGTTATTCCTCTTACCGGTGTACCACTTCCGTTTTATTCATATGGAGGGTCATTTATGATAAATTTACTTATTTGTTTAGCACTTGTACAAAGAGTATCAGTAGAAAATAAAATATTTGAACAAAGACACATAGTTAGATAAATAACTAGTGTCTTTTTAAGTTATAAGCCTACACTTAATATTTTTAATTTAATATTTTATTAATAGGAGGGTAAGGCATATGATTAATTATATTAGTAATTTAAATCCTGTTTTACAGGCATTTATTGCAGCGTTATTTACTTGGATGGTAACAATATTAGGTGCTGCTATCGTATTTTTCTTTAAGAAAGTAAATAAAAACATATTAGATGCAATGTTAGGTTTTGCAGCGGGAGTTATGATTGCAGCATCATTTTGGTCATTATTATCACCATCAATAGATATGGCACGTAATCTTAAAATGATTCCTTGGTTAGTATCTTTTTTAGGATTTTTCTTAGGTGGAGTACTTTTATTTATAGGGGATAAAGTATTTGATAAAATGGATAAGAAAAGAAATAAAGGTACTAAAAAAAGTTTTAAAAGATGTTTATTATTAGTATTTTCAATAACACTTCATAATATTCCAGAAGGACTTGCGGTAGGGGTTTCATTTGGAAGTGCAACATATGGTCTTAATGGTGCAACACTTGGAGCAGCATTATTGTTAGCACTTGGAATTGGTCTTCAAAATTTCCCAGAAGGAACTGCGGTTTCAGTACCGCTTAGAACGGAAGGAATGTCTAGATTAAAATCATTTTTTTATGGCTCATTAAGTGGAATAGTAGAACCTATTTCAGCTGTTATAGGAGCTCTTTTGGTTTTAAAAGTTAGATTTTTATTACCATTTTTACTTGCTTTTGCAGCAGGAGCAATGATATATGTAGTAGTTCAAGAATTAATACCAGAAAGTCAATCTAATAAGAAAAAAAACGTAATGGCATTATTTACGTTAATAGGTTTTTCAATAATGATGATTTTAGATGTTGCTTTTGGATAGAAACAGGTAGCTTACATAAGCTGCTTTTTTTATGTAGTTTCATAAATTTTTTATTTTTTTAGTTTTTTTTAGGGGGTATTTTGAAAAAGTGTCTAACTATAGATATGAGAGGACCTAATAG